>Ga0210398_10002838_pt1 | contig 16731 bp, 11 predicted proteins | sample IncBWC4OmetaG_FD_161047 | JGI IMG/M metagenome (GOLD analysis project Ga0210398, IMG submission 161047) | Forest soil microbial communities from Barre Woods Harvard Forest LTER site, Petersham, Massachusetts, United States - Inc-BW-C-4-O | ecosystem: Environmental > Terrestrial > Soil >... | reverse complement strand
CTGCGCCTGGCATTCGGCGAAGCCAAGGGCTACAGCGAGGGCGGCGAAAAAGTGCCCTGGGCCACCACCCTCGGCGGCAGCTACGAGCACGCCTCCGAGCACGACAACAAGTATCCCTTCGAGTTGCCGAAGATCTGGAACGACCGCAGATCGCAGCTCAACGCCAACACGCCCTTCGATTTCGTGAGCACCGCCGACATTATTGGCGGCAATTCCGGCAGCCCGGTGATCAATCGCCAGGGGGAGCTGGTGGGCATTATTTTCGACGGCAACATCGAGTCCCTTGTAGCGGACTACCTGTATACGGACCAGGTAGCCCGCGCGGTCGCAGTTCACTCGGCGGGAATTCTGGAAGCGCTGCGCAAGGTGTATCAGGCCAACCGCTTGGTGTCTGAAATTACTGGCAAGAAATAGAGTACCGCCGCGAGGCCTGTTCCATCGTCCACTCGGAATACATCCAACAAAACAAAAGGCCGGACCAAAAGCGTCCGGCCTTTTTTCTATTTTTATGTAACTGACGACTTCAGTTCGGGAACGGCAGATAGGTCCACAAATCGTCCATGTAACCCGGAGGGGCTCCCTCACTCGTATCGAAGCCCTCCCCGCCAAACATCCAGACGTAGCCGTTCGGATCCTGCTGCCATAGAGCGACCCCTCGTCGTGCGCCAACGATGGTGTCCACGAAAGGCAGGCCTCCGGTAGCCACCTGCGGAATCTGGCTGTTTTGGTTGGCGTTGCTAATTCCCTTCCACCAGAGCCATTGCTGCGTGCTTTGTTGATACTCCCAGATATCACTCATGAATCCAGTTGGGTCTGTGGTTGAGCTGCCGTACCCCCAGCCACCGAAGAACCAGAGATTGTTGTTGGGATCGGTCCATCCAACGGCGCCCCACCGTGAACCCGGAACGGCGCCCGCCGAGGGCGTACTCACGTTGCTGATGGCTTGGGTGCCGTACGTGCCGGTTTGATTCGCTACGTTGTTCCCGGATACCCAAACCCACTGCTTGGTCGTAATATTAAATTCCCAGAGATCGTTCAGGATAGCCCCGGCAGGGGGAGGACCGGCGGTGCCCGTTCCCACTGAGTCGAGTCCGAATCCTCCGAAGAGCCAGAGGTTACCGGAAGAATCTGCCCATAGAACGGCTGCCTGGCGGCCGCCCGGCGCGGTTGTCCCGGTCGGAGTGTTTAGCGTGCCATAACTTCCGTTCACGTTCGCGACGTTTGAAGTGGACGGCCCCATCCAAGTCCACTGGTTCGAATTGGGGTTATACATCCATAGGTCGTTTAACAAACCGATGGTCCCTGCGGAGTCCACACCCTGGCCGCCGAAAAGCCAGAAATTTCCAGATGCGTCCGTGGTTGTCGCGGCAGCCCAGCGGCCTCCTGGCGTGCCTCCGGGGGTGTCTTGCGTGCCGTATACGCCAGTCGTATTACCGGTGATTGGGCCTGCGACGAGGGTCCACGGGCAAGCGGCGGTGCCTGCGCCCTGAGCATCCACCGACAGGCCCGGCGTGCATTTCCATACATCATTGAGCAACGCCTGCCCCCCTGTACTGTCGACGCCCTGTCCGCCGAACAAGAAGAGGTCCCCTGTCGTCTTGTTGGTCCAACTGGAGCTTCCCCACCGCGAGCCCGGTGCACCGCCCGTGGGAACATCCTCCGCTTCCAACGGGTCGACGCGCACCTGAAAGACCGCGGGAGAGCTTTGGCCGTTGGTAAAGACGGGAAGGTTTGCGGGCACCCACCCTCCGGCGGACGGATCATAGACCCACAGATCGTTCAGAAAATTCGGCACTTGCTTGCCCAGAGGCGAAGGATAGGGAAAGCCATTTCCACCGAAGAGCCATCTCCGATGCGTGTTGTCGGTCCAAGTCGAAGCGAAATCTCTGCCGCCTGGGAAGCTGAGGTTCGGTGGGAAAGGCTCATTGGGGGGTTGAAGCGGTGTTGTGACCGAAGCGTATTGATTGGCCTGAGCAGTTGCAGATACGTACCACGAAACCCAACCCCAATCGTTGTGTTGGCAATCCACTAGAACGTCGCTGACATTGGTGGTGGCAATACCCGTATAAAAGAACTCGTCGCAGCCTTGCGTCTGGCTGGTAGGCGGGAGGAATACCTGAACGTTGTAAAGCCCGCCGTTGGTAATCTGCGTGGGGAACGTGAAGGTAGTGTCCCCGGTAACATAAAGATCGTCGCCGGCGTTGTCTTGCAATTCCATAGTGTCACCGGCGCCGACCACCAGGCCAACCACCGATCCGCTGATTTTGAAGCCCGGCTGTGTACAAAGAACCTGTACGTTCCCTACGATCGAATTGGCGGTGCCGCTGCCATTCACGACCGAGCAGAGTTGCGGCGGGTTCGAGGGTTGCGTCAGAATGGTGACGGTGTAGGCCGTGCCCGCGGCCAGCGGCGTCGCGAAAGTGAACGGAACGTTGCCCTTCCCCGAGACGGCGAAGTTGTCTCCGCCATTGTCCTGCAGGACCAGCCCGGAACCGAGAAGACCGGAAACCGTGCCGCCAACCGTCAGGCCCGTCGTGCCGCAATTCACGATAACGTTGGTCACGTTGGCGGTGGCGTTTCCTGAACTGTTGGAGATGCTACAGGTCTGCGCGGGCCCCGTGGGCTGCGTTTGCACCGCGACGACGTAGGCTGCGGCGGACGCGATGGGCGTCGCGAACGTGAACGTGCCATTTTTTGTGATCGTAAGGGCGTCCGACCCGTTGTCTGAAAGAACCAGGCCCAGCCCGACTAGGCCAATTACGTTCCCGCCGATGGTGAACGTGGTAGACGAGCCGGAGCCACCGCTGCCGCCCGACCCCCCGGAGCCGCCGCTCCCGCCGGAACTGCCGCTGCTCCCACTGCTGCCGCCAAGCCCGCCACCGGACCCACTATGGGCCGGGTAGCAGGAGGTGATGCACAGCGTAAGCAACAGCAAAGACACCAGATACGTTGACTTCAGCAATGCTTTCATGGGGATTACTGGCTCCTTCAAGGGCTTGGCGTCGCGCGGGCTTCTTGCTGTTTCCGCGCACTCCGCCGCAGGCTCATCCACGCGGGAACGTGGCCAGGGACGCTCTCCAGCTCAGCCGAACGTTTGTGGCTTCTCTGAAGATATCCGACGAAATTTTGTATTACTTCATCAATACCCTACGGAGATGCGCATCGCGGGTCAATTCAGAGTTTTCTAACTTGTGTCCTCCTGAGTATTAGATTTCAGGAGCAGCGAGTACTAGGGTAGCTTCTACACCCCCCCATCATCTCCTAGCCCACAGAAAACGCGGAGCTTAGGTCTGTGTCCCGAGTCTCCCCAGTTGGCGCATGCGCAGTCCCTAAGGGCTGCAAGCCAGCCCTTAAATTTCTCTTCGGAAGATGAGGCGAAGGGCATTCTCGCCCAGCGGCGAGCCTGTGATACGATCACGGGGTTTACAAAGGCAATAAGGCCGGAGCGTTCCGGAAGTTAGCTCGGATTCGTCGAGCGCGGCCGGTTCGGTTCGCGGTACCAGACCCCTCTTTATGCGGCCATCGCAAATTCGCAACCTGATTATTCTCGGCGTCGTGGTGATCGCCGCGCTGTGGGCTATTTCCACGGGTGCCGACTACCTGATCGAGTACAACTGGTGGAAAGAGGTCGGCCAGGTTAGCACCTGGGTGGGGATGCTGTGGTACAGCATCGCCCCTGCCGCAGCCGGGGCGCTGGTGGCGTTTTTCGCCCTGTGGCTGGCCCATGCGCGGGGCCTGCACTTTGCCGGGGTGTTTTCGCGGGACCACCGTCTCTATTCCCGGCTAATTCCGGTGGGTCTAGCCCTGGTGGCCATTGTGTTTGCCACCAACTCGATCGACTACTGGACGGTGATGCGCTACGTCGGCTCGCGCGGGCTGGCCGCCCCCGCCGACGCCTGGAAGGATCAGGTTTTCTCTCGCGGCCTGCCCTTTTATCTTTTCGATTTGCCCTTCTACGCCGACGTCCTGGGGTTTGTGTTTGTGCTGGCCATCCTTTGCGCGCTGGTGTTCTGGGCTACGGCTCGAGGCTGGCAGTTGGCGGAGAAAGTACGCTACGGCGGATTAGAAGACCTGCGGCACCGGACCATCACCATCGGCCCGGGCTCGCTGCTCTTGCCGGGGGCGACGCGCGCTGGATTTGTTCGCGCCCTCAGCGCGATTCTTTTGCTCGGCTTCGCGGCGTGGATCTATCTCGGCAATTACGAACTGCTTCTCAACTCGCACGCCTTCATGACCGGCGCCGATTACGTCGACGAAAAAGTCACGCTGCCATTGCGCTGGGTGCTGATCGTGGCCACCCTCGGCTCGTTGCCGCTGGCCTGGATGCGCAGATACAAGTTGGCAGCTTCGGTGGTTGCCGCGTTCTTTGTCCTGCAGTCAGTTGTGCCGCTCGCGGTGCGCGCCGTATACGTCCGGCCCAATGAAATCTCCCTCGAGCGGCCTTACATCCTGCGGCACCTCGAGGCGACTTCGATTGCCTTCGGCCTGAACCGCAACGCCCAGGAGCTTCCCTTTACCGCTTCCGGCCAGGCCACCGTCGATCCGGTACAGGACGCAAGATTGCTGGAAAATATCCGCCTCTGGGACATCGCTTCCTACACGGAAACCATCACGCAGATTCAGGCCCTGCGGCCCTATTACACCTTTCCTTCCACCGACGTAGACCGCTATTTCCCGAACGGCCGCATCAAGCAGGTCCTGCTGTCGCCGCGGGAAATTGACGTTGCGCAGTTGCCTGCGGAAGCCAGCCAGAGCTGGATCAATCCGCATTTCATCTACACCCACGGTTTCGGCGCGGTGATGTCCGAGGTCAACGGCATTACCCCGGACGGCCTGCCTATTCTGTTGATCGAAAATGCCCCGCCGGAGATCAAAGTGCCTGGCTTCCAGCTTACCCGGCCGGAAATTTATTACGGCGAAAAGACGCAAGACCCGGTCTTCGTGCATACCGCCCGGGAGGAATTCGATTACCCATCCGGCGACCAGAACAAGTATTCGACTTACCACGGAACAGGAGGCTTTCCCGTCGGTTCCTATTTATTGAAAACCGCGGCGTCGATTTCCGAGGGCGAGCCCAACATCCTTTTCACCAGTTATCTCACCGGCGACAGCCGCATGATGATTCACCGCAACATCCTTGACCGGCTGCAATACTTGGCGGGCTTCCTCACCTGGGACGGGGACCCGTACCTCGTGATTGCCGACGATGGCCGCCTGGTGTGGATGGCGGACGGCTACACCACTTCCCTGCTGCATCCCTATTCCGCGGCGATCCCCGTAGCGGGTATGCCGGACGGCGCCAACTACATTCGCAATGCGGTGAAGGCCACGGTGGACGCCTACAGCGGGAAAATTTCGCTCTACGTTTTCGATCCCGGCGATCCCATCATTCAGGCGTACGAGCATCTTTTCCCGAAACTGTTTCTGCCTGCTTCCGACATGCCGGCCGATCTGCGCCGCCATGCCCGCTATCCGGAGGCCCTGTTCCGAGCTCAGGCCGAGGCCTACCGCATTTTTCATATGCACGACCCGCAGGTCTTCTATAACAAGGAAGATGTCTGGGACATCGCCCACAACCTGACCGCCCAGTCGGGTCAGCCGGAGAACGTCCTGCCGGAGTACGTCGTCGCTACGTTGCCCGGAGAGAAGTCGCCGGAGTTCCTGCTCATGCTTCCCTTCACGCCGCGCGGCAAGGACAATTTGATCGGCTGGATGGCCGCGCGCTGCGACGGCGAAAATCTGGGAAAGCTGATCTTCTACCAGCTTCCGAAGCAGCAGCTGATGTACGGCCCCATGCAGATCGAGTCGCGCATCGATCAGGACCAGAACATCTCCAAGGACCTGACGCTATGGAACCAGCAGGGCTCGCACGTGGTGCGCGGCAACATCATTTCCCTGCCCGTGACCGGCGGTTTTCTGTACGTCGAGTCGATCTACATTCGCGCCACCGAGGCGCGCATGCCGCAACTAAAGAAAGTCGTGTTGGCCATGGGCGACCGGTTGATCTATCGCGATACATTCGATCAGGCCCTGGCCGAGCTGACCGGAGGAGCCGTGCCGCCACGCACTGCTCCGGGAGCCGCTGCCTCTGCGCAGACGGCGGCCGCGCCGGTCACCACAAACGAGATTCCCGCTCTTGCCGAACGCGTACGCCAAATCCGCGATCAGGCCGAGCAACTCGTTAAGGAGCTCGACCAGCTTCAGAAAGACACTGGCAAAAAATAGTCTTCTGACCCTCAATTGCTGGCCTGCCTAGGCGCTTGGGGGCGCCTTGTCATTTTCGCGCCCGTAGTACCAATGGGCGATGGCCCTCCGACGAAGCAATTTCCTAAGCTACACGCACTGGTCGGATCGCCATGGATACCAACCCAAACGTCACAGTCCGCGTCGACGGATCCAAGCTTTCGGACGCACAAGTGGCGCAGGTGATGGGCAACGTATCGCAAGCACTGGGCAAGCTGGAGAATGCGAGCCAGGCAGATCCCCAGCAAGGCGGCACGCCGTCGCTGAATAATCTTCTGCCCCAATCCTGGGCCTCGCGCAACGCCCCAGTTGTGGTGTTTGTGATGCTTGCCGCCTTTCTGGTCTCTTCCATTTCCTGGGTAGTCCCCCACATTGGCAAGCAGCTCCTGGTTTCTCACACTGCACAAATCCATAGGAGTGCCAGCGCTCCGATTCGCTCTTCCCTCGACGCTGCCTTGCAGGCGGAGGCCGAAGGGTTGCTGCAGCGGGCCGTTGCCGGAGATTCTGCCGCAGCCGACCAGATCGTGGCGCAGTCCGGGAACTGGGTTGGCAAGACCCGGCGGACGCCCCAAACGGATCAATTCATCGCCGTGGGAATCAATGCCCAGGACCTGCGCGCGCGCGCGGCATCCCTCCAGGCTCAACTCGCGCTCGATGGTATTCCCTTGAGCGCCCGCGGGTTCGCGATACTCGCGCAAGCCGCTGGAAATCCCCAGCAGCGCGCGTGGGCATTGTGGTTGCTGGGTGCGCTGGGGAACCGTGGCGTCGACCCGGTGCACGCGGCGAAGGTCATCGGCGCCTATCTCAGCGATCCGGATGTAGCCGTCCGCACCAGCGCCGTCCAGGGCCTGGCGCTTCTCGGGACGGATGAAACGATTCCCATGCTGCTCGATCGCTTCCGCAACGACCCCGCTCCGCCGGTGCAAGACCAAGCCGCCTGTGGGATGGCCGAGGCCGGGATGTACAGTCATGCACAGCGGATGGTCGCGGCGGCGAGTTTGGTCGGCTGGGTGGATGATTCCCTCCTCAGCCAGCAACAGCGGACCTGGGCCGCGCAGGCGCTGCACGACATCTCCGGGCAAAACTTCGGTTCCGACTCCGCGGCGTGGCGGAACTGGTACCAGAGCTCGCGCTAAGCTCGATCTTTCTTCCTGTTGGACGGTTCTACGCGGGTGCCGCACCCTTGACGGTTTTTCAAGGGTGCGGGTTTGCTTCGAGTTACATCAACTCCGAATTGTCCTGCATCGTCCCTCCGTCTGCGGTCTTCCATGTATAATCCCGCATCATGCCCGACGCTTCGTATCTTTCGAACAAATTTGTGTCCGGCCTTCCCTATGGCCGGTACCTGCAGACAGGCAACGAAGCGCAGCAGCGCCGCTGGAAACAGGTGTACGACGCGGCGCATTTGACCGAAACGCAGAAGCAGCTGGTCGCAGGGTTTGTCCGGCAGATGAAAATTCTGATTTTCAGCGGCATCTGGTGCGGAGACTGCGTTCAGCAGTGCCCCCTGATCCAGCGCATCGCCGAGGCGAATCCCGGGAAGATCGATCTGCGTTTCACCGAGCGGCCGAAGGAAAGTGAACTCGATTCGGAGATGCGCATCAACGGTGGCAGCCGCGTGCCGGTGGTCGTCTTTCTGTCTGAGGACAACGAGTGGTGCGCCACCGCCGGCGATCGCACCATCCATCGTTACCGCGCGCTGGCCCACGCCCGCCTCGGCCCGATGTGCCCCACCGGTATCGTCGCACCCGAGAAGGACGAACTGGATGCCACGCTGGCCGACTGGCTCGACGAAATCGAGCGCGTGCAACTGATGCTGCGCCTTACACCCCGCCTGCGCGAGAAATATCAAGACTAAGCCGCTTACCGGTTTATAACCGCCTGCTTGACACGAGAGACGCCCGGCGTATATTCGGTTCGATACGTTTCCAGTCGGGTTTCGACGCTTCGGAGGTGCCTCCACATGACCGATTTCCCCATCAAGCGCCGCGACTTCCTCGTCGGCGTCGGCGTGAGCGGGCTCGGACTGGTGTTCGGCCTCGATCTCCAGCCGGCGGCCGGCGCGGAGGTTGCCCATGAAAAGGAAACGAACGCCGCCGGGGTGAAGCTGCCCTGGGCGCGCATCGCACCCGACGGGGCCATCACCATCATGGCGCCCGCCGCGGAAATGGGCCAGGGCACCATGACGGCGCTGGCGATGATTGTCGCCGAGGAGCTCGATGCCGACTGGAGCAAGGTGACTGTCGAGTTCAGCCCTGCCGACGATGCGATTTACGCCAATCCTCTCCCCTTCTTCTTCGGAATGATGGTCACGGCGGCCAGCACGGCGGTGATGGCCTACTACAAGAACATGCGCCTTTTCGGTGCGCAGGCGCGGCGCGTGCTTGTGGGAGCCGCCGCGGCACATCTCAACGTTCCTGCGTCCGAACTTACTACCGAGCCGAGCGTGGTCGTTCACGCCAAGAGCGGGCGGCGGCTCAGCTATGGTGAAATCGCAGGCTTCGCCACGCTGCCGGAAAATATGCCGACGATTTCGGAGAAGGACCTGAAGGATCCGAGCCAGTTCCGCCTGATCGGCCACGACATTGCGCGCGTCGACATTCCCGGAAAGACCAACGGCTCGACGCAGTACAGCATCGACGTCCGCCTGCCGGATATGGTGTACGCGACGGTGGTGCGCGCTCCCGTGCTCGGAGCCGCCGTGCTTTCCGTCAACGACGCGGAAGTTGCCAAGATGCGCGACGTCCTGAAGGTGATGCAACTGCCACCGGATCGCGTGGCCGTGGCGGCGCGCACCTACGAAGCGGCGCTGGCCGGCGAGCGCGCGCTGAAAATTACCTGGAGCAAGATTGCCCAGAGCGAATTCGACAGCGACCGCGCCATGGAGCAGCAGTCGGCCATGGTGCGCGACCTCAGCAAGACCGGAGTAGTGATCCAAACGGACGGCGACGCAGCGGCAGCGATCAACGGCGCGGCCAAGGTATACAAGGGCGAATACCACACGGAGTATGTGTATCACGCCCAGATGGAGCCGCTGAACTCCGTCTCCTGGGTGAAAGACGGCGGCAAGAGTGTGGAAGTGTGGGCGGGATCGCAAACGCCCACGCATTGCGTGCGATCGATAGCACAGGCGCTCGGCATTCCTGCCGAGAACGTCACGCTGCATCGCACGTTTCTCGGAGGCGGATTCGGCCGGCGTTCGGCTGAGGACCACGACTGGGCGGTGGACTCCGCGCTCGTCTCCCGCGAGATGGGAAAGCCGGTGAAGGTGATCTGGAGCCGCGAATCGGACGTGCGCTTCGGGCGCTTCAAGCCGATGACGGCGCAATATCTGATGGCTGCGGAAGACAAAGACGGGCGGCTCGTTGCCTGGCACCATCGCCTGGTCGCGGACGAGGCGCTGAGCATGACCGATCCTACGCGCTTCGAGAAGGGCAAGGAGTTCCCGAGAATCTCCACCACCGGCATTCGCACCGACTACGATTTCTCGAACATCCTGGTCGAGGCCGTGCGCAACAAGCTGGGCGTGCGCATGTCCGCGGTGCGCGGCGTGGGCTCGACGGTGAACCAGTTCGCCGCAGAGAGCTTCGTGGACGAAATTGCCTTCGCGCGCGGCGAAGATCCCGTGGAGATGCGCCTAGCGCTCCTGCAGAAGTTGCCGGCCGAGCAGGAAACGCTGCGCGCCGTGGCCGCCATGGCCGGATGGAAGAAGGGCGAAAAGGCCGGGCGTGGCGTCTCCTTCGTCACCAACGCCGGGACGATTCTCGCCACCATCGCCCAAGTCACGGTGGATCGCACGACCGGCGCCATTCGGGTTCCGAAAATCTGGATTGCCGCCGATGTGGGCGTGGCTGTCCTGCCGCGCAATATTGACGGGCAGCTTATGAGCGCCGCCATCCACTCGCTGAGCAATCTGCTCAAAGAGCGCATCACGTTCAAGAACGGTGAAGTGCAGCAGTCCAACTTCTTCGACTATCCAGTGATTCGCATGTCCGAAGCGCCCGAAGTGCACACGCACATCATGCCCTCGACGCGCAATCCGGTGGGCATCGGCGACCTGGGCGGCATCGGTGTGGGCCCGGCGGTCGCGAACGGTTTCTATTCCGCGACGGGCAAGCGGCTGCGTGTTTCGCCGTTCCTGCCGGAACGGGTGCTCGCCGTCCTGAAAACCTAGCGCGCACAAAGAAGGGGCGCCGCGAATCGCTAGATGCGCCGGCTGGCAGATTTTTGCTGAGGAGGACGATTCCAGTGATTTCACTAACGGTGAACAAGCGCAGCGTGCAGGTGGATGTCGATCCCTCCACTCCCCTGCTCTGGGTGTTGCGCGAGCATCTCGGCCTGACGGGCACGAAGTACGGCTGCGGCGTGGCGCAGTGCGGCGCCTGCACCGTGCACCTCGATGGCCGCCCGGTGCGCTCCTGCAGCACGCCGATGTCGCGCGCCGCCGGAAAGCAGGTCACGACCATCGAAGGGGTGTCCACTGGCGGAGATCATCCAGTGCAGCGCGCCTGGCTGGAAATTGAAGTGCCACAGTGCGGCTACTGCCAGTCCGGGCAGATTATGAGCGCCGTCGCGTTGCTGGAAAAGACGCCCAACCCCGGCGAAGAGGATATCAACCGCGCCATGTCCGGAAACATCTGCCGTTGTGGAACCTATCCGCGCATCCGGCGCGCGATTCACCGTGCCGCGGAAATGGCGCGCGCAGGCGCATAAGATTCAATTTGAAATTTCAAATTTGACATTCGAAATCAGGATGTTCTCTGCCGCGCCTGACTTTATTCTCTCGAGCTAGTCCGCCATAGCTTCTTCGTGAATGCGAATCCGCGGCCGCTCGATATTCGGCAAAAACGCCGCCAGCAAACCGACGGCCGGCAGGTACGAGCACACTTTGTAAACGAAATAGATGCTAGTCAAATCCGCCAGCCAGCCCAGAATCGCCGCGCCCAATCCCGCCATCCCGAACGCGAAACCGAAGCACAGCCCCGAAATCATTCCTACTTTGCCGGGCATCAGCTCCTGCGCGTACACCACAATCACCGAAAAGGCTGACGCCAGAATCAGGCCGATCACCACGCTTAGAATTTCCGTCCAGAACAAATTGGCGTACGGCAGCATCAGCGTGAACGGCAGCACGCCGAGGATCGAGCACCAAATGACGTTCTTGCGGCCGATGCGGTCTCCGATCGGCCCGCCGATCACCGTGCCCGCAGCCACCGCGCCGAGAAAAATAAACAAGTGAATCTGCGCGTGCTCAATGCTCATGTGGAACTTGGAGATGAGATAAAAGGTGTAGTAGCTGGTCAGGCTTGCGAGATACACAAACTTGGAGAAAAGCAGCGCCATCAAAATCGCCACCGACGACACCACGCGCGCGTTGGAAATGTCCGGCGGCTTGTCGATATCGTGCTTGGCGCTGAATCTCTTCCACTCCAACCGGTTGTTCCTGGCCCAGGTGCTGACTCCCGTCAGCAGGACCATGCCGGTGAGCGCCACCAGGGAAAACCACGCGAGGCTGCTCTGTCCGCGCGGCAAGACGAAAAATGCGGCGAGCAACGGACCGAGAGCCTGCCCCGTGTTTCCGCCAACCTGAAAAATGGACTGCGCAAGGCCGTGTTGCCCGCCCGAAGCCATGCGCGCCACGCGCGAAGATTCGGGATGAAACACGGAGGAGCCAGTTCCAACCATTGCCGCAGCCACGAGGAGCGCCGGAAACGAGCGAGCCATCGCCAAGAGGATCAGCCCAATCAGTGTCGCTCCCATCCCCACCGGCAACGAGAACGGCCGCGGCCTCTTGTCCGTGTAATAGCCGATGGCCGGTTGCAAAAGCGACGCCGTCGTCTGATAGGTGAGCGTAATCAGGCCCACCTGCGCGAAATTCAGATTGAAAGAGTCCTTCAGCAGCGGATAGATCGCCGGGAGAAGCGAAGAAACCATGTCATTCAGGAAATGGCACACACTGATCGCAGCCAAAACTTTGTAGAAGACCTTGTGGCCAATTTCGATCAGGGGTTCAGTTTGTGTCGCGGCCAAATCGTTTCTCCCGCTTCCGGGACAAATCCCACACCGGAACGCCGGTTTATTTATTGTACCAAAGACTTTTTAAATTTCCGGGATGGAAGTCCCCGCCGGATCACATTACGCGGGCCTGGCGCATGACGGCTTCGGACTTGGTGCGGATTTCGCGGGCAACTTCGTAGGGATCGCCCTGTTGGTATTTGGGCAGGAAGAGTTCCACGGAGAGAGGGCCGGCGTAGCCCTTTTCCGCGAGCTTGCCGAGGATACGCGTCAGTGGACTTATTCCGTTGCCGGGAATGAACCGCGTGGTGAGGTCCAGCATTTCGCGCGGCATGTCCGGAACGTCCTGAAAATGCACGTGGCCAATTTCTCCGGGGCGGATCAGGTCGAGATCCTCAAATTTGTTCAGGCCGGACCAGAAATGGTAGAAGTCCAGCATCGGCGCGACGTTGGGATGAGCGGCGGCGCGGGTCAAATTCAGGATCGTCGGCAGCGTGGAAATAAACGTCGAAGTGCGCAGGAATTCGATCCGCAGAGACATATTGAACTGCCTGGCGACCTCGCCCGCGTCGTGCATGTTCCCGCCGGCGGCTTTGTAGTCGTCCTCGGTGACTTTCTTGCTCGTGGCGCTAGAGGCGTACGCGCGGGTGAGTCCCATGTTGGCGTACATTTCGCAGCGCCGTTTGAGGTTGTCGAGCGCGGCTGCGCGATTGGGGTTGGGCTCCCAAAGTTCCGTCACGCCGGTCGCGGCGTGCACCAGCGTGAGACCCAGGTCGCTGATCACGCGGCGCGCGGCCTCCACCGTGTCGGTTTTCAGGAAATCGTCAAGCAGGACATTGGTGATCTCTACTTCCTTAATCCCTGCGCGTGCCCAGCCTTCCAGCGATTTGCGGTAGCCCGCTCCGGCCGAAGTGTTCTGGTGCATGGCCAGCGTCATTTTCTTCTCGCTGCCGGCGGCCAAAGAAACAGCGCTAGCGGCGGCCACCGCGACCGGAGTAAGCAGGACTTCCCGCCTGGAAAGTGTAGTCATGGAATTCTTCCCTTCGTTTTGCGGTAAATACTGCTAAGCCTTAGCCACGGGCGGCCAGATCCGCAACGCGCTGTTGGGCCCGTTGGGCGCGTGTACCAGATTCGGCACTACGGAATGCCCGTTCAAGCCCAAAGGCGAATTGGCAACTGCCGGTGAGTAGTCGCGATCAAAACCTTCCTTCGATGCAAACTCATAAAGAATGCCATGCTTTGCCCAACCCGCGATGGATTGCAGCTTCCTGGTTCGCACGCACGAAGGCGTAGCGCACATTTTCGGCAGCCGTTCCAGAACATAGCCGGCATGCATTTCTTCTTCGAATTCCATCGGACAATCGAAGCTGCCTACCTGAATGCACGGAGCGCCCAGATTCCCCTCTTTGTACGCGGGGAGAGCTCGTCCTTCGCGGCGGCACGCCTCCGTAAACAAGTTCACGCGCTCGCTCATACGCATGGCCAGCATTTTCTTTCCCTGCTCCGGCAGTGACGCATGAATGACGCTGGGCACAGGATCGCCGAAGACATTCGCGTCGGCCGCGGCAATCAGCAACATGTAGTGATAGCCCTTACCAACCTTGGGATCATCGACATGCTTGTAGCGTGTGGCGTTGTCGGCGCCGCCTTCGAGATCCTGCGAGGCGTAGTGCGCGGCCCACAAATACCCCGGCCGTTTCAGAAGGCCCGGCAGATACGTCCCATGGAGCCAAGAAAAATAGGCGTCGCGTCCTTCCGCCGGCAGGTCATACCAGGTGATCCACAGTCCACGGTCGGCCGGCGCGGCTTTGGAATTCTGCGCGAAGGCAGCGGGCGCGGTGGCGATGAGTGCAGCCGTGCCTCCCGCCGCTTTCAAAAAATTGCGGCGATTTGCGATGGTTTCACCCTTCCGCTTCTTCATCTTTTCTCTCCCCTGGACGTTTCGCCGGCTACATCTTGAGCAGTTTCGCCGCGGTCTCGCCAAAGATCGAAACGCGCTGCGCGTCGTTCAATCCCGGCACCGCAAGAATGCGGTCCACCGGCGTGCGGTTCCACAGCGTGGGGTAGTCCGTCCCCACCACCACCTGGCTTGCGCCCACCACGGCGATCAAGTGCCGCATGTCTTCGGGCGTAAACAGCACCGAATCGTAGTACAGCTGCTTCAGATATTCAGTCGGCGGCTTCTTCAACGGCTTGCAGAGGTTCGGGAAGGCGATCAGGCACTGATCATTGCGGCCGGAGTAAGAAGGCAGGTAGCCGCCGCCGTGCGCCGCGCAGATTTTGAGCCGTGGAAACAAATCCAGCGTCCCGTCCTGAACCAAGTGGGTCAGCGCAATCGTGGTCTCCAGCGGGTGCCCGACGACATTGTCCAGGAATCCATTTCCCTTCAGTCTTTTTTCTTCGATCGGCGTGCCCGCGGACTGCGGGTGAATAAAAATCAGCGCCTGCAACTCCTCCGCCTTAGCCCAGAAGGGATGGAACTTGGGATCGGAGAGATCGTCGCCATTGACGCTTCCGCCGATGGCAAAGCCGCGCATCCCCAATTTTCTGACGCCGTCTTCCATTTGCTCGACCGCGAGCGCAGGATGCTGCAGCGCCACGCTGCCCAATCCCGCCAAGCGTGTGGGATGCGCGGCGCACAGCTCAGCGAGCTTTTCGTTTTGAACCTGGCAGATCTTGCGGGCCAGGTCCTCATCCGCCCAGTACCAGAAGGGATTGATGGACAGAGCCTGCGCATCAATTCCCATCTCATCCAAATCGGCGATGTGCGCTGCGACGGCATTCCGAATGTTGGCCGGGTTGTCCGGGTTCGCGAGGGTCACATCGCCGGGGCGCCCATCACGCGCGATGCGATCCTTCACCAAGTCCCACGCTTCGGGCACGCGCACGTGGGCGTGAATGTCGATGACCCTGGCGCGCCGGCCGCCGACCATAACTTCGCGCGGCTTGCCTTTGGCCGCGGGCGGCGCAGCCGACTGGCGCGGATCCATTGAGAAACCAAAGGAAGACTTCGCGCAGCAGCAACCGGAGAAAACGATTCCCGCGGCCGCGCCGCCGATGCTCTTCAGAAATTGTCTGCGAGTTCCCATGAGCGCTCGTCGATGCCCCACCCACTCTTACAGTGCCGCTTGGGAGGTCCGGATGGGCCTACTTATACACCCGAGGCGGGCGCCCGCGCGATTCTTTCTGGCCAGCAGGAATGAGTGGAGCTACAATCGGCGCCACTATGAGACAAGACACTTTCAACGCACGCCGCCAGTTCATCAAATTCCTGGCCGCCAGCCCCTACGTCGCCGCGCTCGGCGGGGTGGCCGCCTTCTTCGAGAAGAGCGGCCTCGCCCAATCGGCGCAGCAAACCGCCGACGTCATCGGCAGCCCGGCCGAAGCGTTCGACGTTTTCGACTTCGAAGAGGCCGCACACCGCAAGGTGCTGCAGCCCCATTGGGCGTACATGGCCAGCGGCGTATTCGACGACGGCACGCTGCGCGCCAACCGCGAAGGCTTCAGCCACGTGGAGTTGCGCCCGCGCCGCCTGCGCGACGCCACCAAGGTCGATATGCGCGTGCAATATCTTGGGACGACGTACGACAGCCCGATCTTCACCTGCCCCACCGGCGGCGAAAAGTCGTTCTTTTCCGACGGCGAGCTGTCCGTGGCGCGAGCGGCGAAGGCGCGGAACACGCTGCAATTTCTGTCCACCGCCACCTCCACTCCCGTCGAAGCCGTGTGCAAGGAGCGCGGCCAGCCGGTGTGGTACCAGCTGTACGCAACGACCTCATGGGACGCGAATGAGAAAATTCTGCGGCGTGTGGAGGCAGCTGGCTGTCCGGTCGTCGCGCTCACCGTGGATAACACCACCGGCCGCCTCAGCGAAACCTATCTGCGCACGCGCGGCAAGGATTTGCACCAGTGCCTCAACTGCCACGAAACGCCCGAGGGGCCGACGAACAAGGAACGCCCCATGTACGACGGCATCGACATGACCGGCGTGAAGACGCAGAATCCTTCGATGGACTGGGAATTCTTCGATCGCCTGCGCAAAACGTGGAAAGGAAAACTTTTCATCAAGGGACTGGACTCCGGCCAGGATGCCAGGCTCGCGATCGAGCACGGCGCGGACGGCATCCTGCTTTCCAACCACGGCGGCCGCTCCACGGAAACGTTGCGCGCCACGATTCAAGCGCTGCCGGAAGTGGTGGCGGCGGTCAACGGCCGCATCACCGTTTTCGTTGACGGCGGCTTCCGCCGCGGTACCGACGTGTTCAAAGCCCTGGCGCTCGGCGCAAAGGGGGTGGGTATTGGACGCCCCTTCCTGTGGGGCTTAGGCGCATTCGGACAGGCGGGCGTCGATCGCGTGCTGGAAATTATGCAGGGCGAGCTGAAGCTGGTGATGGGCAACTGCGGGACGCGGACAGTCGCCGACATCACCCGCGAGTACGTGGAAACCCCAGATTGGAAGAGTTAGCTTCAAGT
>Ga0210398_10002836_pt1 | contig 16735 bp, 16 predicted proteins | sample IncBWC4OmetaG_FD_161047 | JGI IMG/M metagenome (GOLD analysis project Ga0210398, IMG submission 161047) | Forest soil microbial communities from Barre Woods Harvard Forest LTER site, Petersham, Massachusetts, United States - Inc-BW-C-4-O | ecosystem: Environmental > Terrestrial > Soil >... | reverse complement strand
TAGTTAAACTGACCCTCACCGAGAAACATCAATACACCGTTTTGAACGTTGCTGCTAAATGTTAGTGCGCTTATATTAGTCGCACCTAGATTGGCATTACCAACATACACACCAGGAGAGGCCGTATTCACAGTAATTAGAGGATTCTGTTGAGCAGAGAAACTTGCTCCCGCCCCTTTTGTCAAGATACGATCACCGTACCACCTTGGGCCTATTCCTAGCTCCACTGTTTCATTGAGCCAGATTTGGCCGGCCTGCATAATAGGAACGGTGTTGGCAATACCAGGTCTAGCTAAATTAAGATACGAGTTAATAATGTAGAAATTGTTTCCAGCTGATCCGTCAAGGGGAAAGTACATCGAACCGCCTTGCGTACCTTGATTGCTTCTACTAGAGATCGCCGCAGCAGCAACAACGATATTGGGAGTGTTGTCAAAACGAATCGTCGCTCCAACAACCGAAGTCGAAGCCGTATTTGTTAAAGCAAGAGTAGTCGTCCCGGCCCCGGAAGCGATGGTGGTTACTAAATGATCTGAAGTTGCAGATGCTGGTGGAGTGCTTGGAACAAACGGAGGGAACGAAAAGTTACTCATCATCGGACTACCAAAATCGTCCCATGACAAGTCGATGTTAATCGTCCCTTGGGGTCTACTTATCCCATACAAAGTTTCAGCACCGCGTGCTCCTGCATAGATGTAATATTCCCAAGCTCCAGTCACTTGAGGCCAAGTAACGTGGTTACAACTAAACCACTGAGCTGTACCCTGCGTTGCCGATGGCACCGACCCGCTTCGGGTGTCTTGAGCACCGGAAAAGGTAAAGTGTGTATTGTCGGTAGCGGACTCAACAGCCCACCAGCCGTTGAAGGCATTGAAATTGGGGCTACCAATATCCACAGATCCCGTTATATAAACTTCTCCACAGTTTACAACCGTACAGCCGATGGCAAATCCATGAGGAGAGGAAGTAACCACAGTCACTACGTCGTTGTTCCTGGTAAGCGTGGAAATGGGAGTTCTTCTTACGCCCAATGTAACTCCATTAGCAATACAAGTCTCTGGCCCCGCCGCCGTCAATCCACCAGATTTCGTCCTAGCGACAATTCTATAGCAATATGTAGTCGATCCCGTTGGGCCATTGGTTACGAATCCCGTTCCGGTACCGGATATGGCAAGGCTTGGTGTAATTGTTGGAGCCAGTGGAGTAGTGAGAGAATGCGCCGTCCCTGCCCCGTAAATAACTACACCGTCGCCATTCTTGAAACAGACGCTACCGGCCTGGGAAGGGCAGGAAGAGGTCGATACAGCAGCCGACGGAGATCCAGAATTGATGGTAGCTGTAATCCCGACATCCGCAGGGATAGCGGTTGGCACCATTGATCTAACACCAAATCTCGTTACATCCGTCCAGGCATCAGGTCCCTTGAAGGCAAGATCAGTATGAAAAGATAGTGGACTAGGAGAAGTAACTGGACTGGCAAGCGTCGTTGTACCCGCATCAACCAGTATCCATGATCCAGCCAAACACGAATATGCTTTACCGGTAGTGGTGTCAACTGCCCGTTGATTGAGCTGGCATGTTCCAATGGGACCGCCGATGAAAGTCAATAAACCGCCAATACGACCAGGACCGATGATTGGGATTGTTGGTAAATTTGAAGTGATGTCAAATGATGCCCCCGAAATGGAAATCGGGCCGGTGGTAAAGCAAACCTGCTTACGAGTTGGATTACCTAGGGTGCCAATTTGTACGGGAGGGGCACAGATTGTAAATTGATATGTAAATGGACTTGGCAAGACCATAGAAAATGACCCGGTTAATGTGGTTGGGGAATTGACGGTGATACCTGGATCTTGGCCAGTGGAAACCACCTTGATGGCAGAAGCAGATCCCTTAGCATATGGATTGGCATTGGGATCAACGATGGTTCCGATTACCGCTGTCTGACATATCGCCATCATCGGCCCTATCAATATCGATATAATAGTGAAAATAATTTTGAACATGATATTTAATGCGCTCCCGAATCAAATCCCTTTATCAGTCTGGATTCGAATAATGTCACGTTCGAATAAGCCGAGGATACATTCGGCATCATAGCCAATATCAAAACGGCGAGATATGTCGATGGTTTGTCTATTACCGTCGCGCCATTTTGGAATACGATGCTATAGGTCCAGGCGGGATTAATGAACAACGTCCCTGTCATGGAATTGGAGATAGGGTCGGGTAATTGTAGTACCGGAGTCGAAGTGGTTGATGTGCCGTCAGCATTAGAAGATATGGAGTTGATTGCCAGTATCAATTTGGATGGAAGTGTCCCATCATCATAGACCGGGGAAAGGGTTATGTTGACGGCTGGCTTTACGATTAGATTGGTGACGGCATTGAATCCGTCGTTGGTAAGGGTAATGTTGGTTGTTCCCATTGTCAATCCCAATACCGGCCGCTGCTTACCGAGGCTACGGCCGGGACGTTGGAGGTCCGTGCCGATGTTGAGCTGAGGTCGGGGGAAGTGGTCTTGGTTCTCACCGACAGTTTAGAAGGTCTGACAGCCCTAAGTCTTGTTGGCAAGGAAATGCCGCCGCAGTCCGAGCCGATGACGAATCGGCTGAGTAGCTTTCAGGAACGAAAACCAAATGCAGTAAAAGCTATAAATGACCCGAGACTTAATAGGGCCAAGCCATGCCAATCGATTGGCTATTAGATGCCCTCGCAGGACCTTGTCCGTCGCAGCATCAACGGTGTAGTGGTGCCACGCTGCATCGTCTCCGAGACTCCAGTTGTAGCTCGCCTCTGCATCGCCGTGCAAGGATGCGGCTCCCTGTCTCAAGTAAGCGTAGTCGTGGTTTTGATGCACCGCCACAACCATGCGGCTCGCATCTATCAATCGCGTATCACACTTGCGAGCAAACCAAGTGAGCCAGGGATCCCAACCGCTACGTCCGATTAAGAAGGGTGGCATTTTTCCGTAGTAGAGATCGCGGGAGAAGCAGAAATAGTCGATCCAGCTCGGCCCGTTCTGTTTGCCGCTGCGGAGGGCAAGGGATCGCAATCGATTCTCCCAGTCAGCTTGCCCAAAGTCCCATGGCTTCGTAATATTCGTGTCCCAGCGCCGCCCGATCAAAAGGAACTCATTGTAGGTTCTGGAAGTCAACTCAAGCGCCGCGCGGAAGTCCGATGTTAGCATTATGTCGCAGTTCGAATAACAGAGAAAGTTATGGCGGGAGATTTCGTTGGCACGGTCAAACAGGTAGCTGAGGTACTTGGTACCATTTTCATTACGGCGCACCTGGGGTTCATGCCGAATGCCTAGATCCCGACAACTCTCGGCGGCGCCATCCTCATCTCCAAAGAGTATCACCTCCACGTCTGGGTGCAGCAGCGTCCAACTCTTAAGGGCGTTGCGCTGGATGATGCCGCTGTGACCATGAAATGGCTTGGCGGTTGAGAAAACTGTCAGCATTCCAGTCACACTCTCCCGGCTGTACTAGGGCGCTTCTGCTCACCTAGTTAGGCGAAAACAGTATTATACGGCAACTTCGATCAGAGAGGCGACCTTGGAGGTTGCTGAGATCGCTGATGGTGTAAATAATGTCTCCCTTTTCAAGGATCAAACAGCACCTTCGCATCAAAGCGTTCTACGGCACCAGCGAGAACGCGGTGAAGACTCAAATCTGGATTGCCGTCTCGATTTATGTGCTGGTGGCCGTGTAGGTGGTGGAGTCGGGATCGCGGATGGGAGAGCCTTCCTTATCCGACGCCGTCTGGGTGAACACGCATCCCAACTTGGCTCCCCGAGTATGGGCCGGTTGACCTTCGGTCTTGCCCTGCCGACCGACCGCCTCTTTCTTCACCACCGGAACTCCCGTTCCGCCCATCTGCACATACAGGAAGGGAATCGGCTCGCCGGCAACGACGGGCAAGTCCAACTGCAGGGCTTTCTGGATCTCGGCTTGTTCGCGCTGAGCGATATCGGCTCCGATGGCCTCTGCGGTGCGCTCCACCGATTTGGTGGTCACCTCCAGGCCGGCCAGAACTTTCATCTGTTGGCGGCCGTGATCGTAGGAGTCGTAGGAGTTCGAATTTGTATTACCCTATGTATTTTAGCTTTTGTGAGGTTACTGTCGCATTTTTTGGGTAGTGGTGTCATTTGCCTTTGAGCGGTGGTGGCGGCCTCGCAAGAGTGGGCCGCCAGTTGCTCATCAATATTTCCTTATCGCGTCAAAATCAAGCTCAATAATGAAGTCTTTAAGTGCATCATCCCACGTGAATTTGATGAACCCCACTTCGCCTAACCTGCTTAACTCTCGCCGGAAGGTCAATGCTTGCGGGTGTAGGATTGCTGGGAATCGCATGTTGGTTCGGGCCTTTCTGGCATGAAGAACATTCAAATTCCCGAGCCTGATCGCCGCCGGGGGGCAACTTTATCTTGAATTAGGGAATAGCGTTGCCCGCGCTTGCTGCGGAAATATACGAGATCAGTTTCTCCGGGTTGCTCTTATTGATCTCGCAGCGGCCAATCGGAGCGAATTCCGAGAATACGGCGGGAAGGCTTGAGCGAGAAGCGAAAACCAGTCCGTCACATGACGTTGTTTCATTCTCAAAATCGGCCGACACCTCAACGCGCATTCCTGAAGTTGTGAGTTTATCGATCACCTCGGCGTGGAGAGTTTGTGAATGGGTCGAGACGAAGGCGTAATCGATCAATCCGCGACTCAATGTCTCTGCGCATCCATCCAGCATTTCAGACTCGAAGCCTTGAATATCGGAATGGAGGATCGTTAATTGAGGGTAGCCTTGTGAGTTCATGAATCGATCGACTTGAAAATCGTCATGGCCAACCTTCGCAAGGATGAAGGTGCCATCAAAGCAATTTAGCGCAAAGTTGACGCGACCCACCTCGAGGTTGACGAGGTCAGGTTCTACCATGAATACTTTGGCGGTTGACCGCTTCCTCTTCATCCACATCGAATAATGGGCCCAGTACGCGCCGAGTTCCAGCATCGTCGGGTCGGCTGGCATGAGGCGCATGACCTGCTGAAAAACGAACTCCTCTAGCGGTTCGTGGACGCCCCGGTTGATCGTCAGTATCTCGCTGAAACGGCCGTAATAGCAGTCCACGGGGACACGGTTCCCGTTGTGCAGCCATACGGCGCCGTCTTCGACAGTGCCGGCGCGTGGATCACGTTCGATTAGCACGTTTAAGGGATCCGAAACGATTTCGCGAAATCGCCCGAGGCGATCGTCAGGGGCGGCCTTGCCTGTCGCGCTGAGCGGCGAACCGGTAGGGGTTTGTTTGTCTTGCTTGGGTCGATCGAGGATTTTACGAAGGAAGTTCATCGCGCCTCTTTTTCGCCGAATCTCTTTGCGGGCAGTTTAGCAGCTTAGCAGCTTGGCTGCGTAGGCAACCAAAGTTGATGGCACTGCGTTGCCTGACTGGGCGGACGGATTCTGCACGGCGCCAAGCACCGGCCGTTATGGCCGAGCCGAGCGGCCAAGTCCTGTGGGCTTCTCGTCATGTGGGAACCAGGCAATAAAAGCCGCGAGCGAACCGGGCACGGGGGCTTCCACGCCCGGCCTGCAATTCCTCGCCAAAAGTACCGGGATGTGTTCAGCACCGCACTCAATCAGAGATTTTGTCAGGCAATACCGAGCAGCCAACTAGGAGGTCGTCGGGAAGAAGTTCGCACCGAAGTCCAAGGCATCGGGTTTATCGGCGGACAGGGTGAGTTTGTTGGGGTAATGGCTTGGTGAGCCATATTCGGCCCCTGTCAGTCTCACTGCGCTGTCGGAGAGTGCAAAGAGAGACCGCGGGTTGGGCACTGTTAAGTGCTCAAAGGCCTATTTTCCAATCTGACCGGAAGAGGTTCAACAGATTGTGCGTGACACAAATCAATCTCCACTCGCTGCGCACATTTCCTAAGCCGCGGAAGCTAAAGCGGCGAAATCCTCGCCCCTCTTTGATGTATCCAAAAACAGGTTCGACGATTTGTTTCCGCATCTTGTAGACGGCCTTACCGCCCTCCGTCTTCAGTTTGTCGCGCATCTGCTGTAAGACCGCACTTCCTTCCGGCAGCCCATTCCCGGGAACGTCCTCGCTCTCGCCGTGCTGCTGGCGGCCCGTGGCCACATGCAGGTCGATGCCTTGCAAGCTTTCCGCGGTGACGTTGGCCGCGCTCCAGTAACCCGTGTCGGTACTGGCCACTTGTGGTTTGCCATGCACGTTCTCGATCAACTGTTGGACTCCGCTGTCCCCGGCGGTTGCTCGCTGAACCGTCTCCGTATTTCGTCACCTATTTGTAGGTTTATCGACTAACACCTTTCGGAAATGCTCATGGAGCGGATGCACGTAGATCTCTTTGATGGGCACCTGCAGTGAGTGATAGCGATCCTGCCGCGTGCGGCCTTGCGTCTTCCCGACCTTCTGCCAGTTGGCCGTCTGATACACCGTGCCGCGAAAGCGATCACGTTCCACAAACGCCTCGACCAATACGATGGGATGTCCGTACTTGCTCTGCCAGTCCGCCGCAAGCCGTCGCAACACGCTCCCCAAGATATAACTCCCCAAGTGAGCAATATGCACCCACGGCAGAATGAGAAATTTATGATTGTTGGTGATGCGCGACAGGTTCACTCGCCGTTCTTTCTCGCCCCATCCAATATATTGATCGCGCTCCCGGCACTTCCAGGCCGCCGAACCAAACAGCAAGCCCGCCAGCAGCCGCCCCCGGCGCTCGCGAACCGTATACTGCAAGTTCTCTCCCACCGTGCCGCCGGAGCCAAGATAGTGAAACTCGGCCAGCGCGGCGGCCAACTCCTCCCGCTCGGATGCCACACGGCTGACCTCCTGTATGGCCACCGGGCCCAGTTCCGCGAGGGTATAGTGATAGGGTGTCTGATCCCACACGCGAGGGGCGAGCACGCGCGTGCGCATGCGGTTGGTCGGTATCTGACGTCGCGCTGGAAGGGCAATCAAGCCCCGCTGGTGCAGTTTCAGCAACAGCGTCCGCGCCGCCATGTCCTTCCGCAGCTCAGCCCCATTACACCAATTCCATTGCTCACACAGCGCCTCGGACAGTCGCCGCCGGCTCCGGTCCGGATGAGCAGCCAGCAACTCGCGGATCTCTTACAGCGGATATGAAGGCAAGCCTCTTAGTTAGCAGCTTTAGCACAAAACGCCTTGCTGTCCTGAGTGATTTTTCTCGAATGTGAATTGTCCATGACTCCCCTCCACGAAGGGCGGCTCCTTTTTGTGGAAATGGTAAGTCCTTTTAATTCTTACGGTTTGAGGGCACTGGGTTTCGCGTTCGAGACTTGAGGAGAATTCTACGGGATCCAGCCTGTCCGTGAATGGCTTCCTCGCGCGAAGATACTAACCAGGTCCCCGGGCTAGCGCAATATCAACGGGGAGACCTGTCATGACTCTGCCCGAGCCGCTGCATCCTATCCCTAAGCTTCCTCACCGTTCGCTGACGCAAGCCAATCGCGTGCCTAACCGGACGCGTGAAATTCAATAACTCTTGCCAATACCACCTAGAAATTCTCACTGCCATGTTCCTCTGCCGAGCCCAATTTCGGGCGATTCCGTCCACTGTCAGGAGGTGCGTGGCTTCATCGATCGTGCGCAGGTGCCAGCCATTCTTACCAATGGCAAGATTACCCCGAGTCTGAGGGTCGTCCATTACGCCGACTGCGCCCCCCGGATGATACCCATAATCATGATTTTGATGCACGGCCGTGACCATAGGAGTCGCATCCACCACGATCGCTCCCAGCGAATACGCCCGCCAAATCAGCCAGTTATCCCAGTAATTTCTGCCGTTCACCAGAGGAGGGATGTCTTTGTAGAGTCCCCGTGAAAACACAAAATAATCGGCGCACCACTCGTTGCCCAAGCGGCCTCTTTGCCTGGCCAAAGACTCGAGATGCTGCTCCCAATCGGACCGCTCGAAATTCAACGGCTCGGTAATGTCCGTGTTCGTACGGCGGCCAACCATCAGGAAGGGCCGATTGAAGGAAGCCACTTGCTCAACAGCACGCCAGAAACTGCCCATCAAAATGATGTCGCAGTTCGAATAGCAGACTATATCGTTGGAAGCGAGCTGCTGGCCGCGCTCAAATAGGAAGCCAATATACTTGGTCCCCGTCTCGGAACGATGCACGTCGCGGTCGTTGCGGAAGTGAAATTCCCGAGCAATCTCCCCCGCCCCCTCTTCGTCTCCAAAAAGGATGACCTCGCATTTTGGACTCAGAAGCGTCCAGCTCCGGATGGCATTGCGCTGGATCATTCCGGCGTGCCCGTGAAACGGTTTAGGAGTTGAGAAGACAGTCAGCATGACCAACCATGAGCGCAGCGCGCCAAAAACAGAGTCTCCATTTGAAGGGTGCTGTCCTTCTTAATTCCTTCCAATTTCAAGCGGGCCTCAAGAATTTGCGATAAACAGCAGATTATCATAGGTGTATCGGTCCTTTGCGAGGTGAGGTTCGATCCTTCCTGATCTGTGCTGGAAAGCCTGGTATCCCCTTTCAAGAAGATAGCTTATGAGCTCGCGGCTCGTGCAGGGCGCCTCAGCACCATCTACGTCACCGACTTCCAAGGAAAGTGCGGGACGCCAGCGCGAGAGCACATTACTCATCCCCTCGAGGATTGGCAACTCAGAACTTTCGGCGTCAATCTTGATGAAATCGGGTCTCGAGGCAGTCTTTTCAACATACGCATCCAGTGACACCGCAGGAACGGATCGCGTCTTCCGGCTCGCAGGCTTTTGAGTGGCTGTTTCGAAACGCGGAGAGAATACCGTCGCGTACGCGGAGGATTCCAGACTGTACTCGTTAAAACTTACCTCGCCTGACGTGCGAAACACGGCGACGTTATTGACGGTAATGTTCTTGCGTTTTCTCGTGTTCGCCTTGAGTATGCGGAACGTGGCCGAAGAGGGCTCGAATGCATGAACCACGCCACCACCACCTACCAGACGGGCCGCAAGCAATGTGAAGTAGCCGAAGTGTGCTCCCACGTCGAAGAAGACGGACCCTGGTTTGAGTTGAGTCAGAAGCATGCGGGTGAGTCCCTCGTCATGATAACCGTTTCGGAAGATGGTGGTCGATATGACGTCAGGAAGCACAACCGTCATGCGATCTCCCCAGAATGTCTTCGTCCGTACACGAAGGGGAAAGTTGTGCCGTTCCGTTACCCAATGGAGCGCGCTGATGGAGCGATACCTGAGCCTCCGGACCAAGGGTGTGAGTTCTTTAGGCTGCACAGAAGCGGCTACACTACTTTCCAGGCTCGCGAGAAGATCGCTTATGGCGGTGTACCCAGGATTGTTAGATATTTCTGGTCGAATCATTCGATACTAAGGACAGGGCTGCCTTCATATGCTACACCTGAGTGTCATAATGAGGCAGGTCGAAAACGAAGGAGCCGGCCATTCTCAGTTTCTCCTCTCAATAACCAACTCGCACGGAACATTCAAAACGCCGGTCCATTCGTCCTGCGGGTGTTGGTGCTCTTCCGTGGCGATGATCATATCGGGCACGCAGTCCCAGAGATCGACCAGCTGCCCGTCTTCCCACAGGCTTACCAGCCAAGAGTAAGGGCCTGGCCGGAGCGGTAAGGTTGGGAATGTATAGTAGAACTCGTGCGTGCCTGGCTCGAGCTGCACACCATTCGTCGCCCGCCCCCAGATTAATTGCCTCTCGCCATTATAAAGCGCGATTCCGTGATGGCCATTATGGATCGGAGCGAGAGCCTCCACCTGAAAGTGCATGGTCACGACGCCCATAGTAGTGAGGAAATTCGATGAGCCCGATTCAGTACCATCGATCTGCCACCGAACAAATCTCGCTTTGGTATGGGTGCTGGTTGATCGCCGATTACCTTTCCGCTGGCCAGAGCTGAGTGCAGCTTCATACTCTCCTAGGATCGCGGCTGTCGGACCACTTCTGTAAATCTCGCCCGCTTCGAGCCAAATAACTCGCTTGCAGAGACGCCGGATCTGATTCATCTGGTGGCTCACAAAAAGAATAGTGCGGCCACTGCCGGATACTTCTTCCATTTTCCCGAGGCACTTTCTTTGGAATTCAAGGTCACCGACAGCAAGCACTTCATCCACCAGCAAGATGTCGGGTTCAAGGTGAGCTGCGACAGCAAAGGCGAGGCGCATCTGCATACCGGTGCTGTAATGTTTCAAAGAGGTATCGATGAAGCGCTCCACTCCGGAAAAGGCAACTATACTTTCAAATTTTCTTTCAATCTCCCGCCTACTCATTCCCAGAATTGCACCACTCAAGTACATATTCTCTCGGCCGGTCAGTTCTGGATGGAAACCAGTTCCCACCTCGAGTAAGCTCCTCACACTGCCGTACACTTCCGCGCTGCCTGTTGTCGGACGTGTGATACGGGAGAGAATCTTGAGGAGTGTTGTCTTTCCTGAACCGTTCCGGCCGATGATGCCAATCACTTCCCCGTGTTCCACTTGAAGAGAGACATCTCTAAGGGCCCACATCAACTCCGTCGGCGCTGGCCGAAAAAATTTCATCGGGGACTGGACTGCCCTCATGAGAACATCCCGGAAGGTGAGATACCGCTCTCGCTCGCCAACGCGATATTGCTTGCCCAAATCTTCGGCACGAATGACAATTTCGCTCATAGTTCAGACGACATCGGCGATCGTCGTCTCCATCCTTTGAAAGTAGGCCACACCGCTTATAAGAACAACTAACACAGCTCCGAGAGAAACAAAAAACAACCCCCCCGGGGCCTGACCTCTTCCAGTGAGCGACCAGCGAAAACCTTCGATGACGCCTACCATCGGGTTCAGCCCATATAGCCAACGCCATTTCCCGGGCACGATTGAAGTCGGATAAACAACCGGCGAAGCAAACATCCAGAGTTGCACCAGAAACGGCAATACGTATCTCACATCTCGATAAAGCGCGTTCAGCGCAGCTAGCCACAGCCCAACACCAAGAGCTGTTAATACAGTTAGTAAGAGAAAAGCAGGAATCCACAATGCCGCGGCGGTTGGGCGGATTCCATAATAGACCATCATGACGATGAACATCAGAAAGGAGACGCCAAAATCAACTAGGCCTGAGAGGACCGAAGAAAGAGGGAGGATTAATCGAGGGAAATACACCTTTGTGATAAGGCGCTGATTGTCAACGATGGTGTTCGTCGCGTTTTGCAGCGCGGCAGAGAAATACAACCACGGTAATAGGGCGCAATAATAAAAAATCGGATAGGGCAAGCCACCCGATGGAATACGGGCCAACCGGCCGAAGAAGAGGCTGAACACAAGCATTGTGAGCAGCGGCTGCAAGACAGCCCATGCAGCCCCGATGACCGTTTGTTTATAACGGACCTTGATATCCCGCCAGGCGAAGAAATAAAGCAGTTCACGGTAGTTCCAGAGTTCGTCGAGCGGTAGCGCCCACCAGCGCCCTGGCGGAGTAATGCGTAGAATAGTAGGCTTCGTGAGCAACGGAGTTTCTGCGGTCGCGCTCATGGCTTAAGTTATTTCCATTCGGATTGTCAGAGGCTTCCGTTTCCTTGTAAATAAGCAACTAGCTGGCACTTCTGTCTGCAGACTCGAATTGTGCCTGGCACGTTTCGCTGATTCTCCGGTTTCGGCGACATGGAGGGCGGAGGATTCGGCCAACTATAAGATCGAATGGTCGAAAATGAGCCACAGGCCAGCTTGCAAACTAGCAAAATCTGCGGTATTAGACAAGCTTCCAGCGATTCGTGTCGACCGATTTCAAGAAGAGCAACAGGGTGTCTCCCCCAGTGGTCGAAAAAGCGACTCACACCGCCCCGCCAAAAAAAGTTTGCTTAAGAAATGCTGATTCTCAGGGCAGTTCTGCCCTCATACATAAACCGGTGTCCTAATCGCACCATCTTGGACTCGAAATAATTCCAAGATAACCAAGCCAAGCAGAGCGCGGCAACCAGCGCAGAAATGGCAGTTACAGCACGGAGCCAGTTAGGCGTCGCAGGATGGTGTAGAAGAATGGGAGATACAGTGGCCAACGCGATGCTGTGAAGCAAGTACAACCCGAACGAAATCGTCCCAAGCCACATCAGCCACCGTGCTCGAAGAGCTCGGCTCAGCAGTCCGTCCGGTGTAATAACCACAAGTATTAATATCGAGGCGTAGAACAATGCCAGACAGGTGAATCCCAATGTACACATCGGCATTGTTCCCATTCCCCAGCCTTTGTACATTAGAACTGCGACCCCGAGTCCAAATATCGTGCAGGATGCCTCTGTGACCCACCGTTTTCTGATTAGAAGCTCTCTCCACCGGGGATCCTGCAAGAGAACTGCGCAGATTACCCCTACCATGAGAGCATCCGCTCTCGAGAAAATCAGGGTGTACGCTGCTGTGCCCCAGGAAGGCCCGTAGTGCAAGTACAACAGGGAGCGACTAACGGTAGACCCAAGCGCTAGGACCACTGCTGCCAGCAAAAGTAATTGCCTCGGAAGCACGCGAACAATCACAGGCAGCAAAAGATAAAATTGCTCCTCGACTGCTAAAGACCAACTTGCGGTCAGGTACACGGAATCCCACGCATGATGTGCAAGCCAGAAGTTTTGTGTAAAGGTGAAATAGAGGTACCAGGGCATCGGACTGCCTAGCGTTTCTCGCAGGGCAGTTTTCTGGCCGGCAGCCACACTCCAAACCAACAAATACACGACCACTATGAGCAGATAGACGGGTAGAATCCGAAACACCCGCCGAACGTAGAACGTTCTAAAGTAGTTGCTCGACGCTTTGGTGGCAATCAGTATTCCTCCAATCAAGAATCCGGACAAGACGAAGAAGAGGTCCACACCACTCCAGGTCAGCAAACCAACATGCAGGACGACGCGGGCAAGAATGCTCTCGTGTGGTCCCTGCATGATCGGGATATAGACGAAATGCCAAATTAAGACGAGCAAGATCGCAATGCCTCGGATGCCGTCTAGCTGCGGGATGCGACGCGGGGACTCGGTCATTGTCTTGAACTCACATTAGATGTGGGCTTACCGCTTACCACTATGAATAGTGCGACAGTCACAGAGTATTTCTTCATTCTGGCAAATTATAGGTACCACGCACGATTCCGTATAGCCGTTTCTTCGGGATCCATGGGATGTCGGTTACGTCCCGGCCAAGACTAGTTTTAGGTAGCCTCTAGTCAAAGTCTCGAACCGTGAAACGTTTTCTACCTGACACGCAGGTGATCACATAAAGAGTAGTGCCCATGGAGGAGCAAAATTCAGGCACTGTAGCGTCTCTGGGAAACGAGAATATATCCGGAAGCCACAACTCTGGCCATTGGGAGGACACATCAGGGAAAGGTCGCAGCAGGATCCGGGAGACCATTCTGCCTCGTAGAATGAGTCGCCAGAGGTCAGGATTGCAAAGGTCGAGAAACGATTCGGTACCCGTATCATTAATTGGGAATCTCCACCCAATTGTAGCTATCCACAAGAGGAACATCCGACTGAACGGATGTTGCAAAATCGGGGTCATAGCCGGAGTGGGTGCCTCGCACGGAAGGGTGTGTGCCATCTGCCGAAGCAGAGGAGACATGTACTGGACAGGGCGGGAATAAATGATGGGAGTCCGGCATCAGGATTCAGACTTGTTTTGGCAGGGAATATCGAAAGACTCTCCCACATTAATCAAGAGTTTGCTGCTTCCGAAAAAGAAAGACTCCGTGCGTTGCGAGCGTACCAGGGCAGACTCTCTCAAAAAGGGGTTCTGCGCAAACCGACAAGGCCACAGCGATTCTTCGAAGCGTCCAGTACACGCGTCGCGCCAGATCAGGCAATTCATGATCTTCTCCAGCGGGACCAAAGTGAGGTGCCGAGTCTTCCGAGACGGGGTACCCCGCAAGAGCACGAAGCTTTTGCACCGAGTACACGAAAACCCTGTCAAAAAGAAAGTACTCGTGACCGCGCCAAGAAACCAGGCTGACTCCAGGCATAGAGACTTGCCCTATCCAATCGTCCGGGAGTCGCGAAAACACGTGCAACCCATGCCCGCGAATTAGTTCGATAAGAAACAGGTATCCCCCTGGCCGAAGAACTCTAACCATCTCCGAGAGCGCATGGATCTGCTCTTGGGGCGGAATGTGCTGAACAACGGTAACTGCAGAGACGCACTCAAACGATTCGTCGCGAAAGGGAAGATTTTGTACCTCGCCGGAGACCAGGGGGGAGAGCGTCCCTCTATTTCGCGCGAGGGATAGCATTTCGGACGACTGGTCCATTCCTACGACGGACAGCCCGTGTTCCTCCAGCCGACGCACCCATCTCCCGGTGCCGCAGCCAACGTCAAGTACGCGTGCGCTCGGCGAGAGAGAACAGTAATCTAGAGTCTTACTCCATATTCTGCTTTGCAATCGATCAATTGCTTTATTGAACCACCTAGGAGTTCCGGGGTGCAATACAGGAGCGAAACCCGTTACGTCACTTTCACCGAAATCTTTCGCCAATCGTGTCCAGAATTCTCTAGGTGTGTATTTGTTCAACGGAACGCTCCCGGGTCTTGCTTTGAAAATATCGGGCTCTGTCGACTCCTCAACTGAGTCCGTCGATGGCTAGACGCGATAAATGTTGTACGCCAAGCCGGCAGCAAAGTCCGGCGCATCTACATCTCGATCGTTCAACCAGGTGCGCGAGCCGATAGCTTGCGCTCACCGGAGGGAACAAGGTTTCCAGGAGTGCTCGCGTGCGGTGGACGCGCGGGGCGGGAACGCTCTTCGAATCTCGGCGGGACCGAATGCGAATAGATCACGACCTTCACTACTTCTCCTTGCGCAAGACCCCTACACCATGAAGAATTTGCGCCTTTGGTGCCAACTTGGTGTTAGCAAAATCCCAGAACGCGTCATTCCATAGGGCGTCATCCGCGATCAAAATGCCGCCTGCACGAAGGAAAGGAAAAACTTGTTCGAACTCAAATTTCATATGCTCATAGCTATGTAAGCTGTCGTGAGCAAACAAATCTAGGGAAGCTATCTCGCGCGTTAACTGGGGGAGAATTTGTCTCGCATCCCCCCGGTGGAATTTCCATCGCTCCCGCAGCCAATCCGGCACGATCCAACCGGGTTCGCGGCCTGCCGGCAGGTAAGTAGAGTCGCCGATCTCAATGGAGTGGAGAGTGCCTTGACGATTCTTGTGGAGGGCAAGCAACATATGCGCTGACGAAACGCCATTGGCCACACCGGTCTCAACAATGGTTTCTGGTCGTAGTGCCCGCACAATCGCATACTGAATCAGAACCTTCTTGGCATAGACATCCGCGCTTTCAAAACTGGTGGTGCGGAGGGCTTTCTCGCAATCGGAAACATGAGACAAGAACTCGGGTGTGTGTGCCGGTTCGTCAATAAATTGGCGAATCCGTGACACTCGTTCGCCAGTAATTTGGGCAAGGAACCGCTCATCCGCCCAAGTGAACTCGCGCCACACAGCATTGGCGGCATAGCCTGGGTTGGCAGCAATGCGCTGGAGACGTCGCTTCGCATTGAGGAAAAGCCATTTCATAAATTCAGGGTTCAATCTGCAAAGGCAGCGAAAGCGCGAAGGAAAGAGCGAAGCAGGATAGGTAACAGGAGAGGCAACATCCAAAACTCGACGACGAAAGGGATGGTGAGGACGGGTCGCAAGGCGACCCAGAAGACGCCAATGACAGTTTGTTTGTAGCGGATCTTGACGTCGCACCGGACGAAAAAAAAGAAGCTCGCGGTAGGCCCAGACTTCGTCGAAGCGGAGTCCTAAGAGGCCGCTGCGGCTCAACCCGGGCGGCGGAGGAGCGGAGAGGGAATCCGACGTTGGGATGCATGATGGAAGCCATGGGTCAACCATAGAGTACCAGAGATATGGACGGCAGGAGATACGGGGCAGCAGGGACTCATCCATTGAAGACTCGAAAAATCGTGATAGGGGAGGATCTAAAAGACAGCATCAAGGCGGGGAGGATTTCTCTTGAGCTGCTCGATGTCGCGGTCTTAGATCTGCTGCATGAGGGCCTTGCGCTTGAAGAGATAGGTGGGGAGATTGGCGACGAGCCGCCGAGGAACAGCGAAAAACGGATTGTGGATAATGGCCTCTATCTGATTCACATGTCGATCTTTTACTGGTATGACGATCCGGTCCGATCTCATTGGACGAATCTACAGCCGACCGATGGAAAGTCTTACCTGACACTGATTCGATTCGTGGTGGCAGAAGAGATCGCGACTGGTCTCGCGTTTCTTTCACGGCGCTTTTTGAGGAAAAGTTGCTCCGCTCGAAGGACCGATTCGCGTGCTGAGCACGGCTACAAGACAAAGACTGCCTGTCGCACAGATTTTGAACTTGCATCCGGGTGATTGTCCCGGCAAAGTTCTAACTCGTGATCCTCAGACTGTCAAGCCGAACGAACCGGCTCCTGGTGGCGATGGCATTCCTGTTTGCCGTGGTTCTGTCTTTCTTTGGGATTCGTGCGGCGCTGGCCGCGCATTATGTCAGCTTAAATACCGGGGCAGGTTTTGAGACTGCCGTCCGACTGGAACCCAATGATCCCGATATGTGGTATTTTCTCGGCCGCTACTGGCAATTCGACCCAGTCGAGGCAGATACAGGCAAGGCCATACGAGCGTATAGGACGTCACTGGGCCTGAACCCTCTTTCAGCCAATACCTGGCTGGGATTGGCTTCGGCATTCGAAACTGAGGGTGAGATCGATGCTGCACG
>Ga0210398_10002835_pt1 | contig 16736 bp, 19 predicted proteins | sample IncBWC4OmetaG_FD_161047 | JGI IMG/M metagenome (GOLD analysis project Ga0210398, IMG submission 161047) | Forest soil microbial communities from Barre Woods Harvard Forest LTER site, Petersham, Massachusetts, United States - Inc-BW-C-4-O | ecosystem: Environmental > Terrestrial > Soil >... | reverse complement strand
GGGTTTGCCTCGCTCGGCGTCGCGCCGGCGACGATGGTGGCGCGCCACACGGCACCGGTCCCAGTGCCGTCGGCAGCGCCAGCGATGATTGTCGCGGCGCCGACCGAGGTGGCCATCGCAGTTCCGCCGCCGCCCGCGCACGCCAAGTCCGGCATCTTCAGCAAGGCGGCAGCGCGGCTCGCGGCGCACCTCTCGCCGGTCGGCAGGGCCGAAGCGGCGACGTTGCCGCGCGAGGCGGAGCGGCCGGGGATCGCCGCCGAACGCTGGGGCATTCAGCTTGGCGCGTTTCACGCCCCGGCAACCGCAGAGAAGGCGGCGCGCGACGCAGCGAGCCTGTCGATTGCCCGAGGCAAGCCGATGCAGATCGTCCAGCCGGGCAAGGCCGGCAAGGACCGCCTCTACCGCGCGCGACTCTTGAATTTCACGCCCTTGGAGGCGCAAAGCGCATGCGCCCAGCTGCGCAAGAAAAAGATCGAGTGCTCGGTGGTTTCGCCGATTTCGCCAAAGGTCGCGGCCCGCTGAGCAATTTGTGAGGCGGCCGGGTTCGGGATCGCGCCTGCCCGGGTCTTGGAACATGGGCGGAAACGTCAGGCGTCGTTATTCCGGGGCGGGGGCGCAGCCCACGAGTCCGGAACCCATGAACACGGGGCTGCGAACGCATTGGAAATGTAGGTGTTCTTGGGTTCCGGGCTCAGCCCTTCGGACCGCCCCGGAATGACGTTTCGTGACGCCGATAATTCCTTGACGCACTGCTCGGCGAGGGGACGCCCTCAGGGGGCGTGAAGAACTCCGCTTCGGAGGGCCGACGACCCGCCTCTAGGCGGCGTCGCCCAGCGCCGTGCCGGCAAGCGGTCGCGCGCACCTTACCGGTTGCGCATCAGCTTGCGAATGCGGTGGTTTTCGGTGTCGCCGACATAGATGCCGCCGTCGGGGCCGACCACGGCGCCGTGCGGGCGGCCGAGCCCCGCCATCGTCGCCGGGCCGCCGTCGCCTTCGGGACCCTTGTGCCCGCCGGCAATGGTCTCGACGACGGCGGTCGCGGCGTCGATGCGCCGGATCGCGTGGCTTTCGGTGTCGACGACCAGGATGTCGCCACTGGGGTCGAGCGCGAATTCCTTGGGCGCGTCGAATAGCGCGGCGTGCGCCGGCCCGCCGTCGCCGCGGTAGCCGCGCTCTCCGGTGCCGGCGACCGTGGCGATCATCCCGGTCCCCGGAGCGACCGCGCGCAGGGTGCTGCCCTGGCGTTCGAGGATGTACACCGTGCCGTCGGCGGCGGCCTTGACTGCGCGGGCGCCGAACACCCCTGCCGCCGCCGCCGGTCCGCCGTCGCCGCTGTGCGCCGCCTCGCCGGTGCCGGCGAAGGTCGAAATCACCCCGGTCGCGAGGTCGACGACCCGCACGCGGTGGTCGGCGACGTCGGCGATGAACAGATGCCTCTGCCGCGGGTCAAAGCCGAGCCCGTTCGGCTCGGCCAGCCCGGCCCGTGCTGCCGGACCGCCGTCGCCGGCATAGCCCGCGGCGCCGGTGCCGGCAAAGGTCGTGACGACGCCCGAGGCGCCGTCGACGCGGCGCACGCAATGGTTGTGGCGATCCGCGACATAGACGTTGCCGGCCCGGTCGACGGCGATGCCGTACGGCTCGTTAAAGGCGGCGGCAAGCGCCGGCCCGCCGTCGCCGGCATAGCCCGCCACCCCGTTCCCCGCGACGGTCGTGATGATCCCGCTCCGCCCGTCGACGCGGCGGATGCGGTGGTTGAAGGTGTCGGAGAAATAGAGGTTGCCGGCCGGATCGAAACCGACATCGAACGGGCCGTTCAGCCGCGCCTCGGCGGCGGGTCCGCCGTCGCCGCTAAAGCCGCGCTCGCCGGTGCCCACCGCAGTGGTGATGCTCCAGGATCGATCCGCCATCGGCCCGGCCCTCCTTCTTCCACTCCCGCGACATCGCGCGATCTTAGCACCGCTTTCCGAGGCGGCGAGCGGGGATGTAGATTGCCGCGATGGCCCTTGTCCAAAGATGGCTTCCCTTGCCGAGACTGGCCGCGGTCGTGCTCGCGGCGGGGCTCTTGCTCGGCGCCGCGCCGAGCCGGCAGGGCGCCGGCGGCTCGCTCGCCGGCCAATTGCTGGTCGCGGCGCCGACGATCGGCGACCCGCGGTTTTCCCACACCGTGATCCTGCTGCTGCGGCAGGACGACACCGGCGCTTTTGGGATCGTGCTCAACCGGCCGATCGAGGAGCGCACGATCGCCAGCCTGCTTGACGCGGTCGGCGACCACGAAAAGGGTGTGGAGGGCAACCTTCAAGTGTTCGCCGGCGGCCCGGTGCAGCCGGAGCTGGGCTTTGTCGTGCACAGTCCCGACTATCATCGCGACGACACCTTGACGGTTGGCGGCGAGGTCGCGATGACCGCCGACAAGCAGGTGCTGGCCGACATCGGCCACCATAAGGGGCCGAAAAAGGTGCTGTTCGCGTTTGGCTACGCCGGCTGGGCGCCGGGACAATTGGAGGGCGAGATCGCCCGACACGACTGGTTCACGACGACCGGCGACCCCAAGCTGATCTTTGACGACGACCGCGGCAACCTGTGGGACGACGCGATGGCGCGGCGCACCCGCGAGCTGTGACCCGCAACCGAGCCAAATCACCGGCGACCGGCGATGACCGACCTCTTTACGATTGGCTATGAGAAGGCGCTGTTGGCCGACGTGATCGCCACGCTCGCCGACGCCGGTGCCACGGTGCTGCTCGACGTGCGCGACCGCCCGATCTCGCGCCGCCCGGGCTTTTCAAAGCGCCAGCTCGCGGCGGCGCTCGAGGCGGCCGGGATCGCTTACGTCCATCTCGCCGCCCTCGGCACGCCACCCGAGGGGCGCCTCGCCGGCCGGCGGCGCGAATGGGAGCGCTTCCGGGCGATCGTCGAGGACAAGCTCGCGCGCCCCGAGGCCGAACTCGATCTGCTGCGCGCCGCCGAGATCGCCGCGGCCGCGCCGAGCTGCCTCTTGTGCTACGAGGCCGACTGGCGCAACTGCCACCGCGCGCGCGTCGCCGACATCCTGGCGGCCCGCCACGGCTTCGCGCTGCGCCACCTCGCCGTCCGTCATTCCGCGCCGGCGGCGTAGGCGGGGGCAGCGCGCCCCCGGCGTCGCCGCGCTCGCCCGGGTCGCGGGAGTCAGCCGGCGACCGGCTCGTGGCGGAAGCCGTCGCCCCAGCGCTTGATGTAGCCGACCGACGGCGACGGGAAATGCATCGTGCAGCACAAGGTGGCGGTGTCGCAGTAGCGCTCAAAAAACGCCCGGCGAGTCGTTGACGCCTGCTCAGGGTTATAGTCGACGCGCATAACGAGGTCTGGGTATCGCGCCTGGATCGGCGAGTGGATCAGGTCGCCGGTGAACACCGCCGCGTCGCCGCCGCGCCCGGCGCAGACCGCGAAATGGTCGGGTGTGTGGCCGGGTGTCGGGGTCAGCCGGATGTGGTCGTCGAGCGCGTGGTCGCTCGTCACCAGCTCGGCCTTGTTGGCGTCGATGATCGGCAGCACGCTGTCGGTCATCGGATCGAGCGGGGTCTCCCGGTGGACGCCCTCCCAGTACTCGTATTCCTTTTTCGAAAAGAGGTACTTGGCATTGGGGAAGGTAGGCACCCAGCGGCCGTTCTCGCGCCGCGTGTTCCAGCCGACATGGTCGCCGTGCAGATGCGTGCACATGACAAAGTCGATGTCGTCGACGGTGAGGCCGGCGGCGTGCAATGCCCGCATCCAGTTGCTGTCGGTCTTGCGGTGCCAGGTCGGGCGGTGCGGAAACGATTTGTCGTTGCCGATGCAGGCGTCGACCAGGATCGTGTGGTGCGGCGTCCGCACGATGTAGGATTGAAAGCACAGGACCGCCATCCCGGTCGCGGGGTCGAGTGCCGCCGGCTCCAGCCACGAGCGGTTTTCGTCCAATCGCTCCGGGCTGAGGCTCGGCAGGAATTCGAGGATCGGCGTGAACCCAGCCTCCTGCTCGACCAGGCGGTGGATCGTCATGTCGTTGACGGTAAAGCTCGTCGGCATCGCGCTCCCTCTCGGAAACCGTTGGGTTCGCGATTGATCGTAGCCGGGTTCCTCCGCCAAAGCCAATCGTCAGCCGCAGATCGTCACATATCTGGAGAATCCCTAGTATCGTGAACCGTAGGTTCGATTCAGAAATAATGGTTTGTCATTGCGAGGATCCTGTAGTGCGACGCGGCAATCTCGTAAAGCATCAGCGACATAGGGCACCGGATGGCGTCGCTGCGCTCGCAATGACAGCTATTGCCTTACATCACGAATTGCCGGACAGGCACGCTAGCGCTACTTTATTTAATTTTGATTCTGAGCAGGCCGCGCCAATTTTTTTTCAGCGTCTCTTGCCCTGCGGCTATGTTGTTTCAAAAGCGCGGGAGATGCGCGGATCGCGGCGCGCGACATCGCGGCCGTGTCGATGGCGGATATGCTGAATGCGGCGACGGTCGGCGGCGCCACGGCATTCCGGCGCGACGACCTCGGGCGGGTGGCCGCGGGCAAAAAGGCCGACCTCGTGCTGGTGGACCTGACCCAGCGGCACGTGGTCCCGGCGCGCGACCCGCGGCACTCGTTCATTTACTACGCCGCCATTTACCACGCCGCCATTTACCACGCCGCCGACCGGGCGGTACGCGACGTGTTTGTCGACGGCAGCCAGGTCGTGGCTGATGGTGTTGTCGTGACGCTCGACCAGGCCGACCGCCGGCTCGCCGCGGCGCAGCGCCGAATGCTGGAGGCGGCGCCTGACCGGGATTATCGCCGGCGCACGGCCGCGGAAATTTCGCCGCTGAGCCTGCCGCAGATGGATTGAGCCGAGAGACTAAGGCCGGCCTTTTGCCGCCCCCGGCCGGCTCTCCAGACACTGGGGAAAGTTGCTTACCCGATAACGGACGAGCTATTCGAGTAGTTGTAATTACGGTACTATTTACCCGTGAACGAGAAGGACATTAACCATATGACGAAAACCGCTTTGACACGATTGCAGGACGAGATTGACGCGGTGAGGCGTGAAGCCTTTGCCGAGGGCTATGCCGCGGCGATGGAGGCGGTCCGCGAGTTTGCTTCACGGCATCCGGCGGCCGCCGCGTCGAGCGAACCTCGCGCGACCGGCGTGTCGCCGGCGGTGAGCCGAGAGCGGCCGCGCAACCGGCGGCCGCGGCGCGGCACCAACGCCAAATTGATCGAATCGGTGCTGCAGTCGATCGCCCCGCGCGCCGCGCGCCCAACCGAAATCCGCAACACCTTGCGCCAGGAACGCGGGGTGGCGTTGGCCTTCACCTCGATCCGCCACGCGCTCGGGCAATTGCAGGCGCGGCGCGTGGCTGAGCAGGTCGCCCACAGCAAAAGCTGGCGCTATCTCGGCGACGATGCGCTGGCCGACGGCAACCTTGGCTGAGCGGCGTCGGTTTGGCGCGTTGCCGGCGCCGGATGCCCGGGGGCGTATCCGGTTACGCTCGCGGGCGCCGGGTCCGGCTGCGCGGGCGGCCCCGCTTGTGCCCGAGGCCGAGCTCCTTTGCCATTGCCGAGCGCTGCTCGGAATAGGCTGGCGCGGTCAACGGATGATCGCTCGCCAATTTCCAGCGGCGCAAGTAGTCGGCGACGCGAAGGTTATGTCTCGTCCCGAGATGTCGGCGCAAAGTCTTGCCCCGGAAACCGCATTCGAGGCAGATGACATGATCATGCTGCACCGAGCGTTTTACCGGGACTGCCGGCGCGCGCGGCGAGGGCGGCTGAACTGGGCTGCCGAGATTACGGATCGCTTGATCGACCGAGACGATCAACGCCGAGAGCTGATCCGCCGAAAGGGTATGATTTCCCACATAGCTGGCGATGATCTTTGTCACCGGGCCCAGCCCGCCGCTTCTTGACGTGTCTTGGTCGTTCACAAGCGATACTCCTCCCGAACCGATAAATTCGCGGGTCTTCATACGGCAAACTCGATTGGGAACAAACGTTTTCTATTGGAGAGACGCTCGTTTGCTTCTTTTTTGTCCCCACCCGGGCGATCCCGAGCGTTGTGGCGGACCGACATTGCACGGCTTGGGCGCGGCACGGCGAATCGGGCCGCCGCGAAGCGCCTCCGAATGCGCCGCGGCAAGTTATGGGAGGACGGATGAGGTCGATCGCGGCGGCCGGCGTGCCCGCGGCGGCGGGCGTCTGTTCGGCGATCGGGAGGTTCGCGGAAATAGCCTTGGTGCTGGCGATCTCGGGGCTTGTGGCCTGCTCGCAAGGCGTGGCGTCGACCGCGCCCGCCGGCGCTGGCCCGGCTTTCGGGAAGGGCGACAAACCCGCTGGCAGCGGGGGCGGCGGCGACTCGATGTAACGCAGCTTGCCGCCGGCATCATCGCCGGCCGGCTCGGGCCCTAAATTGCCTAGTCCGAGGGATGTCCGCAGATCGGTTTGCGCGCCGCGAATTTCGCGATATAGGCTGCGGGATGACGGTGCTGATGGACAGCGAGGCGGTGGCGGGGTTCTGCGCGCGCCAAGAGGGCGTCGGCTTTGTCGCGGTCGACACCGAGTTTATGCGCGAGCGCACCTATTGGCCGATCCTCTGCCTGGTGCAGGTGGCCGGCCCTGAGGAAGCCGCGGCGATCGACGCGCTGGCGCCCGGCGTCGACTTGGCGCCGCTGCTGAGGCTGATGGCCGACGAGCGCACGCTGAAGGTGTTTCACGCGGCGCGCCAGGACGTCGAAATCTTCTACAACTTGATGGGCGCGGCGCCGGCACCGCTGTTCGACACGCAGATCGCGGCGATGGTGTGCGGGTTTGGCGACGCCGCAAGCTACGAAACGCTTGTCGGCAAGCTCGCCCGCGCGTCGCTCGACAAATCCTCGCGGTTCACCGACTGGGCGCAGCGGCCCTTGACCGACCGTCAGGTTAAATACGCGCTCGCCGATGTCGTCCATCTGCGCACGGTGTACGAAAAATTGCAGCACCAGCTGGCCGAAAACGGCCGCGCGGGTTGGTTCGCCGAGGAGATGGCGGCGCTCGTCGACCCGGCGCTCTACCGAAACGATCCGGCGGAGGCGTGGCGGCGCTTTCGCGTGCGCGGCCGGGTCGAGCCCCGGTTTTTTGCTGTGCTGCGCGAGCTCGCGGCGTGGCGAGAAGCCGCTGCGCGCCAGCGCAACCTGCCGCGCGGCCGGATCGTCAAGGACGAGGCGGTGCTCGAAATCGCCTCGCACGTCCCGCACACGATCGAGGCGCTGGCGCGCACCCGCAGTCTCGGCAGGGGTGTGGCCGAAGGTCGGCTCGGCGGCGAAATCCTCGACGCGGTCCTCCGCGGCATCGCGGCGTCGGGTTCGGTGGCGCTACCGGCGGCGCGAACCGAGACGCCGCCCGGCCTGGGACCACTGCTCGAATTGTTGCGGGTGCTGTTGAAGCACCGCAGCGAGCAGCATCAGGTCGCGCAGAAGCTCGTCGCCTCGGGCGAGGATCTCGAAGCGCTCGCGGCCGACGACCGGGCCGCGGTCCCGGCGCTCGCGGGGTGGCGCTACGAGATATTCGGCAGGGATGCCCTTGCCTTGAAGCACGGCCGGCTAGCCCTGACGGTGCGCGACAACCGGATCGCGTTGGTGGAGCCGGCGCAGCCGTAACGAAGCGCGGGTGCCGGCGCTTTCAGCTTTGCGACTTGAGCCGCAAGTGGCGCTCGATGTGCCGCACCCGCTCCTCGAGTTCGCTGTAGAGAATGCCGTGGCCGCGCACCGTGGCGTGGTAATGCGCCAGGGTTTCGCGCAACCCGGCGATGTCGGTCGTCAAATCCGCAAGCCGAAGATCGTGGCGGTTTACCACGGCGCCGAGCTCATCGAGCTTGGCGGTATGTTGGTTTACGACGAGAATGATCTCGTTGAGCTTGCGGTCCTGCCAGTCGAGCTTGCGGTCCTGCCAGTCGAGCTTGCGGTCCTGCGAGTCGGCCCTGCGGTCATGCCCGTCGAGCCGGTTCGCGATCTCGTCGAACTTGCGGTCGTGCCCGGCCACCGTCCGCGCGACCTCGGTCAGCAGCTGGTAGACAGCCGCGATGTCGACGCCGTTGCCTGCGTTCATCGGGTTCGCGCGACCTTGCTCCTGACGGCGGTTCTCACTGCTTGCCCGACAATACGGCCGACCCTAAAAATGGCCGGAGCTTTTGCTCAGTCCCCGGCGAGGCGGCGCGGCTCGCGGCGTCGAACCACCCCAGTGGCGCCGAGCGAACGGGCGACGGCCTCGAGGCGGCGCTGCACGGTTTCGCCAGCGAACAGGCGATCGGCCGCCGGCACTTCGAGCACGAGGCTCGCGCGATCGCGGCCGAACCAGGTTTCCGCCAGCAGATCGATCCTGCCGCCGGTCAAGGAATAGGCGAGGCGCAGCGCCAGACCCAAGGTGCGCACCTGGCCCGCGGACTGGGGGTCGAGCAGCGCGCGCGTCGGTTCGCGGACCGGGTCGTCGGCGGCGCCGCCGTACCGGGTATGCAGGATCGCGGCGACAAACACCCGCTCCTGATGGGTGATTGCGGCAAACGGCAGCCTGAGGCTGCGGGTGAACGCCTCTTGAGCGCGGTAGTCGGGGTGCTCGAGCCACGCGAAGTCGCCGAGCCAACAGGCTGCGCGGTGCAGCCGCCGCAACCGCTCCGACAAATTCGGGAACAGCGGCGCCGTCCATTCGAGCAGGCGGTCCCCGCGCGGCGGAAAGCGGCTCGCGGTTTGGGCGATCTTGACGCACGCGGCGATCAGCGGGTCGAGATGGTGCTCCGCCGCCGGGACGAGGCCGGAAGCGTAGCCCTCGCGCAGCCCGTAGGCGGAGAATACGACGCGCTGCGGGGCGATCGCGGCGATCAGCCGGCGCAGGATCAGGGCGGCCAGCGGCACCACTTCGAGGCGCTTGCGCGAAATCGTGGTGATGCGCTCGAGCGACTTGCGCGAGAGGCGGCCGATGATGTCGAAGAAGGCCTCCGCCTCGCCGCGCGCGATCGTGTAGTTGTGGATGATGTGAAGCGGGTATCGCGTGTGCTCCATGTGCAGCCGGGCGATCGCCCGCGCGGCGCCGCCGACCAGGTACAGGCTCTGCCCGGGCCCGGCGCGGATTACCGGCGCCGGCGCCAGGATGCGGTCGACCATGTCGGAGACGGTCTTGGCGCTGCCGTCGAATTCAGCGATGCGCAATGGCCCAAGCGGCAGGCTGATCCCGTGGCCGATCCTCGCGTCAGAGCCAGCTGCGCCGCCGGCGCGCGGCCCGACGCGCACCAGCTCGACGCTGCCGCCGCCGAGATCGCCGACGACACCGTCGGCCTCGGGAATGCCGGCCAGCACCCCGGCGGCCGACAGCCTGGCCTCCTCGGCGCCGTCGATCACCACGACCGGGACGTCGCACTCGCGCGCGACCTCGTCGGCAAAGGCCTGGCCGTCGCTGGCGTCGCGCATCGCGGCGGTGGCGAGCACCGCGGGCTGCTCGACCCCGATCGCCCGCGCGAGCGCCACGAAGCGGCGTAGGTTGACGAGGGCCAGCGCTCTTCCCTCGCGGTTTAGCCGCCCGGTCGTCGACAGGCCGCGGGCGAGCCCGCACATGACCTTTTCGTTGAGCAGCGGAAAGAGAGCCGGCCCGTGCCGCTCGAAAACCGCTAGCCGCAACGAGTTCGAGCCCAGATCGATGATCCCGATCCGGCCGGGGGCTGACTGCGCGTGCCGGTCGGACATCGCCAGGGTCAGCTCACGACAAGCTTAGGCTGGGGCCGCCTCGGCGCCCTGCCGCGACCGGACAGGCTAGGGTTCGTCATGAAGTAGGTGTGGGCGGAGAACGGTTCTTCGTCCGCCGGGACGCGGTGATAGCTTCCTTGCGGCGACAAGCTCCAGCTTTGCAATGTGTCGCGCAAATTCGCCACCATGATCTCGTCCAAGACTTGGCGATGGACGGTCGGGTTTTCGATTGGGACCAGCGCCTCGACGCGGCCGTCGAAGTTTCGCGGCATCCAGTCGGCGGAGCTGATGAAAACTGAGGCGTGGTCGGAGGGCAGCTTGTGGCCGTTGCCGAAGCAGACAATGCGTCCATGCTCGAGAAACCGTCCGATGATGCTCTTGACCCGGATGTTGTCGGAGAGCCCCGGCACCCCCGGGCGCAGGCAGCAGATGCCGCGCACGACGAGGTCGATGGCGACGCCGGCCTGCGAGGCCCGATAGAGCAGATCGATGATCGCCGGGTCGACAAGGGCGTTCATCTTGGCCCAGATCTGCGCGGGTTTGCCCTTTTGGGCGTTGGCGATTTCGGCCTCGATCAGCTCGAACAGCCGGGCGCGAAGATTGATCGGCGCGATCCATATCTTTTCGAGCCCGGCGGGCGTCGCGTACCCGGTCATAAAGTTGAACAGCCGCGCCGCATCCCGGCACAGCGCCGGGTCGCAAGTGAAAAACGACAGGTCGGTGTAAACCTTGGCTGTGTAGGGGTGATAGTTGCCAGTCCCGTAATGGACATAGGAGCACAGCTGGCCGCCCTCGCGGCGCACAACGAGCGAGACCTTGGCGTGCGTCTTCAGCTTTAGGAAACCGTAGACGACCTGGACCCCGGCGCGTTCGAGATCGCGGGCCCAGCGGATATTGGCCTCTTCGTCAAAGCGGGCCTTGAGCTCGATCATCGCGGTGACCGACTTGCCGGCCTCGGCGGCCTCGGCGAGCGCCTTGACGATCGGGCTGTCCTCGCTGGTGCGGTACAGCGTCTGCTTGATCGCCGCCACCGCCGGATCGCGCGCCGCCTGCCGCAGGAACTGCACGACGACGTCGAAGCTCTCGTAGGGGTGATGGACGATGATGTCTTTTTGCCGGATGGCGGCAAAGCAGTCGCCGCCGAAATCGCGGATGCGCTCCGGGAAGCGCGCGTTGTAGGGCGTGAACACCAGATCCGGGCGCTCGTCGATGATCAGCTGCTCGGTGTCGTTCAGCCCGAGAATGCCGTCGGTCGCAAATACGTCGCCCGGCGCCGCGTCCAGCCTATCCATCAGAAAGCGCCGCAAGTCCTGCGGCATCGTCGCGTCGACGGCGAGCAGGATAACGTGGCCGCGGCGGCGGCGCTTCAACGCCGTTTCGAAATGGCGGACAAGGTCTTCGGCCTCTTCCTCGAGCTCGACCTCGCTGTCGCGCAGCACCCGAAACAGACCTTGCGAGACGACGGCAAAGCCGGGAAACAGGCGATCGAGAAACATCGCGATCATCTGCTCGACCGGCAGGCAGCGAATCGCCGCGCCGGGCAGGCGGATAAACCGGCGCACCGATGGCGGAATCAAGGTGAGCGCCTGCAGCCGTTCCCCGTCGCTGACCCTCTCGAGCTCGAGGACCAGGCCAAAGCCCCGGTTGGCGATAAACGGAAACGGATGGGCGGGGTCGATCGCCAGCGGCGTCAGCACCGGAAAGACGTCGGCCATGAACTGGTTTTCGAGCCAGACCCGCTCGCTCGGCTGAAGGCTGTCAGGCTCGACGACCGACACGCCCGCTTCGTCGAGCAGCCGGCGCAGCGCCAGCCAGGTGACCTGCTGATCCGCCATCAGCTTGCCGGTGCGCAGGCGAATCGCGTCGAGCTGCTGTCCGGGGGTCAGGCCGTCCTGGCTCGGCGTCTTGATGCCGGCGAGGTACTGACCTTTGAGCCCAGCCACCCGCACCATAAAAAATTCGTCGAGGTTGTTCGCGGAGATCGACAAAAACCGCAGCCGCTCGAGGAGCGGGTGGCGCTGGTTGTCGGCCTCGGCGAGCACCCGCTCGTTGAAAGCGAGCCAGGACAGCTCCCGGTTGATGAACCGGGCGGTGGATTGCAGGGCGACGACGGCGCTTTCGACTGGTCGCGTGCCGATGCTCACGCCGATCTCCCCGCTGATATGAAACGAACCATCTAACAGCAACGATCTTATCGGTGGGATGTGGCGCTGTCATGTCCCCGCGGCAACGCCGAGGGGGCGGGCCGCGTCCGGGGAGGGAAACGCCGAATGCACATGCTGCACTTGCTGCGCCATGCAAAGTCGAGCTGGAAAGACGGTGTCGAGGACCACGAGAGGCCGCTGAACAAGCGCGGGCGCGAAGCGGCGCGGCTCGTCGGCAAGCAACTGCCGAGCGCGGTCGAGGCGATCGACCTGGTGTTGTGCTCGAGCGCGCTGCGCACCCGCCAAACCCTCGATCTGGCGCTCGCCGATTTTCCGACCGCACCGCACCGCCTCGTCGAGGCCGGTCTTTATCTTGCCGACAGCGACCGGTTGATCGACCGCCTGCGGCGGCTCGAGGAGAGCTGGGTCAACGTGCTGCTGATCGGCCATAATCCCGGTTTGCACGAGCTCGCGGTGGCGCTCGCCGAGCCGGAGGCGCCGCGCGCGCAGGCGTTGGCGGCCGGCAAGTTTCCGACGACGGCCCGCGCCAGCTTTGCGGTCGCGACACCGTGGGCGGGGCTCGGCGGCTCGCGCCATCGCCTCGTCGACTATGTGACCCCCGCCTCGTTGTCGGGTGCCGCCGAGTAGTCGGCGCGTTCGACGAGGAGCCGCCTCGCCAGCGGTATCGTAATCGCCGCGCCCCGGCTCAGCGCCGCCAGGTCGAGGGCCGCGGCAAGCTCCGCGGCGGCGGCAAGCGAGCGCTCAATATGCGCGACGAGATAGGCGACGATCGCGGATGGGACGCGCACCTGCCGGTCGGCAAAGTGCTTGGCCAGGACTGCGGCAAGCAGCGCATCGTCCGGCGGCATGATCTCGGCCGCGGGTGCGGCGCGCAGCCGAGAGCCGAGGTCGGCGAGCGCCGGCCGCCAGGCTCCCGGCGCTTGGCATGCGGTCAGCAGCAGGCTGCCGCCCGCCTCCAGCACGGCGTTATGGAGGTGCAAGAGCGCCTCCTCCGGAGCGCGATCGGCATCGTCGACAGCGAGGCTCGCCCTTCCGCGGCGGAAGATTTCCCCGACACCGGCCTCGTTGAGCGCCGCGCCCGCGAGCACGGCTGCGGCGGAGCGCTCGCGCCACACCCGGGCGAGATGGGTTTTCCCGGCGCCCGGCGGCCCGTGCAGCAGCAGTACCGGCGACGGCCATTGCGGCCAGCGCTCGACCCAACCGAGCGCCGCCGCGTTGCTGTCGGAGACAAAGAAATCCCGGCGCCCGTAAACCTCGTGGCGGGGCAGGTCCAAAACCAGCTGCTTCATCGCCGGGCCGCGGGCCGGCGAGACGGCGGCGTACCAGGGCCGCCGCCAAAAGCTTGACCGGGACGCAGCATCACCAAGCCTGCTCGGAGCGCGCGAGGATCCGTGCCCACCGAACCAGGTAGGACACACCCGACAGCACCGTCGTCGCGATCACCGCATAGCTCAACCCGATATCGACCCTGCCCGAATCGGCGCCGAGGCCGAGCCGCGCCAGAACAAAAGCGACAAGCGAAATCTGGAGGCCGGTGTTGATCTTGCTGATGTACAAGGGGTCGTAGTGCTTTGGCACCGCGAACGCCTGGATCAGCACAAAGCCGCCGACGATCATCACGTCGCGGAAGACGACGAGAATGACGAGCGAGGTCCACAGCTGGTGAGCCAGGCCCAGCGCTACGTACACGCTGACGAGCAGCGCCTTGTCGGCAACCGGGTCGAGCAGCGCGCCAAGCCGGGTTCGCCGGTTGAACCGCTTGGCGATGAACCCGTCGAGGGCATCGGACATTCCGGCCACCATAAACACCCAGAACGCGGCGCCGTAGCGGCCCCCGAGGATAAGCCAGATCGCCAGCGGCACCAGCAGCAACCGCCCGAGCGAGATCAGGTTGGGGAGGTTGAGCCCGATGCGCTCGCAGGCAAGGTTCGTGCGGATTTGCGGCATCCCAACGGAGCGGCGCTCAGTTCTGGTCGGCGCCGCCGGCGGGCACCAGGCGCCAGTCGGGCTCGTTGCCGTCGAGGTCGAGATCGGCCTGTGCGAGGCTGGATTTCAGCGCCTCCGGGCTGCCCACGTACCGGATCTGCACTTTCGCCTGCTGCCGGCTCAGCGACAAGAGGTCGACCCTGCGGATGCCGGGCACCGCGGCCAGCCGCCGCTGCAGCTCGACCCAATCGCCAAGGCTGGCGATCGGCACCGTGACGGCGAGGCTCGCTTCCTTGTCGGCGGGCGGCGCTGCACCGTGCTCGATGTCGGCGACCGCGGCGACGACCGCCCGTTTGAAGAAATCGCCGTCGCTCTCGCCGGGGTGGGCGTCGACTGAGTCGGTGCGGCTGTCGCCCGGCTGCCCGAGACGGTAGCGCTTGAGGCTGATGTCGAGCCCGGCAAGCCGACCGTCTTGACGGCGCTCGGCAGCGAGCGCCACGAGCGCTTCGTCGCCGCCGTTGTGCTGGGCGATGTCGCTCAGTGCCTGGGCATCGCCGCTGCGCGCCTGCTCGGCGTCGATCGCGGTCAGATCGCCGACACCGCCGAGCGGCAGGCTGAGCTTTGTCGGGCCCGACGCGGTGGGGGCCTCGTTCCACGCGTCGCGCCACGGGTTGGGATCGTCCCACAGCATCAGCTTGTCGCCGTCCTGAAGAACCGGGACGACGACAACCGGCTTCTCCGGGGTGTCCGAGAAGGCGATGTCGGCGTTGCGAAGCAACTGCCGGATGCGCGAGCGGCGAAAGTGAAACGTGTAGTCGGCGAGGTAGCGCACCTGCGACATCTTTTCGTCCGCCACCTCGAAGCTGTCGACCAGGTTGGTGATCGTCTGGTCGTCGAGCTTTGGCAGCTTCGACAAGTCGGTCGAGCCGGTCAGCCGCTGGATCACCTCGTCGAGGGCGCGCCGCTGCCCCTCGGTGCGCGCCGTCGTGCGCGCCGCCGCGGCGCTGTCGGCGGTGGCGTCAACCTTGACCGTCGCCGAGTAGGGGTCGGGTTGATCGTCAGCCGCCGCGCGGCCGAGACCCAGCATCACGACCAGCAACAGCAGACCGGCGCCGGCGGCGCAACGGCCCGCCCGCCCTGCGGCGCCCGCGGACACCAGCGGCAGCGTCATTGCAAACCGCCTCCAATCCCATATTTTCGGCATTTGCCCGATGGCTTTGCGTCATAGCGCAGATTTCGCGGGGGCGCCATCGCCAGGGATCGACGGCCGCGCGCCGCGGGCTTGCCGGCCGACCAGGAGGCGGCGATGCGGCTCGGCGTGTTGATTTCAGGGCGGGGCTCGAATCTGCAGGCGCTGATCGAGGCCTGCGCCGCTCCCGCCTACCCGGCCGAAATCGCGCTCGTCATCAGCAATCGCGCGGACGCGGCCGGTTTGGCGCGGGCCGCGGCGGCGGGCATACCCGCCAGCGTCCTTTCCGATCGCAGCCGAAGCGAATTTGCCGCGGCAGCGGACGCGCAACTGCGCGGGGCCGGGGTCGAGCTTCTCTGCCTGGCGGGGTTCATGCGGCTCCTCGACAGCGGTTTTGTCGAGGCGTGGCGCGACCGCGTGGTCAACATCCACCCGTCGCTGCTGCCGGCTTTTCCCGGCCTCCACGCGCAGCGTCAGGCGCTGACGGCGGGGGTGCGCTTTGCCGGCTGCACGGTCCATTTCGTGCGCCCGCAGGTCGACACCGGCCCGATCATCGCGCAGGCGGTGGTGCCGGTGCACCCCGGCGACGACGAGGAGCGGCTGTCCACGCGCATCCTTGCCGCCGAACACCGGCTCTATCCGCTTGCCGTGCGTCTGGTTGCCGAAGGCCGGGCGCGGATCGTCGCCGGCAAGGTGGAGATCGACGGGTGGCGGGCGCCGAGCGTTGCCGCGCTGAACCCGTCGCCGCCCGATTTACTTGTCAGCCCGCCCGGTTAGGCTATACCTCAACCGCGCATTCTCAGGCGGTAGAGGACGGCATGGCGGCGACGACGATGGATCCCCTTTTGGCGGAGCATTACCGGACCTGGCGCGGTTTTACCCGGCTCATTCGATATGTCCTTGCGGCGGTCATCATCATACTGATCCTGATGGCGATCTTTTTGCTGTGACCAGGTCGCCATGAAGCTGTTCGACCTGTCCGGCAAAACCGCGATCGTCACCGGGTCGAGCCGCGGCATCGGCCGGGCGATCGCCGAGGCCTTTGCCGAGGCCGGCGGCAAGGTCGTCATCTCGGCGCGCAATGCCGGGCCTTGCGAGGAAACAGCAGCGGCGATCCGCGCCAAGGGCGGCGAGGCGATCGCGCTGCCAGCGCGCATCTCGGACAAGGCGCAACTCGAAAACCTCGTCGCCAAGACGCGCGAGGCCTGGGGCGGGGTCGACATCCTCGTCTGCAACGCCGCGGTCAACCCGCATTACGGCTCGCTCGAAAAGCTGACCGACGAGGTCTTCGAGCGGATGATGGTCAACAACGTGCTGAGCAATTTGTGGCTGTCGCGGATGGTGGCGCCGGACATGCGCGAGCGCCGTGACGGCGCGATCATCTTCATCACCTCGACGGCGGCGCTGCGCTCGACGACGATGCTCGGAATGTATGGTATCACCAAGACCGCCGACTACGCGCTGTGCCGCAACCTCGCGGCGGAGTGGGGCCCCGACAACGTGCGCGTCAACTGCATCGCGCCAAGCGTCGTCACGACTCAGTTCGCCCGGGTGCTTTACGAAGACCCCGAGCGCCGCGCCGCGCGCGAAGCCGGAACCTTGCTCAAGCGCTTGGGCGAGCCCGACGACATCGGCGGGGTAGCGCTGATGCTCGCCTCGCGGGCCGGCGCCTACATCACCGGGCAGACGATCGTCGTCGACGGCGGCACCACGATCGCGCCGTCTTAATCGCAGCACATCACGGCTGGATGTCGTCGC
>Ga0210398_10002834_pt1 | contig 16744 bp, 17 predicted proteins | sample IncBWC4OmetaG_FD_161047 | JGI IMG/M metagenome (GOLD analysis project Ga0210398, IMG submission 161047) | Forest soil microbial communities from Barre Woods Harvard Forest LTER site, Petersham, Massachusetts, United States - Inc-BW-C-4-O | ecosystem: Environmental > Terrestrial > Soil >... | reverse complement strand
CCAGGCAAAACCAGACAACGCGCCCGCAAGTCGCGCGGAAGTGCAGGTAACGGCATTCGCATTGTTGCGCGAGCCAAGCTGCCGACCCGCTTCGGCCCCTTTGAAATTCTGGGTGTTGAGGGAAAAAACGGGAGGGAAAGCGCCGTGGCGCTCCTGCATGGCCGAATTCGCGGACAGACGCCGCTGGTGCGCATCCATTCACAGTGCTTGACCGGGGATGTCCTGGCGTCCGAGCGCTGCGATTGCCGCGCGCAGCTCGAGCTTTCGCTGCGCCGCATTGCCGCGGCACCCTCCGGCGTCCTGTTGTACCTGCCTCAAGAAGGCCGCGGCATCGGCCTCATGAACAAACTCCGCGCCTACGAATTGCAGGACCGCGGCATGGATACGGTGGAGGCCAATGAAGAGCTGGGCTTTGCCGCCGATTCGCGGGAGTACGGATTTTCCGCCGCCGCGCTAGGCCTGCTGGGCGTGCGCCGGGTTCGCCTGCTTTCCAACAATCCGGACAAAGTCCGGCAGCTCGAGGAATCCGGCATTCGCGTGGTGGAACGAGTGCCCTGCCGGCCGCGCACCTCACGCCTCGCGCGCGCGTACATGGAAACCAAGAGGACCAAGCTCGGCCATCTGCTGGATCGTTTGTAATCCCAACGCGAATGCCGATTCTATGGAGCAGCCGTGACCCCGGTCATCCATTCCAGTTTCAGCCATCCCAGCGCAACGCCCGCGAAACTCTACGCGCTATTCATGAATTCAGCCAAGCATTCTGCCGCCACCGGCATGCCGGCCAAGATCAGCCCAAAGGTAGGCGGAAAATGGTCGGCCTTCGGCGGGAAGAATCTCATGCTCATTCCCAATCGCCGGATCGTGCAAGCGTGGCGCGCCTCGCATTGGAAGAAGCGCGATCCCGATTCCATTCTTATCGTCAGCTTTGAAAAATCCCCGAACGGCGGCGCCAGGGTAGAACTCGACCACGTCGGCGTCCCCGAGTACGATCATGCCGGGGTCACCGAGGGCTGGGTGAAGTATTACTGGGAGCCGTGGAAGGCGTATCTGGAAGCACGGAAGCGTTGACCAAGGGTCTGCCGCACCGCGATTTTGGTGTGGTCCAGAGCTCACCTGTGCAAGCGGCTGGGGGTGTATAATAAAGTGGTGAAAAAGCGCATAATCCATCTCTCTGAAGCGGAAGCGCTCTCGGCCAATGTCACGGACCTGTTGGCCCGCGTGCGCGCTGGGACAGAGATCGTCATCGAGATTGAGCAGCGGCCGGTCGCCATCTTCCGACCAGTCGAACCCGCCCATAGAACCGTTTCGGAATGCATCGCGGTACTGCCCGAAAATTCACCTGCGACCATCGATCCAGATTTCCCGAGAGACGTGCAAGCGGCGGTCGAAAGCTTCAGCGAACCGCTTAACCCGCCTGCATGGGACTGATTCTCGACTCGAGCGTCCTTGTTGCTTCGGAGCGCCAGGGTAAGAATGCTCGTCAGACGCTTTCAGCTATCGCTAACGAGATCGGCGAGACCGAGATCGGAATATCGGTCATCACCCTGATCGAACTGGCTCATGGCGCAGCCCGCGCGGACAGCCCGGAACGAAGAACCAAGCGGGAGAACTTCATTCATGAGCTTGTGACGGCGGTGCCTATCTATCCGCTGACGGTTGCAATTGCTCTGAGGGCGGGCCTTCTGGACGGCGAGAATCACGCCCGTGGAACGCGCTTGCCGCTCCCCGATCTTCTGATTGCCGTCACTGCCCTTGAACACGGTTTTGGGGTCGGCACTTCCAACCTGCGACACTTCAAACAAGTAAGTGGCCTCAGCGTTGTAAAAATCTAGAGGGCTGCCGCGCAGCTAGGGCAAAAAGCCACGTTACCCGCCCCCGACCAGATGGACGATTTCATACCGGTCGCCGTGCTGCACGGTGGTAGCAGGCCATGCGGATCGCGGGAGGATTTCGAGGTTGCGCTCGATGGCCACGCGCTCGGCAGGCAAGCCCAAATGGGAGAGCAGCGCGGCGACCCCTAACCCTGCAGGCACTTCGCGCGGCTCGCCATTCACCACAATTTGGACTCCCGCGCTCATCGCGATGCCGGAGCTGGGACGCTTTCGCGAGGCTTGGTTTTCAGCTTGAAGCGCAATTCACCGTGGCGCGAGCCATCCGAGGCGCGCACTACGAGAGACGACCCTTCGGCCATATTCGTGGGCATGGGAAACGTGAGCGTGGCGCAGCCTTGGGCGTCGGTCAGCACTTCTCCGCACGGGATCTGTTGATTTTCGTTCTCCACGCTGGCCCGCACATCGGCTCCGGCGACGCGCCGTTTGGAATTCCCTTCCGAGAGCTCAATTTCCAGCGTGGCGTTGCCGGCGGCAAACCAACTCTGCGGATTGGCCAGTCGCAAACTGAGCCCCTGTTGGGGAATGGCGCTCGGGGCCGCAGCCGGCTGGTCTTTCGACTTCGCTTGGAACGGCAGCGTTCCGGCTTCCAGTTCGGCGATCACTTCGCGGTGCTGCTGCGCCAGCCGCTCGTGCAGCTTCTGCTGCAGGGTTTCCGGGTAGGCGCCCTTGGCGAATTGCTCATAGTTGGTGCTGCGCTTGTACACCACGCGCCCTGCCTGGTACACCACGGTGTCCAGAAAGGGGTGAGCTGCGCCACGGTCCTCGGTCTGCACGTGAAAGAGGGTGTCCCCGGCGCGCACGTTGGAGTTAAAACCGAAGTTCATAAACCCGCCCGCCTTTCCTGTATCCGATTGGCGACACGCCCATTTCTCTTCCGTAACTGGTTCAAATAAAATACCGATCTAGTGACTTGGGTGCATTTGACCGCTTGGCGCTTCGTCGTTATTATAGCGTGTGCTCCGATGACGGGAAACGACCTCCAAGCCTACGCGCCACTTCTTTTACACCTCATCCTGGCGATGGCGCTTTCGGGCATTCTCCTGACGCTCTCCTCGGTAGTAGGCTGGCACAAGCCATCCAAGATCAAATCGCAGGCTTATGAATGCGGCATCACGCCCACCGGCGACGCCCGCGAGCCCTTCTCCGTGAAGTACTACGTGGTGGCAATCATATTTATTTTGTTCGACGTGGAAGCCATCTTCCTCTATCCATGGGCCTACATCTACCGCTCGCTGCGCTGGTTTGGGTTCGTGGAGATGGTCCTCTACATCGGGATCCTGCTGGTGGGCTACTTCTATCTCTGGAAGAAAGGGGCGCTCGACTGGAACCGCCCAGCCGCGCGCCGGGACCGGTCTTCGTGACGGAGACACCTGACCTCGAACAAAATCCCATTGTCGCGAAAATCCGCGGCTGGTGTCCCGAAGCCGTCGCGGGAGTGCAGTCTTTTCGCGGTGAGCTGACGGTGAACATCTACCGTGAGCACTTGCGGCCGCTCGCGGGGCTTTTGAGTTCGGATCCGGAATTGGCGTTCAATTTTCTTTCCGATGTGACCGGCGTGGACCGCTTTCCCATCGAGCCGCGCTTCGAGCTGAACTACCATCTGCTGTCGCTCTCCGCGCGGCAGACGGTTTGCCTGCGCGTGCGCGTGCCGGGCGACGATCCGGTGGTCCAGTCGGTCGTTCCGGTCTGGCCCACGGCCAACTGGCATGAGCGGGAGATCTTTGACCTCTTTGGCATTCGCTTTGATGGGCATCCCAACCTGAAGCGCATTATGATGCCCGACGATTGGGAAGGCTATCCCCTGCGTAAAGACTATCCCGTGGAGGGCCCCCGCTAACTCTGAATCTGGAAACAGGCGACCCCACGCCATGACTACCGTCCAAACCGCCACCGGTCTCGAACAAACCATGGTCCTCAATATGGGACCGCAGCACCCGTCGACCCACGGCGTTTTGCGTGTGCTGTTGGAGCTGGACGGCGAAACGATCGTCAAGGCCGACGTGGATATCGGTTATCTGCATACGGGGATCGAGAAGCAGGCTGAGGCGCTCACGTATTCGCAGGCCATCACCATCACCGACCGCATGGATTACCTCGCGCCGCTTTCCAACAACCTGGTTTATTGCCTGGCGGTGGAAAAATTGCTGGGCCTGGAAGTGCCCAAGCGCGCGCAATACATCCGCGTGCTGCTGACGGAGCTCACGCGCATCGGCTCCCATCTAGTGTGGCTCGGCACGCACGCCATCGACCTGGGCGCTATGTCGGTGTTCCTCTACTGCTTCCGCGAGCGCGAAGAAATCCTCAAGATTTTTGAGCTGGTGAGCGGCCAGCGCATGATGACGAGCTACTTCCGCATCGGCGGCCTCGCGCTCGATCCCCCGGCCGGCTGGACGGACCGCGTGCAGAAGATTGTCCGCACCTTCCCTTCCCGCTTTGACGAGTACGAAGAGCTCCTGACCAAAAACCGCATCTGGCTGGCGCGCACCCAGGGCGTGGGCGTGCTGGATGCGAAGGACGCCATCGCGATGGGCGTTTCCGGGCCGTCGTTGCGCGGCTCCGGCGTGGACTACGACGTGCGCAAGTATTTCCCGTACTCGAGCTATGACGAATTCGATTTCAACGTGCCGGTACGCAAGGAAGGCGATTGCTACGCCCGCTACCTGTGCCGTGTGGCGGAGATGCGCGAGAGCCTGAAAATCGTCAAGCAGGCGCTGGAAAAAATTCCGCCGGAAGGCCCGATCAAGGCCGACGCGCCGGGGATCGTTCCGCCACAGCGCGAAAAAATGAAAACGGAAATGGAAGCGCTGATCTACCACTTCAAGATTTTCACGGAGGGGTTTGCGCCGCCGCCCGGCGAGGTGTACCAGCGGATTGAATCGCCGCGCGGCGAGCTGGCCTGCTTCCTGGCCAGCGACGGCTCGCCCAAGCCGTACCGCATGAAAATTCGCGCGCCCTCCTTCGTGAATCTGCAAGCCTTGCAAAAAATGGTCGAAGGCCGCCTGGTGGCCGACGCCATCGCGAGCATTGGCACGCTGGATATCATCCTCGGGGAGATCGACCGCTGATGAATTTGCCTCCGCAGCTGGAAGCCAAGTTCCAGACGCTCGAGAACCGCTACCCGGTCAAGCGTTCGGCGCTGATTCCCATGCTGCTGTACGCGCAGGATCAATTCGGCTTCGTCAGCGACGAAATGATCGCGGAGATCGCTTCGCGCCTCGGCCTGAACACATTGCAGGTCACCGAGACGATGGAGTACTACTCGATGCTGCGCCGCCGGCGCGCCGGGAAATTCCACGTGCAGGTCTGCACCAACGTTTCCTGCATGCTGCGCGGCGGCAACCAGCTCTACGAGTTCGTTCAGAAAAAACTGGAGATCGGCCACAAGGAAACCACGGAAGACGGCGTGTTTTCCCTCGAGGAAGTCGAATGCCTGGGTGCCTGCACTGGCGCGCCGGCCATGCAGGTCAACTACGACTTCTACGAAAACCTCACCGTCGAGCGCACCACACAGATTTTCGAGGCCCTGGAATCCGGGCGCAAGCCGGCCACCTCCACGCCCATCACCGGCTCGGTGAAAGAACGCCATCCCGCCGAAGTGCCGGTCATAAGCCGCCTGTTCGGCGTGAAGGATTCGCACAAGCTGGACGTTTACCTCGCGCACGACGGCTACAAGGGCATGGAAAGGGCGCTGAAGGAACTGACGCCCGAGCAGGTCGTCGATGAAGTCAAGAAATCGAATCTGCGCGGGCGCGGGGGCGCGGGCTTCCCCACCGGCATGAAGTGGAGCTTTGTCCCCAAGGATTCGCCCAAGCCCAAGTACATTTTGTGCAACGCCGACGAGAGCGAGCCGGGCACCTGCAAGGATCGCCCGCTGATGGAGATGATGCCGCACCAGCTGATCGAAGGCGTCGTCATCGCCGGGCGCTCCGTGAATTCGCACCAGGGATACATCTACGTCCGCGGCGAGTATCGCTACGTCTTGGACATACTCGACGGCGCCATCGAAGAAGCTTACAAGGCGGGCTACCTCGGGAAAAATATTTTGGGCAGCGGGTATGACTTCGACTTGGTGACGCACACGGGCGCGGGCGCGTACGAGTGCGGCGAGGAATCGGCGCTGATGGAATCACTCGAAGGCAAGCGCGGCTACCCGCTCATTCGGCCGCCGTTCCCTGCCGTGGTCGGCCTGTATGGATCTCCGACGGTCATCAATAACGTTGAAACGCTGGCCTCCGTTCCCGAAATTCTGCGGCGCGGAGGAGAATGGTACGCGGGCCTGGGCTCGCCGAAAAACGGAGGCACGCGCCTGTTCTGCGTCTCCGGCCACGTCAACCGCCCAGGCATCTACGAATTGCCGATGGGCTTTCCGCTGCGCCGGATCATTGAGGACGTCGCCGGCGGGATGCGCAACGGGAGAAGGCTGAAGGCCGTCATTCCCGGAGGCAGCTCTTGCCCGTTGCTCGCGGCGGAAGAAATCGACGTGAACATGGATTACGATTCGGTGGCCAAGGCCGGCTCGATGCTTGGCTCGGGCGGCCTGGTGGTGATCGACGAGGACACCTGCATGGTGGATCTCGCGCGGCGCATCATGCATTTTTACGCGCACGAATCCTGCGGCTGGTGCATTCCCTGCCGCGAAGGCACCAGCTGGCTGAGCAAGATGCTGGACCGGTTCCATGAAGGCATGGGCCGCCCGGAAGACATTCCCCTGGTGGGCGAACTGGCGAAAAACATGCTGGGCCGCACCTTCTGCCCGCTGGGCGACGCCGCGGCGATGCCCACCATCAGCATCGTCAAGAAATGGCGCCAGGAATTTGAAGATCATCTTTCCGGAAAGTGCCCGTATCGGCCGGCCGACATGATGGCCGCGGTTCGCTGAGGTTCCCGGGACAATATGGCCGACTCCAAAGACATCACGCTGAAGATTGACGACCGCGACGTGACCGTCCCGCCGGGAACGCTAGTCATTGAAGCGGCGCGGCGCATGGGCATTGAAGTACCTTCGTTCTGCTATTTCCCCGGGCTATCGTTGCAGGCGGCGTGCCGCATGTGTCTCGTTGAGGTGGAGAAGGCGCCCAAGCTGCAAACCGCGTGCACCTTGGTCGCGATGCCCGGCATGGTGGTGCGCACCAGCACGCCGCAAGTGCATGAGGCGCGCAAGGGCATGCTGGAATTTCTGCTCGCCAATCACCCGCTCGATTGCCCGGTGTGTGACAAGGGCGGCGAGTGCGAATTGCAGGATATGGTCTTCAGCTACGGCGCGGATAAAAGCCGCTTCAACGAGGAAAAGCGCCACCAGCCCGAGCAGAAGTGGTCCGACGCGGTGTACTACGACGCCCCGCGGTGCATCCTGTGCTTCCGCTGCGTGCGCGTGTGCGACGAGGGCATGGACGTGAAGGCGCTCGGCGTGGGCCAGCGCGGCTCGCAGTCGACGATCATCCCCAACGGCGAGGATCATCTCGATTGCGAAGAGTGCGGCATGTGCATCGACATCTGCCCGGTCGGCGCGCTCACCAGCGGCACTTACCGCTACAAGACGCGCCCGTGGGAGATGACGTACGTCTCGACGGTGTGCACACACTGCTCCAACGGTTGCAAGACCACGCTGAGCGTGCGCAACAACGAGATCCTGCGCGCCAATAACCGCGACCTCTCCGGAATCAACAAGGATTTCCTCTGCGCCAAGGGCCGCTTCGGCTTTGACTTCACGCGGCATGCCGAGCGCCTGAAGCTGCCGCTGGTGCGGCGCGAAGGCAAGCTGGTGCCCTCGAGCTGGGAAGACGCTCTGGCTGAAGTTTCGCGGCGCCTGGCCGAAGTGCACAAGGCGAATGGGGCGGACTCCATCGGCTTCATCGGCTCGAACCGCACCACCAACGAAGAGAATTATCTGCTGGGGCGAATCGCGCGCGCCTCCGTCGGCACCAACAACATCGACCACCATCGCACCGCTGACTATGCCAGCCTGATTGCGGCGCTAGGCTCCGGAGCGGGCACGGCAAGCGCGTCGATGGAGCAGCTCTACCAGGCGGACGCCGTCTTGCTGGTGGGCCACGATCCCACCGAGCAGAGCCCGCTGGTGGCCTGGCAGATTCGCTCGGCGATCCGCCATCGCGGCGCGCGCCTGTACGTCATCAACTCCAAATCGATCAGGCTGCTGCGCAAGGCGCGCAGCTTTGTGGAAGTGCCCGCGGGCCGCGAGCCCAGCGCCGTGCGCTGGCTTGCAGGCGGCGAAGCGCAGCTGGACGAGGGAACGATCGCGCGCCTCGGTGTACTGAAGGCGGCGCTGGAGAAAGAGCAAAACGTCGTCATCGCGTTTGGCGCGGAGCTGACCGGCGCGGGAATTCGCGACATCGCCAAATTCGGCTACATGTTGCCCGGCAACACGCGCTATATCGCCCTCGGCGACTACGCCAATTCGCGGGGCGCGGCGGACATGGGCTTGCTGCCGGACATGCTCCCCGGCTACGTGCCGCTGGCCGACGCCCGCGCGCGCGAGAAATTCAGCGCGCTGTGGGGCGCCAAGCTGCCGGAAAAACCAGGTCTCAACGCACGTGGGATGTTGGCCGCTGCTGCCAAGGGCGATTTGCACGCCCTCTACGTCGTCGGCGCAAATCCGGTGAAAACGTTCGGCGTTTCGGCGACAGGCAAGCTGGGCAAGCTCGATCTGCTCATCGTGCAGGACCTCTTCCTCACCGAGACCGCGCAACTCGCCGACATCGTTCTTCCCGCCGCCTCCGCTTACGAGAAAAACGGCACCATGACCAACACTGCCGGCGAAGTGCAGCTGGTGCGCAAGGGCGGCGACACCATGGGCACACGCTCGGACTTCGATATCCTGCGTATTCTTTCCTACCAGTTGGCGCAGCACGGGCTCGGAAAGGCCATTCCGCAGCGTACGCCCGACGCGGTCTTCGAAGAGATTCGCCTCTCCGTGAAGGGTTACGACCTGGCTATGGCCGCGCTGCTGCTCGGCGAAGCCGAGCGCACCACGCCGGTCTCCTCCGTCAACGGCAACGCCAATTTCGACGTCCCGGCCGGCACGATTTTTTCTTCGCGAGACACCCTCTTCACCAGCGGCAGCCTGACCCGTTATTGCACCATGATCCAGTCGCTGCCGGAAGCGGCCGAAGACGCCGTGGAAGTGGAGGCGCGCCCGTGAACGAGCTGGCCGCGCAGCATCCGCTGGTATTTATTGTGGTCCCCAAGGTGCTCATTCTGCTGTTTTTGCTTTTGACGTCGCTCGCCTACCTCACCTGGTTCGAGCGCAAGGTCGTGGCCCACATCCAGTCGCGCTGGGGACCCTATCGCGTCGGCCCGCACGGCCTGATGCAGCCGCTGGCCGATGGCCTCAAATTCCTGTTCAAGGAAGACACCACACCGGCGGCTGCGGACAAGTTCGCCTACTTTCTCGCTCCTTTTTTGGCGCTGTCGCTGGCCATTACTTCGATCGCCGTGATTCCCTTCGGGCCGCAGGACTTGACCATCTTCGGCCAGTCGACGCCGATGGGCATCACCAATCTCAATATTGGCCTGCTGATCTTGTTCGCGATTACGTCGATGGGCGTGTACGGCGTGGCGCTTGCGGGATGGTCCTCCAACAGCAAATATCCGCTGCTCGGCGGCCTGCGCAGCTCGGCGCAGATGGTCAGCTACGAGCTGACGCTGACCATGTCTGTGGTGGGGGTGGTGCTGATGGCCGGCACGTTCAACCTCAGCGAAATCGTCACCGCGCAGCAATCCTTCTATTGGGGCATCATTCCGCGCTGGAACGTGATCGGCGCGCCTTTGCCGCAAATTCTCGGCTTCCTGCTGTTTTTTACCGCGGCCGTGGCGGAAACCAATCGCGCCCCGTTTGACCTGGCCGAAGCGGAATCCGAGCTGGTCGCCGGCTTCCACACCGAATACTCCAGCTTCAAGTTCGCCATGTTCTTCATGGCCGAATACGCGTCCATGATTACGGTCTCCTGCCTGGCGACGATTTTGTTTTTTGGCGGATGGCTCTCGCCGTTTCCCCAGACGCCGTTTTATGCGTGGACGCACTTTATTCCCGCGGCGTTTTTCGCCTTGGCGGGACTGGCCTTGATCGTCCACGGCGTCCGCTACATCACGCTCTGGGGGCGGGTCGTGCTCCCCATTCTGGGCCTCGTCCTGTGCGGACTGGGAATTCTTTGCGGGCAGCCGGGCGTGCGCGAATTCGTGCAGGGCCCGTTCTGGTTCCTGCTGAAAATCGTGGTGGTTCTGTTTGTGTACGTTTGGACGCGCGGCACGCTTCCGCGCTTTCGCTACGACCAGCTGATGAATTTCGGGTGGAAAGTGCTGCTCCCGCTTTCCATCGTGAACGTAGTGATTACCAGCCTGGCGATTGTGATGACGCAGCGATGAGTCTCAGATCCGAATCGACGTTGCAAGGCCCGCGCCACGTAGCGCCGCGGAGAACGCGATGATCACGGCGCAGATCGCGCTGTTCCTGATCCTCGCGGCCGTCGCCGTCGCCGGCGCGCTGAGCCTGATCCTGCAGCGCCATCCGATTCACAGCGCGCTGTCGCTGATCGTGGTGATGGTGGCGCTGGCGGGGCTGTACCTGCTGCAAGGCGCGGAATTCGTGGCCGCGGTGCAGATTATCGTCTATGCCGGCGCGATCATGGTGGTGTTTATCTTTGTGATCATGCTCCTGAATGCGGGCGAGGAAGAGCGCAGCAACTTCAGCAAGCTGGCGCGCTTTGTGGGCGTGCCGCTGGGAGTCGTCTTTCTCGCGGAGGTGGCCTACTGGATCGGACGGGCCACGTCGCATCTTGGGTCGGTGCCGGCGCAGACGGTGTCAACGCGCGATTTATCGACGCTGCTGTTTCGCGAATACGTGTTTCCGTTTGAGCTGACGTCGTTCCTGATTTTGATCGCTTTGCTGGGCGCCCTGGTCCTGGCGCGCCGCGAAGAGTCCGAGTAGCGCCCGCCTTCAGGCGGGCACTGTTCCGTTAAGGATGCCCATCCCGCGCGCGGGACGGGCGCAAAGAGAAGCACTCTGGGGGAGTTGTGGTTCCGACTTCGTATTATCTGGTGCTGAGCGCCGTCCTGTTCGGCCTGGGCGTCGTGGCCTTCATTTTCAAGCGCAACATTCTCACCGTTTTTATGTCCATTGAGCTGATGCTCAACGCCGTGAACCTGGCGTTCGTCACCTTCAGCCGCTCACTGGGCCAGCTGCAAGGGCAGGTGTTCGTCTTGTTCGTGATTGTGGTGGCCGCCGCCGAATCCGCTGTGGGCCTGGCGATCATCATCCTCATTCACCGCAACCGGGGAACGCTCGACGTGGAAAAAGTGGATACGCTCAAAGACTGATGCCGGTTCTCGATTATCTCTGGATCATTCCGCTCCTGCCGCTCGTGGGCGCCGCCGTCAACGGAATTTTTGGCGGGCGCTGGGCGAAGAATGCTGTCTCCGGCGTCGCCGTGGGTTCGACGACCCTGGCGTTCCTCGCGGCCCTCGAAGCCGTGCGCGAGTTCCTTTCCCTCGCGCCGAATCAGATTCCCCTGGTGCGGGATTATTTCACCTGGATCACTGCCGGAAATTTTCGCGCGGACTTCGCTCTGCAGGTGGATCAGCTCACCGTGGTCATGCTGCTGGTGGTCACCGGCGTGGGCTGGCTGATTCACATCTATTCCAGTGGTTACATGCACGACGATCCGGGCTACCGCCGGTTTTTCTCCTACCTCAACCTGTTCATGTTCTTCATGCTGGTGTTGATCCTCGGCGCCAACTACCTGCTCCTGTTCGTCGGCTGGGAAGGCGTGGGCCTGTGCAGCTACCTGCTCGTCGGCTTCTTCTTCCTGAAACAGTCGGCCACCAATGCCGGCAATAAGGCGTTCTGGGTGAACCGCGTGGGCGATTTCGGATTCATTCTGGGCCTGCTCCTGATGTTCCGCACGTTCGGGTCGCTGGACTTCGCGACCGTGCTGCCGCACGCCGCATCCATGACCGCCGATCCCGCCGGTCAGGCCGGCACGCTAACCGTGATCGCTCTGCTGCTGTTTGTCGGCGCTGCCGGCAAATCCGCGCAGCTTCCGCTGTACGTCTGGCTGCCGGACGCCATGGAGGGCCCCACGCCGGTCAGCGCGCTGATCCACGCCGCCACCATGGTGACCGCGGGCGTGTACATGGTGGTGCGCTCGCACGCGATTTTCCTGAATGCGCCCGTGGCCATGCAGGTGGTCGGTGTGATCGGCTGCGCCACAGCGCTCTTTGCCGCCACCATCGGCCTCGTGCAGACCGACATCAAGAAAGTCCTGGCCTACTCCACCGTTTCGCAGCTCGGCTACATGTTTCTGGCCTGCGGCGTGGGCGCATTCGGCGCGAGCATTTTCCATCTGATGACGCACGCCTTCTTCAAAGGCCTGCTCTTCCTGGCCGCGGGCAGCGTGATCCATGCCATGGGCGGCGAGCAGGACATGCGCAAGATGGGCGGCCTGCGCAAGAAAATTCCCGTCACCTTCTGGACTATGTTCATGGCCACGCTGGCCATTGCCGGCACGCCGGGCTTCTCCGGATTTTTCAGCAAGGATGAAATCCTGGATCAAGCCCGGGTCATGGCTCCGGTGTTGTGGGGCCTCGGCGTTCTGACCGCAGGGCTGACGTCGTTCTACATGTTCCGCTTGCTGTTCCTCACGTTTTTCGGCACGGAGCGCTACGACGAGCATCACGTGCACGTGCACGAATCGCCCAAGGTCATGACCGTCCCGTTGATCGTGCTGGCTGTGCTTTCCGTGTGCGGCGGGTGGATGGCCGCTCCGCAGCTCGCCGGGGGCGTCAACCACTTCGAGCAATTCCTGGCTCCGATTTTTGCCAGCGGAGCCGCGCCTGTCGCCGCGGCTCCCGAAGCTTCCGCGGGAGGCGCGGAAATTTTGCGCGCCCTGTTCGGGGCGCCGGTGATTGCCGGGCTTCTCGGCTTCCTGCTGGCGTGGTGGCTATACATAAAAAGTCCGGAGACGCCGAAGCAGTGGGCGCAATCGCTTTCGGGGCCCTACAAGCTGCTCTCCGGAAAATATTTCATCGACGAATTGTACGCGGCGGTGATCGTCCGCCCGCTGGTGTGGATCTCGGACAAAGTGCTGTGGCACGTGGTGGACGAGCGTGGCATCGACGGCGCGGTGAACGGCGTGGCCTTCGTCTCGCGCGAATCGGGCGACCGCCTGCGCCATGCCAGCACCGGAAACATTCGCACCTACGCCACCTGGATCGTTTTGGGTGTTCTGGTGATTACTTCCTTGCTGCTCTGGATGGTGGGCTGACGTGCAGACTTCGTACTTGCTCACGGTGCTGGCCTTCCTGCCCGTCGCGGGCACGCTGGCGCTACTGCTCCTGCGCGATGATGATCACGTGTGGATTCGCCGCCTGGCGATGACTGCCGCGACGGTAGAGTTCGCCCTTTCGCTAATGCTTTTGCGCGGGTTCGACATGCACTCCACGGGCTACCAGTGGGAGGAATACCGCGCGTGGATCCCGCAGCCGCCGATCCACTACCACCTCGGCGTGGATGGCCTCAGCCTGTTCCTGGTCCTGCTCACCACGCTGCTCACGCCGATTTCCATTCTGGCGTCGTGGAAATCGATCGATCAGCGCGTGAAAGGTTTCTTTATTTCGCTGCTGGTCCTTGAAACCGGCGTGATCGGCGTTTTCGTTTCGCTCGACCTGTTCCTCTTCTTTCTGTTCTGGGAAATGATGCTGATCCCGATGTATTTCCTGATCGGCATCTGGGGGCATGGCCGGCGCATCTATGCCGCGCTCAAATTCGTTTTGTATACGATGTTCGGCTCGATCCTGATGCTGGTGGCCATCCTGTGGCTCTACCGCATCACTGCCGCCGCGGGCTATCCCACGTTTGACGTCGCCCAAATTCAGGAGCTTCTCACCGCCGGCACTATCACGCTGCCCGCGCAGACGGAATACCTGCTCTTCGGCGCGTTCTTCCTGGCGTTTGCCATCAAAGTGCCGCTGTTCCCGCTGCACACTTGGCTGCCAGACGCGCACACCGAAGCGCCTACGGCAGGCTCGGTCATGCTGGCGGGCGTACTGCTCAAGATGGGCACGTACGGAATGCTGCGCTTCTGCCTGCCGCTGTTTCCGGAAGCGGCTCGGCGCTTCGCGCCGATTATCGCGACCCTGGCTATCATCGGCATTGTGTACGGGGCCCTCGTAGCCATGGTGCAGGTGGATTTGAAGCGCCTGGTGGCCTATTCCTCCGTCAGCCACCTGGGATTTGTGGTTCTCGGGATCTTTGCGTTCCACCAGATCTCCATTCAGGGCGCCGTCTATCAGATGCTGAATCATGGAATCTCCACCGGCGCGCTATTCCTGTGCGTCGGCATGCTTTACGACCGACGGCACACGCACCTGATCTCCGAATTCGGCGGCCTGGCGACTCCCATGCCCACGCTCGCGGCGCTCTACCTGTTTTCCTGTTTCGCCTCCGCGGGGTTGCCGATGCTCAACGGCTTCGTCGGCGAGTTCCTCATCCTGCTGGGAACGTTTCAGAAGCATGCCGACTGGGCTTCCTGGGCCGCGCTGGGCGTGATTTTCTCGTCGGTGTATTTGCTGTGGTCGTACCAGCGCGTTTTCTTCGGCAGCATCACGCAGGACAAGAACGGCAAGCTGCCGGACCTGGAGTGGCGCGAGCGCGGCATCCTGGTCGTCATGGCCGCGCTCATGCTGTGGATGGGCATCGGCTCGCCGTTCTTCACCCGGCGGACCGAGGCCTACACGCAGAACGTATTGCAGCTCATGCGGCGCCCGGGAGCGTACAACGCGGCGATTGCCCCGACGCCCAGCGCGAACGGCCAAGTGAATCGGGAGCACGGTGTTGCCTTCGTCGAGCCGCTCGCGCCCAGGGACCCGGTGGAGTACCACGAATTCACCTTTGCGGTGAAACCGAGATAAATGTTCCCGCCCCTCACAGACCTGTACAGGATCGTGCCCGAAATCGTGCTCTGCGGGTTCGGGATGCTGGTCATGCTTCTCGCCCCCGTGGTGCCCAGGGCGCGTCACGGCGTTCTGGCGGGAATTTCCCTGGTGGGCGCGGCGCTCGCGCTGGCGGTCACGTATTTCCCGCTCACGCAGCCGGGCCTCGCGTACTCCGGCCTTTTCCGCGCCGATTCCTTCAGCCTCTTCGTTCACTGGATTGTGGGCGGCGTCGCGTTCCTGGCAATCCTCGGTTCGATCGGCTACCTGAAGCGCGACCACTTGGACGCCGGCGAATTCTGCGCGCTGATCCTTTTCGCCACCGCGGGAATGGGCGTGATGGCCGCGGCGCACGAGTTGCTGACCGCCTTCATCGGGCTGGAAATGAGCTCCATCGCCTCCTACATCCTGGCCAGCTACCGGCGTGACGCCCCTCGCTCGAACGAAGCGGCCATGAAGTATTTCCTGCTGGGCTCGTTCGCCACGGCTTTCTTTTTGTACGGCATCGCGCTGACGTTCGGCGCCACCGGCTCGACGCATCTGGACTTGATCATGCCTCTGGCGAACGATTCGGCGCCGACGCTCCTGAAGATCGGCCTCGGATTTATTTTTGTGGGCTTGGCCTTCAAGGTTGCCGCTGCGCCCTTCCAGTTCTGGACCCCGGACGTTTACGAAGGCGCGCCCGCGCCGGTCACCGCGCTGCTCTCGACCGGCCCCAAGGCCGCCGCGTTTGCCCTGGCGCTGCGCATCCTGGCCAGCGTGGACGCTGCCGCGCCGCTGTGGTTCTGGGCGCTGTGGGTCGCCGCTGCGCTCAGCATGTCCGTGGGAAATTTGTCGGCCCTGGTGCAGACCAGCGTGAAGCGCATGCTGGCCTACAGCTCGGTGGCGCACGCGGGGTACATCCTGGTCGCGCTGGCCGCGGCGGCCGCCACGGACCATCCCGCCGAGGGCGTCGCCGCGGCGCTGTACTACCTCGTCGGCTACGCCATCGTGAAAATGGGCGCCTTCTTGATCGTCGCGCACCTTGGCGGCCCGGGCGAGCGCCGCGTGAATCTCGACGATTTCACCGGCCTCGGGCGGCGCCAGCCGGCCCTGGCCGCGTGCCTGTCGCTCTTCATGCTCTCGCTCCTGGGATTGCCCATCACGGCGGGCTTCCTCGGGAAATTCTACGTGTTCAACGCGGCGCTGGAATCCAACCTGATCTGGCTGGCCATCCTCCTGGCCGTGAACACCGTCATCGGCGCTTACTACTACCTGCGCGTCATCGTCGTGATGTACATGCGCGAGCCCGCCGAGGAGATCCCCGCCGAGCCCGTGCCGGGGACGCTCGCCGCTGTGCTGTGGATCGCCGCCGTCGGCACGGTCTACGTTGGCCTGTTCCCCGCCCGCATCATCGATTTCGCCGCCAAAGCCGCGCTGAATATCCGGTAGGTAGCACAGACTTCAGTCTGTGGGTTTCCATCTGATCTTGGCGATCAAGCAACTTCGCTAGCGCAATACTCAAGTCTACGGCACGCCGTCGTGGCTACCGCGCGCAGCCTGGGAACTCGAGTGGAACCCCGCAGACTGAAGTCTGTGCTACTTAAAAACAAAACGGCACGCCCTCGTGTGCGAGAGCGTGCCGCCTGAAACAAAGCCAGATTCCCTTACGAGACCTTCACGATGATGATAACGAGCGTCAGGAGCGCGAGCGTCTCGATGAACACGAGACCTAGAATCATCGCGGCGCGTATAGCTCCTGCCGCGCCCGGGTTGCGGGCCATGCCCTCACAAGCAGAGGACGCCACACGTGACTGCGCGATTGCCCCTCCGAATGCCGCGAGCGCCATACCGAACGCGGCGGAAATGGCCACCCAATTCGTGCCCGTCGCGGCCGGGGCGGCCGCTGCCTGCGCGAACGCCGCAGG
>Ga0210398_10002833_pt1 | contig 16745 bp, 10 predicted proteins | sample IncBWC4OmetaG_FD_161047 | JGI IMG/M metagenome (GOLD analysis project Ga0210398, IMG submission 161047) | Forest soil microbial communities from Barre Woods Harvard Forest LTER site, Petersham, Massachusetts, United States - Inc-BW-C-4-O | ecosystem: Environmental > Terrestrial > Soil >... | reverse complement strand
CGTATTCGAGTACAAAACGATTCGGAACCATGCGCTTACCGACGGCGCTGGCGAGATGATGCAAATTCCGCATTCTCGGTGGAACGAAGTGCGAGCAGATGCGCTGGCTGCCTGCGGTTACCAGGTGCTCACGCAATCCGCGGATGCGAGCGTTGATCTGTTTGTGAAAAAGAAAAAAGGCAGTCTGTTCGTGCACTTCCAGGGTCATCCGGAATACGGCACACGGACCTTGCTAAAGGAATACCGCAGAGACATAAAGAGATTTCTCCGTCGAGAGAGGGAAACGTATCCCACCATGCCGCATGGGTACTTCGATGCCGTGGCTACAAAACTTCTATCCGACTTTCAAAAGTCGGTTGTCGCAGAGCCGCATGAAGGGCTGCTAGCCAAGTTTCCCGAGGCTGCCGTGTCCAGTGCGGTGCGTGGCACCTGGCAGGTATCGGCTGCATCCATGTATCGCAACTGGCTGCAGTTCCTAGTATCAACAAAGGCCGACGCTGCGACACATTCGGCGATGACTCCGGCCGCACGCCTGTAGCTTCGCGAAAAAAAGATGTGCGATCGCAGAATTATCCGGGATCCATCGTCTATCCGTAGCCACTCTCTGCGTTCCAATTCCGCCTACGCTTTTCCGTCGCTCGTCTCAGAATCCATTGCCCTGCGCGACGCGGCCGTGCCGTTGCGCTTCACAGCGGTTTGCGATGAACTGGTATGATGAACAGCCATGATTGATATCCAGGCGCCCGAATTGTTGAAATCCCTGCCTGAGAGCATCGGCAATGTCATCAAGCCATGGGCCGATCGCTCGCCCGACCGGCTAGCCTTAGTCGAAAACAGCGGAAGTTGGACGTATAGCGAGCTCGATGCCGCGGTAACTGCGGCGGGCGCGTGGCTTCGCGAGTCGGGTGTGCGCCCTGGCGATCGAGTGATGTTGGTGTGCGAGAACTGCCGCGCGTTCATTGCGATTTTCCTGGCCTTGACGGGGATGGATGCATGGCCAGTGCTCGCAAATGCGCGACTGTCGGCGCGCGAGATTGATGATATTCGCGATCATTGCGGCGCCCGTCGCGTGATTTATATGACGAGTGTCTCGCCGCATGCCACGCAACACGCCAAGCGGCACGGTGCGATCATCGGGGAGACGGCTGGTCTGGGCCCCATCGGCTTCGGTCCCCTGAATGAGCGGGTTGAACCGGAGGCAATCGAGAAGAACAGCAGCAGCGTCGATCGAGTGGCCGCGCTGATTTATACTTCCGGCACCACCGGGCTTCCCAAAGGAGTCGTGCTGACACATAGGAACCTGCTGTTCATTGCAGCGATTTCGGCGCGAATCCGTTCGCTCACTCCTGATGACCGTCTCTATGGTGTTCTGCCGATGTCCCACGCTGTGGGACTTTCCGTGCTTCTGCTCGGCACCCTGCTCAGCGGCGCGACGCTTTATTTGGCACCACGGTTCGATCCAGTAGCGGCACTCGCGGCACTGGAACGAGATCGGCTGACCGTCGTACTCGGCGTGCCAGCGATGTTCGCTCTGTTGGCCGACTATGCAAAAGCGAAGGGTTTGTCAGGGCCATTGAAATTCCCTGCGCTTCGGATCATCTCGTCCTCCGGCGCACCGCTGCAGCCGGCGGTAAAATCGGCCGTCGAGGGCCTCTTTGGCATGACTCTCCACAACGGTTACGGCGTGACGGAGTGCTCGCCAACGATTGCTCAGGCCAGGGTGGAGGAGCCTCGAAGCGATCTTTCTGTTGGCCGGATTCTTCCGGGAGTGGAAATCAAGCTGGTAGGTACGGATGGAAAGCAGGTAGGCGACGGCGAAGTGGGCGAGTTGTGGGCGCGCGGGCCGAATGTTGCGAAGGGTTATTACCGCGCCCCGGAGGAAACTGCCGCTGCTATTGACCCGGATGGATGGTTCAATACCCGCGACCTCGCTCGATTGCAGGATGGGTATCTGTTCATCGTGGGACGCACTAAGGAATTAATCGTCCGTTTCGGAATGAACGTCTATCCCGCTGAAGTCGAGGCAGTGCTAAATACCCATCCGGCGGTGGTGCGGTCTGCCGTGATTGGGCGATCCGTTCAGGGGGTGGAAGGGGGCGAGGAGGTAATCGCCTTCGTGCAATTGTCGCCGGGTTCCCCTGCGACCGTTGCCGAAGTGGCGGATCACGCCGCGAGAAATCTCGCTCCCTACAAACGACCTTCGCAGATCTTGTTCATTGCCGAAATGCCTCTAACTCCCACAGGAAAGGCCAAGAAGGACGAACTCGCAAAGATCGCGGCGTTCAATCCGTAGTTGCGTTGACCTGGGATCCCGCGCTCCGTCTCCGGAGCTTGCCTGTCGCAACGGCGTGGAAAATGAATCACGTCCGGCAACCTGCATTTGCTGTAAGTTCCGGTAAAAATTGCGTTCACCGAGTGGGCTGACGCTTGCGGTCACAGGCCGGCTATAGCAGAATGCGCTGTACGGCGCAGATAGCCCGAGGTGCGCGCAGTTCTTCTCCCGCCCCCGCGAACCGAGCGATAACTGCAGACCGAGCCGTCCCGCCGCGCAACCTTGTGCGGGAACCACGATCGGGGGAGCAGGGAAGGCTATCAGCCTGCGCTGCCGAGAGAAGGAGGTCGTGCCGATGTTTCTCGATTTCTATCGCTTGCACCAGCAGCCGTTTGGCGTCACGCCCGACCCGGCGTTTCTGTACCCGAGCCAGACGCACTGTGAGGCGCTCGACTCGCTCGCACAGGGAATCCTCGAGGGACGAGGGTTTCTGGCGCTGATCGCGGAGCCGGGCATGGGCAAGACGACGCTTCTATATCAGGTGCTCGAAGGGCTGCGCGGTACGGCGCGTGCCGCGTTCCTGTTCCAGACGCAGTGCAACTCCCGCGAATTCTTCCAATACCTTCTGAGCGAGCTGGGCGTCGATGCAACGGGCATGGGGCTGGTGGCCATGCACATCAAGTTGAATGAAATGTTGTTCGCGGAAATGCTGGCGGGCAGACGTTTTGTCCTGATCGTCGATGAGGCACAAAATCTCGACGATTCGGTGCTCGAAACCGTCCGGCTGCTCTCGAACTTCGAGACGTCGCACACCAAGCTGCTGCAAATCGTTCTCGCCGGGCAACCCCAACTCGCCGAGAAACTGGGACAGAAGCGGCAGGCGCAACTGTTGCAGCGCATTGCGGTGGTGAAGCATCTGGATGCTCTATCGCCGGAGGAAACGGCCGGTTACATCCGGCACCGGCTAAAAGTGGCGGGCCATTGCGGCGAAGCGCTATTCGAGCCGGAAGCCTTGACACTGATCGCCGAGCGAAGCGGCGGAATTCCGAGGAACATCAACAAAATCTGCTTTGAAGCTTTGCTCGAAGGACATGCCCAAGGGCGCCACACGGTGTCGCGGGACATTGTCGAGAAGGCGGGTCGTAATTTGGATGTCGTGGCTGCCGCTGGTCTGACGCCGAAGCCGATGCCGACGCCATCACCTTCGCCTGCGGGCTCGGATGCTGCGAAAGCAGCCGGCATTGCTGCGACAACCGAGCTTTCGTACGCGCCACTCGCGGAGTTTGGCGTGGCTAACTGGGTTCTTTGGGTGGGTGCATTCGTTGTCGTTTTGCTTTCGGTGGCCCTCGTCCTGCCGCGCGGTCTGAGTTCGGACACCCCGAAGCACAACGTGGCCACGACGTCGCCACCGGCAAGTGCCAGTCACGAAAGTCAACTCTCTCTGACACGGGAATTGGGACTAAAGATCAACCGCATCGCAATTGATCCCGGCCACGGAGGGTACGACACGGGCACGATCGGGCCCCATGGTTTGCTTGAGAAAAACCTTTGCCTCGATGTGGCACTGCGGCTGGGCCAACTGATCGAACAAGACATTCCGGGTGCGGAAGTGATCTACACACGCAAGGACGACAGGTACGTACGACTGGAAGACCGCACGGCGATTGCCAACCGCGCTGGCGCGGACCTGTTCATCTCAATTCACGCGAATTCTAGCGACAGCGGCGAAGCGCGCGGCGTCGAAACGTACTCCCTGAGCCTGGCAGCTCCGCAGGAATCCACGGAACTGGCGGCGCGCGAAAACGCGCTCGCGCAATCCTCCTTCCACGATCTTCCGGAACTGATTAAGAAAATCGCACGCAACGAGATGATCGCGGGATCGAGACAGCTTGCCGTGGATATCCAGGACGCGCTCTCGCAAAGGCTCCAGCTCGTGAGCCCGCGCGAGACGAACCGCGGTGTGAAGCAGGCACCCTTCATCGTTTTGACCGGCGCCAACATGCCTGCGGTACTTTCGGAGATTTCTTTCGTTAACAATACCAGCGACGAGAACCTGCTGCGGGAGAGCGATCAGCGCCAGCGCATCGCCGAGGGCCTGGACCGCGGAGTTGCGGCCTTTCTCGATCGCTTGCAGGGCCTGCCCGACAAGAAGCAGAAGTTTCTCAGTGAAAACCGTCCCATCACATCATCGGGATTGGCAACAGCAAAAGCCGCAATCGAGCGCACTCCCCAGCAAATCAGATAATGCCCGACGAGCTGCAGCAACCGGAGAGCAGCACAGCGACCACACGTTTGCCACGCAACGGGAACCATCACCTTCCAAATCTGACATTCCGATTGAGGAAGCGCGACGAGAGTGAGCTACGGGAAGAGTCTTTCAACGCAACTTTCTTGAATCTCCACTGCGGCACACAAATTCGGACAGTTGCGGGGTGCGCGCAAGCGACGGAGAGAGAAGAAAGTTTGGTTGCGGAAGGCAGATTTGAACAGGCGACCTCCGGGTTATGAGTGGTAAGGCGAGAACGAAGACAAAAACTAGAACCCGTTGACGGCGCGCCGCTTACAGCGAGCAAATATCAGAAATCAGCTCAGTAAACAGCCGTGTTTCGGGCGCGAAACGGGCGCGGATTTTTTGGAGCGGCTAGTCAGGCAAAAGGTGACGCTGCGACAGTCAGGCAAACGCCCTGGGGACGCCAGGCGGAACGCTGCTAAGGCGTCTGGACTTGGGTAGGAAATTAAGAAGCTTGCGAAATTCAGCTGGGTGAAAAATACAGAAAGTTCCTGGAAAAACGTTCTAATATTCTGCAAATCACCGAAAAACCAGAAGACCAGCAACAGGGAGTCCAAGAACCTATCAAGGACAACCAGAGTGACGGGAACCAAGAGCCCTAAAATACAAGACCTTCGCGAAAAGTTGCGAATTTTTTGAACGCCGTCTGGAAAACGGGGGAGTTCTCTCGTCCCTGCCATAAACACTGGGCCCTGATGAACGCAGCAGGCCGACTCAATGACTTTCGTGTTGCGGGAACGAAGCACGAACTTGTGGCCCATTGATTCTGTGCGCATTAGATTCGCCGCTGACGAGAGGAGTTCTTTCCCTATTCTTTCCCACGATCTGGCGTCAGCTCCTATCCGTTTTTACTACAGCAGTGTCCAACGGCCAATTAATCAAGGTGGGCCTAAGAAACTATCGTCAGCCAGGGCCTGCGCCTGCTTGAAAAAGCAACGCCGCAAATCCACTCTTCGGACTGCCCACAAGCTAATTCCAGGGCAGTCCGAAAACAATGCGCGACGTTCCTGTAATACTCCGTTCATTCTGCTGTCACAATCGGACCCCTACACTCCTCTGCAAATCCGCCGTGAACATACTAGTCGTCGAAGATGAACCTGAGCTGGCGTCCGCACTGGTTCGCGGATTAGAAGAAGAGCAGTTCTGCGTCCAGCTGTGCGGCGAGGGAAAAGCCGCGCTACAAAAGTCGAAAGCCGGCAATGTCGATTTGATCCTGCTAGACGTCATGCTGCCCGACTTGAACGGATTCGAGGTCGTCGAGCAATTGCGGTTGCGCAGCCCTGAAACGCTGGTGCTGATGTTGACGGCGCGCGACTCGCTTGCGGATGTTGTCCGGGGCCTCGATGCGGGCGCCGATGATTATCTGACCAAGCCATTTTCGTTCCTGGAGCTGCTCTCGCGCGTGCGGGCGCTTGAGCGGCGCAGCGGCAGCAAACCGAAGAACGTTCTGGAAGCCGGTGATCTGGTACTGGACGTAGCTGCGCAGAGAGCCTTCCGCCGCGGCGTTCCGCTATGCTTGTCCTTGACCGAATTTCGCTTACTCGAAGTGCTGGCGAGGAACCGCGGACAAGTAGTTCCTCGTCAGGCAATCATCGCGGACGTCTGGGGCAGTCGACGCGACGTGGAAGACAATACGCTCGATGCCTACGTTCGACTCCTCCGTAAGAAGATTGAGCGCAATTCGCAATCGAAGCTTATTCAAACCCATCGCGGCGTTGGGTACTCCATGGGACTGCCTGCAATCTTATGAGTGTGACGATTCGCACCAAGCTTACCGCGCTATATTTCGTGGTGTTGGCAGCGTCCTTCAGCATTTTCGTGTGGCTCAGCGACGTGGGATTTCGACGCAGCATTGAAGTGACGGTGAACGATGCGTCGAGCATGAATCTGCAGAGCCTGCAGCGTCTGTTGCAGCGGAGTGCTCCGCAAGGAGACGCCGAGGTCCAGCAGGAATTAGCGGAGTTAGCGAGTTGGTGGCCGAACGGTGCCGTCTTCGGAGTGGCCGACTCCAATCACAACTGGATCTTCCGCTCGCCCTTATTTCTGCAAGCTGCCGACCCGCTTCCCGGCGCCATCGAGATCCCTACGTTTTTCACGACAAATCTAAACTACGTTCAATATCGCATCGCGTCACAAAAATTCCAGACGGGCGGACACACTTACGAAATTCGCGCGGCGGTGCCCACTGAGCCGTTCGATCGCGCACTCGACAATTTTCGCGACATTGAAAAAGAAACCGTGCCGCTGCTGGTAGTGCTGGCGTCGCTGCTGGGTTTCTGGCTCAGCGGCAGGTCGCTGGCGCCCGTGAAGCGCATCATTGATACGGCCGAGCGCATTGGCGTGGACAGCCTCTCGCAGCGCCTGGAAGTGCCGCGGCCACGCGATGAATTGCGGCGTCTGACGGAAGCACTGAACGCGATGCTTGAACGCATTGATGCTTCGTTCAAACGCATAACACAGTTTACCGCGGATGCCTCGCATGATTTGCGCACGCCGGTCGCTGTGATTCGCACCGTGGCCGAAGTGACGTTGCGCAAGCCGCGTACGAACGAGCAATACACCGAATCGCTCACGAAGATTCTGCGGACGTCGGAGGAAACGACGAGCCTGCTGGAAAATCTTTTGACATTGGCGCGTGCCGACGCCGGCGCGATGGGCATGGAACTGCACGTGATCGATTTGGACGTCCACGTCCAAAAAGTGCAGCAGCGGGCCATTTTGCTTGCCGGGACCAAAGCGCTCGACATTGACGTGCGCACGCCTGGTGGACCGGTTTGGGTGAGGGCAGACGCGATCGCGATTGATCGCTTGCTGCTGATTTTGCTCGACAACGCCATCAAGTACACACCGGAAGGTGGCTTCTGCGAAATTGAATTGCTTCCTGGGCCGCAGCAAATACAGATTCTCGTCCGCGATTCCGGCATCGGCATTCCGGAGCGCGAGCTGAGCTTGATCTTTGAACGCTCCTACCGCACGAACCGCGCGCGCTCGCGCGAAACCGGAGGAGCAGGACTGGGTCTCGCGATCGCCCGATGGATCACCGAAATGCACGGCGGAACCATCACCGCGGAAAGTCAGATCGGTGCAGGTTCCCTGTTCCGCGTGTGTTTACCGGCTGCGCTGGGCGCGGGAATCGATTCGACGGATGCCGCTGCCGTCGCCGCGGTAATCTGAAAGAAATTCAGGCTCTATTCAAGTTCCCATCAAGATCCGTTCACGCGCCGTACTTATCGTTTGCGCCTAATAAGCAAGTCAAATCCTGATGCCACGATGACAGGAGAGACCGTTATGCGCGTTGATTTTCCTTGCGGCCAGCTCGAAGCAAGTTGTGTTCGCCGAGTCTGGTCCTTGCCAATCGCCATCCTGGCGCTCGCCGCATTGCTGCTGCTGCCTTTGCCGGTTTGCGCTCAGACAGACCGTGCCACCCTCGAAGGAACGGTGACGGATAGTTCTGGCGCCATCATCGCCGGGGCCACGGTGAAAATCACAGCGGTCGCCACGTTGTTGACCCGGCAAAAGACGTCCAATGCGAGCGGAGATTACCGCTTTCCCGGTATCGCCATCGGATTTTATACAATCGAAGTATCGTCGGTGGGCTTCAAGACTAAATTGATTGAGGATGTCGAGCTGCAAGTCGGCGAAACGCACACCACGGACATTCGGCTGGAGGTCGGTACCGTGGACGAACGCGTCGAAGTGCGGGCGAGTGGCGCAGATCCCGCACAGAGAAGCTCGGCGGAAGCCAGCACCGTCATCACCAGCAATCAAATCGAAAATCTGCCGACCAATGGCCGTGACTGGGCTGAATTGACACTACTCGCGCCTTTCGCGCAGGATGATGGCGGGGGCGACCAGCGTACCATCCGCTTCGCCGGCCGCGCTCGCGACGACAATAATTTCTCATTCGACGGAGTGGACGCCGGCGGAATTCAGGAGCAAGCGCAAAAATCCCAAACGAGATTGCAAATTTCCGAAGATGCGGTTGCGGAGTATCGTGTAGATAGCGCCTTATACGACGCCGAATATGGCACGCAGGCCGGCGGGCAAATTAATGTCGTCACAAAATCCGGCACCAACGAATTCCACGGGACAGCCTTCGGCTACTTACGCAATTCCGTGTTCGACTCGCGCAACTTCACTGATGGTCCGTCGGTGGCCCCGTTTCGCATGGGACAGTACGGAATGACGTTTGGCGGCCCGGTCATCAAGGAAAAACTGTTTTTTTTCGTCAACTATGAAGGACTGCGTCAGTACCAGGGGCAAACGACTACCGCCGTCGTGCCCACTGCCTCGTTCCTGCAGGAAGCACTGGTTACAGGCCGAACCGACACCACCGTCACTCCCGCAGTGTTTTATCCGGCGAATCCCGAGTTGTTGTGTCCCATCCTGCAGTCATTCCCTTGGCAAGCTTCTACCGGAACCGTGGGAACCTGCGCGCCGCGCTTCGTATTTCCCAACAGCGACTTCAGCGCCATAACCGATCCGAACTCCATCCCGGCTCCGCCCGATCAAAATGATGCCCAGAATTTCACGCACGTGCAGCCGACGACCGTACATGAAGATACCTGGCTGTTCCGGCTCGATTACAAGTTCAGCGATAAGACGACAATATACGGCCGCGCACAGCGCGACATCAGCCTGGTCGATGGCCCCAATGGCAACGCTTTGGATGAATTGAGGACCATCAATCATCCAGCCAACTATTTCGTCGCCCTGCAGCACGCTTTTTCCACGAATCTTTCGAACGAGGCGAAGGTCTACGTGAATCGCTCCCCGTTCCACAATCCGCAAGAGAGTGTTCTCCCCTATTCGGTCGCTACGCCCAACTTCGAGACCATAAATAACAATTCCGAGGACGTCGAAGTTGGCACAACCTATGGGGTCGTCGATAACCTCACGTACACGCACGGACGCAACACTTTTAAGATGGGAATGGAAATCCGCCGGGTACGCCTCAATCAAGGCCAGACCGACAACAACAGCCTTGTGTTTGCCGGCAATGACAACACCGTGATCGGAGCGCAACTGAGCACGCTGACTTACTTTGCGCCCTGGTGTTGCCATAAGTTGCGGCGCACCTTCTACATGCCGTATTTTCAGGATGAGTGGAAAATTAATCCGACCCTGACCGTTAACCTTGGAATACGCTACGAATACTATGGCGTCGCCAACGAGGCGGACAACGCCACCACCGTATTCGACCTCAATCAATTTCACGGAATTTGCCTTGGATCGCATTCACGAAACATTCCTCTTCCTATCGGTCCGATCGACACCGCACCTTGTCCGAAGAATCCGGCGCTCTATAACCCGGATTACTTGAACTTCGACCCGCGGGTGAGTGTGGCGTGGGCCCCCGCCGCGATGCACGGCAAGACCGTCATTCGGGCGGGCTTCGGTATCTATCACGGGGCGGCTCAAAACGATGACCTGAACGCCGGTCTTGAGAGCGATACGTTCCGCGCATTTGTGCAAAGCACGCCACTGCAGGCCGCGTTCGAGCAGGCCGCTCCGGATCTCTCGGCTTTGCCGCCGGGAGCGACAGCAGCCAATCAGCCCCGAGCCTTGCAGCGTGAAGGCCGCCGCGACCTGTACGTCGAGGAATGGGGTCTAACGATTGACCATGAATTGCCTGGCAACTTCCTCTTCACCACGCAATACCTTGGCTCTCACGGAGTCCGCCTGTTCTCCCGCGGCGCCGTAAATTTGTGTGCGACCAATGTAGATATAAATGGAAACTGCATTCGTCCCCTGGATCAGTACTATCCTCTCGATCCCACCAATCCCAACGAGACGCCGAGTGCGACCAATCCAAACAGTTTTGACCCGTTCGGATCGGTGGACATCAAGAAGGATATTGGCTCCAGCAGCTACCAGGGCTTGGAATTCACCGTCGAGCGGCGTTTCGTAAACGGTTTTTCATTTCAAGCCCGCTATACCTTTTCCCACTCCATCAACGATGGTTCGGTGGGCGGTGGAGAGTCAAACGGGCCGGAGAACGTCAATTGCCTGCGCTGTGATATCGGACCCAGCATTTTCGACATTCGTCACAACTTCGCGGCAAACAGCGTCTATCAGCTTCCCGTCGGACCCGGCAAGGCCCATTGGAACGGCGACGGTCTGCTGGCGAAAGTCATTGGAGGCTGGAGCTTGAGCGGCGTTGGTCTCTACCACACGGGCCATCCCCTCACGGTCTATTACAACGTTCAACCGATCCAACTTCCCGATGACAACGACCAAACTTCACAGAGGCCGGATCTTGTGCCCGGCGTTCCGCTCTACCTGCCTGGGGGTGGGCACAATGGTGTGCCGCTTATCAATCCAGCGGCGTTTCAAGCTCCTCCGCAGAATACCGCGATCAATTCAAATCCAAACCTGGCTGGCGCAGTAACGCGATTCGGGAACGCCGGAAATGGAATCATTCGCGCTTTGCCTTCCTGGCAGATTGACATGGCCCTGATGAAAGAAACCCAAGTGACGGAGCGATTTGCAATCCAGTTCGGAGTTCAGGTATTTAATATTCTGAACCACGTTCAGCTCGGTGACCCGCACAACCTTACGCTGGACTATGTGCCAAATCCCAACGATCCATCGGGAGCCACCTACATAACCTCTCCGGCCAAAGATTTTGGTGTAATCAACACCACCAACAATTTCAACAACAACAATGACAATGCCGCCTCGCCTAACACGGGAACGGGATTGCCGCGGCAGATTCAGTTCATGTTGCGACTAAAGTTCTGAGCGGAAGCTTGGGCTGAAATAGCCTACCGTTTCACGCTCGATTTATGCTGCGTTTAGAAAGGGTCGTACAGACAGTAGAGGAAGCCGCTTCGAGTAGCGATCACAGTCATGGAGGTGCAAGTGAAACCCATCGCCATCGCGTTCGTTTTGATCGCCATTTGTGCGGGCAGGCCGAGCGCCGCCGATTTGGGCGTACCGTCCGGCTCCTCCGTCGTCGCGCCCCGTGCTGCGCAGCCACGTGAGGCTAGCGCGAAACCGGATGCGAGCGTTGCGGTTCTAGTCGGTGCAGGCGACATTGCCGACTGCGCGGACCTTTCCGGCGCGGTAGCGACGGCGAAACTTCTCGACGGCATTGCAGGCACCGTATTCACCGCGGGTGACAATGCCTACGAGGGCGGCACCGCCGAACAATTCGCGAAGTGCTACGATCCCACCTGGGGCCGGCAAAAGGGGCGGACGCGCCCCTCCGTCGGCAACCACGAGTTTCATTCCGGCGGCGCCACTCCCTACTTCGATTATTTCGGCGCTTCTGCGGGCGATCCATCCAAAGGTTATTACAGCTACGAACTCGCGACGTGGCACATCGTCGTGCTCAATAGCGAATGCGCCGAAGTAGGAGGATGCCAGCAAGGTTCCGTCCAGGAAAAATGGCTGCGCGAGGATCTGAAATCGCATCCTGCTGCTTGCACCTTGGCTTACTGGCACAAACCGCTATTCAGTTCCGGCGCAAAACACGGCAACGATCCCGAGATGAAGCCGTTCTGGCAGGATTTGTACGAGGCGCGAGCCGCGGTCATCATCAATGGACACGATCACGATTACGAGCGCTTTGCGCCGCAGAATCCCGCGGGAAAACCCGACGCCGCCCAAGGCATAAGAGAATTCGTGGCCGGCACCGGCGGCAAGAACCATCGCCCTTTCGCGACGCCACTGCCAACAAGCGAAGTTCGTAATGCGGACACCTTCGGCGTCTTGAAACTCACGCTCCACGCCAAGAGCTATGACTGGGAATTCATGCCCGAAGCAGGGAAGTCATTTCATGATTCCGGCTCGGGTTCGTGTCGGTAGGCAAATTTTCCATTCCGACAAAACGAGAGGCTTCTTTGAAAAAATCCTTGATCCTTTGCACCTGTGTTCTGATCACCATCGCAGCGGCGTTCGCTACAGCAGGGTATCACCTGTTAAGAACGATTCCGGTTGGCGGAACCGGCGGATGGGATTATCTGACTGTGGATGAACCGGGGCAGCGGCTTTTTGTATCGCACGAAACCCATGTGGAGGTAATTGATCTGGCAGCAAACAGCGTCATCGGGCAAATTCCAGACACGCCCGGAGTTCACGGTATAGCACTCGCGCCGGAAGAAGGCCGCGGTTTCGTCAGCAACGGCCAGGTGTCCACGGTCACGATTTTCGATCTGAAAACGCTTGCCGCCATCGCGCAGGTCCCGAGCGGCAAGAAACCCGATGCCATTGTCTACGATCCATCCACGCACCGCGTTTTTGCCATGAACGGCGGGAGCGATAGCTCTACGGTGATCGACGCCGCGAGCGGCAAAGTTGTCGGCACGATCGCACTGGGCGGCGGCCCGGAATTCGCGGCGGCTGATGGATCGGGAAATGTTTTCGTGAACCTCGAGGACCGCAGTGAAGCGTTGCGCATTGACGCGCACGAATTGAAAGTCAGGAATCGCTGGCCGCTCGCGCCCTGCGGACGCCCGTCCAGCATGGCGATGGATCGCGCGAATCATCGCCTTTTCATCGGATGCCGCAGCAAGGTCATGGCCGTCGTCAATTCAGACACGGGAAGTGTGATCGTAACTCTGCCGATCGACGACCACGTGGACGCGAGCGCGTTCGACCCCGCTACAGGCCTGATCTTCAACTCCACCGGAGAGGGAACGATTGACGTGTTCCACCAGGATTCGCCTGATAAGTACAGCGCGGCGCAACGAATCCCCACCCACGCTGGTTCGAAGACGATGGCGCTAAATTCCAAAACGCACGAACTCCTGGTGCCGTCGAACGAGTCCGGAAAGTTTCAAATACTGCTGTTCGGTAACTGATTCTGTAGGGGAGGCTTGCTGCATCAATAGGATTGGTTGCGGGGGCTTGATTGGAACCAACGAACTCTCGGTTATGAGAAAGTAAGATACCCCCTATGGTTACAGCGGAACCTCGATCAACGTCGATCCATTACTCTCAAAACCTTCTCTCATTGCTTTTGCGAATGCATCGAGCGAAGTAACACGGCTGGCGGGCACGCCCATACCTTTTGCGAGATGAACCCAGTCCAGGGTGGGACGCCCGATGTCGAATAAATCTGAAGCGCGGGGCCCGGGCGCGCCGACGTCAAGACCCGCAATCGAGCGCACTCCCCAGCAAATCAGATGATGCCCGGCGATCTACAGTACCAACGACTCTGTATGCAGACTGGCTCCGAGGCGTCAAGAATGCGCTAGGAGCTTCGACATTCGACTTCCGCTGAAAAGTGGCCGGCCAGGAAAGGGCAGTTGTTCGTAGAATTCTCAGCCGTTATCGCACACTGGATATCGGTAGCGGCTCGTCTTTTATTTTGCGGCGCGAACGCTTGATACCCGTCCATTTGCGGAAGGCGTTTAGCCGTATCTGGCGCAAGTCGGCCTCATGAAGGCCGCCCTTATTTAGAATGAGTAGCGATACTCGGCGCGGAATAAGTGTTTGTACCAGTCGTCGTGGGTGACCGCCTGACCGAAACCTACGTAAAACGAATTACGGTAACCGACTCCAATGCGCAATCCGGTTTTGATGTTGACGATATTCATGCCGCTCACTTCGACGGCCGCATCGGGTGCCTTGGGTTGGGTCTGAAATCCACCTAAAACATGCCAGCCGAACAGCTCGACGACTGGCGCCACGCTGAAGTGGTTTCCTTGATATAGCTTGTAGCTCGGGCCGATGCCGTAGAAGAATACGTCGCCAGCAAATCCCTCCGATCCGGCGATGGGTACTCCGGCGGATCCGCCAATCGGATGCCAGTCTCCCACCTGGCCCTCGAGTGTAAACCGGCTCGACAGTCTGTGGTACAGGAGCACCGAGGGCTCCACACTGTAATGGTTTGTACCCAGGCCTTTCGAAGCATCTCCAGAGGGAAAATAGCTCTTGAACTGAAGCGTTAGGTACGTTCCTTCGGATGCGACGATGGCAACTTTGAAACCGGCCATCACATCGGAGAGGCCGGCCTGGTTCGAGAATAGCGGAAAACCAGGTGGATTCTGCGGAGGGCCCTGTGGCTGAAGCCACCGGAAGGGCACTTCAGTAAAAAAAGAGAGGTGGCGGAGCGGCGCGTATTCGACGTTCGCGTAAAGTTGCTGGAAATTTACAGCTGTCGGCACTCCGGGCCCTGGCCCGGGAGCGTTACGATCGTAGGGGAGCGAATTTAGCGGTAGCTTGGCATAACATCCGCACTTTGCATAGATAAACTCGGAGCGATCCGGAAACTCGTCGTCAAAGGCGTCGTCGAAGCGAATGCGAACCTTCGACGAGACAATCGGATCGTCGATGTATCCCACCATACTGCCGGGAATTTCAGCTTTCGGCTCCGTCTGAGGTTTGGAGGGCTTGCTTTTCTCGGTATTCTTCTGCGTAGTGGCTGGCGAACCTTCTTGTTGCACATCGGCGCTGGCGACGGGGGTTGCCGCACGCGACGATTCGGAATCCTTCTCTTGTGCGGAGGTCGGTAGGGGCAGAAAGAGCAGCAGAATCCAGATAACCAGTTTCATTATTGACTCCGGAGCCCTAAGGTGGATGTGTGTTTACCTTGGTTTTCCTTTTCTTGCAACTCCTTTTGTAATTCTAGATAAGAACTAGTAAGTCTAGTTCTATCCGGCTCGGCTACTTGTGGAAGCGTGCTCGCGAGGCTGCGGAGGGCAACCTTTGCAAAACCGAACGAACCGGACTGAATGCTTTCCCGTGCAATCCTCTCGTATTGATCGGCCAAATTCCTGTTCAGGACGTGGAATTCAGGGTGCCCCGACGGACCGAGTAGCAGATGAAGAATGTGAGCCTTGGCCCTCTCCTTCTCCAGTGCGGGTGCTGGCGTGGCCAATTCCTCGAAAAGATCAACGGCTTTGTGGGTCCAAACGCTTGCCTGGGGCTCACTGTCCTGATCGTAATCCAGAATTGCGAGGTTTTCGTAAAACTGCGCGAGCTCAAAGTTGTATTCTGTGCGATTCGGATACTTTTTTGTCAGATCTTCCTGAATTCCGACGGCACGCTCCAAGAAGGGCTGCGCTTCAGAGAACCGTTTCTCGCTTGTTAGCAGGTTACCGAGGTCGTTGTAGGCTCGAGCGGCGTCGTGAGATGGAGGATCCGCGGAATCGTCGGACTGCGAGACTGTTTTCTTCTCGAGCAAAGGCTCCAGGAGTTGAATCGCATCGCGGAAGTCTGACTCGGTGGCGCTCCGGTTCCCGTCATCGTAACGAAGAATCCCGCGATTGTAATATGTGCGCGCCAATTCTTGCTGATACTGTGTGTTCTGGGGAAATTCGCTGTGCAAGTCCTGCTGCAGACGCAACGCGTTGTCATACGCGGTTTCCCCAGCGGAGCGTTTGTTTGCGGCGTTCGGAGTTTCTTCCGCCCACGATCTGAGTGTTTCGCCCAGCCAATTGTAGGCGTAGCCCAGTCCTTGGCGGTACGCTGCATTGTGGGGACTTTTCTGATGAAGCTTTTCCAGCTCGCCGATGGCTTCCTTGTATTGCTCCGCAGCATCCTCTGGCCTTTCGAGCAAGCGGTTGATATCGCCCAACTTGGAATGCAACCGCGCGGCTTGCTCCTGAAACTCCGGGTCGTTCGCTTTCTGCTTCGCCAGATAACCGGAATAAAAATTGCCGGCCTTCTCGAGCAGCTCCCGGCGGAACTGTTCGAGTTGCGGTGACCCGGAGGACTCGCGTCCCTGTTCGCGTCCTGCCGAAGACAAACTTTCGTCCACGGCTTTCATGGCCAGTTTCAAATTCGCTTCGGCGCGGCTCCTTTCGTTCCAAGCGAAATACGCCAGTAACAGCGCTGCGCAAAGCAATATTGCCAAAACCCCCGCTGCCAATCGCGCCCGGGCAAGCTTGCGCCTCCGGTGCTTCTCGCGGTCGGACTCGATGCGTTCCCGCTCCTTCGCGCTGCGTTCCAGAAATTCCATGGCGCGGTCGAAGTCACGGTTGTAGCGTTCGGCCCAGGTCTTGGTGGGTCGGTTTCGGGCCTTCCATTTAAGACCGAGCGCGAGTTCTGGATCGCGCCAAAGCCCCGCCGAACCTTCCGCAAACCATAATGCCGCTTGGGAAAGACGAGCGTAAACTCCCGCTGACGTACGCTCTTCGTCGGCCCAGCGGATCAGCCGCGACCAACAGCGCATCAAACTTTCATGCGACAGGTCAATGATTGATCCGGAGTCGAGCGCCACGGTCACTGGCG
>Ga0210398_10002831_pt1 | contig 16751 bp, 18 predicted proteins | sample IncBWC4OmetaG_FD_161047 | JGI IMG/M metagenome (GOLD analysis project Ga0210398, IMG submission 161047) | Forest soil microbial communities from Barre Woods Harvard Forest LTER site, Petersham, Massachusetts, United States - Inc-BW-C-4-O | ecosystem: Environmental > Terrestrial > Soil >... | reverse complement strand
AAAATCCATTTCAGCCGCGCGAGGTCGGCTATTTCGTGCCGCCTAATCCAGCCCGCATGTTCGATCCGCGGCCGAACCGGCCGCAGGTGATCCAGTCGGCCGACTGCTTTGTCGACGCCGAAGCGCGGATGTATGTCACCGATTCCAACGCCGGACTTTATATCCTGCAGTTCGAGGGCGCGTAGGCATCCCCTACCGCGCGAGCTAGGAGGAAAGATGGCCGCATTGACAGTGGGCGCTCGCCCTTCCACACTCGCACAAAATAAGGGCTGCGCCAGCGGCCCGGGTGTCGCCTCTGGGGGCGGATCCCAATAATTTCGATCATGGGGAGGATCACATGGCGGCAACTGTAACCGCGGCGCATATCGGCGGCGGCGCCCAGACCATCGAACAATTCGTCGGCAGCGCGCTCGACGACGCGAAGATTTCGCCGCTGCATCGCAGAGTCGTCGCGCTCATCGCCGCCGGCTATTTCTTCGACGTCATCGACTTCACGGTCTTCGGCTCGCTGGTTCCGTTCCTGCTGCAGTCAAAGTTTGCGACCGGACCCGAAGTCGCGGCCATCGGCAGCGCCACCGTGTTCGGTCTGTTCCTCGGCACCGCCGGCCAGGGCGAGTTCTCCGACCGGTTCGGCCGCCGCTTTATCTACCAGTTCAACCTGCTCTTGTTTGGCGTCTTCACCCTCCTCGGCGCCTTCGCTCCGAGCGTGACCACGCTGATTATCTGCCGCTTCATCGCCGGCGTCGGCTTGGGCGCCGAGCAACCGCTCTGCTTCGTCTATGCCGGCGAATACTCGCCCAAGCGCATCCGCGGCCGCATCCTGGCGATCATTCATTTCATCGGCGGCGCCTGCGTATGGCCGATCGGCACTGCGCTCGTGCTCGTGCTCGGCAGCTCGATTTCGGTGCCTGAAAACGTCTGGCGCACGGTCTGGGTGATCGTCGGCGTCGGCGCGCTGATCGTCTGGCTGCTGCGCTTTTCGCTGCCGGAATCGCCGCGTTATCTGGCGACCCACGGCCGCGGCGACGAGGCGATCAAGGTGCTCGGCCGGCTTGGCATCGCCGGGCCGACCCAGCCGCTGTCGACCGATGCCGCGAGCAACACCAAGAGCGACCCGTTCGCGGTGGTGTTCAGCCAGTTCCCGACCCGCGTCATCGCCGGCATGATCTGCTTCACGGCGTTTTTCGGCGTCGCCATCGGGCTCGGCGCCTGGCTGCCGAACATCATGAACTCCAAGGGCTTCTCGATCACCAAGTCACTGCAATACACGCTGGCCATGAACTTCGCCGTGCCGTGCGCGAGCCTCTTTATGATGTACGCGCTCGACAAATACGGCCGCAAGATCACGTCGGTCTGCGCCTTCGTTGCCGCCGGCCTGATGGCGATCGTGTTCGCCAATGCCGCGACCGCGGTCGAGCTCATGGTGGCCGGCTTCATCATGATCTTCTTCGTCCAGGTCGCCGGCAACTCGATGCAGATCTTCGCTTCCGAGGTGTTCCCGACCAACGCGCGCACCTCCGGCTTCGGCTGGGCGGCGGGCGTCGGCCGGCTGGCGACGGCGTTCATCATGCCGACGATTCTGTGGGTGCAGAACGGCTACGGCCTGATGACGGTGTTCGTGTCGCTGGCGATCCTGCTCTTGATCGCGGCCGTGTCGGTGACCCAGCTGGGACCCGAGGCACGCCAGAAGAGCCTCGACGAAATCGCGCCGCCGACGGGGTAGCAAAGTTCGCGGCGATCCTCAGCAAACGTTTCCCGGACGCGGTGCAGCGCGCTAGCGGTGCACCGCAGATCCGGGATCGTCTCAAACGCTGAGCTTGTGAAGGTCCCGGGTCAGCAGCGCACCACTGCGTGCTGCGCTGCGCCCGGGACACGTGCTTTCGGCTACTGCAAATTGCCGCAGAAGCGCTGGATGCGGGTGCAGGCTTCCTCCAGCGCCGACGTCGCCGTGGCGTAGGAGATGCGGAACGCAGGCCCGACGCCGAACGGCGTGCCCTGCACCACCGCGACGCCTTCGGCTTCCAGAAGCTCGGTGACGAAATCCTCGTCGTTGGCAAGCTTCTTGCCGGTCGGCGCCGTCTTGCCCATGGCGCCGGCGCAGGACGGATAGACATAGAACGCGCCTTCCGGCTTCGGGCATTGCAGGCCCTTGGCCTGGTTGAGCATCGACACGCAGAGGTCGCGGCGCTCCTTGAAGATCTTGTTGTGCTTGGGGATGAAATCCTGCGGCCCGTCGAGCGCCTCGATCGCGGCATATTGCGCCACCGCGGTCGGATTCGACGTCGACTGCGACTGGATCATCGCCATGGTCTTGATCAGCTTCTCCGGGCCGCCGGCATAGCCGATGCGCCAGCCGGTCATGCAATAGGCTTTCGAGCAGCCGTTCACCGTGAGCGTGCGCTCATAGAGCCGCGGCTCGAGCTGGGCCGGCGAATAGAAAACGAAGTCGTCGTAGACCAGGTGCTCGTACATGTCGTCGGCCATGACGTGGACATGCGGATGGCGCACCAGCACGTCGGTCACCGCCTTGAGCTCGGCTTTGGTATAGGCGGCGCCGGTCGGGTTCGACGGCGAGTTGAAGATGATCCACTTGGTCTTCGGCGTGATCGCCTTCTCCAGGTCTTCCGGCTTCATCTTGTAGCCGGACGCCATGGTGGTGACGACCTCGACCGGGGTGCCGCCGGCGAGCAGCACCATGTCCGGATAGCTCACCCAATAGGGCGCCGGGATGATCACCTCGTCGCCCGGATTGAGCGTGGCGATCAGCGCGTTGTACAGCACCTGCTTGCCGCCGGTGCCGACGATGATCTGCGACGGCTTATAGTCGAGCGCGTTCTCGCGCTTGAACTTGCGCGCCACCGCGGCCTTCAATTCGGCCATGCCGTCGACGGCGGTATATTTCGACGTCTTGCCCTCGCTGATGGCGCGGATCGCCGCCAGCTTGATGTTGTCCGGGGTGTCGAAATCCGGCTCGCCGGCGCCGAGCCCGATGACGTCGCGGCCCGCCGCTTTCAGCGCACGCGCTTTATCCGTCACGGCGATGGTCGCCGACGGCTTGATGCGCATGATCTGGTCCGCGATGAAGGCCATTTTCGAGTCTCCGGTCTCCAGGTTCGGTAAAAGCGGGTGCTTGTTAAAGCCGCTCCGGCGCACAGGCAAGCGCAAAACCCTCAAACTTTCGTCACTTCTGCGGCATTTCGCGCAAGGCGTGGGCCAAGAGCAACACTCTCCGCAACACCCCCGGCGACACTCCATTGAGCCGCAACCGGCCGCGCGCCGGAAAAAGCCACCTGATGCCTGGCAGCGCCATTGGGGAACCTCCATGCAGCAGGCCTGCGCGATGTTACGGAGCGGCGATTCGGCTCTCGCGCGAGCACGTCCGTTTCGTCGCCGCAGCGCTGCTGATCGCCTCGGCCGCCGGCTTGCTGTTTCTGGTCGTGACCGTCTGCCCCGCCACGACACTCGCCACGCCCCACAGCTTAATGACGACAATGATGGCGCCGGCGCCGATCATCGCCTTTATTGCCGGAGACAGAATCGTTCGCCATTTTGGTCCGCGGGAGAAGACTTTGCTCGCGGCGCTGTGGTCGATGGCGCTGGCTTCCCGCAACGTCGCGCCGGTGAGCCTGATTCCGCTCGGCGTGCCCGTCACGCTCGCTGTATTTATCCTGATATTGCGGCGCAGCGAGCATTTTGCCGCGCCAGTAGCATTCTCCACCGCTTCAGCTAAAATGACGGCGCGACGCCACGACATCGCCCCGTTGCAGTCGTAAGACGGCAACACTGACGCGCTACTGCCGCACGGCAATTGGGAAGCGGCAATGTTTACGCTCTATTCGATGCAACGCTCCGGCAACAGCTACAAGGCGCGGCTCGCGCTGGCGCAGCTGCACATTCCCTATCGGCTGATCGAGATCGACATTCTCAAGGGCGAGAGTCATACGCCGGAATTCCTCGCCAAGAATCCAAACGGCCAAGTGCCGCTGCTGGAAGTGGCGCCCGGCCGCTATCTTGCCGAGTCGAACGCCATTCTTTGGTACATCGCCGGCGGCACGCCGATGGCGCCCGAAGATCGCATCGATCGCGCCGAGATCCTGCAGTGGATGTTCTTCGAGCAGCACAGCCTCGAGCCCAATCTGGGCGCCGCGTATTTCTGGCTGGCGCTGGTCAAGGGCGGCCGCGATCTGCAGCAGCACGCCCTCGAAGACTGGATGGAAGAGGGCAACCGCGCGCTCGGCGTGATGGATAAACATCTCGCGTTGCACGATTTCTTCGCCGCCGACCGCTACACCATCGCCGACATTGCGTTGTACGCCTATACGCACATGGCGCATGAATGCGATTTCGATCTCGCGACGTTTCCGGCGATCCGTGCCTGGCTCGATCGCGTCGCCCATGAGCCGGACCACGTGCCGATGGAAGTCCAGGAAGCCGCCGCGATGCCGGCGCTGTGAGACGGCGTTTCCGCAAAGACACAGCTGCGGTTTATCGTTTGGCCGGGTCGCGGCGTTAACCAGCTATTAACCAAAAAACACCGAATCGCCTTTATTATTCAATTGCATTGCCCAGGTCCGGCGCGATCTTGCAGCGACGCAGGACTGATTCGCGAAGGATAACGATGATGACCGAGCTGACCGGGATGGCCGGCTTCACCTCCTCGATTGCCGAAAAGACATTTGCCAAGCGGCGGCGCGCCGGCGTCGAACTCTTTGCCACGCTCGCGCTGGCGGTTTCGCTGCTCGTCGCCGCCACCGCGGTGTCGATCGGCATGGCGCGCGCGCAGGCGCTCCATGCCGTCATCGTCCGGCTGTGAGCGCCGCAGCTAGTTTGAGCATGATCTTTTCCGAAAACCGGTATCCACTTTTCGGGATCATGCTCTAATCGATCTTGATGTTGGCGGCCTTGATGATCGGCCACCACTTGTCGAGCTCGGCTTTGTGGTAGGCGGCGAGCGCCGCCGGATTTTGCTGATCGGGCGGGAAGATCACTTGGCCGAGATTCTCGATGCGCGCCCGCACCGCCGGATCGGCCAGCGCGGTCATGACCGCTTTGTCGAGGCGATCGACGATCGGCGCGGGCGTTCCCTTCGTCGTCCACAACCCGTGCCAGAACGAGATCGACAGACCCGGTATGCCGGATTCGATCATGGTCGGCGTATCCGGCGCTTTCGGCCAGCGCTGTTCGCCCATGACGGCGAACGCCTTGAAGCGGCCGGCCTGCACGTTCGCGAGTGTCTGCGAGGCCTCGAGGCAGGACAGTTCGATCTGGCCGCCGATCAGGTCCTGCATCGCCGGCGCGCCGCCGCGATACGGCACATATTGAAAATGCGCGCCGGTCTTCTGTGCAAAAAAGACGCCGCACATGTGACCGGCGCTGCCGGCGCCAATGGTGCCGAAGGTGATTGGCTTGGGATCCGATTTCACCCAGGCAATCAGCTCGGACGCCGTCTTCGGCGGTACGGCATTCTTGCCGACGATCCACAGCGGCGAGGCTGCGAGCAGCGAGATCGGCTGCAGATCTTTCAGGATGTCGTAATCGAGCGAATACAGCGCCGGCGAGCCGACATGGCTGGTCCAGTTGCCGATGCCGATCGTGTAGCCGTCCGGAAGCGCGTGAACGACACGTCCGGTCGCGATGGTGCCACTGGCGCCGCTGACCGTTTCGACGACGACCGTCTGGCCGAGCGAGCGTCCCATCGCATCGGCGAGGATCCGTCCCAGCGTGTCGGTCGGGCCGCCCGGCGGAAAGCCGATCAGCATGGTGATCGGATGCGACGGATAATCGTCGGCCAGCGCGACGATCGCACTGACCGAAAGCGCAACGAGCGCGACAACAACGCCGACGAAACGGGCACGCATCATGGAATCCCCCTGGCATTTCCCCGATTTTTTGCGCGTGATCTTTTCCGACGCCGGACCCACCGTTCGGGATCACGCTTTGCGCAACGATGACACGACAAGTTGTTGCCTAAAAGGTCAGCAACCCTGCCATGACGCGCTCAAAGCTCAGCGCCGCTTGATCGGCGCGGCGATTGACGCCATCTACAGCGGACCTGTAACCATCCGAAAATGTTTGCACTTTTCGAACGATTCTTGTCGCCGACAGCGGCGCCGGACCATCCCGAGCCGCCGCCGGGCCTGATCGCCTTCCTGTGGCACTTTGCCCGCCAGGCGAAGTGGCTGTTCGCGGCCTTGTTCGTGGTGGAATTGTGCGTCGCGCTCTCCGACAGCGCCGTGCCCTGGTTCATGGGCCGCGTCGTCACCATGGTCACCAAGACGCCGCCCGACCGTTTTCTTGCCGTCGGCTGGCCGTGGCTCGTCGGCATGGCCGTCGTGGTGGTGATCGTGCGCCCGACAGTGGCGCTGACGCGCTATCTGATCACCAATCAGGCCATCGCCGCGCCATTCACCGGCATGATCCGCTGGCAGTCGCATTGGCACGTGGTGCGCCAGAGTTGGGCGTTCTTTCAGAACGATTTCGCCGGGCGCATTTCCAACCGCGTGATGCAGACCGGCCCGTCGGTGCGCTCGACGCTGACCGCGACCATCAGCACCGTCTGGTACATTCTGGTGTACGGCGTTTCCGCGATCGGCCTGAGCGCCGCGGCGGACCGCTGGCTTGCGCTGCCGATCCTGCTGTGGTTCGCAAGCTACGCGGCGCTCTTGTATTTTTTCGTGCCGCGGATGCGTGAACGCTCCAAGGTGAGCTCGATTGCGCGCTCGACGCTGATGGGGCGCATCGTCGACAGCTACACCAATATCCTCACCGTGAAACTGTTCGCCCGCGCCAGCGAAGAAGATCGCTATGTCCGCAACGCGGTCGACCAGCACATCGACCTGTTCAAGGCCGCGCAGCGCCTGCTCACCGCCTTTGCCGCCATTCTCGACGTGCTCAACGCGCTGTTGATCGCCGGGTCCGGTGCGCTGGCGCTGGTATTGTGGCGCTACGGCAAGGTCGAAGTCGGCGCCATCGCCATGGTGCTGCCCTTGACGCTGCAGCTCACCAATATGTCGCGCCAGATCGCCATGCGCATCACCGAAATCTTCGAGGATGTCGGCGTGGTGCAGGAAGGCATGCTCACCATCGCGCAGCCGCTGCAGCTGCCCGATCCCGCCGGCGCCAAGCCGCTCACGGTCGGCACCGGCCGCATCGAGTTCAAGAATGTCGATTTCGGCTACGGCCGCGACGTCGGCGTGCTGCAGAATTTCAACCTGACCGTTGCGCCCGGCGAGAAAATCGGGCTGGTCGGCCGCTCCGGCGCCGGAAAATCCACCGTCGTCAATCTCCTGCTGCGTTTCTTCGATCTGGAAGACGGCGCGATCCTGATCGACGGCCAGGATATCGCCGACCTGACGCAGGAATCGCTGCGCTCGCAAATCTCGGTGGTGACGCAGGATACCTCTCTCCTGCACCGCTCGATCCGCGCCAATATCCGCTACGGCCGGCCGACGGCGGGCATTGAGGAGATCGAGCGCGCGGCAAAGCTCGCCCACGCGCACGACTTCATTCTCGATCTGGAAGACTGGCAGGGCCGGCGCGGCTACGACGCCCATGTCGGCGAGCGCGGCGTGAAGCTGTCCGGCGGCCAGCGCCAGCGCGTCGCCATCGCGCGGGTAATCCTCAAGAACGCGCCGATCCTGGTGTTCGATGAAGCGACTTCCGCGCTCGACAGCGAAGTCGAAGCCGCCATCCAATCGAGCCTCGGCACGCTGATGACCGGCAAGACCGTGATCGCGATCGCCCACCGGCTTTCTACCATCGCGCAGATGGATCGCCTCGTGGTGCTCGAACACGGCCGCATCATCGAGCAAGGCTCGCACCGGGAGCTGCTCGCGCAGAACGGCCACTACGCGGCGCTGTGGCGGCGCCAGGCCGGCGGCTTCATCGATGCGGAGGGGATGCAGGCGGCGGAATAAGGCCGGCGCTACCCTCCCCGATTTCACTCGCGCCCATTCCGCGCTACGCTTGCCTTATCGACGGGTCGGCAGCCCCGATCTGTGACGACGATCCTGGGAGGCGGCAATGAGCGAAGCCGACGAATTGCGGCAGCGGGCTGAGAACCTGCTGGCCTTGGCCATCAAGGCGCGCGAGCAAGGCCAATTCGCCACCGCCGACAGCCTGCTTGCCGAAGCGGCCCAATTCAGCAACGAAGCCGAAGCGCTGGACACGGCGCAGCCCCACTCAGACCGGCGATTCTTTAGCGGCGGCGAGCCCGTGCACCGGCGGCCCGACAAACGGGAAAAGAAAGAATAGAGCACACTCCGGAACAAACACTATCGACGATCGGGCGAGCTCGCGAAGTGCATTCAGCTAATCGCCTCTGAATGGATCGACGATCATCAAGCGATCAATCTTTTGTCCATGCTGAAAGTCTTCGGAAAACACCGTCAAACACCCGGCACGCAAGGCCGAAGCAATAATCATGCTGTCGTAGATTGAATAGCGATAGCGCTCGGCGAGTTCCAGGCCAAGTTCGTGCGTTTCCACGTCGAGCGGGTGAACGGAGCAAACCGCTCGGATGATCGCCAGAATTTCCTTGATCTCGGCGACCCGCATCGCGAGCTTGCGTACTGCCACGGCGGCAAATTCGTTGAGAACCTGTACGCTGATGATGCCGCCCGCCTTGAGAAGCTCCTCGACGCGATCGGCTTTGGCGACTTCCTCGGACAGGAGGTAAAGCAAGACATTAGTATCGAAGAAAGCGTCAGACGCGCTCATTCGCGTCGCCGCGATCGAACCTGAATCCAGCAGGCAATCGGCCGCGGAACTTGCGCAGGCCGGCGAGCGCGCGTTCGCGACTGCGGTCCCGCGCAACTTCGAACCGGCGCCCGCCGGACACCGTGATTTCGATTTCGTCGCCCGCTTTAAGCTTCAGCGTTTCAACGACCAACCGCGGCAGCCGGACGGCCAAGCTATTCCCCCATTTCGCCACCTGCATTATGGGACCTCGTAAGATATACATTTACAATGTATATCTTACAGCGAAATGGCTTAGATTCAAGTCCGTTGACGCCATCGAGCTCCAACGTGCGGCCATACTCTGGATCGGTGCCGCCAGACCAGTCTACTATCAGTGGTCGGACTCATAGCGTCAGCGACGGAGCTACCGCCATCGACTTCGCCCCTACCGAGTTGCAGCAATCGGTGCGCGCCGCAGTCGAGAAGATTTGCGCGCGTTTCGGCGACGATTATTGGCTGAAGCGCGACAGCGACGGCGAATTTCCACACTCGTTCTATCGCGCGATCGCCGACGACGGCTGGCTCGGCATCTGCATTCCGCAGGAGTTCGGCGGTTCGGGGCTCGGCGTGTCCGAAGCGGCGGCCATGATGCACACCATCACCGCTTCGGGCGCCGGGCTGTCTGGCGCGTCTGCCGTGCATATGAATATTTTCGGCCTCAACCCCGTCGTCGTCTATGGCACCGACGAGCAGAAACGCCGCATGCTACCGCCGATCGTCGCCGGTGCGGAAAAGGCCTGCTTCGCGGTGACCGAGCCGGACGCCGGCCTTGAAACCGCAAAGCTCAAAACCAACGCGAAACGCCACGGCGATATCTACCTCGTCAACGGCGCCAAGATCTGGATCTCGACGGCGCAAGTCGCCGACCGCATGCTCATCCTGGCGCGCACCGCGCCGCTCGGCGAAGGACGCCGGCCGACCGATGGTTTAAGCCTGTTCTACACGGCGCTCGACCGCCGCTTCGTCGAGGTGCGCGAGATCGAAAAGATGGGCCGCAAGGCCGTCGATTCAAACGCGCTGTTCATCGATGGCTTGGAAGTGCCGGCCGCGGACCGCATCGGCGAAGAGGGCCGTGGCTTCGAATACATTCTGCATGGGCTTAATCCCGAGCGCGTGTTGGTCGCCGCCGAAGCGATCGGTCTCGGCCGCGCCGCACTCGCCCGCGCCACGGCTTACGCCAAGGAGCGCGTCGTGTTCGGCCGGCCGATCGGGCAGAACCAGGCGATCCAGCATCCGCTGGCGCAATGCTGGATGGAGCTTGAAGCCGCCGACTTGATGATGCTCAAAGCGGCCTGGCAATACGACCACGGCCTGCCCTGCGCGCCGGCGGCCAACGCGGCGAAATACCTGGCCGCCGAGGCCGGCTTCAAGGCCTGCCAGACCGCGATCGCGACCCATGGCGGCTATGGCTACGCCAAGGAATACCACGTCGAACGCTATTTCCGCGAAATGATGATCCCCAAGCTGGCGCCGGTGTCGCCGCAACTCATTCTTTGCTTTATCGCCGAGAAGGTCCTCGGGCTGCCGAGGTCATATTGACGGATCTGTAAGGGGATACCGCTCGCTAGGTGGATACCCGGCCCTATTTTCCCGTGAAGAATTTGGGAACAAAACGGGCGTATGTCTTTTGACGTACGGGCGCTTGGGTGGGTCGGCAATGGCAGTCGTATTGATCGTGGAGGACGAGGAGCAGGTCCGCGTCCTGGCAGAATCTTATCTCCAAGAGCAGGGTCATCAGACCGTCTCGGCGGCGACCGCCGAAGAGGCCCTGGCTGCGCTCGACGTCACCGAGCACGTGGACCTGTTGTTTACCGACATCGGACTCCATGGCGATCTTCATGGTGGGCTCGAACTGGCGAAGCGGGCGGTGGAGCGACGGCCCGGGCTCAAGGTGCTGTACACGACCGGCCAAGGCGTCACCGACGGCATGATGGCGATGTTCGTCAAAGGTTCGGCGGTGCTGCCGAAACCCTATACGGTCGACCAGTTGCAGCGGAGCCTTGAGATTCATTTCGGCATCGCGTCCGCGGGGTCTTAATTCGGAATCCCTCGTGCGCGACGAGACCGCTGCAATCGTTCGTCTACGTAAGGAGATACCGTCAGCGCCGGCATGGGCGCCTGCTTGCTGATTGCTTGAGACAATGGGTCGGGCCAGTCAGCGTCTCAGCCCTGTCGGCATTCCCATCCCGCCAATTCCGCGTTCCGGTGTCGGCCCGTCTTGACGGCGGCCGAATTTAGTGGCGGGTGCGACCGACCGCCGCAGCGCCGTCGTAATTCGGCATTATTGACGGGCTGTCGCGTCGATTTCGAACCGGAGATTTCTGCGATGCGCCGTCCGCTTTTTGTCGCCGCGCTGAGCCTCGTCGCCCTCATCATCGGCGCGCTGGCAGCGGCACCCGTCTTTGCACAACAGGGTTTGAACCTGCCAGGCGGCGGGCTGCAGCCGCCGCCACCGCCGCCGATCAAGCCCTATCAATCCGTCGCGGTGACTCCGCCCGCGGCCGACAACGATCCGAGTTTCGTTGCCTTCCGCAAAGAGCTTGCCGACGTCGTCGCCAAGAAGGATCGCGCCGCACTCGCCGGTGTGATTGTGGCGCAGAACTTTTTCTGGGTGCAGGACCACGATGTTGCCGACAAGCGCAAAGCCGGAATCGACAATCTCGCCAAGGCGATCAATCTCGACGCCGAGGACGGATCGGGCTGGGACGTGCTCAACGGCTATGCCAGCGAGCCGACCGCCGCGGAGCTGCCGGAGCAAAAGGGCATCCTCTGTGCGCCGGCGCCACCGACCATCGATCCGAAGGCCTTCCAAGCGCTCGGCGAGGCGACCGGAACGGACCCGTCCGAGTGGGGCTATCCGGTCAATGGCGGCGTCGACGTGCATGCCGCCGCGCAGTCAAACTCGCCGGTGATAGAGAAGCTCGGCATGATCGTAATCCGGGTGCTGCCGGACTCGAGCCAGCCGAGCAATCCCGATGAACCGTTTCTGCTGCATGTGGCGACGCCGTCCGGCAAATCCGGCTATATCGACGCCCAGCAGCTTTCGCCGCTCGGCGGCGACGAAATGTGCTACACAAAGGACGCCAGCGGCTGGAAGATTGCCGGATATCTTGGCGGCGTCTCGCAATAAGGACTTGCGCCGCTGCGGGAAAAACTGCCTTGAACCTAGTCATCGCCGGGACGACAATGCTGCAATGAGAAGGCTGGGACGAGCAAGCGGGGGGCGCGGTTTAGTGGCCGGAATCGGCGCTGCGATTCTATGCCTGGTTTCGGCGCAACAGCTGTACGCGCAAAACCAGCCGCAGGTGTTTCAGTACCCGGTCACCGCGCCGGACGTCGATCCCGGCATCGATCACGGCAATTCCGACGCCAATCTGCCGGAAGAATTCAAGAAGCAGATGGTGTTCTATCGTTCGCTGGAGCCGCCCGGCACCATCATCATCGATACCCAGGAGCGGCATCTTTATCTGATCCAGGATTCGACCCACGCCATTCGCTACGGCATCGGCGTCGGCCGCGACGGTTTCACCTGGCAGGGCCTGTTGCGGGTCAGCAAAAAGGCGGAGTGGCCGGACTGGCGGCCGCCGCCGGAAATGATCGAGCGCCAGCCATACCTGCCGCGCTTCATGGCCGGCGGCCCCGGCAACCCGCTTGGCGCGCGCGCCATGTATCTCGGCAATACCGTCTACCGCATCCACGGCACCAACGCGCCGGAGACCATCGGCCAAGCCGTTTCGTCCGGCTGCTTCCGGCTGGTCAATGACGACGTCTCCGATCTCTACGACCGCGTGCCGGTCGGCACCAAAGTCATCGTCCGGCAGGATTAAAACATCCTGCCCCGCGATAGCGGGGAAGGGGGACCGCGCGCAGCGCGGTGGAAGGGGCGCGGGCTTCGACGATTTTTTGCAGCGAAGAGGAAGCGTCGAGTCAGACGCCCCCTCCACCATGCTGCGCATGGTCCCCCTCCCCCGCTTTCGCGGGGGCGGACACTTCGTCAATGTTTCCCCGCGGCTGTCGCGACCGACTGCGCAGTCTGACCAAACAAGATCGCGCGCTCTTCCGCAGTGCGGATGCCGCCCTGGCCGGGATTGATCTTCGGCGTCCATTCGTAGGCTTTGACCACGGCCGGCCGCGCCTTGATCGACTCGAACCAGCGCTTGAGGTGCGGAAAGTCGGCGATGTTCTGGCCCTGCCGCTCCCACGGCACGACCCAGGGATAACAAGCCATGTCGGCGATCGAATAGTCGCCGGCCAGAAACGGGCGATCGGCGAGCCGTCGGTTCATCACGCCATAGAGCCGGTTGACCTCGTTGCGGTAGCGATCCATCGCGTATTGGATCTTGTCGACGGCATAGTTGCTGAAGTGATTGTTCTGGCCCGACATCGGTCCGAGGCCGCCCATCTGCCAGAACAGCCATTCCAGCGCCGCGGTGCGCCCGCGCAAATCCTTGGCGATGAACTTGCCGGTCTTGTCGGCAAGGTAGAGCAGGATGGCGCCGGACTCGAACACCGAGAGCGGCTTGCCGCCGTCGGCGGGCTTGTGGTCGACGATGGCGGGGATGCGGTTGTTCGGCGATACCGCCAGAAACTCCGCCTTGAACTGCTCGCCTTTGCCGATATTGACGGGAATGATTTTGTACTCAAGTCCGGCCTCTTCGAGAAAAATCGTGACTTTGTGGCCGTTCGGCGTGGTCCAGTAATGTACGTCGATCATGGCAAGCCTTCATCGCTGTAGGGATATCGGGAGCGGCAGTTTAGCCCATTGCCTAGCGAATATTTAACCCCTCTCGGTGCATGTCTGCCGCGCCAATCATTCCCGCATTATCTCGTTTAATTCATCGGCGCTTTCGTTGCCGGCTGGATGCCGACGCTCGGCGCGCGCGGCGACCTGAATTACGCGGCGCTCGTGATCCCGGTGGCGATCCTAAGGCTGCGCGCTCGCCGGCCTCGCATCTTCGGGGCGCCTTTGGCTTAGGCCCGAAAGCCATCCGCTGCCGCTGCACGGCCTGATCATTCATGCTACGGTACGGCATTCATTGCCGTAATCAGCCGGGAGCCACCATGATCACCGAAATCGCCCAAATTGAAGTCAAGCCCGGCATGGAGTCGGAATTCGAAACCGGCGTCAAAAGCGCGGCGCCGATCTTCAAGCGCGCCAAGGGTTGCCGCGCCATGGAGCTGCGGCGCTCGCTGGAAAAGCCGTCGCGTTATCGGCTGTTCGTCGCCTGGGAAACGGTCGAGAACCACACCGACGACTTCCGTGGCTCGCCTGACTTTCAGGAATGGCGCAAGCTGGTCGCCCATTGCTTCGCCTCGCCGCCGGAAGTCGAGCACGTCGCGCAGGTGCTGCGCGGGTTCTAGGCGCGCGCCACGTTGGCGCTGCGCACCGGCACGCCGAATTCGCGGCGGCAGACTTCGGCGAGCGCCGCGATCCCTTCGCGTATTTCGCCATGCGTCGGGCTGGCAAAGCACAGCCGGGTGCGGCTTTTGCTGTAGCTCTTGTCGATGGACCATTCCGGACCCGGATTGATGGCGACGCCGGCGGCGAGCGCCGCCTGATAGAGCTTGAGCGTGTCGACCTGATCCGGCAGTTTGACCCAGAGAAAAATGCCGCCTTTCGGATCGTCGAACTCGGCGGCCGTGCCGAAATGCTCGTTGAGCGCGTCCATCATGGTTTCGAGCTTTTTGCGCAAGCCGCGCGTCAGCTCCGGCACATGGACGTCGAAATGCGCCGGGCAGAATTCGCCGAGCACCATTTGCTCCAGCGCGCCGGAGCCGGCATCGGTCTTGATCGCCAGCATGCGCGAGATGAGCGCCCATTCGGCGACGATGTAGCCGACGCGCAACGCCGGCGCGATCGACTTGGAGAACGAGCCGATATGGACGACGCCGACGTCTTTGCTCATGGCGTAGAGCGCCGGCGGCCGTTTGCCGTCCCAGATCAGATCGGCATAGCAATCGTCTTCGAAGATCGGCACGCCGTATTCGGAAGCCAAGCGCAACAATTCGCGGCGGCGCGCCTCGCTCAAGATCGTGCCGGTCGGATTCTGCACGGTCGGGATGGTGTAGATGTATTTCGGCCGCACGCCGCGGCGCTTGAGATCGGCAAGCGCCGCGGCAAGCGCATCCATGCGCATGCCGTCGCGGTCGAGCGGAATGCCGACGGCGTTGACGCCGAGCCGCGTCAGCCGGTTGATCGAGCCTTGATAGCATTCCTGCTCGATGATCACGGTATCGCCGCGCGCCAGAAAGATACTGTTGACGAGATCGAGCGCCTGCAGCGAACCGGAGGTGATGAGGATATCGTCGGCGGCGCAGACGATGCCGGCGCTGCGCTTGAGCTTCTGCGCCAGAAATTCACGCAGCGGACGATAACCCTGCGGGCCGCTGGCGAGACCGTACGTCGCAAGGTCCCTGCCCTCGCGCGCCAGCACGTCGCTCATCGCCTTGATCAGCGCCTCGACCGGAACCTGATCCGGGTCGTTGTTGCCGCCGACGAAACAGTACTTGGCAAGGCCATTCCATTTCGCTGCCGGCGGCGGCAGCCCGGGCGCCAACAACGGCGCGAAATCGAATACGGACATGAGCGCTTTCTCCCTTGCCGCAACCTAGCGCGTCATGGCCGGGCTTGTCCCGCCTGCGGGCCGTAGCGCATTCACCAATGGGCCATGCTGCATCACCCTTCGGCGGGCGAAGCCCGGCCATCCACGACTTTAACATCGTGACGCGCTAAAGACGTGGATGCCCGGCATGAAGCCGGGCATGACGGCGAGAGGGCAGCGGCGATGCTTCGACCTTGGTCAATCTTGACTCTGCTCGCGTGCGCCTTCGCCACGCCGGCGGCGGCGCAATACCCGGATCGGCCGATCCATCTCATCGTGCCGCAGGCCGCGGGCAGCGCCACCGATACGGTGGCGCGCATTCTCGCGGCGCCCCTGACGAAGGAGATCGGCCAGCAGATCATTGTCGACGATCGGCCCGGCGGCGCGCTCACCGTCGGGCTCGACCTCACCGCCAAGGCGCCGTCCGACGGCTACACGATCTGCCTTGGACCGATCGGCGCGCTCGCCATCAGCCCGCATCTGGTGAAAGACCTGCCTTACGACGTCGCGCGCGATTTTCGGCCGATCGCGCAGGTGCTGCGCGGACAGCTTTTGCTGGCGGTGTCGCCGACGACGCCGTTCCATTCCGTTCAAGAGCTGATCGCCTATGCCAAGCAGAATCCGGGCAAGCTTTCCAACGCATCGTCGAGCAATGGCTCGCCCGGCCATGTCGGCGGCGAGCTGTTCAAGTTCATGACCGGGACCGACATTGTGCACGTGCCCTATAAGGGGGGCGCACCGGCCATCAACGATCTCATCGCCGGCCGCGTGCAGTTGATGTTCGAAAGCCTCAACTCGATTGCGCCGTTTGCGCGCTCGGGAGCGGTGCGGGCATTGGCGGTGACGGGCGATCGCCGCTCGCCGGCCTTTCCGCTGTTGCCAACCGTGGCCGAGGCCGGCGTGCCCGGTTATTCGGCGCCGACCTGGGTCGGCGTGATCGCGCCGGCAGGCGTGCCGAAACCGATCGTCGACAAGCTCAATGCCGCGATCAACCGGGCGATCCAGTCGGGCGAATTCCAGGCGCGTTTCGCCGCCATCGGCGACGAGCCCGCGGGCGGCACGCCCGAGGAATTCGGCGCGCTGGTCGCGTCGGATTCCAAGAAATGGGGCGAGGTGATCGAGCGGGCGGGCATCAAGTTCGAGTGAATGTCATTCCGGGGCGACGCAAAGCGTCGAGCGGGGAATCCATAACCACAGGTCAGCGATATGGATTCCGGACTTGCCGCTTTCGCAGCAATCCGGAATGACGGGCGCACTTTCCTCGCTGCCGGACTCGCCCCATATTGTGCCGATGGCGAAAGGCCCGAACCAACGCGATCCCGCCAAGCATTCGAAAAAAGACCCGGCCAAGCCGACCCGCGCCAAGGCGTCGCGGCCGGATATGCCGGTGCTCGACGATTCGCTGGCGGA
>Ga0210398_10002827_pt1 | contig 16760 bp, 16 predicted proteins | sample IncBWC4OmetaG_FD_161047 | JGI IMG/M metagenome (GOLD analysis project Ga0210398, IMG submission 161047) | Forest soil microbial communities from Barre Woods Harvard Forest LTER site, Petersham, Massachusetts, United States - Inc-BW-C-4-O | ecosystem: Environmental > Terrestrial > Soil >... | reverse complement strand
TGACGCCCGCGAGCGCTTGCCGCGCCGCGGCTTTCTTGGCGTCGAAGGCATCCAGCAATTCCTTGCGCGTGGCGCCGGCAAACGGCTTTTCCTGGCCGGTAAAGTCCAGTCGTTCCTTCTGGATCGTCGAGGTGACATATTCGGGAATCGACGCGACGTGCGAGGCGAGTTGGCCGAGAGTCATCGACTTCTCGTGCGGCTTGTAGCCGAACTTGCCGTCGGGCACGCATTCCAGCAGCTTGCGGGTGCTCTGCATTTCATGATCGAATTCCGGTAAGAGTGATTGCGCGATGGGCATTGCCTTCCTCCTGAAAGTTTGGGAATCGGTGGGGGCAGGCGAGAGCATAGCACTGCAGGTAGGCGAAGACAAGGCGAAAGTAAAGCGCATGGAGATCCCCACATGAGAGCCACTTGGAATTGCCTCGCGGCCGCCAGCTTTGCCGTGTTGGTGCTCGCGGGTTCGGCGGCCGCACAGCAGGCGCACACGATTTATCTCATCCGGCAGGCCGACAAAGTCTCCGAGGACACCGACGCGCCGCTCAGTGAAGCGGGCCGGCAGCGCGCCCAGTGCCTCGCAAACACCCTGCGGGAAGCCAACATTCAGCAGATCTTTACTTCAGAGCTACAGCGCACGCAGCAGACCGCCGCGCCGCTGGCGGAGAAGCTGCACTTGAAGCCGGTGACCATCCCGCTGAGCAAGGTGGACGACTTGATCCGGGCGATCCAGTCAAGCAAGGCGGCCAACGTGCTGGTGGTGTGGCACGACGCGACCCTGGCAAAAATTCTGAGCGCCCTGGGCGCGCCGGAAATCACGCCCATCGAGCACAGCGAGTACGACCGCTTCTTCGTGCTTACGTTTGCCGCGGCCGGGAAGGGCTCCAAACCGGGATTCGTTCAGCTGCGCTACTGCGATTGCCCGCAATAGAGGGAATCCGCTTTTCTCCGGGGCGGAAACCACAAACAGATCCCTCACTTCGTTCGGGATGACAACGCTCCGGTTTTTCGAACGGCCATTTTAGTCCGCTCCGCCGAAACATCAACACGAATCAGTGCGGTCCCGCCGAGAAAGGTGAGTCGCCGCAACTGGTTCCGTTTCGATGGTAAAGGTCGTAATTGGCCAGGGATTGCACGGGCGCGAAATCGCCACGCAGCAGCTCCAGCAACTGGGCTCGGTTCTCCACGGGATCTGCGTCCAGCTGGAGGTTCTTTTTGACCACTAGCCAGCAGATATTCCTGCTGCGGCTGAGCGCAAGGATTTCTTCCCGGCTGTAGGGATTGATGGTGTGATCGAACATCACGACTGGAAATCGGGGGTGCCGTCCGGTGGCGTAATAGAAAAGATCTTCACCGGGAATCATGAGCAGGCCCTGATCTCTCGGAACCGCGCGGTCGGTGAATCGAACAAGCTCCTCAAATTGCGGAATCCACGGCCCGCGGACGGAAAGTCCGGCCAGAGCAGGCAAGGTCGAGCGAGCGATGTCCCCGGTGGAAAGATCGGCGTAATTCAGCCGTTCGTGGCTTGCGACGTAAAAGCCTCCTGCGACGCAGAGGCACCCCACGGATATACCCGCCAACCACTCGATCTGCCGCAAAGAAGCTTCTCCGCCAAGGCTAAACAACTCTGCCAGGATGCCTGCCAGCAAAATCATCAGCAGCGGCCAGATGGCGTACGTGGAGCCCCAGAGCTGCTGGGACAGAAATGCTCCTTGCACGGTGGCAATCAAGATGAATGGGAGGAGCCGGGAGAGGCTCAAGCCTCGTCTCAGTTCCCGCGCCGCCAGGAGCAGGGAAATGAACAGGACGACAGGCCACAACGCCAGCAGGCGCTCGGCGCGCTCCGCCAGGTCGTCGTCCAGCAGCAGGTAAAGCGCGGGCCAAGCGAACGGCGCCGCCATCAGCGCGACTGACAATAACGAAACGATTCTGCCGCGGCCACCGCTGCGGCGCGAAAGGTACGCGCCGGCCGCGAACGCCGCGAACCATACGAGGAGCAACGGATTCTTATAGGGGGCAAACATTTCCGAGAGGCTTGGCAAACGCCGCGCGGCGGCAAATTGGATGGTCCAGCGCCAGTAATTGCTTAGGCCCACCGTGAAGTGAATGAGCATCGTCGCCGCGCCCAAGCCCGCCGCCATTCCGGCCAGCAGCCAGACGCAACCGGAGGCTCGGCGCAAGCGCCAGGCGTCGTGCGCGGCCAGGATGGCGGCGCTCACGGCGGCGGCCGCCAGGAATGCGAGGCCGGTGTTCTGCTTCACGAAAAGTGGAACGACGCAAACGATCCCCGCAAGGAACCCACCCACTGGCGGAAACGCCTTGCGCTCTAGGCACAGCAGCAAGAAAACGCAGCATAGGATCGCGAACGTGCAATCGGGATCGTAGAAAGGGTGAGGAAGGATGCAATAAATTCCTAGAACGGTGAGGGGCGCGGCCAGCAGAAACGCCACCAGGCGAAACGCGGGCATCCGCGCGCGCAACAGGAGCGCCAGGATTCTCCACGTCAGGACGGTCCCCAGTCCGCCGACGATCGCGCAATACAAAACATGGTGAAAGTAAGCTCGCCCAGTGAGCTTAATCAGCCACGACTGAACGAGAAAGGTTCCGGGCGCGTAGGGAAAGGGGAAATCGCGATAGGGAAAATCGCCGAGGGAGATGCGCCAGGAATTTTCCAGGATGTAGCTGAGGTCCCAGAGCACGCCCAGACGTGAGTTCTGCCACACGACCACGGCGACGGTTGCGAGGAAGAGGAAGGCGGCAGCAGCCCAGTCCCACGGCGCCCAGCGCTCTTGGCTCGCGGAATGGGCGGGCTCGGCTTGGGTCATGGTTTAGTAGGACAGGCTTGCAGCCTGTCGGGTTTTCGATTTTCCCTTGGGGTGAGAAAACCAGGCCGGCTCTAAGCCTGTCCTACTTTTTGAGGAACGTGCCCTGCTCCAGCTCCTGGTACGCTTTCTGAAGCTGCTGCTGCGTGTTCATGACGATGGGGCCGTACCAGGCTACCGGCTCTTCGAGCGGCTTGCCGGACACCAGCAGGAAGCGCACGCCGTCGTCGCCGGCTTGCACCATGACCTCATCGCCCTGATCGAACAGCACGAGCGAGCGGTTCTCAGCCGCTGAGGGAGGCGTGGTGTCCGCCCAGCCCACGGGTTCCGTGGGCACGGCGAGCGGGTCAGAAGCGTTGCAGAATTTTGCCGAGCCGGCGAATACGTAAGCGAAGGCGTGGCGCGTAGTCTCGACGGGCAAGGTCTTTCTTTTGCCGGGAGGGACCGACACGTCAATATAGACCGGATCGGCAGCGATACCGTCCACCGGTCCTCGCTTGCCCCAGAACGAGCCGCACACCAGGCGCACGTGCGTCCCGTCATCGTCGGTGATGATGGGGATGTCCTTGGCCTCGATTCCCTGGTAGCGCGGCGGGGTCATCTTGAGAGATGAGGGAAGATTGGCCCACAGCTGAAAGCCGTGCATGCGCCCGGCGGTGTCGCCTTTGGGCATTTCCTGGTGAATGATGCCGCTGCCCGCAGTCATCCATTGCACGTCGCCGGAGGCAATGGTTCCGCGATTGCCCATGCTGTCGCCGTGATCGACGGTGCCGGCGAGGACATAAGTAATGGTTTCGATGCCGCGGTGCGGGTGCCAGGGAAATCCGGCGGCGTAATCTTCCGGCACGTCATTGCGAAAATCGTCGAGCAAAAGAAATGGATCGAAGTCAGAGGTATTGCTGAAGCCGAAGGCGCGGCGCAGGTGCACGCCCGCTCCGTCACGCGTCGGTTTGGATCGAATCAGCCGCTTCACCGGGCGGATAGACATAACAATAAACTCTCCCTCGCCGGAGTCTACTCCATTTCGCGCGGGCCTGCCAATGCAGCGTACGAATTTATACGACTCGAATTTGCTTGTCACATCTGGTTCCATATCACCCTTGCATTCAGCGCGGCGATAATCAGGGTATGTACAGTGTTCTCCCCCGCCAATCTACAGGGTTGCTGCGGCAAAATCCGGTGCAGGCCGTGATACCGTAGCCGGAGATTACCAGTGGTTCGCATGCGCGCGTTTGCCCAGACCCGAAAGGAGATGCTTGAGCAAGAAACCGAAGACCACCAAGCCCGGTACGGTCGTGAAAGTCATCAAGTCCCCGGATCCAGTGGTGCCCGAAAAAGCTGAAATCAACGTGGAGGGCGCCGACCCGCTCTACGGTGAGTTGCGCGTGGAGAACGCGTTGGAAAACGAAGACGGGAAAAAGGTCAAACTCAAGCCAGGCGCGCACGTGGAGATCACCATCGAGGCCGATCCCAAGGAAACCGTGGCCAAGACCGGGCATTAGGCTTATCGGATCAAGCACAATTTTCAGGAATTAACATTCCCTTTAAAGCGTAGGGTTACGTGAGGTGCTATCCCAGTGCTGGATGCTCCCCCCGTCGGGCTTTGCATGATTTGCCTGATGGGCAACCGGGCTCCTTTGTGAGCATTTGGAAGCATGCTCCCGACCTTCCTGACGACGGTGATCGAAGCGCCGGTGAGGCGAAGGCTCGCCGAGGCGGCTATTTTCGCGCGAGTGGCGCTGCTGGTTTCCATCTTCGTGGCGGCGTGCGCGCCTTTGTTTGCGCAGTCCGTTGTCACCGCTCAGGCGGGTGACAACAGCGCGGCGTACCTGTCCGGCCAGCCCGAGCCGGAGACCCCGATTTCGCTTTGGAAACCGTTGAAGCCCCAGCAGCAGTTTGCCCCGTACGTGCCCATCACGCCGCGGCAGCGTCTCCGTTGGTTTCTCAGCTACACCTTTGGGCCGTCGCACCTTGTCGGAGGTGCCGTGGTAGCCGGCGCTACTACCGCGTTGGACCGGCCGCCGGAATACGGGACCCACTGGGGCGGCTTCGGCGACCGTTATGGTGTCCGCCTGACGGGCATCGTGCCGCAAAACGCGATGGAAGCGGGCCTCGGCTTGGCGATGGGAGAAGACCCGCGGTATTTCAGCGCGCGCGGCCTGCCCTTCAAATCGCGCCTTGCCAACGTCGTTCGGCTTACGTTTGTAGCGAGGCGCACGGATGGCAGCTACGGCCCCGCCTACGCCCGCTACACAGCCATCTCCGGGAGCAATTTCCTGTCCAATTCGTGGCGGCCGCACAGCGAAGCGAATATCCAAGGCGCCCTGGTGCGCATCGGAGCGGGATTCGCCGGCCGAATGGCCGTCAACGCCTTCGAGGAATTCTGGCCCAGCGTGAGGGATAAGCTGTTCCAGTAGCGCGCGGCCTAAGCCAAGATTGACCAATTTGGCTAAAATAGCTAAAATGGCTACTGGAGGCCCTTGATGATGAGGCCGATGAGCCAAGCCAGCCGGAAGAAGCCGCGACCTGCGAGGGAGTTTTCCCGTGCGGCTCCGCCGACGGTGACAATGAACGCCACCGACGCGAAGAACCAGATGGGACGCATGCTGGAGACGGTGATGCGGGGCGGAGTGGTGCTGATCACGCGGCACGACGCTCCCAAGGCAGCCGTGATTCCGATCAGCGACTACGAAAGATACACGCGCGCCGCGGAAGACGAACTGAACATCCTGCGCGATGACTTTGACCGCATGCTGACGGGGATGCAGGCGGGAGAGGCTCGCGCTGGAATGCAGGCGGCCTATGAAGCGTCGCCGAAGCAGCTCGCGCGAGCGGCCGTAAAATTCGCGCGCAAACGTGCCTAGCCGTCGGCCGGCGCGCATTTACATCCTCGCCGGGGTGAACGGCGCCGGAAAGAGCAGCATCGGCGGGGCCATGTTCGCCGCCGCGGGCGTTGCGTTCCTCAATCCCGACCTCGCCGCGAGGCGATTTTTGCACGCACAGCCCGGCATCAGCCAGGCGGATGCCAACGGCGCCGCCTGGCACGAAGGCCGACGCCTCCTCGAACGAGCCATCCACGAAAACCTGGATTTTGCTTTGGAGACCACCCTTGGCGGGACCACCATCGCGTCATTGCTGGCCGAGGCCGCGGCGCGGGGCCACGAGGTGCGCGTCTGGTACGTGGGGCTTGCGAGCAAAGAACTTCACGTTGCCCGCGTCCGCTCGCGAGTGGCGCGGGGCGGGCACGACATTCCCGAAGCCAAGATTCACGAGCGATACGCCAGCAGCCGCTTACGCCTGATCGCGCTTCTTCCAATACTCGCGGAACTGAGACTCTTCGACAACTCGGCGGAAGGCGATCCCGCAGCGGGCCATCTTCCCGCGCCCAAGTTTCTGCTGCATTTGAAGCGCGGAAAAGTCGTAAGCCTGTGCGATCTCCAATCCGTGCCGGACTGGGCCAAACCGATCGTGCAGGCGGCGCTTCAGTACTCCACCCGCCTTCGTAAATAGGCATCAACCGAAAAACCAGTACGTTTTGGCAGCCTGCGGAACAAATTAAAAACTCCGCCCTTCAAGAACGGGAGGACGGGCCACCGGCTAGGGGTGTGTTCAGCGCGTTGTTGTGCTATTGTCACGTATGGTGACAATTGGACAATCTGAGGACTAGTCGGGTGCCGCACCCTTGCGGTTTTCAAGGGTGCGGGTTTTCCCTATGCGCAACCCCTTAGAGCGCCGTTATGGCCAGCGTGATCTTCACTTCATCACCTTCAGCTGCGTCAAACGCCATCCCTTGCTCGGTACCGCTGAGGCTCGTAATTGCTTCGTCCGGATCCTCGACGAAGCCCGTATCCGCTACGCCTTCCGCCTGGTCGGCTACGTCGTCATGCCGGAACACGTCCATCTCCTAATTACGGAGTCCGTAAAGGGCAATCCCTCGGTAGCGATTCAGGTACTGAAGCAGCGGGTCTCATGCGCGCTGCTCGAAAGGACACGGAACGGTGCAAGAAGAGCCGTAGCCCATTTTTGGCAGCGGCGCTTCTATGATTTTAATGTTTACAGTGGGAAGAAAATCACGGAGAAACTGAACTACATGCATTTGAACCCGCTGAAGAGAGACCTTGTAGCCCATCTCAAGGATTGGCCGTGGAGCAGTTGGTCACATTACGCCAACAGCGAATTTGTACTAATCCCGATTGATCGTTGGGACGAACGTGCAAGTGGGGCCGAAAACCCGCACCCTTGAAAAGCGCAAGGGTGCGGCACCCGGCCCACAAAACCACACAGCGAAGAGTCGCTGTGCCACTCAGTCGGATCAAGTTGCCATCTTAAATGAAAAGGGCGTCGCGGCATTGCCGCGACGCCCTTGAACTGCGCTTGCTTGAGTCTGCGCTTTAGTACATGCCGCCCATGCCGCCGCCTGGGCCGCCGTGACCGCCGGCTCCGGCTGCGGCTTGCTTGTTGTCTTCCTTGATGTCGGCCACCAGGGCTTCGGTGGTCAGCATCAGGCCGGCGATGGACGCGGCGTTCTGGAGAGCGAGGCGGGTGACCTTGGCCGGGTCGATTACGCCGGCCTTGACCATGTCGCCGAACTCGCCGTTTTCCGCGTTGAAGCCGAAGTTGTCTTCCTTGCTCTCGCGCACCCGGCCGACGATGACGGCGCCTTCGCTGCCGGCGTTGAGCGCGATCTGGCGCAGGGGTTCCTCGAGGGCGCGCTTGACGATGTTGATGCCGATCGCTTCATCGCCATCGGCCTTCAGTTTCTCGAGCGATGCGATGCAGCGGATTAACGCCACGCCGCCGCCGGGAACGATGCCTTCCTCGACCGCCGCGCGAGTGGCATGCATGGCGTCCTCGACGCGAGCCTTCTTTTCCTTCAGCTCGGTTTCGGTAGCCGCGCCCACTTTAATCACCGCGACGCCGCCGACCAGCTTGGCGAGGCGCTCCTGCAGCTTTTCCTTGTCGTAGTCCGAGGTGGTGTCCTCGACCTGCGCGCGAATCTGCCGGACGCGGCCTTCGATTTCGCTGGATTTCCCGGCGCCCTCGACGATGGTGCAGTTGTCCTTGTCGATGGTGACCTTCTTGGCGCGGCCGAGATCTTCCATCTTCACGTTCTCGAGCTTGATGCCGAGATCCTCGGTGAGAGCCTTGCCGCCGGTGAGGGTGGCGATGTCTTCGAGCATGGCCTTGCGGCGGTCGCCAAAGCCGGGGGCCTTGACGGCGGCGCACTGCAAGGTGCCGCGCAGCTTGTTCACCACCAGGGTCGCCAGGGCTTCGCCCTCGACGTCCTCAGCGATGATCAGGAGCGGCTTGCCGAGCTTGGCAATCTGCTCGAGCAGGGGAAGCAGGTCCTTCATGGAGCTGATTTTCTTTTCGTGGATGAGGATGCGCGCGTCTTCAATCACGCATTCCATGCGCTCGGGGTCGGTGACGAAGTAGGGGGAGAGGTAGCCGCGGTCGAACTGCATGCCTTCGACCACTTCGAGGGTGGTCTCCATGGTCTTGGATTCTTCGACGGTGATGACGCCGTCCTTGCCAACCTTCTTCATGGCCTCGGCGATGATGCTGCCGATCTGGCGGTCGTTGTTGGCGGAGATCGTGCCGACTTGCGCGATCATGTCGCCCTTGACGTCCTTATGGAGCTTCTTGATTTCCTCGACGGCGACTTCGACGGCGCGTTCGATGCCGCGCTTGAGAGCGGTGGGGCTGGCGCCCGCGGCGACCGTCTTCACGCCTTCGCGGAAGATGGCCTGGGCCAGCACGGTGGCGGTGGTGGTGCCGTCGCCGGCTACGTCGGAAGTCTTCGAGGCGACCTCGCGCACCATCTGCGCGCCCATGTTCTCGAGCGGATCCTGCAGCTCGATTTCCTTTGCTACCGTCACGCCGTCCTTGGTGATGATCGGCGCGCCGAACTTCTTTTCGATCACCGCGTTGCGGCCCTTGGGGCCGAGGGTGATCTTTACCGCGTCCGCGAGGGCGTTGACGCCTCGCAGGATCGACTGGCGCGATGCTTCACCAGTCACGATTTGCTTTGCCATGGGTCTCTCTCCTATTCAGAAAATTTCAGATTTCAAATCCCGGAACTCAATTTCAAATCTCAGATTTGAGATTGCGGAACTGCGTCTCCCCGTCCTGAGCTTTCTCCGCGAAAGGAGGGCCCTTCGCTCACAGCGCTCAGGGTAAAAAGTTATCGCTTGGCTGCTTTTGCCGCGCCGGACAGCTTGGCCAGGATTTCATCTTCCCGGAGGATGAGATAGTCCTCGTCATCCACTTTGATTTCGGTGCCGCTGTACTTGCCGAACAGCACGCGGTCGCCGGCTTTGACGTCGAGAGCGATGCGCTGACCCTTCTCGATTTTGCCTGCGCCCACGGCAATCACTTCGCCCTCTTGCGGCTTTTCCTTGGCCGTGTCGGGGATGATGATGCCGCCCTTGATAGACTCTTTCTCTTCGATCCGCTTGATCAAGACGCGATCATGGAGCGGAGTTACGTTGACAGCCATCGTTGCTTGCCTCCGTTCAGTAGTTAGGTCGGGATGTTTAACGGGGAATGCCGAGCAGATGATTAGCACTCCTCTTGAACGAGTGCTAATATAGCAAAACGCGGGCAGATGTCAAGTAAAGTGGATGTGAATTCTGGTTCACGCCTGGGTTACGCCATTGGAATAAGCATCCTATTTTCAATAGAATAGATGCCTTTACGCAAGGCAATTTTTCCACAAGGCCGGAAGGCACGCTGGCTGGTCGGTACGCCCCAGCACTGTCAGCGCAGGCACCTTTGACGGAACTCCGTGCTGGTTTTGGTTGCTTCTGCAGGCAGGCTCATCAACAATAGCGGCCCAAGATGGGCGCACGATTCTTTGACCGAACCGAGCCGGCCACCACGTCGGACCACTTCATCGAATTCCGCAACGTCAGTAAAGCGTTTGACGATCACCTCGTGCTCGACGACGTCAGCTTCTTCGTCGATCCCGGCGAGACATGCGTGATCATGGGGCGCAGCGGGGTGGGGAAGTCGGTCACCTTGAAGCACATCCTCGGATTCCTGAAGCCGGATTCGGGGCGGGTGCTGGTGGCTGGCGAGGACATTACCGACTGGACGGAAGACCAACTGGCGGAGATTCGCCGCCGGGTCACCATGGTTTTTCAATCGGGGGCGCTCTTTGATTCGCTGACGGTGGCAGAGAATATTGCGTTTCCCCTGGAAAAACGGAGTGACCTGACCGCGGAGCAAAAAGACGCGCGTGTGGCGGAACTGGCCGAGATGCTCGAGGTTACTGATGTCCTGGACAAACTGCCGTCCGAGCTCAGCACCGGAACGAAGCGCTCGGTGGCCATTGCGCGGGCGCTGGCGCAGGATCCCGAGGCGATTCTTTACGACGAGCCCACAACGATGGTTGATCCGCTGATGGCGGCATACACCGGCGATTTGATCCTGGGGCTGAAGGAGAAGTTTCACAAGACTTCGGTGGTCGTCACGCATGACACGCACCTGGCGAAGAAGCTCGCCGACCGCGTCGTGTTTTTGCATGAGGGCCGGGTGGCCTATTTCGGGCCGTGGGCCGGATTTGTTGCCGCGCCCGAGCCGTTTCTGCGCAATTTCCTGCGTCAAGACGAACTCATTCCCGAACTGGACGTCACCACGTGAGCGGCCCTGGCCCCGACGCCATCGGCGCTTCGGAGGCAGCCGGGGCTGCCGATGCGAAGCACCAGCTGCGCCGGGTGATGGGTTTTTGGGACGTGCTGCTGTTTTGCATCGCCGCGGTGCTGGGTCCGCGATGGATTGCGGCAGCGGCGCGCAACGGGCCCTCCTCGATCAGCCTCTGGGTATTGGCGGCGGCGCTGTTCTTTGTTCCCACGGCGTACATTATCGTCGAGCTATCCACGCGGTTTCCGGAAGAGGGCGGGCTGTACGTGTGGACCAAGCTGGCCTTCGGCGATTTTCACGGATTCATCGCGGGATGGACATACTGGATCTATACGTTTTTCTATTTTCCGGGACTGCTGATTGCCAGCGTAGCCATGTCCGCCTACGTAGGCGGCGCAGGGTTCGCCTGGCTGGCGCAGGACCGCGCCTTTCTGCTGGGCGGGTCATTTGTAATGCTGGCGCTCGCGGTTTGGCTGAACATCATCGGCCTGCAAGTCGGGAAGTGGCTGCAAAACGCGGGCGGCGTCGGCACCTACGTGCCGCTGCTGATGATTGTGGGCGCGGCGCTGCTGCTGTGGTCGCGGCAGGGATCGGTAACGCATTTCAGCTGGGCAGCGCTGAGCCCGCACTGGAATTGGGACACGGTGAATTTTTGGCCGCAACTGGCGTTCGCCTTCGCCGGTCTGGAACTGGTCTCGGCGATGAGCGAGGAAGTGAAAAACCCGCAGCGGACGTTCCCGCGGGCGATATTTGCCTCCGGTGCGCTGATAGCATTGATGTACATCGCGGGAACAGTGGCGGTGCTGGTGATGCTGCCGAGCGAGACGGTGGACCCGAAGAGCGGCGTGTTTCAAGCGATCACAGAGGGATCGGCGGTGCTGCGCATGGCCGCGGTAGGCGTGATTGCCGCGCTGCTGGTCACCGTCGGGAACGCGGGAGGCGTGGGAACAACGGTTGCGGGAGTGGCGCGCATTCCGTTTATCGTGGGGATCGACCGCTACATGCCCGCAGCGTTCGGAAAAATTCACCCTCGATGGAAAACGCCCTACTTTTCGATTCTCGTGCAAGCGGCTGTTTCGAGCGTCATTTTGCTGCTGGCGCAAATCAACGATAACACGCGCGGGGCGTACCAGATTCTGGTGGACGCCGCGACGATTCTCTACTTCATTCCGTTTATTTACATGTACGCCGCGGCAATTAAACTGTATGCACGCGCCGACCGGCGGGAAAATCGAGCGGCGATTCTGGTTCCCGGGGGGCGCGCGGGAATTTGCATTGCCGGCGGACTGGGGCTGCTGGTTGTGGCCGTGGGCATTGTGCTGTCTTTTGTTCCGCCCGGCGATACGTCCAGCAAGATTCTGTTTGAAACCAAGCTCGTGGCCGGGACGGTGCTGTCGATTCTGCTGGGGCTGGTTTTGTACTATCGTGGGGCGCGGCAGAGGGTTGCGGATCGAGCCGGGCGATAGGTGAGATTCGGTATTGCCGCGGGCATCGAAAGTCTGCCAAAGTTAGTTTGCGAGGGGGAGTATATGGCCAGCAAAAACAAGTTGAGGGATGCAGCGGTGAGGATCGGCTCGGCGGTGGGCAGGGCGGACGCAAAGGCCCATCGCGCCGCGCAGAAGGCCACCAAAGCAGCGCACGTGGCCAAGGCGGAGCTGAATGCGCTGTCCAAGCAAGTGGAGGCGCTCAAGAAGCAAGTGGAGAAGAGCGCGAAAAAGATGAAGGCGGCATTGGGCTAGGCTGCTGCCGCGGCGATTCTTTGTAGGCGCGAGCGCTGGCTACCAGCCGCTCACCTGCAGCCGCGGGCGTTCAGCTCGTCCAATTTGGGCTTGGCTTGGGGGTTTCCGCTTCTCGCGGCAGCGATGAGCAGGACGCGCCCCTGCTCGCAGTTTTTGGCGACGCCGTCGCCGTCAACATAGAGCCCGGCCAGGATAATCTCCGCGTCCGAACTACCGCTTCCCACCGCGCTCCATAATTCCTTCACGGCTTTAGCCTTGTCCCGCTGTCCGTTAGTGCCGTCCAAGTCAGCCAAAGCGGCTGCCAATTGCAACTTGGCTGCTTCGCCCGATTGCTCCGTGTGCTGGTTGGGCGCGGAGGCGGACGGCACGGGATTTGCGTCGGCTTCGAGAGCCTTCGAGGAGCTGGGAGCGGCGCCGGTTGGCGCTGGGGCTGTCACGCTCGGATGGCTATTTTCTCCCGAAGAGAGAGCTGCGGAGCTTGGGACTGGAGCGGCCTGGCTGGACGCCGGGGCCGCAACGTTCGCCGGGGGTACCGCAACGGGAGCAAGCCCGGGCGACGGCGCAAGCGTAGGGGGTTCAGCTTGAGTCGCCGGTAGCGGCAGCGCTTGGGGCTGCGCCACGACGCTCACTTGCGATTGCCCGACGTGGACGCCGTAGAGAAAAGCGGCAACGACAATCGCGGCGCCGAGCAGGACGAACAGAACCCAAAGGAAGAGACTTCCTCGTGACTCGGGTTTGCCCTCCAGATCGGACAGATAGGCTTGGTCCGCCGGAGGTATCGCGAATAGGGGCTGTATTTCGGTTTCCGGCGGGTCTGCCAGGGGGATGGGCGCTTCCTCTTCCGGCTGCGCTTGCTCCGTTTCCGGCGCCTCTGTCGAGAACGTCTCGACTTCGCTCAGCAGCGCCACGCTGTCGGGTGCGTGGGCCGCAGCGGCTGGCACCGTCTGCGGCGCGGGCGTCCGCGATTGGTTCGTCCAGTTGTTCAGGTGCTCGCGGGCGCCGCTGGAGAGCGAGGTGAATTTCAGCCCGCAAACCGTGCGCGCGTCATTGGTCCAGACGACTTCACCGGCGCCTTCGACACGGCTGCGGCCGCGTAGCGACAGCAGGAAGCGGATGGTTTCGGACCGCTGGACCGGGGCGACCGCGTGAAAGGAAAGGCCACCGTCGGATACATCCAGAACGAGGCCGCCGTTTTCCGGCCCCATGCCGATATAGGCGATTTCCACGAGCTTGGTTCGTGGAGACTGGCGGCGGTCGAGCTTCGACGCTGAAGATTCGTTCATGCCTGCACAACTCGATTCCGGCTGGGTGCGGATCGCTTGATTTTAGTCGAGGCGGCCGGGGCGCAACGAGAATTTAAGCCAACTGGCCCCCGCCTGCCGTCAACACTATCGTGCGGCGAGCCGGGCGCGTCAAAGGCGAAAATCCCGGATTTGCCCGAAAGGTATCAGGGAGGCGCCGCCAAGCCTCGCGGTCGACGCAAGACCCCATTGGGATTTGCACGCGCAGGCTGCTCTCACAATCGAAACTTTTTCTAAGTTATTTGCGTAGAGACTCTTGGATGGGCTCCCTTATACACCTGGGATTCTCTCGTTTGAACCAAATTGTTTCTGCACACGGGTTCCCGCCGCCGAGCAATCTCGCATTCTTGCCGTTCAGAGTTCATCGAGCTTGTGAAATGCATCTCAGAACCCGGAAAAGGCGGGGCGGTTTCCGAAAATTCGGCATTTGGGGTACTTTTTCAGTTTGCGTTTGGCCTCAGATCGAGGAGGAAAAATAAATGGTCGGGAAGCTGATGCGTGCGGGGATGGCAATTTTACTGGCGATTTCGCTACTGCCGGCGGCGGCGTTGGCGCAACATCCGCAGGGGAGCGGACAGGCCGCGCAAGGCGCCTCTTCCGCGCAACCCGCGGCGCCGGCTGCCGCGCCCGCGGGGCCTGCTCCCGCGCGCACGGTGGACCTGCGGCTGGACTATTCCGCGGGAAGAAAATGGTTTCCGACCGTCGCGGCACCCTATACGCCGATGCGCGGCACGGAGCCTTCGCTCAGTAATACCCCGCGCATCGACCAACTGGTGGCCGGCGGCAAACTTATGCTGAGCCTGCAGGATGCCGTTTCGCTGGCCCTCGAGAACAATCTAGCGATCGACGTGGAGCGTTATGCGCCGTGGCTGGATGAAGTGGGCCTGCTACGCGCCAAGTCAGGGATCAACGGACTGGTGCCGTTTGACCCGCTCGTCACGAGCAACCTTAACCTGGAACAATCAGTTACGCCGCTCAACAACCCCCTCTTCGCAGGGGAGCTGCCGACCGGATCGGCCGCCACACCCACCGCCCAGACGCCGCTGGCGTACGTCCAGCACATCGGGAATGTGAATATGCAATACACCCAGTATTTTTCCCCTGGGACCGAGTTCCAGGCGGCTATGACCAACAATCGCACCTCGACGAACTTCGGATTCTTCAATCTGTACAACCCCTTCCTGCAATCCTCGCTGAGCGTGACCATTACGCAGCCGCTGCTGCGCGGCTTCGGCCCGCTGCCGAACACCCGCGTGATCATCGAAGCCAAGCGCACCATCAAGGTGGGCATTTCGCAGCTCGAGCAACAGGTGATGGCCACCACGGCGCAAGTCTCCAACGATTACTGGGAGCTGGTGTACGCGCGCGAAAACGTGAAAGTGGAAGAAGCGGCCGTGGGGGTTTCCCAGCGCCTGTACGAAGAAAATTCGCGGCGGCTGGAAATCGGAACGCTGTCGTCGCTGGACGTGCTGACGGCGCAATCGCAGCTGGCTACGGACAAGCAGGCCCTGGTGCAGGCGCAGTCCGTGCAGCTGCAGGATGAGACCACGCTGCTGAACGACATCACCAAAGACCCGCTGAACACGGCGCTGCTGAATGCAGAGATTATTCCGACGACGATGATTTCCACGCCGGAAGTGGGCGAAAACATTCGTCTAGAGGACGCCGTGAAGGAGGCGTGGGGGAAGCGGCCGGAGCTGCGGCAGGCGGCGTTGAATCTGGAAAACGCGGGGACCGACGTGAAGGCTTCGCGGAACGAGCTGCTGCCGTCGCTCAATATTTTTGGGCAGTACGTGGCCACGGGGCTGGGTGGGGTCGAAACCGCCACGTCCACCACCGCCACGGGAACCTTTACGCCGGGCGAGCCGGTGGTGAACGCCGCGGGCGTTCCGATCGCCGGCGAATTTCAAGGAACGGCAGTGACCACTCCCTCGCAAACCGTGTTTCCGGGCGGAGCGGGACAGGACCTCAGCCGGGTGTTCCACGGCACCTATTCGACGTTCGAGGGCGGGATCAATTTGACGCTGCCGATTCGCAACCGCGCGGCGCAGGCGGACAATGCGCAAGCGCTGCTGGTCGAGCGGCAGCAGAAGACGCAGTACCGGCAGGAACAAAACGCCATCCTGGTTAGCGTGCGCAACGCGCTGATCGCCATGCGTGAAGACCGCGCTTCGCTGGCCGCGGCGGAAGAGGCCAAGAAGCTGGCGGTGCAGACGTTTGAAGACGAGCAGGAGAAATACCGGCTGGGATCGTCCACCAGCTACAACGTGGTGCTGCGCGAGCGCGATGTGACCGCGGCAGAAGCCACGGAGCTGCGCGATAGCATCAACTTGCTCGAGGACGAGCTGAAATTCAACCAAGCCATGGGGCGCACGCTGGAGGTGAATAACATCAGCGTGGCGGACGCACTGAAGCACTGATTGAATGAGTGGAACGCGGCTGCGAGGTCAATACACTTCCCAGATTCCCGGCGTGGCTAGTTCGACGAGATTCTGGTCGGGATCGCGGAAATAGAGACTCTTCCCACCGGTGGGCCAATCGACTTCGCTTTCAATTCTGATGCCTTTGGCGGCCAACTGCTCCCGCCACGCGGGGAAATCTTGCTTCGAGATAGCGAAGGCGAAGTGGGACTGCCCCGAGCCGTCGTGTGCGGGAATCATGCCGCCGGCCATCTGCACCGGCTCTACGGAACCTCCGCATAGAAAGATTAGCAACAACTGATGATCGCCGACGGCGAAGGCGCAAAGATGTTCCATCGATTCGAGGAGGCGCAAGCCGAGGCCGTCCCGATAGAAATGGACGGAGCGCGGCAGGTCGCCAGAATAAATGCAGGTTTCGACGACGCCTTGGATGCGCGGGGCAGGCATGCTCATTTCCGATGCGGATGGAACCTATGATCTCTTTCTCAGTCTATCGCACGCCGCAACCTGGGAATGTAAAATTTCCGAATTCACGACTGCGTGGCCATTTCGCCGCGAATCGGAGCTAGAAACCTTCTTCGATTAGTCGTGCGACGGTTAGGCGCGAGGGCGCGGCGGTGCTGCGCGATTCGACGATGCGCTCGACGTATTTGGCGAGGATGTCGCACTCGACGTTCACGGGGTCGCCTAGTTTCAGCGAGGACAGATTGGTGTGGTCGTAGGTGTAGGGGATGATGGCGGTCTCGACGACGCCGTTCTGCCAGCCGGCGACGGTGAGGCTGATGCCTTCGAGGGCGATGGAGCCTTTCATGGCGACGTAGCGGGCGAGCTCGGGCGGGA
>Ga0210398_10002826_pt1 | contig 16764 bp, 13 predicted proteins | sample IncBWC4OmetaG_FD_161047 | JGI IMG/M metagenome (GOLD analysis project Ga0210398, IMG submission 161047) | Forest soil microbial communities from Barre Woods Harvard Forest LTER site, Petersham, Massachusetts, United States - Inc-BW-C-4-O | ecosystem: Environmental > Terrestrial > Soil >... | reverse complement strand
TGGAGGGTAGTGGCCCGCATCGGCCAGCACAGTTCTCCGGCTAGAAAGCGAAATCTCCCAAGGCGCTCGGCCGCCCCGCGATACCTGCCAACTTGGCATGAACGGCGGTCCCACGTAGCGGTCAACCGCATCCGACCTGCAACAGAACTGTATGCAACGGAGCTTCCTGTGAAGGAAAGCCACGTAATCGACGAACTTAGCTTCGGGGGACAATCACGCTCTGACCCCGGTCACGCACGAAAGCCTGAGCCGTGATGTGGCCGATACCGCACAATTGTTCATTTCCACTGGGAGAAGGGGTTCGCGACGAGAACTGCATTGAAGTATCTGGGATCTCCCGTCACTTCTTGACCGATCCAGCCCGGAAGCTCGATTGATTGAGTCTCGTCCTTGAGTTCAACCTCGGCGATGATCAGTCCCCGGTTTTCGCCCTCGAACTCGTCGATTTCCCACACCAGGCCTCCGTTCGGGACGCGATACCGGGTTTTTTCAATCAGCGGCCGCTTGCAAAGCCGATCAAGCATCTCGATGGCGTCGGCAAGCGGGATTTCATACTCATACTCGGACCGGGTTGCGCCGACACTTATCCCCTTGATCGTGATGAACCCTTTGTCCGCGGTGGTTCGGACGCGAACTGTACGCTCTTTGACTATGCTGAGATATCCTTGGCGGTAGCGTTTCCCGCCGTCCTGGCCGCGCCAGGTGTCGTCTCGGACTAGAAACTTGCGCTCGATCTCTTTTGCCATGCCATTCTCTCCAGCCTATCGTGATCCAAATTGTTGCCGCGAATGTACGCTGCCAAATCCACACGGGAGCGGATCTTAGCGTTCCATCTCAAAGGAAAGAGGGAAGTTCGGCTCTTCAGCAGCAAATCTCAATGAACGATAAATCTCCAGCGCAAACCGCCAGGTCACCCCATCAAGCTAGGAGGTGGTGAGAGGTGAGGCGATTTGATTCTCGGTTGCTCAGCCTCTCGGGTTCTTGTCCATCCAGATGTGCCACGTGAGTGGACCGATCTTCTCATCATCGAAAGGGCGCCCCGTTACTTTGAGGGCCAGCTTGATCTGACCGTGATGATAGCCCTCGTGCCAGATCATGTGCTGAAGATACAGGAGGGGATGGTCATAGTGGAGGTTCATCTCCCGACCTGACCGGATGCGGCTTTCAACCGCGTCGCGAACAGCTCCGGCACTCCTCTCGAGTTCCCGAGCGATGCGTTCAGAACTCCCTTCCTGGAGCCACTCTCGCTCAGGCAGCGGGAGGGCGCATTCAGGAACGTCCTCGGAGAGAAAGATGACACGGACGAAGTGCATATGGGTGAACATCTCCGCGACAGTTGGACTCCCGGACGTGACTCTGGCCGTCAACCCGCCGTCTGGCAGCGCGCGGAGCAAGTTGACCAGAATGCGATTATTCCGATCCCAAGAATCCAAAACGATATCCAGCAAGTTGTTCTCTTCGGCGCTAAGCACCCTGGTCTCCTTTGCCGCGGCGCGCTTTCTTCGAGTATCCCGCGGAGAAGGAAATTGTAGCTGTGTCTTGCGGCGTGGGGAAAAAGGAGGGGCTCGCGGCGGCGCAGTGGTCGTTTAAGGCGGCCAATGAAGGAGACGCCCAAGACGCGACAGTTGAGGCGCTGAGTTGCGAAGCAGTTACGCCAGCGAACGTGTATGGGCTGGAATTGGTCCAGAGATACTTGCCGAAACGCTATCAGGCGGAGAAGGTCCAAGTCGCTGATAGCTAACGCATGCGTGGTCGTTTTGATCGATCGCCGAGAAGAGGGGAACGGCCGAGGGCTGGTCGGGACTCAAGTTTTGGAGGATCGGATATCCCCTCGAATGCCTTGGTTGCGTGCCAGTCGCCAACGGCATAGATTCGACGATCGCGCAGGCCGGTTACCCCTTCTTGCCAAGCAAGAAGCATGCGTTTCCCGATATCTCTAAATTCAGGGTGTTCCTCCATCTTTTCGCGCACCAACGGCGCGCCTTCGGACACTGCATCGCTGATGGACTCTAGGATGAGCGCTTGTTCCCTGGCGGGAATTCCAAACGTGCTTGTGATGAACTTGTTGAGATTTTTTCCTGGTGTCCACGTCCTCTTACCAAGAAAACCAATACCTGGAGGGTTATTCTGATAACCCGCATAGATGCTGGTCGTGAGGAAGTCGTACGCAGGTGATAGATGCGCGTCGGCACGCGAGGTATAAAGCAAAGCTATATTTTTGGCGTGGCAATCTGCGTTACGCAGAGCATAGGTCAACAGCAGTGTCGCCGTCAGGCGTTGGAAGGTTTCATACTGACGATTGCCGGGTACCAAGTCTCTTACGGCTTTTGCGATACGCTCCCATGTGGTTTCGTATTTCGCTGCTGGACGAAGGCCTAGTAAAGCGCAGAAGTCCTCCATTCCCCAGAGGGACTGCCCTTGCTCGTCTACGTCAAAGCGATACACCACAAGCGCATTTCCGTCCCGCGATACTTCTGTCTTGGCACTTGGAAGCACTTTGGCTGTGACTTGCATACAGAGGTGTTCATTGAGGGCGGCAAAAGGTAGCTGGGCTGAAGAACCTTTGATGATGTGGCGTCGCGTGAGCAACGTCGCTTTTCGATGTGGACCAAGTTGCTTGCCGGGGGCTCCGACCCCGGGCGCTGCCTCTTTCTCTATGTCCAGAAATTTTGGCAGGACGCCTGAAACGCCGCTCGTGGCGTGACGACGGACCAACTCTGCAAAGGCTTGTTCGGAGTTGTCACCTTTGAGTAGTTCGGCAACCTCAATTGGGTTGGTCGGCTCGTCCAGCGTAGCGCCGGCAGCGGCCACTTGAAGGCGGCCGACCATATTGCGACCAATGACGGAGAGAAGTGCAATTGGATCAGCCCCGATATGTGGTCCAAATTGCTCTTGAAGCACTTGAAGCAAGTAGCCTTCAGGCAAATTCATTTGCAGAACAGGAGGAAGCTGGTCATCCCAAATATAGGACTCAGTGCGGACCGGCATGGTGAGGGAGACAAAATCGTCAATCGCTGTATTTGGGTGGTAATTAAGCACGCTCTTGAAATCACCAACTGATTCAAGAACGGCGACTTCGCGACCCAGAACATAAACCGAAAACCTCACGCACCACCTCGTTCGCGTCGCAGCTCATCGAGGGAGCCAGACGTCCCCACTTTTGTGAAGGTCATTTCCATCCCGAGCACGGCGAGCACGGCAAGAAGCTTCCTGGAGCCGAATTCGGTTACTTGTCCACGCTCAAACCGCAAGAGAGCTTCCGCCGTGATACCGGCTTGAGCCGCGACATCCTTCTGCTTCAGGCCGAGCGTCCGTCGTGACGTGGCCACTGTTTCTCCTAGTTCCCGAAGGGTTTTCATAATTGATTTATACATCAATCCATGCCAAATATCGAGCATAAATTGATTTATAGATCAATAAATACCCAAACTCAAGAGCTTCGGCAAAGGCTAGATGTCCGTGTCGAGCACCCAACGGCGACCTCAAAAATACGATGATGTTGTTAAGGCTCAAAAGGCTCGATAAGTCTGACGGCACGTCCCAGTTCATCCGCTTCCGTTGGGGCCCACCGTCAGCGCATCCAGCGCCTGATGTGGGCTACGCGCGGTGCATGGTCAGCCTTGACGTCTCGCAACCAGGCGAACGCGAGGAATCAGGAATGCAGTCCTTGCCCATGCAAGCCCTCTGCTTCGCCAACGCCTGACCGCGTGCCGCATCTAATTTGCAGCTTAGCCTCTCAACTCCCATGATTGGTTTCTGTCGGCCGGCCTGTCCTTAGACGATGGTCTGCGAAGCATCGGTCATATGGTTGCCTTTTTGGTCCGCAATCAAGGTATTGACGCTTCGGGTAATTTCGGTCAATGCGTCATATCGAGTGAAATTCTTCTGCAATCTCTGCGCTTGCTCCCGATATTGCGAACCCTCCAGAACGGTGTGCGCCGCAGTTCGAATCTGTTCCGGGGTAGGATGCCTAGTCTCCAGATTAATGCCGGCGCCTGTCCAAGCGACGCGGGCAGCGGTAAAGGCCTTTTCTTCTGTGTCACCGGCAGCCACCAGCGGCACACCGAAACTGAGCGCCTGTTGCACGGCACCATATCCACCATTGGTAATAAGAACATCCACCTTTGGCAGCAGCCGAACAAAAGGAACGAAAGCCTCGACCTTCGCATTGGTGGGAGCAATAAGACCTCCTGCATCGGCGCGTCCTGTCGCCGCGATTACGAGAGCATTGTCTTCTGCCAAGGCGGTGAGTGCAGGTTGAACTAATTCCTGCAAATCGAAGTTTGCAAGTGTGCCCTGAGTTACAAGGACCACTGGTTTTGAGCCATCCAGCTCGTCCCACCACGCCGGTTCCTTGAATGCGGCGGCTTGGCTCGGCAACACCGGCCCGACAAATTGGACCTTCGACGGCAGATCGCTGCGCGGAAACTCGAATGCGTCGCCGGTGAACTGCAGAAATAAATCAGGCACCGTGTAGATGGAGTCGGCCCAGAAACCGGATATCGAAGGAGCGGCGCACTCAGCAAGCGCCAGATTCAGTTGATCGGCGATCGGCTGAAAGGCTCTCTCGAGTAGAAAGTGCTCTTCCTGGTTACGTTTCCGACCTTCTGGCGTGGCATCGTGCGAGGTAAGTCCACAATCGATACTCCTCAATATCAGTGGGGTCACTCCGCAGCCTATGACAGGCGGCCGATTTTCTCTAGGTCCCAATAGCATCGGAAAGCAACCGAGGTACATTGAAGATGTCAGGATCAAATCTACCGGTGTTTCTTCCAAGATTTGCTGCAGCCGGCGATGTTGATCGGGAAGCGGCTCAATAAACCAATGCTTTAGATTATTGAGGATGCGATCCCTTTCCATCGATACTCCCTTCTCTGCGGAACTTTGTGGATTCCTGTAGTCGATGTTGGCTCTCCCAGTCATGCCGGTGAAGCGAAGACCGGTTGTCTCGACCTGCGAGCGAAAGACTTCTCCGGTATGAAACGTGACGGTATGGCCAAGGCCTGCTAAATGGAGCCCTACAGATAGCATCGGAGTTACATGGCCGGGATTCGGGAAGGCGCAAATGAGGATGTTGCTCAACGAAGTCTCCTTGAAATGGTGGGGTGCGGCCCCTCTAGATCTCGATTCTTGAGAAGAAATAGGCGCCTGTCACAAGGAATGTTGCTGCCAGGGAACATAGCAGGAAACTATCCAGGGAATAGCTGAAGTGCCAAACACCCACGAGTGTTCCCCGCAGACCGTCGACTCCATAGGAGAGTGGATCGATGTGGGTGATTACACTGAGCACCGCAGACAGGTGACTCAGGGGATAAAGAGCGCCGGAAAGAAAGAACATGGGCATCACCAGGAAATTCGACGCGAGGTTAAGGCCCTCCATGTCTTTGATCATCGAACCAAGCGTCATTCCAAGCGCGGCGAAAGGGATAGCGATCATGGCTACGAAGGTGAATGCCGGTACGAGGTTAATCCAGTGTTGTGGCCGAAACCCGGCGAGAATGCACACCAGAAGAATCAATGCTCCCTGGAATATGCCTATGGTTGCGCCGCCTAGCGTGCGTCCGATCATGAGATAAATTCGAGGCACCGGCGCAACGAGGGTTTCCTTGAGAAAACCGAACTGGCGATCCCAGAGCACGGCGATCCCGGAGAACATCGAGCTCAGGAGCACGGTCATACCAACCACACCCGGCGCCAGGAACTGCAGATAACTTCCTTCTCCAGCCTTCTCGAAGACTGGACCGAAGCCGAAACCGAAAGCTAATAGGTAGAACGTTGGTTGCGCAAGCGAGAAGATAATCTGTACGCGCGATCGCACGTAACGTTTTACTTCACGTAGCCAAAGTATGTAAATCGTGTTCATCGGCTGCTCGCTAACATCTGGGCAAGCTCCCGAACCTGCTCAGTGGAACTTGCACTTTCATCGCGGAGCGTTGTGCCGGTAAGCGCCAGAAAGGCGCCCTCCAGCGAATCGGTGTCCGTTTGCGCTTTCAAATCGACGGCCGTGCCTTCGGCGATCAATTCGCCATGATCCATGATCGCGATCCTGTGCGCGATGCGTTCGGCTTCATCCATGTAATGCGTGGTCATGAAGATCGTGGTGTCCTCAGTCTCATTTAGATACTTCACGTGTGTCCACAGCTGGCTTCGGCTCTGCGGATCGAGGCCCAAGGTTGGTTCGTCAAGAAAGAAAATCTTCGGCATGTGCAGCAGCCCACGGGCGATCTCAAGGCGACGTTTCATGCCACCTGAGAACTGCTTCACAAAATCTTTGCGCCGGCCCCACAGCTCGAACAGGGTGAGCAACTCTTCGATTCGTCCAGCCCTGAGTTTCCTCGGCATCCCGTAGAGAATTCCGTGCAACTCCATGTTTTCGTAGGCTGTTTGCTGGTCGTCCAAACTGGGATCCTGAAAGACGATTCCGAACTTCTTCCTTGCCGCCATCTGCTGACGGACAGTATTGATTCCATCCAACTCGATCGTGCCGCCGCTAGGACTCAGCATTGTCGTCAGCATCTTGATCGTAGTTGTCTTGCCGGCGCCATTGGGACCCAGGAGAGCGAATATCTCCCCCTGCTCGACATCGAATGAGATGCCCTTCACAGCGGTAAAAGACTTGAAGGTCTTCGTCAGATTGCGTACTTGAATCATGAGCCCTCCTCAGGCAAGGTTTGTCTCTGGTCGTGTTTCTGAAGAATGTCCATAGACAAAGGGCTACGGAGCGTCACTGCGTATAACGAAAAGCGGTGAATCCGCCGTTTTGGGGATTCGACTCATCCGGCAGATGCCTCGAAGACAAGGAGAGCTTCGCTGGAGCTCTCCTCCGCTGGAATGAGTTGCTGCCGGAGCAGAGCCATGAACTCACGCTTCAGCCCTTCTGCCTGCTTAAAACTGAGACATTTCTCGTCGCTCACGAAATAGAAGCGCATCTCGCCGTTCAGCGCATAAGCGACCAGTCCCAGCAAGCGAATGTTGAACGAGTGCACATACAGGCGCAGGTCCTTGACCTTAAACGGAGCGTCGCTGTCGCTGACCACAACATTACCCAGATTGGATAGCGCGAAACGGTTCCAACTGCCGTTGATCTTCAGCGCATCTCCCAGTCGGACCAGCGACTGCATCTGCGCGCTTGGCAAAGGCCGCAGCATCTCAAAGAAGTGGAAACGCCCAGGAATATTGAGCATCTCCTTCTCGATATCTCTGCGGATTTGTTCGTGGATCTCGCGAGCCCGCGCCCAGAAATCCAACTGCAGAGCCCGTCCCGTGGGCATTACGAGACTCCCACCACCGAAGAAGAGCATGTCGCTCTTCAACGCGGCGAGACGGCCCCGCCGTGCGTCCATCGGGCTTTCGATCAAAGCAGGTGCCTTCTTTTTTCCCAATACCGTGAACAGAGCACGGTCAAGCGCAACCACCAGCGCAGCATGAATCGAGACGCCTTCGGCCTTGCAGCGCTGCTTCAGCGTATCGGATAAGGCACGGTCTGCGGCCCATTCTAGGCAATGTTCTTTGTTCTCCGAGGCACGACGCGAATGTGGGATTAGTCGCGTGAATCCATTCAGTAGGCTCGCCGTAAGCTCGCGTTTCCACGGCTGCGGAGGCTGGTAATCGCCGATCATGTCGCGTGTCGTGATCGGTGAGTACGGGATCAGGTCTTCATCTTTGTGGAGCGCACGCAAGACCTCTCTCACAATGGTGAGCATGCTCATGCCATCGCATATGCGGTGCGAGGTCACCAGCAGCAGGTCGCTCTCACGCTCCGACCGCAGCATGACTGCGCGGAGTTGCGGCTGGTCAAAGGGAAACACGGTCCTCAGCTCATGCTGGCTCTCCCGCCGGAAGTCATCCTCCTGCACCCGTCGAAGGACTCGCAGCGGAGCCTCCGGTGCACAGTCCTCTTCGTAGTACAGCCCGTCCCGGTCCTCACGAATCAGGGTGCGCAATGCAGGATGCTTTCGCTGCACGCGCCCGAGCGCCAGACGGAGCCGCTCCGGATCGAAGGTACCTTCCAGGCGTACGAAGTAAACAATGTTGCCGTCGATCATGTGCTCGATGGCAGACAACTTTCTCCTCATGCCTCTCCTCCGGTCACTCTCACCGACGAACGGCTGTCCATCACGATCCGCTTGGGTCCGCTTCTCTTGCAGAAGGCGGCAAGACGCGGATGCCGGTCTTCGAAGGTGCCCAGCAGACCAAGGAGCCCATCCATATAGCCGCACGTGATCGCAGTGATCTTCTTAACCTTTTGGGGCTCGTATTGGAGCACACGCAACACCTGAAGAAACGCGAGCAGCGCACTCACCCAATGCAGTCCCCAGGATTTCCGGTGCAGATACAGACAGTGCACCGCATTCCGCGCACCGTAGTACCGGCGCCACGCGACATGGTTCGTCGTATATTTGTCGCCGTGCCGCTCGATCTTCCCCGTGGTCTGTCGCATCGTCACTGCCGCGTTCATGTACACAGGAACGTTCTGGCTTACGGCGCGAAGGCTGTATTCGATATCGATGTACTCGATAAAATAGTCTTCCCGAAAGGCGCCCAGCTTGCCATACGCACCGGCGGAGATTGCCGAACCGGAAGAGATAATGCACAACGAGGGGAACATGCCTTCGTTCTGGTCATCGATGTAGAGACGCTTGGGGAGATATTTGCCAGGCTGGAAGACCGGCATACACCTCCCAAGATTGATCTCGTAGATCTTTGGCCCCACCAGAAACTCGTTGGTACCGAGTTCGCGGCAGGCCTGCATCATCGTCTCGAAGAACAGCGCATCGATGTCGGAGTCCTGGTCCAGAAGGAAAATCACATCGCACTTGCGCTCCAGCAACACTTCAGCTCCCCGGTTGTAAGCGCCAGCAAGTCCCCCTTTGTTTCGGTTGAAGAGAACCTGCATACCCTGCTCGCGCAGCCACTCGTGCAGGCGTAGATCCGCCTCAGGCGAGTTATCGACAGCAACCATATTCGGGCAGAACACGCGCGCCTTGGCGAGGTTTTCCAGAAACTCCTCGGTGGGCTGGTAGAGCACGAAGATCAGACCATAGCTATTCATCTCGTTTTCGCCTCGCATGCAGAGGGCTCGTCCGCGAGCCCCGATTTGTACTGCGTGGGTATTCCTGCACAGTCGCGTAATATATCCATCGCCCGCCGCCGGATCGCCTTCGCCTGCGCAGGAGGCAACGAGTGCTCATCGGAGACAATCGCTAATTCCAGACGACCGGCGAAGCTCGAGATCACCACAGTATTGGCGGGGGTGGGCGATATCATGACCAGCGGACTGTAGATCGTCTGCACCCAGAAGCTTGAGTAACGCTGCGGGAACTCCAGCCGCCCCATGTTCGAGAGCGTGACGTGACGCACCGCCGTTGCACTCTCGGTAGCGTCGACCAGACTTCCATACATGCCGTGCATGGCCTCCATTCCGACCAGGTAGTCGTAGATGTCTCGGCCAAGAACATCGATCCGGCGCGTAAGGTCAGCTTTGATCGCCTGCGCGCAAGTCCAAAAGAGACTGGCTGACATCTCCTGCGGCAGCGGCAATCTCTTCATACTTAACTCCACACCGGGGGCCATCCCGAACATCGCATCCTGGCGCAACAGCGGCATGAATCTGCGCGCGTTTACCATCGTGTAGGCCTTACGCAGAGCGTGTGTTCCGCGCACCTCACGGAAAGCCTGCAGAAAGGCGACACAGATCGCCGCGAGTACCGTGACGCCCTCTGCCCTGCAGCGCTCGGTCAGCGTTAGTGAGGCACTCTTATCGATATCCCAACGATGGAAGTACATCTGCTCGCTACGGATCAACGAGGCTGATCCCGCTCGCTTCCTTCGTTGCCACAGAAGAACGAGTCGCAACAGGCCGATCTTCCAGCGCATGCGGCGCTGGAAGCTTCGATCCTGCAGCAGCGCTGCAGGTACAAGGTCTTCGATCGCACCGAGCGCATCATAGGTCCCCAGATCCTTCTCCGGCTCGTCGTAGGCGCTCAGGCATTCGCGCAGCAGTGTCATGCCGGACTGCCCGTCGCAGATGCAGTGGTGGCCGACAAGGATCAGTTCGCTGACCTCGCTTGCTCGTAACCACACCAGCCGCACTAATGGATCGCGACCCGCGTCGAACGGCGCTACCCACTCGCGACGCACTTCGGTCTGCCAGTCGTCGTCGTGCTTGCGTTCGACGATGCGCAATGGAATCGGCGCGGGGTGGTCCAGCAACACAAAACGCGGACCCTCGGAGTCGGCGCCATCCTCAATCACACAGCGCAGAAGCGGATGCTTAGCCTGCAGGCGAGAGAGCGCCTGCAGCAGCCGCCCTTCTTCCAGCCTGCCCAGCAGGTGCATCGAGAAAACGCTAGCGAACGGAGTCCGTCCGTCGCGGTACATCGTCCGTTCCAGCAGCAGAAGCCGTCTCGACCGAATGTTTCCCTCCCGCGGCCGGCTCGCGCTGCTGCTTATTTCGCCCATCGTCTTAGCCACGCCGGCATCGTGCGTCATGCTGTCCCCCGGGCTAACGGCTCGAGAGTAGCGTCCTCGGTGACCGCTGCTAGCAAACCCCATTGACGCAAACAGCGCACAGCTTCGCCGATACCATCCTCGACTCGCACTGCATTACCAAGTGCCACCGCTTTCTCGATCATCGCGGGATGCTGCGTAGCTGCGAGAGCGGAGGCCAACGTATCGGCAGTCAGCCCTTTGCGGTCTACCGCAGGCGGCGCAACGCCTTGCCGGTTGAGACACCGCGCCCAGAACGGCTGATCGCCGTAAAACGGCACGATGACCGATGGAATGCCGGCTCGCACAGCAGCGGCCGTCGTGCCGGCGCCGCCGTGATGGACTGCGGCCGACATCCGCGGAAATAACCATTCGTGCGGGGCATGCCGTAGAAAGAAGATCTGCTCGCTCTGCGCACCCTCCTCGCCGGCCAGCCCACCCCAGCCGGAGGCGAGCACGGCTCGCCGTCTGCTCTTCTTTACTGCGGCGAGAACTGTCTCGGTAAGCGATGTTGCATTGCTGCTCACCATGCTGCCGAAACCGATGTAAATGGGCTTCGGTCCTGCGGCCAAGTATTCGCTGAGCGCTTCAGGCGGCCGCCACTGCGCCTGATGGAAGAACCAGTAACCGGTCACCTGCGAGCTCTCCGGCCAGTCCGCAGGTCGCGGCAGCACATGTTTGCTGAAGCCATTGATCACCTTTGCTTGATGCAAGGCGCTCTGGAAGAGGTAGGGACCGAACTTTGAATAGGGCTGCAACCCAAGCTGCGGCCGAACGATGTCATTGATCGCCGGACGCATCACGCCCCAGACCATCTGGAAGAGCAGATGATGTGCCCCAAGACTCAGCACGCCAGGCAACTTCTGTCGCGAGCCGCTCAAGACCATCGGCGGCAACTCCCGTGACGGCGTCAGCGGTTGAAGCCGGGCAATCGCGAATGGAATCCTTCGGGCTTCGGAGAGAGCTTTGGCCAATAACGTACTGTTGCTGACACCAATCAAGAGCCCTGCGCCCTCGCTGGCCGTCAGCCCTTCTTCGACCCAGTTGGCTGCCCAAGACGCATAACGCTCGCGAAAGATGCGGGCCATCGCGCGCAGGTTCATCGCCAGGTCGGTAATCGTTCGGTCAGCCTCGAGCATCGCCTGAAAATCCGCGGTGAGCGGATAGAACTCCAGGCCCGCCTCTAGCACCAGTTCGGCGAAGTTCGCGCTGGTAGCAATGCGTACTGGATAACCTGCGCGATGCAGTCCCTGGCCCAGGGCGACGCAGGGACGAATATCGCCTTGTGTGCCGATCGTGAAGATCACTATAGGTTTGCTCATGCTACCGACATCTCTCCTGTCTTACTTTCGATCAAGGGAGACGCCAGTGGTGCACGCTGCAGTCTCGGCATCGAGAACCGCTGCCGCAGTGTGTTGCCGATCTGAGCCGCCGGCACAGCATCTAGGACGCCCTCATGGTGGCAGGCCAGTTCATGCACCTCGATCGTTCCTCCTATGAAGCGCCGCCATGCCGACGGGCTACGGTCGAGAATGCCGTTCAGGTCGCCCTTCCTGTCCATTGCCTGGAAATAGAGCAGATCCACGTCAATCTTTCCCGGCATATATTGGCGCGCCAGCGCAAGATGATTGATCATTACCGCGCACAGGTTATAGATGAACTCCGGGTTGTTTCTGATGATCTCCTGAAACAGCGGGATGGAGCGTGGATCATAGGTCTGCACCACAACTGCGGCCAGCTCCTTCAAAGTTTGTGGCATGTTCTCGTGGAGCGAATGGGTATCGAGGAAACTCATCACCGCCCGAATCTCTTCGGTCTCATTGCGTGGACGGGTTTGCTCACCGCCGGCGAAGACGTAGCTGTCGATCATTGCCAGCATCTCTACCTCCAACCCCCGAGCATGCATTTGCTCGACAATGGAGTGGCCGATCAAGCCACCCAGAGAACGGCCGACCAGTCGATAGGGACCATCGGGTTGGACACGCCGAATTTCTTCCAGATAATCGGCGGCGATCTGCTCAATGCTGGCCGGCAGTTGCTCGCTACTGCGCAGCCCGCGCGATTGCAGACCGTAAACCGGCATGGAGGGATCGAGGTGCCGCAGCAAACTGGCGAAGCCCAGGCTAAGGCCGGCCATCGGATGAATGCAGAACAGTGGGCGATGTGCATCCTTGCCAGCCGCCCGTAGCGCCAACATCACCCCGATCGGATCCGGGCTCTCACTGCCGAGCCGCTCGACCAGAACGGCAAGATCCGCAATCGTGGGAGCTTCAAAGACGCTGCCAAGTGGCAGCTCTACCTGCAGGTGCTCGGGCAAGAGGGCGGCCATTACCGCTGCGGTCAACGAATCGCCGCCCAACTCAAAGAAATTGTCATGCAGCCCCACCCGTTCCACATTCAGAATCTCCTTCCATAACGCCGCCAGCTTCTTCTCGACTGGCGTGGCCGGCTCGGCATAGTCCATCCTGCCGGCTCGCTCCGGTACCGCCAATGACTTGCGGTCCAGCTTGCCGTTGAGCATCAAGGGCATCGCATCGAGCACCACGAAGCTGGACGGCATCATGTAAGTGGGTACCCGACCGGCCAGAAATCCGCGCAGCGCATCGATCTCGATTGCGCAGCCGCTCTCCGCCACCAGGTAGGCAGCCAGAGAGGTTATGCTATCTGCATTGCGATGGGCAACTACCGCTGCTTCGGCAACCGTCGGGTGATGCAGCAACAGGCTCTCGATCTCACCCAACTCGATGCGGTGGCCGTTGATCTTTACCTGGTCATCCGCACGGCCAATGAATTCCAGTAGACCCCCGTCACTCCAGCGCACCAGATCCCCGGTGCGGTACATCCGGCTGCCATCGCAGGCGAACGGGTCTGCGATGAATCGTTCGGCATTAAGCTCCGGGCGCTTCAGATAACCCTTCGCCACACCGGCGCCACCGATATACAACTCGCCGCTAGCACCTGTAACCACTGGCTCCCGGTCTTCATCTAGGACGTAGAGCTGGGTGTTGAGGATGGGCCGGCCAATCGGTGGTGCGACCGTGCCGACTTCCTCGATCTCAAACGCGGTCGACCACACCGTGGTTTCGGTCGGTCCGTAGAACTGGGTCACACGCGCGGCCATGCTCTTGAGCCGTGCCGCCAATTCCGCGTTCAGCGCCTCCCCGCCTACTAGAGCATGCACACCATTCAGCCTGGTTTCAGAGCTGGAGAGCAGGACGCGCCAAAGTGACGGCGTCGCCTGTACATGCGTCACACCGCTGTGGCGAATCAGCCGCGCCAGCGCCCGCGGATTCTGAAGCACCTCGCTGCTGGCCATAACGACATGCGCTCCGACCGTCAAGGGCAGATACAACTCGAGGCCGGCAATATCGAAGATCACAGTGGTTACGGCCAGAAATCGATCTCTCGCCGTCAGCCTTAACTGCTGCTGCATGCCATGCAGGAAATTGCCAAGATTGCGATGCGTAATCTCCACACCCTTTGGCCGTCCCGTCGATCCAGAGGTGTAAAGGACATAGGCAACATGTTCTGGTAGGCTCAGGTCCGACTCTAGCCCCTTCCCGTCAAGCGACGCCTCTCCACACTCGGGTTGCAGCAGAGTAAAGCTGCTGCCGGCGAAACGTGCATGCATCTGCGGCTCAGCGATCAGCACCGTTGGTGAGGCATCATCGAGCATCAGCGCGATGCGGTCGTTCGGGCTATTCAAGTCAACTGGCAAGTAGGACGCACCCGAACGCATGATCGCCAGAAGCACAACCAGCAACTGTTCGCTGCGCGGGAGCGCCACCGCAACGATGTCTCCCGGCTGAACGCCATTCGCAACTAACCAGCGGGCCTGTTGCAGGCTGCGCTCATGCAGCTCGCGATAGCACACCGTAGTGCCCTCGAACACGACTGCCGCTGCGTCCGGGGTCGTTCGAGCCCATTGCTCGACGAGCTGGGGCACGCTGATGTCCGGCACCACCTCCGCCGTGTTATTCCAATCGCAGACGAGTCGCCGGCGTTCCTCATCGCCAAGGATGTCAAGCCCTCGCAGCGGCGAAGCAGGATTAGCCAGGACCTGTTCGATCAAACGCAGCAGCCTGCGCCGATGCTCGTCCAACTCAGCCATCTCGTACAGCGAAGGATTCGCATCGAGGTCGAAGCGCAGATCTGCGTCAGTTCCGCGATCGTACACGAACACCATCAGATCTTCGGCGGAACTGTTTGACACATTGTGTGATAGGGTCGCGGCCCCATCGAAGCTGAGCCGGTAATCGAATGGCTCGATATTCACGCCAAGCCATGCGACGTTCTGCCCCTGGCCAACGAGTCCAAGATCGCGACGCAAATCTTCAAAGCGATACTGCTGATGGCGCAACGCTTGACGCACGGCGCGCGAAACCTGCGCGAACAAATCGGCAGCTGTCATCTCCGCCGCGAACTGTATCCGAATCGGTACCACGTTGGCAGAGACCGACACAGAATTCCGCAGCGCTCCGTTAATACGGCCTGATACCGGCATCCCAAAGATCAGATCCCTGACGCCAGTCACGCGCTGGTAGTAGGCCGCAATCAGGCTGATCAGAACCTGCGGCAGGCTGGCGCCGGCGCTTTTACCAAATTCCGCCAGTCGCTGGGCGGTTTCTGCGGATAGGTAACCGACACTGCGCCTTAGTTCGCTGCTCAATCCACGTCGGCGACGGCTGTGTGACAGCGTTACCGCCTCGGGCAACTGTGCCAACTGTTGTTGCCAGTATTCGCGGTCACGATGGAAGCGGTCAGAGTTTCGATAGCTGCCCTCGGCTTCTACCATCGCCTCGACTGTGCAGAAACACTTCGGCTCCGGGACTTCACCTCTTGCGTAAGCCGTATATAGCTCCGCCAAGCGCCGCGCCACCAGCCCACCGCCGTAACCGTCGTAGACAATGTGATGGGCGCGCTGATACCAGAAATAGCAATCCTCAGAGGCCTTCAGCAGGGCGGATACCCACAACGGGTCCTCGCGCAGGTCCACTGGCTGCGTCACCTCATTCATCATCCAGGTTTGGATCGCAGCCCGCGGATCAGCTTCGCGACTCATATCAACGTATGGAAAATCGCCCGGGTAGACCGTCCGCAGGACCTGCAGCGGCTTGCCGTTTTGCTCGACTACACACACTCTGAGCTGTTCGGCCTCGGCCACCACTTGATGAAGTGCCCGTCGAAAGATCTCCGGCCTAACGGTGCCGCAGATCTCGACCGCCTCGGCAATGTTAAGAATCGCGCCCGGCGTTATCTTCTGGGTCATCCACAGACCGCGCTGGGCAACAGTTAGTGGAAACGAATTATGCCCGTACTCGTCCATTACTCGTCCTCCTTCAAGGCCTGCCAGGTTGCTACTCGACATCTCCGGCCTCCCTGGTCTGCGCGGTGGGCTGCCGTCCAGTGGCATCTATTGAGGAGTGTGTCGGCTCACAGATGAGACTGAAGCGAATAGACACACCTCGGGTAAGTGGCTCGTCGTGCAGGGAACAGGTGGTAGAGAGACAGATCCGCTACCTGTCCCGACAGCGACAGTCATCGCACTTTTCGAAATTTCAAGCAGACAAGGGTCAGCTAGTGATTGCGAGTGTGCAAATCCGTAGCGCTCAGGGCACCACGAAAAGGAGCGTGTTGAATATCAAATAAATGTTAGATCGCAGTGTTCGATTGCATGCCGCAAGCGTTACGCGCTGCGGATGAGAAGGGGAGGGCGCACGCAAACAACTCAAACCGGGGGAAGGAGGGAACGCTGTTACTATCGTGCGGTCTTGGTAACTATCAATTAGCGTAACTAAATCTATATCACGACTTACAGGCTACTGAAATAACAAAAGTGACCTGTTGAGATTAATTTTTCGTGACGCTGCATCGATTTGCGGCTCGCAACGGCCGCTTCAGATACAAGTGGCGTCGTCCCACCGACACTCTATGCCGGCACGACCGTCCACTATTCGCTGTTGATGAGAGAGGGCGTCCCTTCGTCCGATCCCATTCCTAGGGCGCCGATGGGTGATGCCAAACTTGTTCCTGACGTCTCAATAATGGCCAATATTTTCAGTATGAGGTTTTCCTGATACTCAAGGAACCCTTCGAAGTCGGCTCCTGCTCTCTGAAAGTATGCGGAGACCTCTATCTGAGGACCCATTGACGTTAAGTTAATCACTCTTGCCCTTGCTGTGAGCCTATCGATCTCAGGATTGGCTTCTAAGAGCCGAAAAACGCTCTCGGATACGACTTTCACGATTGTGTGAGGAGTATATCCGGTTTGAGCGT
>Ga0210398_10002822_pt1 | contig 16769 bp, 13 predicted proteins | sample IncBWC4OmetaG_FD_161047 | JGI IMG/M metagenome (GOLD analysis project Ga0210398, IMG submission 161047) | Forest soil microbial communities from Barre Woods Harvard Forest LTER site, Petersham, Massachusetts, United States - Inc-BW-C-4-O | ecosystem: Environmental > Terrestrial > Soil >... | reverse complement strand
CTTGCGTGAAAACTCGCGCTGCTGATCGCGCAGTGACTTTTCCGCCTTGGCGCGATCGGCTTCCGCCATGATCGCCCCTTCCTTCGCCAATTTCTCATCGCGCGCCTTCAGATCGTTCTGCATGGCCAGCAACTCACGCTGACGGGGCCCGAACTCATTCTGCAAAGCTTGCATGGCGCTTTTTACCTGTGGCGCCTCGGTCATCAGCTTCTGGAAATCCACGTAGCCGATCTTGATTTCGGCACTGGCTTGCTGCGACACCATGATTCCGCACAGGCTCAATGCCAGGAACGGAATGCTGCGAAGATAAGTCGACATTTTGATTTCTAGGACCTCAAATAGCGGTCAAAACGCTTGACCGATGGAAAATTGAAAACGCTCCGTCTCGTCGCCGAATCGCACTGTGTCGCCTTGAAACGCATTCAAAGGAATGCCGTAGGAGAAACGGAATAAGCCCAATGGCGCGAGCCACTGCACTGCAATGCCGGTTGATTGTTTTAGATTAGCATAACTGAAGTGGTAATCGACCGGCGTTATGTCATCGACCCCGAGGAATTTCACCTTACTGCCGGTCTGGAACACGTTGCCGATGTCGTAGAACATGCTGACCCGGGCCGCGCTCTTCCACTTGTCCGGCACCGGGAAAATCAGCTCGTAGCGGTTGACCACGCGGAAGTTTCCGCCGTAGGGGTTGCCGATGCCGATGTTATCCCGCGGCCCCAGGCGGCTTTCTCGGTAGCCTCTGATGCTGTCGGGACCGCCCGCAAAGTAGTTGAGGTATGGCGGCAAGGAGGTGGTTTTGCCCAGGGCCGAGGCGTAGTCGACCGATGCCTGGGCCGAAATCAGCAACTTGCCCCATAGCGGAATGTATTTGATGAAATCGAAATTCGTCTGGTAGTACCGAACATCGCTCAGCGGCAATGCATAGCGGGCCGACAGGGTGATCTTCATGCCGCGGTCCGGGAACAGGGCCCGATTGCGGCCCTCGTAGGACCAGCCGCCTGTCAGCTCGTAGGTGTAGAAATTCGAGCCGTACACGGTGTAAGGATTGTCCAACGAATTGACCACGCCATCGCCGTTGGTGTCGGTCAGATCGCGCTGGAAGGTGTTGCCGTTTTGCTTGACCCAGTCGACCGACTGCTGCGCGCTGTAGCCCTGTGAGACCACCAGGCTGTTCTTGTTCACGGAGGTCCCGATGCTCAAGAACTGGTACTCGCTGATCGGATAGGACCATTGCACCGCACCCGTGATCTGCTTGGTCGAGAACGCTGAGGACGCCGCGACGAACTGCGTGATGTCGCGCAGCGTCACCGATGTGGTGCGGGATACGCCGTCGATCGTGGTGTAAGGATCCGTGTGCGCAAACGTGTAGGACTTGCTGTACTTGCCGGCGTTGATTTCCAGCGCGATGCGATCGCCGGTGCCCATGAAGTTGCTGTGAACGAAATTGCCGTTCAAGCTGAATTTCTGGGATTCGGAATAGCCGATTCCGCCGCCGAATTGGCCGGGCAGCCCCTCTTTTATGTTGAAGTCGACGTCCACCAGATCCGCACTTCCGGCGACCGGCTTGTTCTCGAATTCCACCTTTTCCACGTACGGCAGCCGCTGCAGCCGCTCTTTGGAACGTTCCACCGCCGAATTCGACAACCACCCGCCTTCCAGCTGGCGCATTTCGCGGCGCAGCGTTTCATCGTTGATGGCCGTGGTGTTGTTGAAATTGATATGGCGGACGTAGACACGATTCCCGGGCTCGATGAAAAATGTCAGCGCCACGGTCTTTTTCTCGTTGTCGGGAGTCGGAACCGGATCGATCTTGGCAAAGGCATAGCCGTCGGCGCCCAGGCGATAACTCATCAATTGCTGGGAGGATGTAACCTGCTTGCGCGAATAGGTGTCGCCCGGCTTGATGAGCAGCAGGCGGCGCAGCTGCTCCTCTGGCACGACCATGGTGCCGGCAATCTTGATGTCACTCACCTTGAAGACTTCGCCCTCGCTGACGTTCACGGTGATGTACATATCGTCTTTTTCAGGCGCAATCGCGACTTGCGTCGAATCGATCTGGAAATTCGCGTACCCCCTGTCCATGTAGTACGAACGCAATTTTTCCAAGTCGCCGGTCAGCGACTCGCGCGAGTAGCGATCATCCTGCTTGTACCAGGACAGCCAGTTGGGCGTCTTCAGCTCGAAGCTGCCCAGAATGTCCGATTCCTTGAATTTCGTGTTGCCGACGATGTTGATCTGTTCGATCTTGGCGCGCTTGCCCTCTTTGATGTCGACGATGACATCCACTTTGTTGCCGGGCAGATCGGTGATCTTGGTATCGACGCGCACGGCATACTTGCCGCGGCTGAAATACTGGTCCGTGAGGTACTGCTTCACCTCATCGAGCACCGAGCGATCGAAGGTCTTGCCGGTGGCGAGGCCGACATTGCGCAGGCTCTTTTGCAAATCCTCGGTCTTGATGTCCTTGTTGCCCTTGATCTCGAACTTGGCGATCGACGGCCGCTCGACCACGACGACCAGCAGAATATTGCCGTCGCGGCGCAATTCGACATCGCGGAAGAATCCGGTCGCATACAGTGCACGCATCGCTTCACCGATGCGCGCGCCATCCAGATGATCGCCGATGTTGACGGGCAGGTAGTTGAATACCGTGCCTTCGGAGATTCGCTGCAAGCCTTCTATGCGAATATCGCCGACGGTGAACGTATCTTGGGCCGTTTGCGCCTGCACAGCCGTACAGATCGGTTGGCCGGCAAGAGCCGCCAACAAGGCTACCCGAAATTCAAGCCGCACGCGGCAAAGACCGGGTGCAATTTCGGTGGGCGAGGCTGCGCGCGCAGCGCCGCTCGTACGGCTGGAATTTGGGTTTGATCATGATTTCCCGTTTAATTCAAATGTCTTGATATATCGTTATAGAAGGCCAGACTCATCAAAACCACCAACAATGCAATCCCGACCTGCTGGCCGAACAGCTGCATACGCTCGGAAATCGGGCTGCCCTTGATGGCCTCCACCGCCTGATAGACCACTTGGCCGCCATCGAGCAATGGCACCGGCATCAAATTCAGCACCCCGAGGCTCACGCTGATGATGGCCAAAAAAGCCATGTACGCCGTGACGCCGAGATACGCGCTGATGCCGGCGAACTCGGCGATGCTGACGACCCCGCTGATATTCTTCGGCGACACCTGCCCCGTGAGCATGCGCCACAGCATCTGCACGGTCAGCGCGGACATCTCCCAAGTCTTCTTCACACCGATGGCCACCGCATCGATCGGTCCTGAGCGATGCACTTCGACCAAGCCCGGCGGCCAGGCCGGAGGCCCCTCTTTCAGCGATATGCCCAGCCTCCCCACCGCCCTGCCCTGATCCATCACCCGCGGAACCGCCGCCACCATACGCAATCGCTCGCCGTGGCGCTCGACTTCAATCGAAATCTCGCGATTCGCCGCTGCGCTCACCAGGGAGATGAATTCGCTGGCGTTGGCGACCGGTTGGCCGTCCACGGCCAACACGCGATCGCCGGCCATCAAGCCGGCGCGCGCACCGGCGCTGTCGGCGGGGACCGAATTGACGACGGTGGCGGCGTTCCACGTGGCCAGGTCAAAGCCGAGTCCCGGCAGCAACTTACCGGGCTCCGTCATCGCGCGCCGGTCCCCGGTAACCCGCAGGGTCAAGGACCGCTCGGAGCCCTCGCGCCGAACGCGCAGCGGAATCAGCCCGTCGTCCGAAAATTGACGGATCAAGGCAATCTGCAGCTCTTCGGTGTCCCCGACATTGCGCGCGCCCACACGCACGATCTGGTCTCCGCGCTGCAGTCCCGCCGCCGCCGCCGGACTATCGAGGCGTACTTGGCCGACCACCGGCTTGACGATTTCAGTCCCGACCATGGCCAGGACCGCGTACAGCAGCGATGCAAACAGCAGATTCATGGCCGGGCCGGCCAATAGCACGGCAATGCGATGCGAGATGGGACGGCGCGTGAACGAGCGGTGCAGTTCCGCGGCGGGTACATCGCCTTCGCGCTCGTCCAGCAGCTTGACGTAACCGCCCAAGGGAATGGCAGCCAGACAGTATTCGGTGCGGTCAGAATCCCGGCCGACGCGCGTGAACAGCGGTTTGCCGAAGCCGATGCTGAACCGCAATACCTTGAAGCCGAGTTTCTTCGCGACCCAATAGTGCCCAAATTCATGCACCGCCACCAAGATGCTGATGGCAACCAAGAACGCAGCCAAAAAAACCACAATCTTCATGCAGAGGCTCCAGCGCTAAGCTTGATCAGGGTCATCGCCAGGCGTCTTGCCGCAGCGTCGGCCTCCAAGACATCGCCCAGAGTCTTGACGGGAGATGAATTGAGTCGCTGCAGTACTCTGTCAATGACCGTTGAAATGCCTACAAAGTTCAAGCGCAGATCAAGAAACGCCTGAACGGCGACCTCATTGGCCGCATTGAGCACCGTCGGAGCGGTGCCGCCGGCGCGCGCGGCGGCTCTGGCCAGCGTCAAACTCGGGAATCGAACGTGGTCCGGCGGCTCGAATTCCAGCCGTCCAACGGCGAGTAGGTCCAAGGATTGTACACCGGAAGCAAACCTCGCGGGCCAGGCCAAAGCCTGCGCGATGGGCGTGCGCATGTCAGGGGCGCCCAGCTGGGCCAGCATCGAGCCGTCCGCGTATTCGACCAGAGAGTGCACCACGCTTTGCGGGTGCACCACGACATCGACCCGCGATTCAGGCAGACCGAACAGCAGGGTGGCTTCGATGACCTCGAGTCCTTTGTTCATCAGCGTCGCCGAATCGACCGAAATCTTGCGGCCCATCTTCCACTTCGGATGCGCGCACGCTTCATCGGGCGTGACGTTGGCCATTTTTTCGGCGCTGGTGCTGCGAAACGGGCCGCCAGAAGCGGTCAGTATGACGCGCGTGACGCCATCCGCCGCGTCGCCCGGCAGGTAGCCGCCCGGCATGCATTGAAAAATCGCGTTATGTTCGCTATCGATCGGAATGAGCTCGGCTCCGCCGCGGCGCACCTCGTCCATCAAGAGCCGGCCGGTCATGACCAGCGCTTCCTTGTTGGCGAGGAATACACGCTTGCCGGCGCGCACCGCCGCCAGGGTCGGTTGCAGCCCGGCGGCGCCCACGATGGCGGCCATCACCATGTGCACATTGGCGGCGCTGACGGCATCCTTGAGTGCCTGCTCGCCGCTTTCGACCTGGGTGGCGGACCCTGCTTCGCGCAGCGCGGCGCGCGCCTGAGCGGCAGCGTCAGCGTCGACCAATACCACGGTTTCGGGACGAAAAACCTTCGCCTGCTCGACGATCACCTGCCAGCTGTTGAAGGCACCCAGGACGGCGACCTTGAACGCCTCCGGATGCAGCGCAATGACGGCGAGCGTGCTGCGGCCGATGCTGCCCGTCGAACCTAGGATGGCGATACCGCGTTGGCTACTCATGCGCGCACCCCGAATTGCCGGCACACCGGATTCATGCCAGCACCCCCGAGCCGAACAGCCCGAGCGCGTACCACGGCGCGGCTGCCGCCACACTGTCGATGCGATCCAAGAGACCGCCGTGTCCCGGCAGCAGCGTGCCGCTGTCTTTGAGCGCGGCAGCACGTTTGAACATGCTTTCAGTCAGATCACCGATGATGGAAAAGATTCCCACCGCCAGACCGAATGCGATGACGATGAGCGGCGGCAGGCCAAAGTAGACGGCACCGCCGCCGGCCACCAAGGCGACCAGGGCGAGCCCGCCGAGCGCGCCTTCCACGGTCTTGCCGGGACTGACGCGCGGGGCCAGTTTGCGCCGGCCGAACGCCCGGCCCGCAAAATACGCTCCGATGTCCGCGGCGCAGACCATCAAGATCAACCACAACACGATCATCGGTCCGCGCGCGAATCCCTGCGTGGAAATCTGCAGCCTCGCCACAGCCACGAAGGCCGGCGCCAATACGGCCAGGCCGCATATCAAGGTCACGGCACGCCGATGCCGCGAAGGGATCAGCAGGAGCCACAAGAATGCGATGACCCACCAGAGGCAGGCGGCGCTCAGAAGAATGATCAAGTGCGTCGGGTCGCCGCTCCACCGCCAACTGAGCAGCAGCACCAAGGCGACGCCCGCGGTATACCCTGAGCGCGCCGCAGCGCCCCGCAGCAGGCCGAATCCGGCCCACTCCCAGGCACCGATGGTAAAGACCACGCCGAAGGCCAGCACCGCCCACAGCGCGGGCAGGAGGAACAATCCCAGCAGCAGCAAGGCGCCCAAGACGCAGCCGGTCAGCACTCGGACCCTAAGCATCGGCCTTCGTCCCGACCTGCGCCGAAGTCTTGCCGAAGCGCCGCTCGCGCAGCGCGTAGTGCTCGAGCGCCGCCTGCAGATGGGAGGTTGAAAATTCGGGCCAGAGCGCTTCGGAAAAATACAGTTCCGTGTAGGCGAGATTCCACAGCAAGAAGTTGCTGATGCGCTGTTCGCCGCCGGTGCGGATCAGCAGGTCCGGATCCGGGATGCCCGCCAGCGCGAGGTGCGCGCCGATATGCTCTTCGGTGATGTCGGCGGCGCCGAGCCTGCCCGACGCCACCTCGGCGGCGAGAGATCGGCACGCGTGAGCGATGTCCCAACGTCCGCCATAGGCCACCGCCACCATCAGGCCCAATCCACCGTTCGCGGCCGTCAACGCTTCCGCGTCCTGCATCCGCTGCTTGAGCTCCTGTCCCAAGGATTCCCGATCGCCGATGAAGCGCAGGCGCACTTGATTGCGGTGCAAGTCGGCCACTTCGCGCACGAGGGCGTCGAGGAACAGGCCCATGAGCATACCCACCTCATCGGGGGGCCGGCGCCAGTTCTCGCTGCTGAAGGCGAACAGCGTCAAATAGCGCACCCCGTGCTCGGCGCAGGCTTCGACGATCTTGCGCACGACTTTGACGCTGGCACGATGCCCGGCGACCCGCGGCATGCCGCGCGATCGGGCCCATCGGCCATTGCCGTCCATGATGATTGCTACATGCTGCGGCAACTCTGCCATAGGCGTTGGAGGGAATGCGGGTCCTGTGCGGTCAGACCTGCATCAGTTCCTTTTCCTTGTCCGCCATCGCGTGGTCGATATCAGCGACGTGCTTGTCCGTCAATTTCTGGATGTCCTCCTGCGCACGCCGATCATCGTCCTGGGCGATGAGCTTTTCCTTGAGCATTTCCTTCAATTCGTTGTTGATTTCCCGGCGCACACCGCGCACCGCAACGCGTGCGTTCTCCGCCTCGGACTTGACGACCTTGATGATGTCGCGGCGCCGCTCTTCGGTGAGCGCCGGCATGTGGATGCGGATGATCTGCCCGGCGGTGTTCGGCGTCAGCCCCAAATCGGACTTATAAATCGCCTTTTCGATGATCGGCACCATCGCCTTTTCCCAGGGGCTCACCGTCAGGGTGCGGGCATCCTCGGTGGCTATGTTGGCCACTTGATTGAGCGGCATCTCCGAGCCGTAGTAGTCCACTTTGATGTGTTCGATCAGACTGGTATGCGCGCGGCCGGTCCGCAGTTTCTTCAGCTGCTCCTTGAATGCCGTGACGCATTTCTGCATGCGCACGGTGGCGTCCTTCTTTACATCCTCCAGCATGTATCCCCCTTACATTAAGGATCGGCCGATACCACGGTACCGACGTCTTCACCCTGAACGATACGCATCAAATCGCCGGCGTGGAACAGATTGAAGACTTGCAGCGGCAAATTGTTTTCCCTGCACATGACGATGGCCGTCGCATCCATGACATTGAGGCGGTCGTTGAGCACCTTGTCGAAGGTCAGGCGCGCATAGCGCTTGGCATTGGGATTGGTCACCGGATCCGAGTCATAGATGCCGTTGACCTTGGTCGCCTTCAATAAAATTTCGGCGTTGATCTCGATGGCGCGCAGGCTCGCGGCGGTATCGGTGGTAAAAAAAGGATTGCCGGTGCCGGCGCCGAAGATCACCACGCGGCCTTTTTCGAGGTGGCGCACCGCCCTGCGCCGGATGTAGTCCTCGCAAACCTCGTTGATGCGCAGGGCCGACATGACTCGCGCATAGGTGCCCAAGCTTTCCAGCGCGTCCTGCAACGCGAGCGCGTTGATCACGGTGGCGAGCATGCCCATGTGATCGGCCGTCACCCGGTCCATGCCGGCGCGCGCCAATCCGGCGCCGCGAAAGATATTCCCGCCCCCCAATACGACTGCGACCTGAACCCCCATCTGGGTCAGGTCGCGAATTTCGCCGGCGATTCGCTTGAGGATGACCGGGTCGATGCCGTAATCCTCATTCCCCAGCAGAGCCTCGCCGGATAATTTGACCAAAATTCTTCGATAACGAGCCGTGCCGGGTTTGGTGGTCATGTGGCAGTTTAGTGTTTCTTGGGACCGTCGTCCTTGTCCTTATCTTGCGCCTTCACCTGAGCCATCACCTCGCCGACGAAATCATCCTGCTTCTTCTCGATGCCCGCACCGACCTCGTAGCGCGCGAACATCAACACCTTGGCGCCGGCCTTCTTCAGCAGCTTCTCCACGGTCGTATCCTCGTCCTTGACGAAAGGCTGACCCAACAGAGTGATTTCCCCCAGGTACTTGCGCAAGCGGCCTTCCACCATTTTGGCGATGATATCAGGGGGCTTCTTTTCGCCCTTGGTCTGCTCGGTGAGGATCTCGCGCTCCTTGGCGAGCATCTCGGCAGGCACGTCGCCCGCGTCGATGTAGGCGGGATTCGCGGCGGCGACGTGCATCGCGATGTCGCGGGCCAGCGAATCATCGCCGCCCTGAAGCGCCACCACGCTGCCGATCCGCGCGCCATGAATGTAAGTGCCCAAAGCGCCGGGCGAACTGACGCGCACAAAACGGCGCACCGCGATGTTCTCGCCGATCTTCGCAATCAGTGCGCGGCGCCGCTCATCGAGGCTTAGTGCCCCGTGCGTCAGCTCGAGCAGGGCCTCCAAGCTCGAGGGCGCGCCTTTCAGAGCCGCCGCCGCGACATCGCGGGCGAAAGCCTGGAATTCATCGCTGCGCGCGACGAAATCGGTCTCGCAATTGACCTCGACCAGGGCGGCGTCGTTGCCCGACCGCTCGATCTGCACCGTGCCTTCCGCGGCGACTCGCGCCGCCTTCTTGTCAGCTTTCGCAAGACCGCTCTTGCGCATGAGCTCGGCCGCCGCGTCCAAGTCGCCCTTGGTTTCGACCAGCGCCCTCTTGCACTCCATCATCCCGGCGCCGGTGCGCTCGCGAAGCTGTTTGACTGTATCTGCCGTAATGTTCATCGGATCCTACAACCGCCGGGTACGGCGATTCCTCAGTTGAGCAGGTTCAAAGGGCCGGCGCAGGTCGCTGCGCCGGCCCTCACGTGACGTTATGCGCCGCGCGCCGGCGCGCGCCGCCCCACGGGCCGGCGCCGCGGAGCACTGGCCGGCCGTGTTTCCGCCGGCGGGGTATCCGGGGCGTCCACATCGTCGGTTTCGACTTCCACCTCGTCGAGCGATGCCACGGCGGCGACGCCCGGCGCCACGGTCACGGGGACCTTGCGGCGCGGCGGCGGCTTGCGTTGGCCACCGCGCGATGCGGGCGGCGGCCGGCGGCCGGCCGCGCTGCGCTTCTTGGGATTGCCTTCTTCGTCCAGCTCCACGAATTCATCTTCGCCCACGGGAACTTCGGGGAGCGAGGCCTTCCCTTCCAACACGGAATCGGCGATGCCGCCCGCGTACAGCAGGATGGCGCGCATGGCGTCGTCATTGCCCGGAATCACATAGTCGATGCCGTCGGGCGAGCAGTTCGTGTCGACCACGGCCACCACCGGAATGCCGAGCTTCTGTGCCTCATGAATCGCGATCTGTTCATGGCCCACGTCGATGACAAAAAGCGCATCCGGCAGCGCCGTCATGTCGCGGATTCCGCCCAGGCTGCGCAGCAATTTCTCCATTTCACGGCGCAGCATCTGCGCCTCCTTCTTGCCGCGACGATCCAGAGCGCCGCTCTGGGCCATGTCGTCCAGCTCATTCAGTCGCTTGATGGACTGGCGGATGGTCTTGAAATTGGTGAGCATGCCGCCCAGCCAGCGCTGGTTGACATAGGGCATGGCGCAGCGAGCCGCTTCCTTCTGAACCGCGTCGCGCGCCGAGCGCTTGGTGCCGACGAACAGCACTTTGCCGCCTTCGGAAGCCACGCCCTTGATGAAGGCGGCCGCCGTCGCGTACAGAGGCTGGGTCTTCTCGAGATTGATGATATGGATTTTGTTGCGTTCGCCGAAGATGAACGGAGCCATTTTCGGGTTCCAGAAGCGGGTTTGGTGTCCAAAATGGACGCCCGCTTCCAGCATTTGTCGCATGGACACGCTGGTCATAAAACACTCCTGTTGGGTTGAGCCTCCGCGTGTCCCAATCGGCAACCCGGTTTCAGCCTTGAAATCGAAGGGATGGCCTTCATTTTCAAGGTTGCGCCGGGCACCCAGTCGATTGTGACGACACGCGTGCGGGGTTGTTAAAAATAGCCGCGCTTTATACCATGAACCCCGGGCGGAAACAAAGTCCGCCGTCGCCCCAAGGGAAGCCCGGCTCAATCTATGAATGTGACCATCAAAACCCCCATCGAGCAGGACAAGATGCGCGAAGCCGGCCGCCTGGCCGCCAGTGTGCTGGACATGATCGAGCCCTTTGTCCAGCCGGGCGTCAGCACCGAGGAGCTGGACAAGCGCTGCCACGACTTCATCGTCGAGGAGCTGAAGTCCATTCCGGCCAATCTGAACTATCGAGGCTTCCCGAAGACCATTTGTACCTCGGTCAACCATGTGGTGTGCCACGGCATCCCGGGTGACAAGCGCCTCAAGAGCGGAGACATCATCAATATCGATGTCACCGTGATCCGGGACGGATTTCATGGGGACACCAGCCGCATGTACCTCGTCGGCAGTCCCGCCATTCACGCGCGGCGCCTGACCAGTGCCTGTCACGAGGCGATGTGGCGCGGCATTCGGCAGGTGAAACCCGGTGCCCACCTGGGCGATATCGGGCACGCCATACAGACCTACGCGGAAACCAACAGCTTCTCGGTCGTGCGCGAGTACTGCGGCCACGGCATCGGGCGGATCTACCATGAAGACCCGCAGGTGCTGCATTACGGCAAACCCGGTACGGGCCTCGAGCTGGCCGCGGGCATGACCTTTACCATCGAGCCCATGATCAATGCGGGAAGACGCGATGTGCGGTTGCTGCCGGACGGCTGGACGGTCGTCACCAAGGATCAGTCGCTGTCCGCGCAATGGGAGCACACGATTTTGGTCACCGACGAGGGCTATGAGGTGCTCACGCTGGGCGCAAACGCAAGTCTACCCGCGGCCGCGGCGGCTTCTTGAACGCCCACAGCAAGCTTCTCGACCAAACCGCCGACTGGCCTTACTTGACGGCCGTTCCCGCCGCCCTCGAAGCGGGAGAGTTCTCCCCCATCGTGTTTCGCCAGGTGCTGGATCAGGGCACCGACCTCTTGAAAGATCGCTTCGTCGCCGATGATCCCATCGAAGATCTGGTGCGTGACCGGGCGCGGCTGGTCGACATGGTGCTGCGCGCGGCGTGGGCCAATCACGCCGGCAAATTTGCCGGGGACTTGGGGTTGATCGCCGTGGGCGGCTACGGCCGCGGCGAACTGCATCCGAGTTCCGACATCGACATCATGGTGCTCTTGCCGAAGAGCGATTCCGCGGACTGGCAGCCCGACATCGAGCGCTTCTTGACCTTCCTCTGGGACATCGGCCTCGAGGTCGGGCACAGCGTCCGCTCGATCGACGACTGCCAGCGCGAAAGCCTGGCCGATATCAGCGTGGCGACCACGCTGTTCGAGGCGCGGCTGCTGTCCGGGCCGGAACCGCTGTTCGCCGGCATGCGGCGCGCCCTGGCCCCCGACCGGCTGTGGTCGTCGCAGGATTTCTTCGAAGCGAAGTGCAAGGAGCAAACCGAGCGCCATCATCGCTATTTCGATACCGCCTACAACCTGGAACCCAACGTCAAATCCAGCCCCGGCGGATTGCGCGACATCCAGACCATCGGATGGGTGGCCAAGCGCCATTTCGGCACCGATACGCTCGATGAGCTGGTGGCGCATGGATTTCTGACGCGCGAGGAGCTGCGCAAGCTCAAGGCGGGGCAATCCTTCCTGTGGAAAGTTCGCTTCGGGCTGCACGTACTGACCGGCCGGCGCGAAGATCGGCTGCTGTTCGACTATCAGATCAAGCTTGCGAAATTGTTCGGCTACGAAGACGCCAGCTTCACCCTCGCGGTCGAGCAGCTGATGCAGAAGTACTACCGCACGGTGATGGACGTCAGCCTGCTGAACGAGATGCTGCTGCAGCTGTTTCGCGAGGCCATCTTGACGCAAAGCTCGGCGCCGACGGCCGTAAACGCCCGCTTCCAAATTCGCAATGATTATTTGGAGGTGACGCACCCGGAAGTATTTGCCCGCTATCCGTCGGCATTGCTCGAGCTGTTCGTACTCTTGCAGCAGCATCCTGAACTGCGCGGGGTGCGCGCCGAGACCATCCGCCTGATCGGCACCCACGTCTGGCTGATCGATGAAGAGTTTCGGCAAAATCCGCGCCACCACCGGCTGTTCATTGAAATTCTTTGCGCGCCGGTCGGCGTCACGCATGAGCTGCGCCGCATGAACTTGTACGGCGTGCTGGGCCGCTACATTCCCTCATTCGGCCGCGTCGTCGGCCGCATGCAGTACGATTTGTTTCACGCCTACACCGTGGACGCGCACACCCTGTTCGTGGTCAGCAACCTGCGCCGCCTGGCCATGCCGAAGTTCAACGACGAATTTCCTGCTTTGAGCCAGATCATGCAGTCCCTGCCGCGCCAGGAAATCGCCTATCTGGCGGCGCTGTTCCACGACATCGCCAAAGGGCGCGGCGGTGATCACTCGGAACTCGGCGCGGTCGATGCCGAAGCCTTTTGCCTGGAGCAGGGGCTCGGACGCTATGAGGCGCGCTTGGTTGCGTGGCTGGTGAGGAATCATTTGATCCTGTCGATCACCTCCCAAAAGAAGGACATCAGCGACCCGGCGATCATCCAGGAGTTCGCGCACCGTGTGGGCGATCAAGTTCACCTGGATTATCTGTACGTGCTGACCGTGGCCGACGTGCGCGGCACCAATCCAAAACTTTGGAATTCCTGGAAGGCACGGCTGTTCGAGGAGTTCTACGAGCGCACCAAGCGGGCGCTGCGCCGCGGCCTCGAGACTCCGATCGACCAGGACGAGCTGATTCGCGAAACCCAGGATCAGGCGCTGTCCATCATGTCCGAAAACGTCGCGCCGGCCCAGGCGGCGGCGGTATGGACGCAGTGGACCGAGGCGTATTTCTTGCGCTATACGGCCGAGGAGATCGCCTGGCATACCGCCCTGCTCGCCCTGAGAAAAGCGGATGACGACTCGCCGCTGGTCGCCATACGCCAGTTGACGGACCGGGGCGGCACCGCCGTGCTCACGTACACGCCGCGCCGGCTGCGCAGCTTCGCGCGCACCACCGGCGTACTCGATCAAATGGGCCTGAACGTGGTCGATGCGCGCTTGATCACCAGTGCCAACGGATTCAGTCTGGAAACCTACGAGGTGCTCGAGGACAACGGCGCGGTCATCGCGGACGCGGCACGCGTTCAAGAGATCGAGCGTGGTCTGTGGCGCGCGCTGAAGCAGGTCGACGATGCACCGCCCGCCGTCACCCGGCGCGCGGCGCGCCAGGTGCGCATGTTTTGGACGCCGACGCAGGTCCACTTCAGCGTCGATCACCGCAACGAGAGGACGATTTTGGAACTGATCGCGGCCGACCGCCCGGGCCTTTTGTCGGAGGTGGGAAAAGTATTTCGAGCCGAGCGGGTCGCCATCAACGGCGCAAAGATCATGACGGTGGGCGAACGCGCAGAGGACGTGTTCTACATCACCGGAGCGGACGGCGGCCTGCTGCCGGAAGATGTCTGCCGGCGCGTGCAGGACGCCCTCACGCAGGCGTTGGACCGCCGCGACGCGGCGGCCCGATCTTGAGTTCTCACGACGCGCTCAAATCGGTCATCGACGGCGCCTACGAAGCGCGGGCGCAGCTCACGCCGCGCACGGCATCGAGCGATGTACGCGCCGCCATCGACAGCGTGATCGACTTGTTGAACGGCGGGGTGCTGCGCGTCGCGCAGCCCGAAGGCGGCGGGTGGCGGGTCAACGAGTGGCTGAAGAAGGCGGTGCTGCTGTCGTTTCGCATCAACGACAACGAGCCGATGGCGGCCGGTGCGATGAATTTCTATGACAAGGTTCCGCTCAAGTACAGCGGCTGGAGCGCGCAGCGCTTTGCCGCCGCCGGCGTGCGCGTGGTACCGCCCGCGACGGTGCGCCGCGGCGCCTTCGTCGCCTCGAACGTGGTGCTGATGCCCAGCTATGTCAATGTCGGTGCCTATGTGGACACCGGCTCCATGGTGGATACGTGGGCCACGGTCGGTTCCTGCGCGCAGATCGGCAAGAACGTGCATCTGTCCGGCGGCGTCGGCATCGGCGGCGTGCTGGAACCGCTGCAGGCGAGCCCCACCATCATCGAGGACAACTGCTTCATCGGCGCGCGCTCCGAAATCGTCGAAGGGGTGGTGGTCGAAGCCGGCGCCGTGATTTCCATGGGCGTGTTCATCGGTCAAAGCACGCGCATCTATGATCGTGAACGGGATGAAATTCTATTCGGCCGCGTGCCCTCGGGCGCCGTGGTCGTACCGGGCACCCTGCCGGCGGCGAACGGCAAGTACGCACTCGCCTGTGCGGTGATCGTCAAGCGCGTGGACGCGCAGACGCGCGCCAAGACTTCGCTCAACGATTTGTTGCGCAATATCGATTAGCGATGATTCGGTGCGCCTAGCGAGCGAAGAGAGCCGCGATGAACGATGACGAAGCGACTTCAGCCTCTCGGCGGCAACTCTTCAAGAGCCTGGCCCTCGTCCCGATTGCCGCCCTGGGCGTCGCCGGTTGCGCCAAGGAGTCCGGCGAGCGCGCCGCCGCGAACAGCGCCGCGCCCGGCGGGTACCAGCCCACGTTTTTCAACGCCGCAGAGTGGGCATTCTTGCTTGCGGCCTGCGATCGATTGATTCCAGCGGACACTATCGGTCCGAGCGCTCTGCAAGCGGGCGTCCCGGAGTTCATCGACCGTCACATGCAGACGCCCTACGCCGCCGGCGACATTTGGTATATGCAGGGTCCCTTCCTCGAAGCGGCACCGCAATTCGGTTATCAGGGCCGGCTGCCGGTGCGCGATATTTTGCGGGTGGGCATCCAAGGTATCGACGCGCACTGTCAAAAACATTTCCGCGGCAAGCGCTTCGCGCAGATCGAGCATGCCGGGCAGGAGACGCTGTTGAAGGCAGCCGAGGCCGGCCAGCTGGAGCTGGAAAACGTTTCCGCCAGGGAGTTCTTCAATCAACTCCTGAGCGAGACGCGCATGGGGTATTTCTGCGACCCGAGGCACGGCGGCAACAAAAACATGGCCGCCTGGAAGATGATCGGCTACCCCGGCATGCGGGCCGATTACACCGACTGGGTCGAGGTTCGCAACCAGCCCTACCCGCTGCCCCCGGTCGATCTGGCCGGGAAGCGGGGCTGAGACGATGGCCATCGTCAAACCGAAGGTGGATGCCGTCATCGTCGGTATGGGATGGACCGGTGCCATCATGGCGAAGGAGCTCACCGATTCCGGGCTGAGCGTGGTCGCGCTGGAACGGGGCCCGGACCGAGATACCCAGCCGGATTTCGCCTACCCGCGCGTGGTCGACGAACTGGAAGGGTCGATTCACCGCAAATACCTGCAAAGCCTGTCGAAGGAGACCGTCACCGCACGCCACGGCAGCAAGGACACCGCGGTTCCCTATCGACAAGTGGGTTCCTTCAAGCCGGGCACGGGCGTGGGCGGCGCCGGCACGCACTGGTCGGGCTGTCACTTTCGGGCGCTGCGCGAGGACTTCAATCTGCGCAGCAACGTGCGGCAGCGCTACGGTGCGAAATTCATCCCCGAGGGCATGACCATCGCGGATTTCCCGGTTTCCTACGAGGAGCTGGAACCGCACTTCGATCACTTCGAGTACGTCTGCGGCACCTCCGGAAAGGCCGGCGTCTTGAACGGCGCCAGGATTCCCGGCGGCAATCCATTCGAGGGCTCGCGTTCGCGCGAATTCCCCCTGCCGCCGAATCGCAATTATCTCGGCGCGGAGTTGTTCTACCAGGCTGCGCGCGAAATGGGCTACAGCCCGTATCCGATTCCGGCCTCGAATGCCTCGGCGGCGTACGTCAATCCTTACGGCTGCCAGATGGGGCCCTGCAATTTTTGCGGCTTCTGCAGCGACTATGGATGCCTCAACTATTCGAAGGCCTCGCCCAATGTGAGCATTCTGCCGGTCTTGAGGTTGCGCAAGGAGTTCGAGCTGCGCGCCCATGCGCAGGTGTTGCGGGTCAATCTTGACAGCTCGCGCACCCGGGCGACCGGCGTGACCTATCTGGATGCGACCGGCCGCGAGACCGAACAGCCGGCGGATCTGGTGCTGCTGTGTGCGTTTTCCTTGTTCAACGTGCACCTCATGCTGCTCTCGGGCATCGGCAAGCCTTACGACCCGGTGGCGAATTCAGGCACGGTGGGCCGCAACTATTCGTACCAGAACTTGAACCGCGTCACCTTGTTTTTCGACGACAGCGTGCAGGCCAACGGCTTCATCGGCATCGGCGGCGGCGGCGCCACGTTCGACGATCTCAACGGCAATCAG
>Ga0210398_10002821_pt1 | contig 16770 bp, 14 predicted proteins | sample IncBWC4OmetaG_FD_161047 | JGI IMG/M metagenome (GOLD analysis project Ga0210398, IMG submission 161047) | Forest soil microbial communities from Barre Woods Harvard Forest LTER site, Petersham, Massachusetts, United States - Inc-BW-C-4-O | ecosystem: Environmental > Terrestrial > Soil >... | reverse complement strand
GTGGCTTTACTATTTATCTATGACCCGAGTGCTGCTCGCCGAGGACGACACCTCCATTTCCGAGCCGCTGTCCCGCGCGCTGCGCCGCGAGGGCTACCAGGTCGAGGTCACCGAGAACGGGCCGGCCACGCTGGACCGGGCGCTGTCGGACGGGATCGACCTCATCCTGCTCGACATCGGCCTGCCCGAACTGGACGGGCTCGAGGTGTGCCGCCGGGTCAGGGCCGAAGGACACGCGGTGCCCGTGCTGATCCTCACCGCCCGGGCCGACGAGGTGGACACCGTGGTCGGCCTCGACGCCGGCGCCGACGACTATGTGACCAAGCCGTTCCGGCTCGCCGAGCTGCTCGCGCGGGTCCGCGCCCTGCTGCGCCGGGGAACCGCGGAGACGCCGGGGAGCGTGCGCGGCGTCCGGGTCGACGCCGAGGCCCGCCGCGCCTGGCACGGGGACGTCGAGCTCGACCTGACCACCAAGGAGTTCGACCTGCTGTGGATTCTGCTGCGGGACGCCGGGAAGGTGGTCACCAGGGAGCAGATCATGCGCGAGGTCTGGGACGCGAAGTGGTGGACGTCGACCAAGACGCTGGACATGCACATCTCCTGGCTGCGCCGTAAGCTCGGCGACGACGCGCACCACCCGCGGTACATCACGACCGTGCGGGGGGTCGGATTCCGCTTCGAGCGCGGTGATTAAGCCCGGGGGAGCACTGCGGCGACGGCTGTGGCTCGCGGCGGCGGCGGTCGCGGTCGCGGCGGCGGCGATCGCGGCCGTTCCGCTGCTGGTCGTCGTGGCCGTGCGCGATCCTGTCCTGCTGGCGCTCGGCCTGCCGTTGCTGGCCGGCGCGATCGTCGCGGCCGGGGTGCTCGCCGCGGCCGTGGCACGGCGCGCGGCGCGGCCGGTCGAGGAGCTCGCCGAGGCGGCCGGCCGGCTCGGCACCGGGGACCCGCGCCCGGTGGGCCGCCGGTACGGCGTGGCCGAACTCGACCAGGTGGCCGACGGCCTTGACAGCGCGGCCCGCCGGGTCACCCACCTGCTGACCGCCGACCGCGAGCTGGCGATCGACGCCTCGCACCAGCTGCGCACGCCACTGACCGCGCTGTCCATGCGGCTCGAGGAGATGATCGCGTCGGCCGACGAGCCCGAGGTCGTCCGCGAGGAGGGCACCGCGGCGCTCGCGCAGGCCGAACGCCTCGCCGACGTCGTCAGCCAGCTGCTCAGCCCGGCGCGCCGGGTGGCCGCCGGTTCCGCGGCGCTCATCAGCGTCGACCGGATCGTGCTCCAGCAGATCACCGAGTGGGCGCCGGCGTTCCGCCGCGCCGGCCGGAAGATAGTGCTCGTCGGCGAATCGCGGCTGCAGGCCCACGTGACCCCGGGCGGGCTGGCCCAGGTCATCGCGACCCTGCTGGACAACGCCCTCATGCACGGCAAGGGAACCGTGACGATCCGGCGGACGCAGGCAGATCGCTCCGTGGTGATCGAGGTCGAGGACGAGGGCGAGGGGATACCCGCCGAACTCGTGTCCCGCATCTTCGAGCGGAGCGTCAGCGGCCGGCCGGAAGGCACCGGCCTCGGGCTGGCGCTGGCCCGCACGATGGCCGCCGCCGACGGCGGCCGCGTCGTGCTCGCGCGGCGCAGGCCGCCTGTGTTCGCGGTATTCCTGCCCCGCAATCCGCCCGGCGACCAGGCCAAGGCCACCCGCGCGGGCCCCGCCTGACAGTAGCTGTCAGCGCTTGCGATGGCGGCCAGGAGCGCGCTGGCCCGCCGGGGCGGCGGCGGTTAGCAGGGGAGACTCCACGCGTACGTTCGGAAGGAAAGTATTGTCAAGCCCCGGCTGGCGGGGAAGCTCGCCCGGCCGCGAGGAGTAGGGGTCGAGGTACGCGGGATCGAGCTCCCAGGGGGCGTAGTACCCGAAGTCCGCGCCGGGGCTCGCCGCCGCGGGCTCAGGCTGCGGGGATGGCCGCTCAGCGGGGGCCAGGAAGACCCACTTGCGGTACGCGTACCACCGGAAGACGGTCCCGAGACCGGTGCCGACCAGGCTGGCCGCGTTGTAGTCGAGCTGGTCCTTCAGGCCGAGCCCGTAGGTGGTGCTCGCGATCACCACCTCGGCGATGATCAGGCCGACCACGTTGAGCGCGATGAACAGCACCGCCTCGCGGTGCACCGCCTGGTTCTCCCGGTGCCGGAAGGTCCAGAAGCGGCTGCCGAGATAGGTGAAGACGGTCGCGGCGGCGATGGACAGCGCCTTGGCCTCGAGCGGTTCCTCGTGATAGGCGCTGTGCAGCACCGCCGCGCCGCCCAGATCGATGATGGTGCCCAGGCCGCCGACGATGCCGAACTTGATCAGCTCCGGCCCGTGGCCCCGGACGCGAGCGGACAAGTCGGCAAGTGGTCGGACCATGCGCGGAGAGCCCTTCCGTCGGCGGCGGCTGCGCACCTACGCTAGTCGACCCTTTTAGCCGCGATGTGGGGAATCGCGGTGAACGTTCAGTTACACCTCATGAGCAGGTGCCGGACTGGTTGTCGCGGCGCGAGCCGAGCGGCCGGCGACCAGCCGCCACGTGAGGTAGATAACGGCGGTGAGCACGAACCCGACCTCGAACGTCAGGTCGCCGACGTTCGGGAAGTGCGAGGGGACGATGCCGATGTACTCCGTCTGGTTGGCGAACAGCCAGATCGAGACGCCCGCGCCGACCGCCATTGCGACCGGCCCCGCCCAGTTGGCGTACTTCTTGTCGAAGAGAAGGTGCTCGATTTGTTCTGGCGACTGGCGGCGGCGCAGGATCTGGTCGCAGAACACGACCGCCAGCCACGGCGCGATCCAGTACGCGATGATCAGCAGGAAGTTGTTGTACTTGGTGCCGGCGTCATGCAGCCCCGACCAGGCGAGGAAGAACCCGACGGTGCCGAAGCCGAGGGCGACGATGGCGCGCCGGATGTGCAGCGGCAGCTTGATGCCGAGCGCCGTGAACGAGATCGCGCCTGAGTAGATGTTGAGCGCGTTCGCGGCGACCGCGCCGATCGCGATGGCGAGCAGGGTCAGGTCGGAGAGCCAGGTGGGCAGCGCGCTGGTGAAGGCGGCGGTGGGGTTGGTGCCCGCCCCGGAGGCCACGCTGGCGATCGTCCCCGAGGCGGCACCGACGGTCTCGAGCAGCACGCAGGACAGGAAGAGGCCGAGCCCGGCCCAGAACGCGATCGCGACCTTGCTGACATCGGGCTTGAAGTAGCGGGTGTAGTCCGACGCGTACGGGTTCCAGCCCACCGCGTAGCCGAACGTCGCGCCGAGCTCGATCAGGAACGCGCCGGGGATCGTCTTGTGCGCCGCGCCTGGGTGCGCCTTGGACAGCAGCACGACGGACGCGATCAGGAAGATGATCACGAGCACCGGGAACGCGTACCGTTCGAACGCGTGGATCAGGTTGTGGCCGAGGAACGCCACCACGAGCTGGACGGCCACCACGATCAGCAGGCAGAGCACCTCGGGCAGGTGGGTGAGCGAGTTCAGCGCGAGCCCGCCGCTGACGCTGTTCACCGCGAACCAGCCAATCCCGGCCACGACGGCGTTGATCCCCGCGGGCAGCGCGTTCCCCCAGTACCCGAAGCCAAGGCGGCTGAGCACCATCTGCGGCACGCCGTAGCGAGGACCGGAGGTGGACAGCAGGCCCTGGGTGATCGAGCCGAGCAGGGTGCCGAGCACGACGGCCACGAACGTGGCCCAGAAGCTCAGGCCGAGCCCCCAGACGCCGAGGAGGCCGACAAAGATGGTCGCGAACTCCATGTTCGGCGACGTCCAAGTCCAGAAAAGCTGCAGCGGGCGACCGTGGCGCTCATTGAGCGGGATGAATTCCGCTCCGCCGGGCTCGACGGCGATGACCTTCTCGCCGTACGTTCCTTCTCTGATCTGAATGTCCGGGTCGGTGACCGTCGTCATCGGTACTCCCTGCTAGCTGGCCCAGCGCACGTGACTGGCGTGGTTGATGTTATTTGCCCGCGCGATGTGGTCGCGTCTTCCGGGCGTGTGACATTGGTGGCCTTCATTGGCCTTCTGGCGGCTTTGGTGACTGGCGTTGCCCCAGTCGCCGTCGTTGGCGTGGCTGGCAGGCAAGAGAACCTGTGCACAATTGGTTATACCCAGGTTTTGGCACTTCCGCGTAGGCTACAGCGCGTGTCTGCTGCTTCGTCACCTACTTCGCCAGCCGCAGCGCCCGCGGGGCCGATCGCGCGGAAGTCGGGCACCGGGATGCCCATCGTCGGCATGGTTGGCGGCGGACAGCTCGCCCGGATGACGGCCCAGGCCGCGATCGGGCTTGGCGCGACGTTCCGCGTGCTCGCCGAGGCGCCATCGGACAGCGCCGCGCTCGTGACCCATGACGTCGCCGTCGGGTCGCATCTGTCGTTGTCTGACGTCTCGGCGTTCGCCGCGCAATGCGACGTCCTGACGTTCGACCACGAACACGTCCCCGGCGCCATCTTGTCCGATCTTGAGGCGGCCGGCGTGCTCGTCCGGCCGGGATCGGCCGCCCTGCGGTACACCCAGGACAAGCTGGCGATGCGGGACGTGCTCACGTCCACGGGGGTGCCTGGCCCCCGGTACGCGGCGGTGTCTTCCGTGGCGGAGGTGGAGGAGTTCGCCGGCGGATCATGGCCGGTGGTGCTCAAGGCCGTGAGCGGCGGCTACGACGGCAAGGGCGTCTGGGTGTGCTCATCCCCGACGGCGGCGGCCGAGGTCGTCGGGCACGGGATCGCGCTGCTCGCCGAGGAGTTCGTCCCGTTCCGCCGGGAGCTCGCGGCGCTGGTCGCCATGTCTCCGTCCGGCCAGGGGGCGGCGTACCCCGTCGTGCAGACCGTGCAGGTCGACGGCATCTGCCGGGAGGTGATCGCGCCCGCGCCCGGGCTCGACCCCGAGGTGGCCGCCGCGGCGCAGGCCCTCGCGCTGCGGATCGCGTCCTCGCTGGGCGTGACCGGGCTGCTGGCCGTCGAGCTGTTCGAGACTCAGGCCGGCGGGCTGCTGGTCAACGAGCTGGCGATGCGGCCGCACAACAGCGGGCACTGGACGATCGACGGCGCGCGTACCTCGCAGTTCGAGCAGCACTTGCGGGCGGTGCTCGACCTGCCGCTCGGGTCCTGCGCTGCGACCGGCGCGTTCACGGTGATGGCGAACCTGCTCGGCGGGACCGACCCGGACATCTACGACCGCTACATCCACGTCATGGCGGCCGACCCGGCGGTCAAGGTGCACTTCTACGGCAAGGAAGTCCGCCCCGGCAGGAAGATCGGGCATGTCACGATCGTCGGCGATTCCCGAGACGACGTGGACGCGGTGCGGGACCGGGCACGCCGGGCGGCGAGCTACCTCCGCTGGGGCACGGAAGACGGCGACTGACCTGGCGGGTGTGCCGGGTTTGCCCCAGCCGTCCGTCCCCAGGAATCAACGCCGGATAACAGGGAAGAACGTGGACAAACCTGCGATCGGCCTTAGCCGACGATCGCAGGCAGCTAGCCTGTCAGAGGTATCAACCGAGGTGGAGGCTTCGTGAGCGTTGGCGAAGCGCTAGCCGAGGCGCGTTCGCGGGCGGGTCTTTCTGTCGATGAGCTCAGCGAGCGCACCAGAATCAGGACGGCCGTTATCCGGTGCATCGAGCTTGATGACTACGACGTCTGCGGTGGCGATGTGTTCGTCCGCGGCTACGTCCGCGCGCTCGCCGGCGCCGTGGGGATCGACGCCCGTCCGCTGATCCGCGAGTACAACCGGGCGCGCGTGGAATCCTCCGGTGAGGCCCACGTCACGCACGTCGCCCGAATATCGGATCAGGTTCCTCCGGCCGATCCCGCCGGTCCCGCCCCCACGGTCGCCGACCTGCCGATCGTGTCAGAAGACCCGGCGCCTACCGTCACTGACCTGCCGGTCATCCCGGCCGAGCCGGTGCCCCCGCTCCAGCGCCCGCAGGTGCCAGGAACGCCGACCCGGTGGGTGCCCGGCACGTGGGTCGCTGAGTCGCCCGACGGGGGCGGCAGGCGCGGCACGCCCGGCACGGCCGGCCCGCGCGCACGCCCGCGGGACCGGCACCCGGTGGCGCGCGTCGCGGTACCCGCGGCTCTCGTGGTGGCCGCGGCCGGGGTGGCTGCCGGGCTCGCCGCCACCAGCCAGTCCGGCCCGCCAGCCAAGAGCGCCACCGCCTTTTCGCAGCACGCGAGCCACGCCGCGGCGTCGCCCCGCGGCGGAGGGAACACGGCGAACAAGCCCGCTTCGCAGGCGTCCAGCCCGGCCAGCCCCAGCACGTCCAGTCCGGCCACCGCGGCACCCGCGAACGCGGCCAACCCCGTTCCCGTCACATCGCTGCCCATCGCGAGCGCCCAAGCGTTCGGCCCCGCGGGCCTGGCCGACGGCGATAACCCGCAGGCAGCGCTGTACGCGATCCGCAGCGGCTCGCCGTCTCCGTGGCTCAGCCAGTGGTACGCGACGGCGGACTTCGGCAACCTGAAGCAGGGCACCGGCCTGCTGATCGACATGGGCCGCCAGGTCACGGTCACCAGCATGCGGATCGACCTCGCCGGCTACCGCGGCGCCAACCTCCAGGTGCGGGTCGGCGACGCGGCCAGCAGCCCTTACGGCATGCGGGTCGCGGCGCGCGCGTCCGACGCGGGCGGCACGGTCCGGCTGCGGTTCAGCGGTCCCGAACACGTCAGGTACCTGCTGATCTGGTTCACCCAGCTGCCGCCGAACGGCGCCGGGCAGTACCAGGCGGCCGTGTACCACGTCGTGGTGAACGGGCGGCCCTGATCAGGCGCCGGAAGGGCGAGCAGGGCGACCGCGCGGGCGGGCTGACCGCGGCGCGGCGGCGAGCCGGCCTAGCCGCGGTGCTGGGGATGGCTGCCCTCGCGCTGCTGGGTTTCGGGGCGTTCGAGTTCGCCGGCCAGGTGACCGGCCACGCCACGCTCACCGCGCAGAAGCGCAGCGCGCCCCCGCAGCAGGAAGCCAAGCTCACGCCGTCGCCCACGCCGACCGCCCTGGCCGCGCCCACCGTCAGCGCCACGGCGACGGCCCAGCCCACCGCGCCCCCGCGGGCACAGACGATCGTGCCGGTCAGCGCGGTCGCGTTCGGCCCGCAGGGCACGGCCGACGGCGACAACCCGCAGATCGCCGCGCGGGTGCTCACCGACCCGGCCATGGGCTGGCTTACCCAGTGGTACGCGACGCCCCAATTCGGCGGCCTGAAGCAAGGCACCGGCTTGCTCCTCGACATGGGCCGAACGGTCACCATCACCACCGTCAGCCTGACCCTGGGCAGCCCGCCCGGCGCGGCACTGGAACTGCGCCTCGGCACGGCACCGGACTTCAGCGCCCTCTCCGTGGTCACGAGCGCCACCGCCACCCGCGGCCAGCTGAGCCTGCCGCTCACCACCCCGGTGAGGGCGCGGTACGTGCTGGTGTGGTTCACCAGGCTGCCGCCCGACGACGCGGGCACCTATCAGGGGTTCGTGCATCAGATCACGGTCCAGGGTCAGCCCTAGCCGACCGGTTACGCTAAGGCCGTGCAGACAGAAGCGCCGCTGGTCGGCGTCGTGATGGGCAGCGACTCGGACTGGCCGGTGATGCGGGCCGCGGCCGAGGCCCTGGACGAGTTCCACGTGCCCTACGAGGCGGACGTGGTCTCGGCGCACCGGATGCCCAGGGAGATGATCGCCTACGGCGAGGGCGCCGAAGAGCGCGGGCTCCGCGTCATCATCGCCGGCGCCGGCGGCGCCGCGCACCTGCCGGGAATGCTCGCGTCGGTGACGCCGCTGCCCGTGATCGGCGTCCCGGTCCCGCTGAAGTACCTGGACGGGATGGATTCCCTGCTGTCGATTGTGCAAATGCCCGCCGGCATTCCGGTGGCGACGGTAGCGGTGGGCGGCGCGCGGAACGCCGGGCTGCTCGCAGTGCGCATTCTGGCCGCCGCGGACCCGTCGCTGCGGGGCAAAATGACCGAATTTCTGGCTAATCTTACGGAACAGGCCCGTGCAAAAGGTGCGGCCCTGCGCTCTATTCTCTAGCCTCTTACCTCCCTGCATTTACGAGGCTAGATATCGGTTTGAGCACGGTGTCGCTTGGCACCGCTTTACGCGAGGGACATTAGGGCATCCTGGAAACAGTCCAGACAACCGGAACGGGAAAAGGTTGCAGGTACTGATGGGGGAAATGGGGCGCGTTGCGCTAATGGTGTTTTGGGGGAGAAATGAACTTTTCTGTTACTCGGGTGCGTCCGTTTCGCTCGCTTGGGCTTTACCGGAGCAGCGGCAAGCACGCCGCGCCGCGTGGCAACGTGCAATGGTCGTGGAGCCCGGCGCCGGACGAGGCCGCGCACCGGCGCCCGCCTGCGGAGTCGGCACAGCGCGTGAATGGCCCGGCCCACCAGAAGACGGCCGGCTCGCGGCCCACCGGCGACGGTGGGGGGGCAGCCTGAAGGAAACGCTGGTCGCGGACTTGGAACGGCCGCGTGGGAGGAGCCAGGTTACGATCTGGGGATGAGCACGTTCGCGCTGTCCGAAGAGCATGAGGCGCTGCGGGAGGCCGTCCGCGCCCTCGCGGATGACAAGATCGCGCCGCGGGCGGCGGAGATCGACCGGACCGCGGAGTTCCCGTGGGACGTGTACGAGGCGCTGGTCAAGGCCGACTTCCACGCGCTGCACATCCCCGAGGAGTACGGCGGCGCCGGCGGCGACGCCCTGGCCACGGCGATCGTCATCGAGGAGGTCGCCCGGGCGTGCGCCACTTCGTCGCTGATCCCCGCGGTGAACAAGCTCGGCACGATGCCGCTGCTGCTCGGCGCGTCGGCCGAGGTCAAGCAGCGCTACCTGCCGCCGGTCGCGCGCGGCGAGGCGATGTTCTCCTACGCGCTGTCCGAACCTGAGGCCGGCTCGGACGCCGTCGCCATGCGCACGAGGGCGGCCCGCACGGCCGACGGGTTCGTGCTCAACGGCGTGAAGCGGTGGATCACCAACGCCGGTGTGTCGAAGTTCTACACCGTGATGGCGGTGACCGACCCCTCGGCGGAGGCGAACGGGATCTCGGCGTTCGTGGTGGAGGACGGGGATCCGGGGTTCTCGTTCGGGGCGCCGGAGCACAAGCTCGGCATCAAGGGGTCGCCGACGCGGGAGCTGTACTTCGATAACTGCGAGATCCCGGCGTCGCGGTTGATCGGCGGCGAGGGGCAGGGCTTCAAGATCGCGCTGCGCACCCTGGACCACACCCGGATCACGATCGCGGCGCAGGCGCTGGGGATCGCGCAGGGCGCGCTCGATTACGCGGTCGGGTACGTGAAGGAGCGACGGCAGTTCGGGCGGCCCGTCGCGGACTTCCAGGGCGTGCAGTTCATGCTCGCCGACATGGCCATGAAGCTGGAAGCGGCGCGGCAGCTCACCTACGCGGCGGCCGCCAGGTCGGAACGGGCGATGGCGGGGGAGAAGGTCGAGGACCTGACGTTCTTCTCCTCGGCCGCCAAATGCCTGGCCTCGGACGTGGCGATGTCCGTGGCGACGGACGCGGTGCAGTTGCTCGGCGGGTACGGCTACGTGAACGACTACCCGGTCGAGCGCATGATGCGGGACGCCAAGATCACCCAGATCTACGAGGGCACCAACCAGATCCAGCGTGTTGTCATGGCCCGCCAGCTCCTGAAGTAGCCTGGCCCCCCGCTCGAGGTCGCGCGCCCACGCAGTTGGCGAGGTCTCCAGGTCAGCTGTCGGCGGCCAGCACCGTTCCCAAGTAGGGGCCTATGGTCGCGGCGGCACCGTGACCCGGATGCCAGTGCTGGCGACCACGCGATAGAGAGTCCCGAGCCGGGCCCACACGTCCCCGGAAGGCAAGTCAGCGGTGAGGCTCGACCCCGCTCCTAGTGGCAGGTCCAGATCAGGCAGGTACTCGTCTAGGTGGTAAGGAACCTTCAGCACGCTCATGGCAGCAGGCTAGACGCCTGAGAGTGAGACCTAAATTGACGATTCAACCCGCAAATTTTGAGGCTCAGGCGCAAATGTCCTGGCTTATTCCCAGTAGGCATGCGATGCGGTGACAGCTGCGGTCGGCTCGCCGTGCGGGGTACTCGTCCTGGCGCGAAAGTCAGCGAGAAGGAACGGGAACCGCAGGGAGAGCCTAGGTATCTTGTCCGAAATTTCATGACTTATCAGCACAAATAATGCCAGCTAGGCGACCATGATCACGAAGACTTTTTTCCTGATGTAAGAAAAGTCTCTTATACGCACCTTTTCTTTCCGTGATCATGGGATTTCGATCGGCGTTATACCCATAGAGGGTATTCTCCGTCGCCCTGATTAAGCCTCTGCGATTACTCCCCGGCTGGCACAGGGCGCGAGAGAGCGTAAAGGAGCGCGGCGAGCGTGGTGCCTGAAGAGATCTCGCCGCGGCTGATCAGTTCGGGTACGTCGGCGAGCGGTACCCAGCTGATGTGGTCGGACTCGTAGTCGTCCTTGGGTGACCCAGTTCGCTCGGCACCGTCGGCTAGGTAGACGTGATGTGCGGAGTCGGAGATGCCCGCCGTGGGTTCGACGCGCAGCAGGAAGGTGAGCGGCCCGGGTCGCCAGCCGGTCTCTTCCTCGGTCTCCCGGGCTGCCGCGTGAGCTGGGTCCTCGCCGGGATCGATCTTGCCGAACGGGATCTCCCAGCCCCAGCTACCGGTGATGAACCTGTGTCGCCACAGCAGCAGGACGCGCCCGTCTTTGACTGTGACAGAGCCCGCTCCCGGCGGAGTCCTGATCAGCCGGTGCTCCAGGTGCCGGCCGTCGGGCAGTTCGACGTCGGCGAGCCGGATGTCCAGCCACTCATCGGTATACAGGGGCTTCTCGGCGTGCACGATCCAGCGCATGCGCTGATCCCTTTCTCGAAAGGCCCCCTCACGGGGTGGCGATCCGCTCCCGATCCCGGCCTAGTCCGCGGCGTCCAGGCACCTGCCGTATTCGTCGAGCGCCGATCGGTAACTGGCCAGGGCTGATGCCGCTTCCCTGGCCTTCGCGGCGGCAAGCACGTCGTGCTGCGCTGTGGCGCCGTAGCGCTTATCCAGCTGTTTCAGCCCCGCATCGCCGTCCGAGAGCTGTTCGTAGCGCAAGTCACCGGCCGCGATCATGGTCTCGATAAAAGCCACTGCGTCGCGGCAGCTGGCGATGATGTCGTCGTACTCGCGGTCGCGGGCCGCGTTGAACGCGGCTGCCATCTCCGGGCCGCCGAGGAGCGGCTGTGCGCGGAACAGCACCGCGGAGCCGCCAGCGTCGGCGATCGTGACTCGCATCCGCCGCATCACCCGTTCCGCTGGTCCGGGGGGCGCTACCGCGCACGCTCGCGACAGGTAGACGGCACCCGCCGCGGTCAGCTTCCGGTGCACGAGCAATCTCAGCGCCGTGGACTTGGGGGGCAGATGGTAGACGAGTACCAGCCACGTCACGGTGCCAGCGTCGGGAGTGCCTGCCATGTCAGACCGCTCCCAGCAGGTAAGCGAGCAGGATGACGACGAACACGTACAGCAGGTACAGGTTGACGTCGCCGGACTGTATCGGTCGCACCAGGTCGGCCAGCCATTCCAGCCCCCGGACCACGGGCCGGTACAGGTACTGCTCGAACACGGGGGTCACCCGCGTCTCGTAGTGCACGGGGCCGGAGCGCCCGGCCGGGTCGTCGTCAGCCGGACGGGTGACGGAGACCGCCGGCCGGTACAGGGCGTCGAACATGACCCGGGTCGGGGCGGAGAACGTCATGGCCGAGTACTGCATCCGCGGCTTGAACGACACGATCCCGCCGTCCCACACCGGCACCCGCGTGGATCCGGCGCGCGGCCGCCCGGCGAGGAAGATCAGGACTGGCACGGCGAGCGCGCAGACTAGGAACACCGCCAAGTAGGTGGGGGAGAACGCGGCGAAGTCGGCGTGCGCGGGAATCACGGTGAGCTTGCCGGGCAGCAGCAGCGGCCCGAGACTGACCCCGGTGACGGTGCGGGCCGCCCGCGATAGCGCGGCGAGCATGACGGGCGCGCCGACGGCGAGCGCGGCGCAGGCGACGGCCAGCAGGGCCGGCCCGAGCACCGGCTGCCCCGTCTCGGAGGCGGCGGCGGCCTGCCTGGTGCGGGGCATGCCCAGGTACGGGATGCCGAAGCCGCGGACGAACGCGTAGATGGCCAGCCCGCCGGTGAGCCCCAGCGTGCCGGCGGCGAGCACGATGAGGATGCCGGTCAGGTGGCTGCCGGTGCGGAAACCCTGGAACAAGCCCTGGAAGATCAGCCATTCGCTGACGAACCCGTTCAGCGGCGGCAGCGCGGCGATGCCCAGCGTGCCGGCGAACGCGATCACCGCCGAGCGGGGCAGGCGATGGATCAGCCCGCCGAGGCGGTCCATGTCCCGGGTGCCGGCGGCATGTTCCACCACTCCCGCCTCGAGGAACAGCAGCGTCTTGTAGCAGCCGTGATTGGCGACATGGTAGATGCCGGCGATCAGCAGGAACGCCCACAGCGCCTGCTGCCGGTAGGCGTGAAAGGTCATCGCGGCGCCGAACGCGGTGACGATGATCCCGGCGTTCTCGATCGTGGAATAGGCGAGGAACCGCTTGATGTCGCGTTCGGCCATCGCGTACAGGATGCCGATCGCCGCAGTCACCGCCCCGGCGAACATGGTGAGCAGGCCGGGCCAGGCGCCCGCGGGCGGGGCCAGCCGGAACGCGAACAGCGCGATCCCGTACACGCCGAGCTTGACCACCACGCCGGACAGGAACGCCGACCCGTCGGCGGGCGCGACCGGGTGCGCCTCCGGCAGCCACACGTGCAGCGGGACCAGGCCCGCCTTGAAACCGAACCCGGCCAGCGCCAGCAGGTAGGCGGCGGCCCGCCACCCGGCCGGCACCGATGAGGCGTGCGCCGCGATCCCGGCCAGCGTCGTCGCGCCGGTCTTGGCGGACAAGATCACGAACGCCGCCACGACCAGCAGGAACCCGGCCTCGGACAGGGCCAGGAACCAGAACGCGCCGCGCGCCGCGCCGAGATCCCGCGGGTGACGGAGGATGAGCAGGTAGCAGGCCAGGCTCATCGTCTCCCAGGCGACGAGGAACGTGACCATGCCGCCCGCGGCCAGCACCGTCAGGCAGGCGAGCAGCGCCAGGTTGTAGGCGGCCAGGTACAAGCTCGTTCCGGCGGACGGCTGGTGGTAGCGCGGCGCGTACAGGGCGATGGCTACCGCCACCACGCCGAGTAGCGCGGTGAACACCCCGGCCAGGCTGGTCGCCTGGAGCTGGAGCGGCCCGCCGGTCACCGTCGGGCCGCCCAGGGAGACCACCGCCGTGTCGCCGTAGAGCAGCGACCAGCCGCCGCCGGCCGCGGCGGCCGCGCCGCCGACCGCCGACAGCACGCAGCACGCGCGCAGGCCGGCCGGGGTCCGCGCGATCAGCAGGCTGGCGACGGCGGCGGCGAGCCAGGCCGCTCCCGCCGCGTAGAGGAAGTCGAGGGGCGTCATGAGTCACCCCGCGTACGTTCGGAATCATCGGGGGCGGTGAACGGCAGGTCCCGCACCTTTTCCGCGAGCTTGCCCACGGCCACCCCGAGCCCGTGCAGCAGGGCAAGCGGGCTGGGCGGGCAGCCGGGGATCCACACGTCGACCGGGAGGACCGCGTCCACGGTGCCGTGGGTGAACGGGTCCGCGGGGTAGACGCCGCCGAGCGCGCAGGCGCCGGTGGCGACGACCACCTTGGGGCCGGGCATGGCGTCGTAGGTCTTGCGGGCGGCGACCTCGAACGCGCGGATCATCGGCCCGGTGACCAGCAGCAGGTCGGCGTGCCGCGGCGCGGGGGTGAAGAAGAACCCGAGCCGGTGCAGGTCGTAGTGCGGCGCGGTGAGCAGCCGGATCTCCTGCTCGCACACCGCGCACGAGCCGGTGTCGAGGGTGCGGATGTGCAGGCTGCGGCCGAACTGCCTGGCGATGGTCTCCCGCAGCTCTTCGGCGGTGACGGGCGTCACGGCGCCTCCCCGCGAAGCGGGATTCGCTTGATCAATACTGAACGGGCGGTTGCTGCGAGTTCGAACTCACCGCTTGACGTAACCGCGTGCGGGGCCTCGGTCGCGCATCGTCCGCAGGCCGCGCACGCGCCGACGTCGTAGACCAGCACGCGGTCGTCGCGGCGCAGCGCACCGCCGGGGCAGACGGCGACGAGGCGGTCGGCGACGCCGGCGGTCAGCTGCCCCGGCCGGAAGGCGGGCGGCGTCGGCAGCGACGCGGCCGACGGGTCGGGCCTGGCCGGGTACCGGGTGGTGACCACGCCCCGGCGGAGTCCGCGGACGAACCACAGCGTCATTCGGTGCCTTCCTTCAGCGGGCCATTCCTGCGGCGGTCAGCCAGAAGCTGGCCTCGATGATCGGGATGTCGGTGAACACGTTCTGCGAGCGGCAGGCGTCGTCGAAGCCGCGCCAGTTCCGCGCCGAGGCGGGGCGAAGCCGCGCCCGGGTGATCCGGCCGTCGTCGTCGAGCGCCACCCAGGCGAGCGCCTCGCCGCGCGGCGATTCGGCCCAGCCGAGCCCGGTGCCCGCGGTCCGCGGGACTTCCGTGACGCCTGCTGCGGTGCCCTCGCGGAGGAACTCGCCGATCAGCCGCACCGATTCGGCGGCCTCGGCGAGCATGACGCTGAACCGGGCGAGGACGTCACCGGCGGCCCCGGTGGCCACGGTGACCCCGGTCCCGTAGGGGGCGCCGGGCACCTGGCGGGCGTCGGCGGTCAGGCCGGCGGCCCGCGCGACCGGGCCGACCAGGCCGAGGCTCCGCGCTTGGGCCTCGGTCAAGATACCGGTCGCCTCGAGCCGGTCGACGAACGAGTTGGTGCCGAGCAGGGCGTCCGCCGTGCGCTTGAACTCGCCGTAGGCGTTCGGGAGCTCGCTGGTGATCGCGTCGGCGTCGGGCGCGCGGCTGGCCCCGCCGGCGGCGATGACGCCGAACAGGTACCGGTGGCCGAACACACGCGCGTTCAGCCTGAGCAGCCGTTCCAGGGTGATCTCGGCGGCGGACTGGCCGACCGCCAGCCCGGTCGCCTGGCACAGCGCCGCCATGGCGGCGGCGTGGTTGTACAGCCGTTCCAGCTCGAGCGCGACCGCCCGGGTGCGCTGCGCCGTCTCGGGTGGCCGGGTCCCGGTGGCCGCCTCCGCCGCGGCGGCGAGGGCCCAGCCGACGGCGACGGCGCTGAGGCCTTCGGTTCGTTCGGCGAGGAACAGGGCCTGTTCCGGGGTCTTGCCCCGCAGCCGCCATTCCAGGCCGCGGTGTTTGTGCCAGGTGAACAGGTACAGGTCGACGACCTCCTCGCCGCTGGTCACCAGGCCGTAGTAGAGAGACTCGACGCCGACCTGGCGGACCGGGCCGAACGGGAACTCGAACGCCTGCCCGCCCACGATGTGCGGCGCGCGGGCCTCTTCCGGTTCTGGCTGGGGTTTATGGCCGAGCGTGGGGAGGTCCGCGTGCGGCGGGAGCATGATCCGGTTCAGCGGTTTGCCGCTCGCGGGGCGGATGCCGAACTGCTCGTAGATCTCGCATTCCTCGACGAACGCCGCGGGCGCGATCTCGGACAGCGCGGGGTACTCGCCGTTCTCGATCGAGGTCTCGGTGATGACGTACCCCGCCTGACCGGCGGTGTCGTTCGCCCACACGAGGCGCAGCGTGGTCGCGTCGCCGTCGGAGCCGGCCGCGAACATGTCCGCGAGCCGGAGGCCGCCGAGGTCTCGCACCACCGCTTCCAGGTCCGGGGAAGCCACCTGGAACGTGGTGACCTCGCCGGGGACCGTCCGCGGCAGTGAAGGGGGAACGGGGAGGTGGGTGGGGGTCATCCGATCACCGCCGCCGACTGCCGCAGGACGCTGTCCAGCCCGGCTGGGATCCACAGCCCGAGGACGAGCAGCGCCGCCAGCCCGAGCACCAGCGGCGCCGCGCTGACGGCCAGGCTCCATGCTCGTGGGGAGTTCTCAGCGGATATCGCGGAAAACTCCCCACGATCATGACTGGGCGGGTCGCCGGTCACCATCGCGGTCGTCGTCCTCGCGAAGGCGAAGAACGCCACGCCCAGCAAGGCGAGCAGCAGCAGCGGGAACGCGGGGCTGCCCGCGGCGAAGCCCGCCCGAACTATGGTGAGTTCGGCCAGGAATACGCCGAACGGCGGGGAGCCGAGGACCGCGAACGAGGCGAGCAGCAGCGCTCCCCCGGTCACCGGCACGGCGGCGAGCAGGCCGCTGACTTGGGCGGCCTCCCTCGTCTTGTAGCGGAGCGACACCTCACCGCTGGACAGGAACAGGACCGTCTTGGCCAGGGCGTGGTTGAGGACCTGCAGCAGCGCGCCGTACAGCCCGAGCGTCCCGCCGAACCCGAGGGCGACCGCGATGATCCCCATGTGCTCGACGCTCGAGTAGGCGAAGAGCCGCTTGAAGTTCCCCTTCCGCACCATGAACAGGGCGCCGATGACGATCGACGCGAACCCGAAGGACAGCAGCACCGCCCGCGGGTACGTGCCGCCGAGCCTGGCGTGGGCGATCGCGAGGAACCGGATGATCGCGTACATCCCGGTGTTCAGCAGCGCGGCGGACAGCATCGCGCTGGCCGGGCTTGGCGCCTCGGCGTGCGCGTCTGGCAGCCAGGTGTGCATCGGCGCCAGGCCGACCTTGGTGCCATAGCCCACGACCGCCAGCAGGAACGCGAGGCGCAGGCTCTGCGGGGCGAGCTGGCTAGCATGCGCGAGCAGGTACGGCCAGGTGAGCGCGCGGTTGGAGCCCGGGTGC
>Ga0210398_10002820_pt1 | contig 16774 bp, 14 predicted proteins | sample IncBWC4OmetaG_FD_161047 | JGI IMG/M metagenome (GOLD analysis project Ga0210398, IMG submission 161047) | Forest soil microbial communities from Barre Woods Harvard Forest LTER site, Petersham, Massachusetts, United States - Inc-BW-C-4-O | ecosystem: Environmental > Terrestrial > Soil >... | reverse complement strand
CACAACTGGCTCAGCCCGCGTCATATCCCCTTTCCGTCCAGCCTAGATGCGCTCCTCGGCACTCTATTTGCGCCCATTGCATGGCTCATCGGTGTTCCGTGGCATGACGCGAGAATTGTCGGCGACCTGCTGGGAACGCGCATGGTGATCAATGAGGTCATTGCCTATTCCATGTTGGGAGCGCAGAAGGCGATGCTCGATGTCCGTTCTTTCACCATTGCCACATTTGCCCTCTGCGGCTTTGCGAATCTCAGTTCCATTGGTATTCAGATCGGTGGGATCGGCGCGCTTGCTCCCAACCGGCGAAATGACCTGGCCCGACTCGGATTACGTGCCATGCTGGCTGGAACCATGGCAAATTTGATGTCTGCCTCGATTGTCGGCATCCTGATGCGATAAAACATAAAGAGACGTGAGCAACGACAGTTCCCTATTTGAGCAAGCTACTGCTGCGACCGCCTTTATCCGTGGTCGCACTCCGCTGACACCCGCTATCGGAATCATTCTTGGATCCGGGCTTGGCGCCTTCGCCGACCATGTCGCGGATGCGACAGCCATTCCCTTTACAGACATTCCACATTTCCCAAAGTCAACCGTTCCAGGGCATAGCGGACGGCTGGTCATCGGCACACTTGATGGCGTTCCCATAGCGGTTATGCAGGGCCGCGTGCATGCGTATGAAGGTTACTCTCCGGAAGAAGTGGGGTTTCCGGTTCGCGTGCTGGGTCTGCTGGGCGTGAAGACGCTGGTCGTCACGAATGCAGCGGGTGGCATTCGCCTGGACATGAAGCAGGGCGATCTGGTGCTGCTTTCCGATCACATCAACTTTACTGGGCGCAATCCATTGGCCGGGAAACATGACGAGCGCTTCGGGCCGCGCTTTTCCGATATGACGGAAGCCTATTCGTCACGTCTTCGCAGGCTTGCTGCTCAGGCGGCTGACCGCGGAGGTTTTTCACTCGCAGAGGGAGTGTATCTTTGCGTCCTGGGCCCGAGTTTTGAGACACCCGCAGAAATCCGGTCTTTCCGTGCAATGGGCGCCGATCTGGTTGGCATGTCTACCGTGCTGGAGGTGATCGCCGCGCGGCAGTTGGGGATCGAAGTCGTGGGCATCTCCTGCGTCACCAATCTTGCAGCAGGGATTCAGCCTGACCCGCTGAGTCACGAAGAGGTCATCGAAACAGGCCACCGCGTTGCAGCGCGATTCACACAATTGCTGACAGCTCTACTTCCCGCGATTCACAAGGAAACCTCTCAAGCATGAACGGAACAGACAGTGGCCCCGTTGTTATCGGAATTGCCGGATGTTCCGGCTCAGGCAAGACTTCGCTGGCGCAGGAACTGGCGCGTGAGCTGGAAGGCACGCACTTCCATCTGGACCACTACTATCGTGATCTATCGGCGCTGAGCTACGAGGAGCGATGTCGGCAAAACTTCGATCATCCAGACTCTCTGGAATCGGCGTTGTTGATCGCCGACCTTCGTCAGCTTGCTTCCGGCAACAGCATCAGGCGGCCGCAATATGACTTCGCCACGCACACACGCATCATCGGCGAGTCTGTACCTGTCTACGAACCGCACTTCCTGCTGGTGGACGGCATTTTTGCCCTGCACTATGCGGCGTTGCGACGGCTGTGCCATCTCAGAGTTTACGTCGACACACCGGATGACGTTTGCTACCAGCGCCGTCTAGCGCGCGATGTACAGGGTCGCGGACGCAGCCCGAAATCTGTAGAAAAACACTATGCGGAAACGGTCCGTCCGATGGCCGAAGAGTTTGTTCGCCCCTCGGCGCAATATGCAGATCTGGTAGTCGACGGCACAGCCTCCTTCGACTGGTCAGTCGAGCAGGTTCTGGGGACGCTGCGACAAAAGCAGCTTCTTATCTCCCAGGAAACATATACGCTGGATGGCTTTTTCGGCCACTCCTGAAATCCGTTTCTCGTGCAATAACCCGCACCAGTTAGAGCGGACTAGTCATAATGCCGCTCAGGGACGGGTTTGGCGCTCTCAACCCATGCCGAGTAGATCAGGTCGCGCAGCATGCTAGCCCCGGCAGCAATACGCTCGGCCGTAAACTGCTTTGCTTCCGGCGTGCCCGCGCCTTCAAAACCGTGGGCCTTGTCGAGCTGATAGACGCGCTCGACCAGTGCGTTGGAATGCCGCAGATAGGCCATGTAGTCGTCGAACTGATCACCCACTGGATGAAGTGCAGCCATTAACGGCCTTACATCCGCTTCCTTGATGTTGGCTGCAACGTAGGGTCCCTCAAACTGCGCGTGAATCTTGTGATCTGTGGTGTAGCCGTTAGGATTTTCCTTTTCCACCCAGCCGTTGTAGTTGATCGTAGTGTGCAGCGGCTGTGAACCGTCTCCCACATAGTGACCCAGCCAGCCCGCATAGAAGAGAACAGCTGCTTCCACAGGCTTGGTGTCCTCATGTTGTGCGCTCAAAGCGCGGTAGTCGCGCATGGCAGTCTTGAGGCGCTCCCAAATTTCGTTTGTGATGTAAGGCTGAAAGCCAATGTGTTCGGGCCGTAGCTCACGGGCCTGTGCCGGATGTGTGAGGCTGGCGGCGTATGCAGCAGCAATAAAGTCATAACGGCGGCGCGGCAGCGGCTGAATGACGTCCGCCAGCTCGAGGTCAATGAAGTGATCGGGCGCCTGGGCCGCATTAAGTTCCGGCTCGGCAAGCCCACGCCAGCGGTCCGGTTCGGGTCCCAGGTATTCAATTTCATCGATGGCAGCTTGCGTATGCAGAAACGCAGGCATGTCGGCCGGCAGATTAGCCGCTGCCAGCTTGTTCACCAGACGATGGCCCTCATTACCCCATCCAAACGATGACGGTACTGCAATCAAAGGCAGCAGAACAGCTACAGCGACACGGCGCAGCAAGGTGGAAGCAGTCAGTTTCATCAGAGCCGAGTATAAATGGAGACCGTTTCGAACTCGTCAATGAACAGGAATTCTGAACCTTCTAAGCAGTGAAACCTGTTTACCCACGCATTTATGATCGAAAAGATGATCTTTCGTAAAAAGAAGCTGAAGCAGGAACACAAAGTCATGTTGCAGGCAGAGCGGGCTCAAGGCGCGCTTCTGCCTGAGTATCATCGCGCTACACCTGAGTGTCCTCATCCGGAGCGATGGAGCATGTATGACTCCATGACCGCCGAGGCCGAAGTCCTTGAATTTCTCCGTAGCCTCATTACGACAGTGAAGCCGGAACTGGTTGTCGAAACAGGAGCGTTCCTGGGTGCCAGCACCCTGTGGATCGCAGAAGGATTGAAGCAGAATGGCTTCGGCAAAATCATCAGCTGCGAGCTGGACCCGGTGGTATTTGCGAAAGCGCAGGAAAAGATTGCCAGTTCGGGTCTTTCCGAGTGGATTGAGCTGCGAAATGAATCGAGCCTGGAGATGAAAGTCGACGGCACAATCGATCTGCTCTTTAGCGACAGCGATATGCCAATCCGCGAGCCCGAAGTGAAGCGTTTTCTCCCGCAGATGAATCCGCAGGGCCTCATCCTGATGCACGATGCCAGCTCACATCTGAAAGTCGTTCGCGAAGCTGCCCTTAAGATGGAGGCCGAAGGGCTGCTCTCGGTGATATTGCTACCAACTCCGCGGGGACTTGTCATGGCACAGAAGCGTGAGGGGCGGCGATAGCTCCGCCCATTTCTTCGCCTTAGATTCGCCAGTTTCATCGAAGGAAATTCATACAAATCGCCGGTAAATACGCGGCTTTTGTTGATATTCTGGAATGGCTATGCCTACGAAACAGGAACTTCTCAAAGACCCTATCCAACACATCGACATCAAGAAACACAACGTCGTTGCGCTGGTAGATGCCATGGAGCACATGGCCTATAGCTCCCGTGACCTTCACCGGGCTGCTTCGATCTACGAACGGATGCTCCGCGACACCGACTGCGGCGTCATCCTCTGCCTCGCCGGTTCGCTCATCAGCGCCGGATTAAAGCAGATCTTCATCGACCTGATTCGCAATCACATGGTCGATGCCATTGTTTCGACCGGGGCCAACATCGTTGACCAGGACTTCTTCGAGGCCCTCGGCTTCAAACACTGGATTGCCAACGATGTTCTGAAACAAGGAAACGAAGATGGGATGCTTCGCGACCTGATGATCGACCGCATTTACGACACGCTGATCGACGAAGAAGAGCTCCGCATCTGCGACGAGACCACTGAGAAGATCGCAAATGCGCTCGATCCGCGCCCCTACAGCTCGCGTGAGTTCATCCGCGCAATGGGCGCTTATCTCGATGCAAACGGCAAGACCCCGGAAAAAGGTGGCGTCGATTCCATCGTCTTTGCGGCATACCAGAATGATGTGCCCATCTTCTGCCCGGCTTTCAGCGACTGCTCGGCAGGCTTCGGCCTTGTCGCCCACCAGCACGCCCGTCAGGACAAGCCAAAGGTTTCACTCGACTCGGCAAAAGACTTCTACGAAATTACGCAGCTGAAGATCGCCAATCCAACAACCGGCCTGCTCATGATCGGCGGCGGCGTCCCCAAAAACTTCGCGCAGGATATTGTTGTTGCCGCCGACATTCTCGGCAGCGAAGCACCAATGCATAAGTACGCCATCCAGGTTACGGTAGCCGATGTCCGCGATGGGGCTCTGTCTTCAAGCACCCTGAAAGAAGCCAGCTCCTGGGGTAAGGTCGACACGACATTTGAACAGATGGTTTACAGCGAAGCAACGCTGGCGCTACCGCTGATTGCCGGCTATGCGTATCACAAGAAAGCCTACGAAGCGCGTTCCGGTCGTCGGTGGGCACGGCTCCTGGAGCCAGTCACAGCGTAAAGTTCGACAGGAAACGAAAGCCGGAGCCTCGTGCCCCGGCTTTTCTTTTGCCCTCTGCAGATGATTCGCTTTTTCTTTCTTTCAGAAGAAATAATTCAGCAAACAGCTGGTCAACCGTTTTCGTGCGGGAGTAGTATCGTCGGCGGAATAAACGAAAGCCTGTATTGCTTTTGTTTCATTTTTTCCGACGGAGTTGACGATGCTGCTGGTTTTTGCATCTATCGGTAGTCTCTACCTGGTTTGTTTCCTCTGGTTTCGCTCGCTGTGCCGCGCGGCCGTGCGTCTCTATGAGTCTTCAGCCGCTGAGAATGCTCAGTGCTCTAACCTTATCCCCTTCGAGCGAGGGTTAGAACTCCGCAGTCCGAAGACTCAGCGTGCGATGTAAGAGTTCCAGTCAAAACGTGTGACTGTCTTCATCGAAGAGCACATTATGTGCGTCCTCAGGCACTGTCTGAGGGGAATTATCCGATTCAGCTTCCGCGCGCAGACGGGCAACCGAAAGCCAGTTGTCTTTATATGGGCGCTCAGCTACCCACGGCGGCAATGGCATGCTGAGATAGCGGCTCAGCGCCTCCGCATATCCCTCGTATAGCTGCCGCATCTGTTGCAGACGCTCAGATGAATGCGCATCGGAACAGAGCCGCACTCCTGATTGACACATATGATCGTAAACGAGGCGAAACTGCTTTTCCGGCAGACGGTCCGGCATGTCTTTTACAGGCTCGAGCGAGAAGGCTTGCGCCAGATCCACCAAAGCGTGGCGGGCCATGGCGAAAGTCAGCTGAGCCTGACGCGCGGGCCGCTCCTGCACACCGGAGATGAGCAATGCGCAGGTGTCAAGAATCGCTGTGAGCGCGCTGAGCCAGCTCTGATGCGTATGCTGGGAACGGAAATAGCAAAGCAGAGGGTAAGAAATATGACTTTCCAGCAGCTCGGCCGACCAGCGCTCCCACTCTTCAAGCAAAAGCACCAAAGCAGCATTGCCTCCTTCGAAAGCATGACGGCGCAGCAATTCCACTGCCGTGGGCGGCGAACCAGCCCGTGCGTCCAGCAGCGAAATATTGACCTCTCGTCGGGAAAATGCTCCGTAGAGCACCGGGAAGTAGCCGATCACCATGGCTACAAAACCAAGACCCATTCCCGCTTCCAGGATTACCAGGTCGCGAATGAGGTACTGGCGCGGCACAACATCGCCCAGGCCCAAAGTGAAGAGCGTCGTTCCGCTCACATAAATATCCGACCGCAGCCCGACAGTGCGCCCCAGCGGATCGGCAAAAGGCGAACCGAGACCGTAAAAGATAAGGGCGAAGCCGAGAACCAAGGCGCCCGCCCAAATGACAATCAGCAGCACAAGCGAGAGCGGACCATAAAAGCTCAATATCGTCTCGCGCTTTCGCTCATGCTTGACCGCATTGGCAAACAAGGACCAGGGACTCCAGGTTAAGCTGTAGAAAATGTATGTAATGCGGAAGCGTCCGGTGGCCCTGCGCGGCAGAATCACCGTTTGAAACGCATCGAGCAGGGCAAAAAACAAACACGCGATACCGGCAACCAAGGTCAGGATCTGCACACGCTTTCTCTCTTTCTGGTGCGCTTAGAAGAGCAGGAATGACAGCTCCGCGTCAACGTCTGCGAGCTGTTCTACACTGGCAGCATGAATGATCTCGGCCGCATGCTCGTTGGTCTGGGAGCGCTGCTTCTTATCCTGGGCGGACTCATTCTGCTGCTCGGCAAAGCTGGCATACCCTTCGGGCGGCTCCCAGGAGATATTGCCTATCGCGGCAAAAACGCTTCCTTCTATTTCCCGCTCGGCAGCTCCATTCTGCTCAGTATTGTGCTCTCGCTCGTCTTCTACTTATTATCGCGCTTTCGGCGGTAACAGATTTTCGATAAATATTTTGAAGAATGCATCGTACTGCACAGGCATTCCCCTTAGAAATGGCGCATCTATGCGAAGGAACGAATCCGCTATCGGAAGAAAAACGTCGTAGACTAGTCTTTTGTGAATCACACCGCATCAGAATCCGGTCCGCAACTTGGCTTTGTCTTTGAAACGCCTAGAGCGGAGACGCGGCGCATCTGGAAAGTAGCAGACCTTGTCGGCGAAGTGCGCACACATATTGAGCGCGAATATGCCGATCTGTGGGTTGAAGGCGAAATCTCGAATCTGCGGCCCGCGCCTTCAGGACACATCTATTTCACACTGAAAGATGGCGATGCGCAGCTTCCCACCGTGCTCTTCCGAAGGCAGGCATCACTGCTCCGCTTTCGCCCGGAAGATGGGCTGCAAGTTCTGGTCCGGGGCAAAGTTTCGGTGTATGAGCAGCGTGGACAAATGCAGATCGTCGCCGAGTTCATGGAGCCAGTCGGGGCAGGGTCGCTGCAAGTTGCTTTTGAGCAGCTGAAGACACAGCTACAGCAGGAAGGTCTTTTCGATCAGGAGCGCAAAAAGCCGCTACCCGCTTTTCCCCGCTGTGTCGGGATCGTCACGTCTCCTGGCGGCGCTGTCATCCGCGATTTTCTGAATGTGGCAAACCGGCGCCATGCTGCGCTCGATGTGCTGCTTTATCCCGCTCTGGTGCAGGGTGAGACCGCTGCTGCCGAAATCGCGGCGGGCATCGCATATTTTAATCGCACGCGCAATGTTGATGTCATCGTCATTGCACGGGGCGGCGGCTCTCTCGAAGACCTCGCACCATTTAATTCCGAGCTGCTCTCGCGGGCCATCGCCGCATCTGAGATTCCGATTGTTTCCGCCGTGGGACACGAAACGGATTTCACGATTACCGATTTTGTCGCCGACCTGCGCGCCCCCACACCATCCGCAGCCGCAGAGATCATCACGGGGGTCTTGCACAAGGTCGAGGACCACGTCGAACAGCTGACTCTTCGTCTCCAGCGCGCTTGCCGGTATCGCCTGATGCAGGCTCGCGAAAGTTTTGCCCAGCTAAGTGTCGAGGCATCCTTCGCCCGTCTGCGTGAAAGCTTTGGGCGGCGACAGCAGCGTGTGGATGAGTTGCGCTTCCGCATGGAAGCAGCATGGAATGTAGTGAACCGTAGCGCGTCAGAACAATTGCATCTGCTCACGGCGCGTATGCTGCGGCAGGATGCAACACACCGTTTGCAGCTATTGAGTGAGCGCCTCCTGATTCTGGAAAGCCGTCTTATTCGCTCTCTGAAAAGCCAGATCCAGAATCATGCCGTCCGGCTGCAAGGCTTGAAGCGGCAATTAAATGCTCTCTCGCCGCTGGCTGTTTTGAATCGCGGCTATGCGCTCGTATTTGATGAGAACGGCTCGCTTGTGAAAAAAGCATCGAGCTTGACGCCTAATCAGCGTCTCGTTACCCGGCTTGCGGAGGGAAGCATTGAGAGCCGCCTGACCGATATTCTTTCTGAAAGAACAACTTGAATATATGAGAAAACTTTTTGGCACCGATGGGATTCGCGGCGTCGCTGGCCAGTCGCCACTTGATTCGAAGACCATCTACGCAGTTGGACTGGCGCTCGCGCATCAGGTAAAGGCAAGCAACAGCCATCCGAAACTGTTGCTCGGCATGGATACGCGCGAGTCCAGCAACTGGATCGCCGCTGTTCTGAGTGCCGGAATCACCGATGGGGGCGCTAAGGTCGAAAATGCTGGCGTCATCACCACGCCAGCTATCGCCTATCTGGCGCGCAAGCACGGTTTTGATGCAGGCGTCGTCATCTCCGCATCACACAATCCCTGGCAGGATAACGGTATCAAGGTCTTCGGCGGAAATGGCTATAAGCTTCCGGATGAAACGGAACTACGCATGGAGGAGGAAATATTCCGTCGACTCGATGGCGTGACCGAACCGGATATCTCTGCGCTCACTGCGCCGCCGGTCAACGCCCAATTTCGTGCAGATTACGAAAACTTTCTGCGCGCGGCTGTCCCAAATCTAGACCTCGATGGCCTGCAGCTTGTACTCGATTGTGCGAATGGCGCAGCGTCTGCCATTGCACCGGAACTCTTTGCCAAACTCGGTGGCAATATTCACCTCACTCATATCGTTCCGGATGGCCGCAATATTAATGCGAATTGCGGCGCATTGCATCCTGAAGTTGTCGCGGCGGAAACGAAGTCACTCAAGGCCGACATCGGCGTGACTTTTGACGGCGATGCCGACAGAGCGCTTTTTGCGGACGCTAACGGCAAAGTTATCAATGGTGACGCGGTCCTGCTGCTAGCTGCGCGGGATCTGCGTGCGCGCAAACTCCTTAAAGGCAGCCTGGTCGTGGCTACCACCATGTCGAACATGGGGCTCGAAGCGGCGTTGCGGCGCGATGGTATTCAGATGCTGCGTGCTCCTGTCGGCGACAAGTATGTACTGGAGCGAATGCAACAGGAAGATGCGTCTCTTGGCGGTGAGCAGTCGGGCCATATTCTCTTTCCGCATCTGGCGACCACGGGAGATGGCCTGCTGACCGCGTTCGTCGTTCTCGATATCGTCCGCCGTGCAGGTAAACCCTTGCATGAGCTTGTATCTGACTTGAAGGTCTTTCCGCAGGTCATCGTCAATGTCCGAGTCAAAGAGAAAAAACCGCTTGAGCAAATTGAAACCGTCACAAGCACAATTCACGATGCAGAAATTGACCTTGCCGAAAGTGGTCGCGTTGTCGTGCGCTATTCTGGCACGGAAGCCCTGGCTCGCGTGATGATCGAAGCCGAATCGGAAGAAACGATGCGGCATCATGCCGAACGTATTGCGGGCGCAATCCGCGAGGCGCTGGGCGCTTAACATTGGCACTGACATTCGGGGTGCAATACTCGCTACGTAAAGAAGGCAGATCCCTGGTCTCGCTCAGGACGACAATTCTCTTTTCATAGATTCGTCGTCCTGACGCTGACTCTGAGTGCAACGAAGAAAGTGGAAGGATCTGCTTCTTGTTCTTGTTCTTGTTCGCAGTACAAAGGCCCGACGCCTTGTGCGCTACTTCAAGTCGCGCCAGTTCGATCCAATCCCGCAATCGGCAACAATCGGCACCTTCAGCTCTATGACATGCTCCATTTCGTGCTTGACCAGAGCTTGCACTTGCTCCGCTTCGTCTTCCGCAACATCGAAGAGCAATTCGTCATGCACTTGTAAAGTCATGACTGTTTTCAATTTTTCTTCTGCAAACCTGCGATCAATCCGAATCATCGCCAGCTTGATCAAATCGGCCGCAGTTCCCTGCAAAGGAGTATTGACTGCCGTGCGTTCAGCGAACCCTCGCAGGTTGGCATTGCGGCTTTGAATATCCGGAATAGGCCGCACTCGCCCGAACAACGTGCGCACACGCTGCTCACGCCGCACTTCATCGAGCACGCGGTCGATGTATTCACGCACACCCTGATAGCGCACAAAGTATGTTTCGATGTAAAGCCTTGCCTCATGCTGATCGATGTTGAGCTGCGCTGCCAAGCCGAACGGTGAGATACCGTAGACGATGCCGAAATTCACAGCCTTGGCGCGATTGCGGGTCTCCTTACTCATGTGTTCTGCAGGAACACCGAAAACCTCCGAGGCCGTTAATGTGTGGATGTCCTGGCCTGTCTGATAAGCACGCACCAGCAGAGGGTCATCGGAAAAATGAGCCATCAACCGCAATTCAATCTGCGAATAATCTGCGGAGAAAAGTACGCGCCCCGGCGCGGCAATAAATGCTGCGCGAATCTCGCGCCCAAGCTCTGTGCGAATAGGAATGTTCTGCAGGTTGGGATTCGTCGAAGACAATCTTCCTGTGGCCGTGCCAACCTGATTGAAGGTCGTATGCACGCGGCCTTCTCTGTCGGCCAGCAGCGGCAGCGAATCGACGTAATTCGACTTCAGCTTGGCGAGCTGCCGGTATTCCAGTACAAGTTTCGGAACATCGTTGTGCTCAGCTAGTTCTTCAAGCACGTCCTGCGCGGTTGAGACGACTTTGCCCTTCCCATATTTCAACGGCTTAGGCATATTCATTTTATTGAATAGAACATCGCCGAGCTGTTTGGGGGAATTGATATTGAAGCGATGTCCCGATCGCTCATAAATCTCCTCGCCTACGCGATGTATTTCGACTGCAAGGCGTTCAGCCATGCTCTGCAATACGGCGGAGTCGATCCGCACACCGGCCTCTTCCATACGCAACAAAATCGACACGAGGGGGAGATCGATCGTTTCGTAAACGTTACGAGTCTCCAACGCAGCTGCTTCGTCGCGCAGCACCGGGGTGAGCGCATGCACAGCGTGCGCAGCCTCCGTGAGTTGTTTGTCTCCTGTTTCCTTCAATGGCTGGCTACTGAAACGCGCGGCAACATCGCTCAAACGATGAGAAGCATGCGTAGGATTCACGAGGTACGAGTACAACATTAGATCATCAGGAGCATTTCTCAGCTTTATGCCATGATGCTCAAGAACACGCAGCGTGCCCTTCAAATCGTGGAGCAGCTTGGGAACCGACTCGTCCTCCAGCAGTGGCTTGACTGTATCGAGCGGCACCAGCAGGGCCTGCCCGGTACTCGCCGAAACTGCTACTCGTGCTTCCTGCTTTTGCGCCGCAGGCTCCTCGGCAGCTTCGACAAGATCGAGCAGCGACATGGTTTTCAGTTGCGGTTCTTTTTCTTCGATGATCTCGGCTTCCTGTTCGCTGATCTGCTCAGTCACGGCCTGCAATTCCGAACTTGGCAGCGCAAGCGCGAAACCCTCTTGACCGGCTTGCTTGATGAATGCGGCTATCTGCTCCGCTGAGGGATCAAGTATGTGCACTACTGGATGTTCTAACTCCGCGGGCGCAAGTTCTTTCAACAGTGTTGTGAATTCCAATTCGGTAAATAGTTGTCTGCAGGCGTTCACGTCGGGCGGTTGTGTGCGCATGGCGTTCAGATCCAGCTCGAGCGGGACCTCACAATGAATCGTCACCAATTCCTTGCTCAACAGAACTGTATCGCGATTCCCTTCCAGAGACTCTCGATAGGTCTTGCGCTTGACCTCGGAAGCGCGATCCAGTGCCGCCTCCACGCTGCCGAATTGCTGGATCAGCTCTACAGAGCCTTTGTCGCCGATGCCAGGTGCGCCGGGGATGTTATCGATGGAGTCGCCGCGGAGGGCCATGACATCGACGACCTTCTCCGGCGGCACTCCCAGTGTTTCCTCGACCTTTGCGCGGTCAAGTATCAGGTTGTCCTTCGATGGGTTCAGTACTTTCACCTGATCGTTGACCAGTTGCAGCATGTCTTTGTCGTTGGAGACGACAAAGACCGGATGGCCTTCCTGCGCGGACTTCTTCGACAGAGTACCGATCACGTCGTCGGCTTCGAAGCCCTCGGCCTGCAGGATCGGGATGTGGAAGGCTTCCAATGCTCGGCGAATGTAAGGCAACTGCTGCGCGAGGTCGGGCGGCATTTCGGTGCGGTTTGCCTTGTAGCCTCCATAATCCACTTCGTCGAAGGTCTGCGTCTTGGCATTGAACTTGCGCAAGGTCATGGCGCGGGCGCGCTCATCGCGAAACACCTGACCGCTGATGTCGAAGACTGCGGCAAAGTATTCCGGCTGAAAGTCGCGGCGCAGCTTGTTGATCATGTTCACGAAGACGTAGGTTGCCGCTGTCGGCACTCCATTGCGCGTGGACATGGGCCGCTGGCGCTGCATTGCGTGGTATGCGCGGAAGATGAAGGACATGGAATCGAGCAGGAAGACGGGCGGCTTATTTGCAGAAGGCATCGAAATCGAGTCTACCGCTTCGCTGTGCTGACGAGAAACTCGGCGCTTACGACAGGAACATGCAGTCTCCGTAAGAGAAGAAGCGGTAGTCGGCCGCGACTGCGTGCTTATACGCTGCCAGCACAGGCTCGCGTCCGCCGAAGGCACTTACCAGCATGAGCAGTGTCGATTGCGGCAGGTGAAAGTTCGTTAGTAGAGCGGACACGATGCGGAATTCGTATCCGGGTGAGATGAAGATGTTCGTTGCGCCGGAATGCGGCTCCAGTATCCCATCCTTTGCAATCCTCGCGCAGTGTTCGAGTGTTCGAACAGTTGTCGTGCCTGCGGCGACGACTCTGCGGCCATCATGCTTTGCTGCGTTCACTGCTTCTGCCGTTTCTGGCGAAAGCGTGTAGCGCTCCGTGTGCAGGTGAATGTCTTCGACCTTGTCTACACGCACTGGCTGGAAGGTTCCGAGTCCTACATGAAGTGTCACGTATTCGACCTGAACGCCTCGTTCTTTGATCTGCTGCAGAATCTCCGGCGTGAAGTGCAGACCCGCTGTTGGTGCTGCTACCGAACCGCGCTGCTCGGCGTAGACCGTCTGGTAGCGCTCGCGGTCCGCAGCTTCATCCTGCCGGTGGATGTACGGAGGCAGCGGCATGTGGCCTAGCTGCTCCAGAGCGCTGTAGAAGTCAGCGACCGGTTCGAAGCGCAGCGTGCGTTCGCCGAATTCTCCGTGCGCTATGACCTCGGCGCGCAAAATGTCGTTGCCGAAGGTGAGTTTCTCGCCCGTCAGCACCTTGCGTCCGGGCCGCGCGAGGACTTTCCATTCCCATTCACTGACCTGTTCGGTGAGGAGGACCTGAATCCTTCCCGTTGTAGCGTGTCCTGGCTGCGTGTGCAATCCGGCGCGGTGCGCGAAGAGGCGCGCCGGAATGACGCGGCTGTTGTTCAGCACCAGCACATCGCCTTCTCGCAGCATGCCGGGAAATTCGCGGAAGTGATGGTCTTGATAGGCCCCAGTTTCGCGATCGAGCGTGAGCATACGCGCGCCTGCTCGGTCTTCGAGCGGGGTTTGTGCTATTTGTTTCTCGGGAAGGTGGAAGCTGAAATCGGAGACGAGCACTGCTGCAATTTTACCGAGACCGCTTTGTGGCTTGTTTGCAAAATCCGGTCGTTGCTTTGCAACGATCCGCTCCGCTTCGCTCAGGATGACGTCATTTGGGAGATGGCTTGCCGGCCAGGACACACTGTTCGGCGTTGAAGCGGGCGCGCTCGATGGCGTTGTTCAGCTCCTGGCGCTTGGCTTCGAGTGCTGTGGCGTCGGCATCGAGTGCCGGCGCGGATACCGATCGCGACCAGCTTACGATGACACGTGAGAACGGCTTTGGGACCAAGAAATGGTCCCATGAGCGCATCCTCCATGCTCGCTCGGGCAGCAGATAGAAGCTGCCGATCTCTTCCTGCGTCATCTGCGCCAGCTTCACCGGGCCCATCTTCGCCTGGTAGATCGGGCCTCGCGGGCCGTCGGCGGTGAAGATGGCTGCCAAGCCATCCGCCAAAACTTGTTGCAGTGCCAGCAGTCCGGCTGCTCCACCGCGCGAGCTTGATCCTCGTACGGTGTCGAAGCCGAGTAGCGCCAGAGTGCGTGCAATCAGCTCTCCGTCGAAGCTCCGGCTGATGAGGATGGAGCAGCGGTACTTGCGGAAGTACCAGCCGCATGGCAATGTGCATTGGTGCCAGAAGCAGAAGATGCCTTTCGGCGGAGGGGTAGCAGGAATAGCGCCTTCTTCGGCTATCACCTCGAAGCGCAACGTCATGCCGATGACAGCCAGGATTCCGGCAGTCAGCCGTGGCACAATAGCCAACGCGATTCGCTGCGAGAGGGTAAAACTGCGGTCTTCCGGGGTCACGTTCTTGATTCTATCGGGCTGTACTCCCCCTCCCCCTGGGGTTCTTCTTCTTTCTTTTATTTTCAATGGTTTAGCGGGGGATCATCCCTCGCTAAACCATTGATTTTAAATAGCTTCAAGTCATTCTAGTGCTTTCAATCACTTAGCGAGGGGTCTGCCGTGTTTCTGCAAACGCACGTTGGGAGTTTTGCTTTCCCACCTTTCGCTTCAAAGGATGGGGCACCCGGGATTTTCGTCTCTCGAATAAAAAAGCCCGCCGATTGGCGGGCTTTTTTTCCTCTATTTTTAGAATAGCAGTTTTGGCGAATTGGCATGCCAAATTGCTGCTCTTATATGTGGCTTGTTTTCTTTTATTTGCGGACTAAATTTGGATTGGAGGGCTTGACAAGGGTCGCTTCGTCCCTTGGACTGCGGCAGCGAGGGGCGGCTCTTCGAGCCGGTTTTTATTTCCCGGCTTTTACCCTCAAACTTTGCTCATCGGTTGATCGTGAAATCCCAGGTCTCAAAAGCGAGACTTGGGGCACCCGCGCAAACTGCGTAGAGCCTGACAAAGGCTTCGAGCCAAACTGCACAGATTGGGTAGCTATGTCATTGATAAATAAGGCTTGGGGGTAACAAATCAGAACCGGTTTAATTGAAGAACGAGTGACGGGAAAAGATGCTCCTCCGTCCGAATAGCCGAGAAGCCAAATAAAGGCGGTTGGGCTTGCTTACGCAAGACCAATTCGCACGAGCGTTGCTCGTGCGGGTCCTTCGACTTCGCCCAGGATGACGGCGGAAGTGGGAGCATATTGCCTCCCACCCTTCCGCGTGAAATCCCAGGTCTCAAAAGCGAGACCTGGGGCACCCGGCATGTCACCCCGACTCGAAAATTCGACCTCAAGAACGACTTCAACGCGATGCACCTTATTGAGTGGGGCTCACCTCCTCATCGGACAAATCTTAAAAGCAGTTGGTCTTGCTCTCGCAAGACCAATTCGCACGAGCGTTGCTCGTGCGGGTCCTTCGGCTTCGCTCAGGATGACAATTGCCGGGGTCGGCACGAATGGCGCCGAAGGCGCGTGTGCCTAGACGGCAAGTCTAGCTGTAGCGGAGCCAGCGGAGCATCTCGGGGATGGTGGCTCGTTTGCCGTACATGAGGATGCCTACGCGGTAAATGCGCGAGGAGAGCCAGAGCACGATGTAGACCGAGACCACCATGATGGCGAGCGAAAGAGCGATCTGCCATAGCGGAGGAAACTGCGATGCAATCCGCAAAAACATGGTGATGGGTGCGCACGGCGGGAACATCGAGATGGCTATGGACAGCGCTGAGTTTGGATTGCTCACGATGAAGGTGATCATTCCGAAGCTCAGCCAGATGGGAACGGCAGCCAGCGGTGCGTATTGCTGCAGTTCCTGCTCCGTGTCGCAGGTGGCTGCAAGTCCGGCGAAAAGGGCGCTGTACAGCGCGTATCCCAGCAGGAAATAGATGGCAAAAAGTGCGATTTCCGCTCCGGAAATCTGCACTTTGAGGCCGCCTGACATCAAACTGGCTGCCAATGCGCTGCTTGAGAATATAGCTGCGGCAATGGCCCAGATGGCCAGCTGCGAAAGACCGACCGCTCCGATGCCGATGAGCTTGCCGGCGAGCATGTCTCCGGGCTTTACGGTGGAGAGCATGACCTCGAAAATGCGCGAGGTCTTTTCCTGAATGACGGAACGGCCTACGTTCATGCCATACATAACGACTGTGAAGGAGAGCAGAAAGGCCATGATGTAAGCGGCCCAGAAGGTGCCGAATGCATTGCTGGTAACCTCCTTGCCGTTCTTTACCTGCTCGGTATGAATTTTTACGTCGCTCGTAAGATCTGCCACGTCACTGGCGGCGATGCCATGCGCTGTAAGCCGCTGCTGCACTACGGCGTGATCGACGGCATCGGAGAGCCGCGCGGTTGTGGCGAAATCGCCCGAAGCGCGCGCGGCATAGGTGGCGCTGGCTTTGCCATCCGACTCAGTCGTCAGCCACAGGAAGCCGTCCAGCTGCTTCTGGTCGACCTTCGCGAGCAACTGTTGCCTATCGGAATCCGCGGCGGGCGCGATCACGTCGACGGTCATGCGGGCATCCTTGTCGGCGATGAGCTGGTCGCGGACGCGATTGGCGAGCGCAGGATCGTTGGCGGCGATGGTAATGTGCTTATCGGAGCCGGAGTTCTTGCTGGCAAAAAACGAGATGCTGAAGATGGCGACAAAGACTACGGGGATGAGAATGGTCGTGACCTTGAAGGCCTTACCCCGCACCTGCTCCAGATATTCGCGCTTGGCAATGAGCCAGATGTCACGCATCGACTTTCTCTCCTACCGTCTGAATGA
>Ga0210398_10002818_pt1 | contig 16775 bp, 9 predicted proteins | sample IncBWC4OmetaG_FD_161047 | JGI IMG/M metagenome (GOLD analysis project Ga0210398, IMG submission 161047) | Forest soil microbial communities from Barre Woods Harvard Forest LTER site, Petersham, Massachusetts, United States - Inc-BW-C-4-O | ecosystem: Environmental > Terrestrial > Soil >... | reverse complement strand
AAAAGGCGATCCTGGTCGGAGTAGTGGACAAGACGCAGACGGAGGAGCAGGTCCAGGAATACCTGGATGAACTGGCTTTTCTGGCCGAAACCGCCGGCGCTGTGACCCTGAAGCGGTTTACCCAGAAATTGGCGCATCCCGACAGCAAAACGTATCTCGGAAAAGGCAAGCTCGAAGAAATAAAGGCTTATATCGACAGTCATGACGTCCGGGTCGTCATCTTTGATGACGAGCTCAGCGGCTCCCAGATCTCAAATATTGAAAAGGTCCTCGACACAAAGACGATTGACCGTTCGGATCTTATCCTGGATATCTTCGCCAGCCGGGCTAAGACGGCCCAAGCCAAACTTCAGGTCGAACTAGCTCAATATCAGTATATTCTGCCAAGACTGCGCGGGATGTGGAAACACCTAGAACGGCTTGGCGGCGGGATAGGGACCCGGGGACCGGGTGAGTCGGAAATCGAGACCGACCGCCGGATCGCCCGCGACAAGATCGCCCTTTTGCGCCGCCGCCTGCAGGAGATCGACAAGCAAGCGTTCACCCAGCGCAAGGACCGGGGGGAGTTCATCCGCGTGGCCCTGGTCGGGTATACCAATGTCGGCAAATCTACGCTCATGAACCTCCTGAGCAAATCCGACGTATTCGCCGAGAACAAACTTTTTGCCACGCTGGATACGACCACCCGCAAGGTCGTCTTTGAAACCACCCCATTCTTACTCAGCGACACCGTCGGATTCATCCGCAAGCTGCCGCACCATCTCGTGGAAAGCTTCAAAAGTACCCTTGATGAGGTCCGTGAAGCCGATATCCTACTTCACGTCGTGGATGTAAGCCACCCACGTTATGAGGAACAGCTGGGGGTCGTCAACAAGACACTCCAGGAGTTGAACGCCTTCGACAAACCCATACTGACGATCTTCAACAAGATCGATCTCTATGAAACCCGCAATTTCGACCCCTGGCTGGAAGAGGGTGTCAAGAGTGAACTGCTCAGCGAACTCTCCGAGCGATGGCAGCGCGAGACCAACGGAAATTGCGTCATTATATCCGCGACCGAACGCCGGAACCTCGACGACCTTCGACGCACGATCCTCGAAAAGGTTCGGACGCTTTATAAAGTGAGATTCCCCTACAAAAGCGAATTCCTTTACTGATGGCCTTTTCAAAGCACAAATGGTATAAGATCGCCAACAAGGAGACCGACCTCCAGTGGACCCCAGGTGACGTCGCCGAAGTCACCGTTGACAGCAAGAAATATTGCGTCGCCCGCTACCAGCAGCAATGGTACGCCTTCGCCCACAGCTGCCCCCATGCCGGCGCCCCGCTCACCGACGGATATATCGACAAATCCTGTCATGTCGTCTGCCCCGTCCATGGGCTCAAATTCGACCTCCGAAGCGGGCATGATGTCAACGGGGAAGGATACAAGCTCAGGACCTACCCTGTCGAGGTTCGGCCAGACGGCATCTTCATTGGGCTTGATGAAGGAGGATTTCTAAAAAAATGGTTTTAGGCCGGCATTTTTCCCGCGAAAACACCTATTTTTGCAACCCCTTTTGGGACTGGTCCGGACTTCCCGGAACGTCCCGGGGACCATGCAGGATCGTAAAATTCCTCCTTAGCTCAGTTGGTTAGAGCATCTGACTGTTAATCAGAGGGTCGTTGGTTCAAGTCCAACAGGGGGAGCTGGAATCGCAATATTTAATCTGTCCGCAAAGCCTCCACGGGATTCCTATAGGCCGCCTTCAGCGCCTGGTAGCCGACCGTGGCGAGCGCGATCGCGACTGCCGCCAATCCGCACAGACCGAAGATCCACCATGGGACAGTCGTTCTGTAAGCGAAGTCCTTTAACCAGCCATACATAAAATACCAGGCGACGGGCGTGGCTATGATAAAGGCCAGGGCGACGGGCCAGAGGAATTCCACGGTCAGCATCCTGAAAAGGCCCGCAACGTTGGCGCCAAGCACCTTCCTGATACTGATCTCTTTTTGCCGCTGTTCAGCCGTAAAGGTGGCCAGGCCCAGCAGACCCATACAGGAGATAGAAATGGCGATGATCATGGCCAGCCGCATGAGACCCGAGAGCTGTTGTTCCTGCTTATAGAATTTGGCGATGTCGTCATCAAAGAAGGTGTAGCTGACTTTTTCGTTCGGATAGGTAGCGTGCCAGAGTTTTTCCACCTGCGAGATGATGGCCGCGATGGCATCCGGCTGCCGTGCCGTTGGCGCGAGCCGGACGCTGACAAGATTCCCTTTTTTGTTATAGCGCACAGACAGCGGCGGGATGGCCCTTTGCAGGGAACCGGAGTGGAAATCCCTGACCACACCGACGATGGTGCCCTCGTTCGCACGCTGACCTATCGCATCCTCTGGCCGCCGGATACCTAACTGTCGGGCCATGGTCTCGTTGATCAAATATTCAGTCACCGAGTCATTGGCGAAGTAATTGCGTCCTGCCGCCAGCCTGATCCCAAACAGCCGAAGGTAGTTGGTGTCGGCGTCCTGGTCGGCTGCCATATCCAACGAGTCTTCCTTTGGTCCATGATAAACGAACGTACCCGTCCTCGTCATACTACTCTGCGGGGTCTGCCCGTTGCGGCTGACCATGGCAACGCCTGGGAGCGTCCGCAGTTGTTGCGCCAGCACTTCCCGGTCTTTCGGGGGTCCCATCATGGGTCCCATGGCGCGGAAAGTGATGATGGCGTCTTTGTCAAAACCCAGGTCCGCGTTGAGGACATAGTGCAGCTGTCGGGTCACGATGACGGTGCAGATAATAAACGCCAGGGAAATGGTGAACTGGAAGACGATGAGGCCCCGGTGCAGGAGGCGGCGTGGCGCAAGGTTGTGTGTTGCCTGACCTTTGAGGCTGAGAACGGGCAGCAGCGCAGAGATCACCTTTGCCGGATACCAACCGGCCAGCAGGGAGGTGATGAGCGTCATGCCGAGTAAAAAGAGCAATGTGGGGACGGTGAATTCAAGCCTGAGGCCGGCCGGGAGGTAATGGCTTAGCAGCGTTATAACCGGTTGGGTGATCAGGAGAGAGAGGATCACCGCCAGCAGAGTCAGCAGGAAGGTCTCGCCGAAGAATTGCCACACAATGTCTTTGCGCCGGCTGCCCAGCACTTTCCGGATGCCGACCTCTTTTGTCCGTTGCAGCGATTGGGCGGTTGACAGATTGACAAAATTGACCACGGCGAGCAGGAGAATAAATATAGCGAGGCCCATGAGGCCGTATAGTGTCGGGAGATGCGCCTGATGGGAATACATGTCATGATAGACCGTATTGAAATGGATATCGCCCAGCGGCTGCAAACTCAGTGCAGAAGCTTGACCCACTACCCGAATATTGTATTTTTTGTCAAAGTCGGCCAGTTGCCGTTGGACCTGCGCGACTGTCGAACCCTTGTTTAGCAGGACATAGGCCTGGGAGGCGCCGTTGAGGACATTCCAATCGTCGATCCTGAAATCCTGCCCGATAAAGGTACGCTGAGCGGTGCTATAGGAAATAAAGTCCCGGAAGGCGAAATCCGTGTTATGGTCCCAGTCCTGCACTACACCGGAAACATAGGTCTGGAGCGAATCGCTATAGATCACGAGCCTTCCGATGGCCTCCTGCGCGGTGATGTTACCGAAGTAGTGTTTCACCTCCGCCGCGGAAAGCACTACCCGGAAGGGATCGTTGAGACTTGTCGCGGGATTGCCCGCCAGCCATTTGTATTGGAAGATCCGGAAGTATTGCGGATCGGCAATGATGATCGGCGAGGGTCCGCCCTGGGGGTCGAATTCCTTTTTTGGCTCACCGGCGGTTTTACCGGGAATGATTACGCTGGAAGCAAAATTGAAGAATCCGGCTACGGCCTCGCAGCCCGGCACCTCTTTGGGCAGCGTCCGCGCTACCGGAGCGAATACGGCGGAGATGTTGTTCTGACGGCCATTCATGGTGATCTCGGTGACGAGGCGATAGATGCGGCTGCCGTCTGGATGGAAGTGGTCATAGCTCAGCTCGAAATGCGTGATCAGGAAAATGATCAAACAAGAGGTGAGGCCGACGGTGAGACCCAGGACATTGATCAATGCGTGGGCCTTGTGTTTCCACAGCTTGCGGATGGCGACGAGCCAGTAGCTTCTCAGCATATGCGTAGTTTTTACAATTTATTTTTATTTCCTTTCATCCTTTGGATTTAGTGGACCCGATGCCCTTCCAATCTTATACTGTTTTGTGTAAGGATGACCTTCTCGATTTTTCCGCTCCCATCATTTATAAATTCAATCTCCCACGGGGCAACGGTCACGAAGAACTTTGCCGGCGATTCAGCATAGAGCGGATAGCGACTATCACCGGCCGGCTGTGACGAGAGGGTTTTTCCAACCCTGGTGACGGTCATGACACGACCCTGACCAAAGTCGTATTTTCCCGTATAGCTTTGCAACAGGGCGGTGTCATCGACGGCGACGACCTTTCTGAGATGCGTTGTGATCAACCCTGGCATGTCATACACTTTGGCGACGCTGTTGACGACCTCGTTCATGATTGCGCTGTTGTCAGAATTCACCATAACGATCACCCCGTTGCCTCCTTCCAGGCTCCCGTAATATTGGCTTCTGAAACCATCGTTGGCGCCGCCATGCTGAAAATATTTTGTGCCATTGCGATCTTCGATAAATACACCCAGTGCAGCCGATGGATCATGATAAGGAGTTAGCCTCAGCCGGGTCATCGCTTCGTCGAGCACTTTTTGTGATCTCCCTTCCAACGCCAGTTGCGTTTCAATAACATACCTGGCCAGGTCGGTGGGATTGGTCCATAGACCGGCTGGGGCCTGTTCGGGATACACATGATATTTGCCCGATACCGCGCGGCCGTCGATATTGTAGGCGGTGGCAAGCAAGGTCGAATCGACTGTTGTGAAGGGCTGGTCAAAGCTGCTGCTGGTCATGCCCATCGGTTTCAACACCGCCTCTTCCAAATATCGCGCATAGAGTTCGTGCGTGATGTCGGTTATGATCTGCTCGGAGATCACGGTACCTCCGCCGGAATAGACAGAATTAAGACCCGGCTCGGCCATGGACCGGATAGGTGGGTTGTTGGCCGGCGGTTTGCCGTCAAGGATCTGTTCGAGGTTTGGAAGAGCCGTTCCGCGCAGGTAGCCTTGGAAGCCATGTACGGTCAATCCGCCGGTATGGCTTAATAGCTCCGTGATCGTTATTTTTTTGCCTTTTGACAAGGAGTCGTAGGGGAATTTCCAACTGGTCAGGTAGGCATTGATATCGGTATCCAGGTCCAGTTTGTGCTCCTGCGCCAGTTTCAGCACACCGACTGCATTTAGCGACTTGCTGATAGATGCGGCTTGAAAAAGCGTCCGCGCCGTCACGGGTATTTTGGCGCTCTCGTCTGCCCATCCGTAGCCCTTCGCCCAATCGATCCGGTAATTCCTGATCACGGCAATACTCAAGCCTTTTACTTTATAAAAAGCCATCCGGTCCGCAATGGTATAAGGTGATTCGCCCTCGATTTGGACGAACCCCATCAGGTTGTTTTCTACCGCCTGGATCCGCTGCGCAAGCGAATCGGGCGTTGAATAGGAAGGCTGGGTCTGGGCACATCCGGTCGTGAAGAATCCGGCAACAAACGCTGATATCAGAAACAGGGTAAGAAACTTCATGATCTTGTTTTGAAATGGAAGGTATAATTTTGTTGTGGGTACCTATGAGGCTTTCACAGAACCTGTGCCGTTTCTGTTAGCATCTGATATACAATAACTTACATTTCAGTTTCCCCACAGAGTGTATGCTTTTGGTACAGAGAACTGTCCGGGCTTGACTATTACATATTATCTTCCATCATTAAAACACGATAACCTTATCGATAACGGTCAAATGAAAACAATTGTATTTGTCGGGACAAGCCTCGATGGTTTTATCGCCAGGGCGGATGGGGAATTCGATTGGCTGTCCGCGTTTGCGAACGATGAGGCTATTCGTGCTTATGAAGAGCTAATTAACAGGATCGATGCCATTGTAATTGGAAGGGGTACATTTGAAAAAGTGCTAAGTTTTCCCTCCTGGCCTTACAAAAAGAAGGTATTTGTGCTAAGTACCAGCATAACAGAAATGCCGGTGAGGGTGAAAAATAATGTGACCATTCTTTCGATGAATCCGGGAGCGTTGTTAAACTATCTTTCCAGCATTGGATATTCAACCGTATATATTGACGGCGGAAAAGTAATACAAGCCTTTTTAAAAGAAGATCTGGTGGATGAGCTGATCATTTCAACGGCTCCCGTTATTATCGGAAACGGCATCCCATTGTTCGGCCATCTTGATCGCGATCTTGAATTCAAGCATGTCAGAACCGATGTGTGTTCAAATGGGCTGGTAAGGAGCTATTATGAAAGAAAATAGGGGGTTTCTTTATAATATTTTAGACTGCTGATTTCTTCTTTTTGGGCAGGGACTTGCTTTTTGATTGTACTTCCATTATCTGAATTCCCAAAGCATCTTCGAGGTTCGATATCGTTTCTAGCGTAATGTTCATCGTGCAAATGAGCCCTTTTCATATCCTGAGTCAACTTAATGGCATCGCCTGTTACCAGGTAACAGTTTTCAGCAAGACGTATTGCGGACGCTCCCCGTGGCAGCATTATTTATGAACAAATGGTTGAAACTGTTCTTCTTTAACACGGGTCTGCAGGTCGAGCCCTTCTTGTTTTCAGCGATTGCCGTCCTGCTGATCACGTCGATCACCGTAGCCTTTCATACGGCGAAAGCGGCCATTGTAAGCCCGATACATGGATTAAGATCGGAGTAGGCGCTCCTTATCTGCATTTGAACTGGATGGTTTTCTCAACGATATCTCCGCCCGGAGTGATCCCTACGATAGCGGCAGAATAGGTCGCCTGCCGGGAGCCGGTGAAGAAGTCGATCTTGGCATTGCCCAGATTGTCCGTCGGAAGATTCGCATTCCAGTACAGCGTCGAGGCGTCTGTGGTCTCGGTCGCCGCGGCCGATCCTTTCTTTTTTGCATAAACGGCAGCAAAGACGTCCTGCTGATTAGCATACCCCTTAGGATAGATCGTCGTGGTGCCTTTGTCACTGACCTGCACAACATTCTCATTATGGTTGAGGGAGTGGACCAGGATTACCCCGGCCGACCCCTGCATCCCATAGATTGCCGTCAGCGGCCCCTTCAACACTTCGATAAATTCGATATTCGACTCGTCTATCGTTTCAAAGAAACCCTTGAGATCGCCGCCGGTATTGACTTGAACACCATCCATCATAACCAGGAATGAAGTGGTACCCGACACCCCGGTACCTGAAACCGCGCTGCCGGACGCGGTTTGGTTAATGCCGCTTGTAAATCCGGGAATATTCGAAAGCGCATTGTATACCATGTCGACTCCACCCTGATGCAATTGGTCCGGTCCGATGACATCAGAGAAAGGACTTGCGCGCTGAGCTTCGTCTTCGTCCGGGAGCTTCTTCCGCCCCTGAACCGTAACGGGTTTCAATAAGGTACTGTCTTTTCCCAATACTTGTTCCGATGCTGCCTGTATCTCCTTATAGCGCCTGATCATCGCCAGCTCTTCGGTGTTGAACCCCCGTTTTAACGCCTTCGGCGTGCTGAATTTCGGATAGTCGATCTTATCCAGGATCAGCTTCCCCTCTGTCCCTCTGCCCTTGAGATTTGTGAGCTTCATATTGAACTTGGTGCCGTCGTCGTATTCAGACAACGGGAATTGGAAACGGCCATTCTCATCCGTGGTATCCCCCAGGAATAGCCCTTTGTCAGCAGCGACCAGATTGACGATATACCGCACTAACGGCGCATTGTTTTTGTCGACCGCCTTGCCCCGGATATCCAACAGATTGCTGTCGGCAAACCGGGCCGCTGTCTGATCTGAACCTCCGGCCGGGACCTTTCCCCAGTTGGTATAGAGTGGCGTTTCCGTCATCATGAGGACATCCAGCGCTGCCGGCGAATAGTCGCGGTACTGCGCATCTTCCGGCACCGGCAACCTCTCCATACCATCATCGGCAGTACCACGATCCCCGGTAAGGCGGTCATCCGTAACCGATACGGATAATAAGGTCATGACCGGATTGTCATGTGCTGCCTTTACCCCGATGCTGAGATTTACTTTATCACCTGGAGCATAAGCTGCCTTATCTGTCGCCGCGACGATCCGGCCGCTATCGTTGCTGCGAATATATACACTGCGCTGGCTTACGAGATTGCCCTGGTCATCGAACAGCACAATACAGGCCCGGCCCAACGGAAAATTCAGCAGCGGTACATTGACCTGGTACATATCCGAACCCGTGGCTGCGAAACACAGACTGTCCCGGCTCAACCCGAGTATCCGTGTCGCCTTGTGTTTCTTATACAGCGAGTCTCCCAACGAAACCTGCATTTTCAGCGTGCGGTCGTCCTGGGTAACCACGGTCAATTGCATGGCCCACTGATCGATTGCAGGTAGTGGATAGAGCACGTACCGGCCTCCCCAATTGATATGCGCGGTGTATTTCCGGGGGTTGTAGGCGTCGAAGCTGAATTTCCCCATCCCCTGTGCGCTCGAAAAGCGGGCGACCGTATCGCTCCGGGTGTCCGTGACAAACCCGGCGATATCCACCGGGTGGCCATCCGCCGACATACTTCGGAATGCGACTGTCGCCGTCGTCCCCGAAATGATCGAACCCCCTTCGGGGAAGAAGATCAATCTTGGCGCCGATCTGTCTGGAGTAACAGTAGCGGATTTGCCTACATAGGACCCCAGCGCACGCGGGTTCGGCTTATTCGAATTGGCGATAAAAATCGGTTTTACCAGCATCCGGCTGTTGCCTTCCTTCAAAATCCTGGTCGTATAGGCTCTCAGCCAATAATACCCCTCGTTCAGCGTAGACGGCAGCAATATCTTACCCGCTGTCTTTCGCTCGGGAATATTAAATAAGATCTGGCTGATGACGCTGTCTTTATCGTCGACCAGATCGACAAACAAATTTTTGCTGAGATAGATGTTGCGGTTCGAGAGCGAGTCAAGACACCAGGCCTTTAACCAGATGCTTTCCCCTGCCGCATAGAAGGGTTTGTCAGTCAGCACAATCAACTTCTCTTTCCGGTCGGCGCGGACATATTTTACGAATTTTCCGGCCAGTTCATCTAAGGAAGACTGACCATTGGCGGCAGCGGCAATCGTAAGACCGGCAGCCAGCAACAAATTTCGGCAAGACAGTGACATTATGGTGCTTTTATTGGGTAAACCCGTTCAAGGTACAAAATTATGGCTATTTCCCCGCCGCTTCTCCGCTATTCGCCTTAAAAACCCGGATGAAGTTGCCGCCGAGGATCTTTTCAATATCCGCCGCCTTATATCCGCGCTTCAGCAGTTCCCTGGTGACCAGGGGATATTTCGTCACGTCATCCAGTTGTTGAGGCGGGGACTCGATCCCATCGAAATCGGAGCCCAGCCCGACATGATCCACCCCGATCAGCCGGACAATATAGTCAATATGATCCATCAGGAGCGATAACGGCGCGCGCAGCGAATCAATCTCCGCCGGGTATTTCCGACTCAGGAACGCTTGAATTTCATACTGCGGCTCCCCTGCTGCATGGAGACTGTCCCGTTCCGGCTGATGCAGTAGTAGAAAACGAGCCATCCGGGGATTATAATTACTGTCAAGGAAACCGGAATAGAAATTCACCTGAATAACCCCGCCATTGGCGCCAATAGCCTTGATCTGATCATCCTTCAGATTTCGGAACACCGGACACAGCGCATACACACTGGAGTGACTGCAGATTACGGGTTTTGTAGTCGTATGGATGGCATCCCAAAAGGTCCTTTCGCCCACATGCGAAAGGTCCACCATCATCCCCAGTTCGTTCATCCGACGGACAATAGCCTTCCCTTCCGCCGTCAGCCCGTATGGGGTCACCGTAAAAGCGTGATCCGTCTCCTCCATCGCTGAAGTGGCCCAGGGCGTACTGTTGTTCCAGGTGAGGGTCATATACCGGACCCCAAGCCGGTAAAAGCTGTCCAGGTACTCCATTCGGTCCTCGATCATGTGACCGCCTTCTACCCCCAACATGGCCGCCAGCTTATGATGCTTCACCGCCTGTTCCAATCCCGCCGGATCGGTGACGATCTGCATCTTATCGGGGTTGCGCCGGGCAATGGCATACAGACTGTCGATCTCCCGGAGCGCGAACGCAAACGCGGTCCCAACCCCATAATGCTCGTCGCAGAAGATGGAAAACACCTGCACATCCACCCCTCCCTTCTTAAACCGCGCCAGGTCGGAATGGGTCTTTCCCGTCAGATCCATCTCAATATTCATTCCGTTCATTGTAGCTGTCGACAGGACGTCATTGTGAGTATCCACCACGATCGCTTTTTCATGTAAGGTCCGATAGGGTTGACCGTTTGCAGACAGAATTGCGACCCAAAGAATCGCACTTGTAATCGACTTCTTCATGTGTAGTTGTTTTATTTCTCCCGGTGAAAATCCAGATCCTGGAAGTCATAGCTAAAATCCGTCAGGGGACTGACGGGCTTCATGGTTATTCCGGTTGCTACCCCCCGTTCATCGAGACTGAAGATCACATACGCATCGGCATCCATGCTCCGGTCGTTCCATTTCACAATAAAAGAATTACCCTTATAAGGCAGCATTTCCCCGGTTAGCCGTGGCGAACGCTTGCTGTCGAACCATAACCGGCTGTTTTTCACTGAAATGGTCACCTCTCCCAGCCAGGCATCCCGATAGACACCGGTATAGACCGACCGATCGACCGGCTTCGCTGCAACCGAAACCGCGCTCACCTCCTTCCAGATCGAATCCGTGAGCTTCTTCGCGCGCTCCAACTGCATTCTGCGCGCAGCAGCATATTCCGTGACCCGGTCTGTCCCCGTTATCCCAAAATATGCGTCCTTGATCTGGTTCGTGATCGCCGAAAAAGCCGCCCCTTCCTCCGCATTCGTCAGCACAATAATTCCCAGCTGCAGCTCGGGGATCATCGTGATCTGCGTCACCATCCCCTCCAGCCCGCCCGTGTGACTGACCTGCTTGTAACCCTTCACATCGCTCAGCCCGAACCCAAGGCCATATGCGGCAAAATGTGTATTGTACGGTCCCGGTCCCCCTACCGGCAGAATCGTTTGGGGCGACCAGCGCTCCCGTAATACTGCTTCACTGAAAAGGCGCGCACTGTCCGGCCCGTATTTCCCGTGCGACAAATGCAGCAGGACCCACTTGCTCAGATCCGAGATAGAAGAGTAGATGCCGCCCGCCGCGTCGTCTATCTGACCCCGGTGCCGCCCGATCGCCTGGACCTTCCCCTCTACCCGCGAATGCCCGTCGATCACATCGCTGCTGTCCCGCAGCCGGTCAAACGTCGCCGCCGAATGGCTCATCCCAACCTGCCGCAGGATCCCCTTTTCGATAAAATCCTCCCAGGTCATCCCGCTCGCCCGCGCCACCACTTCCCCCGCAATAATATACAGGTTGTTGTCATACGCATATTGCGACCGGAAACTCGTCACCGGTTTCAGAAATTGCAGATTGTGAATGATATCGGGGATCGTGAAATCGCTGCCGTCGGGGAAGAACATCAGATCGCCCGCGCCCAGCCCCAGCCCGCTCCGATGGCAAAGCAGATCGCGGATCGTGAACTCCTCCGTTACGTAAGGATCGAAAAGCTTGAATTCCGGGATAAATTTCCGCACCTTGTCATCCCAGGACAGCTTTCCCTCATCTACCAGCATTCCCAGCGCGGCCGTCGTAAAAGCCTTGCTGTTCGATGCGATCCCATAAAGGGTGTTTTCATCCACCGGCTGGCCCGTCCGCAGCGATCGCACTCCATAACCCTTTGAATGAATGACTTTCCCATCCTTGATCACACAAACCGCGATCCCGGGAACGTCAAAAGCCCGGCGCGACCGCTCGGCCAGACTGTCGATCTGTTCGGAGGTGAGACCCTGGGAATAACCGGTGAAATCAATTGAAAAGCAAAGCAGGAGGAGAATGCGGAATTTCATTGCAATCAGCTTTTGGTGAGCCCAAAAGTATGGAAAGTATTAAAAAAACATTAAATCCCGCCGCCTTTCCCGCAATAGGAATATTTTAACAATGGGCTTAACATTGCGGGTACTAACTTTACACTCAGAAAGCAAAACGAAAAAAGAACATCATTATAAACTTTCTCAAGCAGTCAATTTTCTCATAAGCAGTTAGTTTTGGTTACGGCCCCTGTTTCTACAGGGGCTTATTTTTTTTCACTCCGTTCGAAGACTTTTGGCCGGATTCATCGCCGCCGCCCTGATCGCCTGCGTACCAATGGTCCCCAAAGCGACAGCCAGGGCCAGGGCGCCCGCCAGTGCGAAAACCCACCATTCGATATTGATGCGATAGGCAAAATCCCGGAGCCACTGGTGCATAATGAAATAGGCAATGGGCGAGGCTATCAGGAAGGCGATCAGTACCAGCAGGATAAAATCCTTTGACAACAGCGCGACGATATTCCCAACGGAGGCGCCCAGTACTTTGCGGACACCGATCTCTTTGGTACGCTGGGCGGTGGCAAAGAGGGCCAGGCCAAGGAGACCGAGACAGGCGATGAATATGGCAAAACCGGCAAAGATGCTAAAGGCCTTCCCAAACAGCTGGTCATTGGCATACTGCTTATTAAACTTTTCATCGAGAAAATAATAGTCGAAAAGGTTGCCGGGAAAAAAGCTGTTATAAGTTTTATTCACCGCAGCTATTGTAGCGGGCAGATTGCCGGCCGAGACTTTGATGGCGATGTCGCTGTAGGTGCCATAGGCGGGAAAGAGCATAGTAGGCTCGACAGGATAGCGTAGTGATTTTTGATGATAGTCATTGATCACGCCAATGACTTCCCATTTCCTGTTGTGGCTCAGGATCGTTTTCCCAATCGCTTCCTGCGGCGAGGTAAAACCGAGCAGTTTAGTGGCGCTTTCATTCAGGATAATATTGTGCAGCTTGTTGAAGTCGGGGTTAAAGTCGGTATAGGTGTAGTCCCTTCCGGCCAGCAGCTTTATCTTGTAAAGGTCGAGCCAGCCAATGCTGATGCCGTTATTCCGCATGGTATAATGGATCGTATTGTCCTGACCTTCGCGGCGAATATCAAAGCTGCGGCCCGTCTCACCGCCAAACGTATTCCACGAGGTAGCCGCTCCGCCGACCCCGGCGATTTGCCGCAGCTCATGCGTAAAATTATCTTCCCGGCTGATGAAGGTGGAATCCCAATTGGTGAGGCTTGGCGCTTTTACGACCAGTACCTGGTCCATATTCATCCCCAGTTCCTGGCCGTTCATGTACCGGATCTGCCGGTAGACGACAAAGGACCCGATGATCAGGATAACGGTGATCGCAAATTGTCCGATAACCAGGCCTTTTCGCAAGACGATCCCCTTTCTGGAGGCGCTGAATTTCCCTTTCAGGACAAGGATTGGCCGGAAGGAAGACAGGATAAAGGCGGGGTAAAATGCGGATATGAAGATTCCGGTCAGCAGGAGCAGCAGCAATCCGACCATCACGCTATACCCGCCCATGCTTTTCATAAACAGGAAGCGGAAGGAAAGGTTATGGCCGATGAGCGCATTGAACGGGGACTGAAGCAGGAAGACAAGGCCAATCGCCAGGACAAGGGCGATTGCATTTATAAGAAATGATTCGGTGAGGAATTGCCGGATCAGCTGGACCTTTGCGGCGCCGATGACCTTCCTGACACCAACCTCCCTGGCCCTTTCGACGGAACGGGCGGTGGAAAGATTGATATAATTGACCCAGGCGATCACGATAATAAACAACGCGATGATCAGCAGCCCCCATACGACGGTCGCGCTGCCTGTCCTGCCGATCTCGTATTCAAAATCCGAGTAGAGGTGCGCGCGGGACAAGGGCTGTAAATAAAACTTTTCGACGCTGCCCGAGATCTTGTTGCCCTGAAAATGTCGCTGGCTGAAGGCCGCGAACTTGGTCTGCAGGGCCTTGTAATCGGTACCGTGCTTCAGCTGGATATAATGCCAGAAGTCGGAACTGGTGAAGGCGTAATCGGCCTCCCTATATGGGTTTTTGCCTGAGTAAACGGTTATATAGGAAGCCAGAAGATCAAAGGACAAGTGCGAATTCTCCGGGGTGTTGCGGCAAATACCGGTTACCTTGAAAGGCGTGCTGTCGTTGCCCATGATAAACGTCTTCCCGATGGCCGAAACGGCCTCATTCCCCCTTACCCCAAAATATCGGTAGGCGGCATCCTCCGAGAGGACAGCCGTATAAGGGGCTGTCAGGGCAGACTTGAGGTCACCGGCCAGCAGGGGATAAGAGAACATGGTCAGAAAGGAATTGTCTACCGCGAGGACCTCCTGGTCCCCGTATTTTTTGGTCCCGTTTGAAATGATCTGTTTGCCAAACGGCTCTACGCGGGCATGCGCGATCACTTCGGGATAATCGTCCTGCATCGCCTTTCCAATCCCCGAATAGGTGATTGTCCCATGCTGGATCAACTTGCCGTTCTGATACCGGTCATTATAGACCCGATACAGGTCGCCCACATTTTTATTGAATTGGTCATAGGAGAGCTCGAAATTTACGAATTGAAGGATGAGCAGACAGGCGGCCATGCCGATAGCCAGACCGATAATATTAATGGCGGAAAAGACTTTATTCTTGCGGATATTCCGCCAGGCGGTAGTGAGATAACTCTTTAGCATGTCCCGGAGTTTTTACCCTACAGGACGCAATTCCGGGGGGAATGTTGCATCGCGATGAAAAGTGGACCCTGCCGGGCTCGAACCAGCGACCCGCTGATTATGAGTCAGCTGCTCTAACCAACTGAGCTAAGGGTCCAATTGCCGGAGACACCGTAAGACGCATCCCCGCGCACAAAAGGCGCTGCAAAAATATAGAATTCAGGGCTATAGGCAGCATTATATCTCAAAAAATTGTCACATGGATAACGAGTTAAAATTCTTCTTACCTTGCTATAGATTGATTCGGTGCCCTTTATTGCTTTGCCAAATGATAATCGGTCAAATTAAAGACTTACAGCACAGGATAGTCCAGATGGACGATCAACAGGCTTATAAAGAGTTATATACCTCGTTGTACAGCTATCTGTTTAATTTCGCCAGGGGGATCGTACCATCCCGGGAAACTGCGGAAGAGATCGTTTCGGACGTCTTCATCCGGCTCTGGGAACGGCGGAAAGAGTTGGGGAAAGTGGAAAACCTCAAGGTTTATCTCTACGTCGCCACCCGCAATACCGCGTTCAACTACCTGGACAAGCAGAAAAGGACCCCAACCAACTCCATCGATGACCTGGAAGCCGAATTCACCAGTATTTATTTCGATCCCGAACAACTGATGATCACCGCCGAAATGCTCGCTCTTATCCAAAAAGCGATCGATCAGCTCCCGCCCAAATGCAAAATGATCTTCAAGCTCGCCAAAGAAGACGGGCTTAAATACCGGGAAGTGGCCGAAGTTTTGAGTCTATCTGTAAAGACGGTAGAGAACCAGTTAGCCATTGCCCTCGAAAAAATCGGCAACACCGTTCATTTCGATGTTGGGCGGAGCATTCCTTCGACGGTAAAATAAGAGAACCTTGATTGGGTAAATGACCTGGCGTTCTCGCAACCCGCTAAAAATCAATTTCTTGCAAAAGCGCTAAAATTTTTTACCATTCCCTTTGGGGGTTTCTTTGCTTTTTCTTGTCCTAAGTGTTCACCACTATGCGCTCATGGGACAAGAGGATAAAAAAGCTATCTGGAATCTAATAGCCAAAAAGCTCGCTGACGAGGCCTCACCGGAAGAGATCCGGGAGCTCGAACGGCTATTGAAGAATAACCCGGAATTACATTATCCCATGCAGACGATCATCGATATGTGGAACAGTTCGGAAAGACCCGACAGAAATGAGGCAGAGCTGGCCTTTGGGCGTCATCTCGACCGGATGAAGGAACGGAATGCAGACTTCCCGGAGCCCGCGGTCGACCAGCAAGAACACAGATTCGGCCGGCAATCCGGGTCGCATTCCCGTCGCCGCGACCTCATCGTTACCCTTTCCCTGACCCTCGGCATCGGCCTGATCATAGCCCTGCTCTGGCCCTCCCACCGCAACCCGCAGCCTGCTCCCGCTCCCGTCGTTCACCAGTCGGTCCCTATTGGCAATGATATTTATACCGCCAATGGTTCCAGGACCCACCTGACCCTGCCGGACGGAACATTGGTCTGGTTAAATGCCGGCAGCCGCCTTACTTACGGAAAAAATTTCAATACTACAACCCGTGAAGTCAATCTGACCGGAGAGGCTTTCTTCGATGTGGCGCATAATACCCAAAAGCCCTTTCTGATCCACACCACCCGCATCGATGTCCAGGTGCTGGGAACGCGTTTCAACGTCAAATCTTATCCGTCAGACCGGACAACGGAGGCCACACTTATCCGCGGCAGCATTGAGGTATTGATCAGGGACAGACCCAGCGAGAAGATCATCCTGCGACCCGATGAGAAGTTGGTCGTAGCCAACGACACCGGCATCCTCCATCGGCTTAGCCCGGGAAGATATGGCGCTCCCGGTCCGGGAGATCCGCTTGTCGCGATTCGCAAACCTACCTACGAACAAAAGACGGGGGCTATTATTGAGACCTCATGGGTAGACAACAAGCTGATCTTCCGCGAAGAGACTTTTGGTGACCTGGCCAGTAAAATGCAACGCTGGTATGGTGTCACCATCCAATTTGCGG
>Ga0210398_10002817_pt1 | contig 16778 bp, 17 predicted proteins | sample IncBWC4OmetaG_FD_161047 | JGI IMG/M metagenome (GOLD analysis project Ga0210398, IMG submission 161047) | Forest soil microbial communities from Barre Woods Harvard Forest LTER site, Petersham, Massachusetts, United States - Inc-BW-C-4-O | ecosystem: Environmental > Terrestrial > Soil >... | reverse complement strand
CTTGGTAGATGGGTGAAGTTCGCGGCGCTTTCCAGCACTCCGGCGACGCGCAGAACCGTTGCCTCGTCAAAGGCGCGGCCGATGATCTGCATGCCGAGCGGCAGGCCGTCCGATAGCTCGGTCGGCACCGAGACCGCCGGCACGCCGGCAAGGTCAGCCGGCACGGTGAACACGTCGTTCAAGTACATCGCCACGGGATCGTCGCTCTTTTCGCCGATCGCGAAGGCGGCTGACGGCGTCGTCGGGGTCAGGAGGCAATCGCAGCGCTCGAACGCGGCGGCGAAATCGCGGGCGATCAGGGTGCGGACGCGCTGCGCCTTCAAGTAATAGGCATCGTAGTAGCCGGCTGATAGCACATAGGTACCGATCAGCACGCGGCGGCGCACCTCGGCGCCAAAGCCTTCGGCGCGGGTCTTTGAGTACATGTCGTCAAGGCTGTCGCCCTCGACCCGGAGACCAAACTTCACCCCGTCATAGCGCGCGAGGTTCGACGACGCTTCGGCCGGTGCTATCACATAGTAGGCCGGCAGGGCGTATTTGGTGTGAGGCAGCGAGATGTCGGAGACGATTTCCGCGCCGGCCTCTTCGAGCCATTTAGCGGCGCTCTGCCAGGCGGCCTCGATCTCGGGGCGCATCCCGTCGACGCGGTATTCCTTGGGGATGCCGATCTTGAGACCGCGAATGTCGCCGGTCAGCGCCGCCTCGAAATCGGGCACCGGCAACGGCGCCGAGGTCGAGTCCTTGGGGTCGTGCCCGGCCATCGCGCCGAGCATGATCGCGGCGTCGCGCACCGTACGGGTCATCGGCCCCGGATGGTCAAGCGACGAGGCGAACGCCACCACACCCCAGCGCGAGCAGCGGCCATAGGTCGGCTTCAACCCGACAATGCCGGTAAAGCTCGCCGGCTGGCGGATCGAGCCGCCGGTGTCGGTGCCGGTCGCGCCCATCGCGGCGCGCGCCGCGACCGCCGCCGCCGAGCCGCCCGACGAGCCGCCCGGCACCAGCGGTCGGTTGTTGCCGGGGCGGCGCCAGGGATTTTCGGTCGGGCCGTAATGACTGGTCGTGGTCGACGACCCCATCGCGAATTCATCGAGATTGGTCTTGCCGAGCATGACCGCGCCGGCCGCCCACAGCTTTTCGGTTACGGTCGACTCATAGGGCGGCGTAAACCCGTCGAGGATGTGCGACGAGGCGGTGGTCAAGACGCCCTTGGTGCAGAAGAGATCCTTGATCGCCAGCGGGATGCCGTCGAGCGCGCCGCCCTCGCCTTTCGCCAGCCGCGCGTCGGACGCCGCGGCCATTTCCAGCGCCCGGTCGGGGGTCGTGGTGACAAAGGCGTTGAGCGGCGCGATCTTCTCGACCGCGTCGTTATGCGCGGCGGTGAGCTCTCGGGCGGAGAATTTCTTGGTCCGGAGCCCATCGCGCGCCTCGGCGATGGTGAGGCTCGTGAGGTCGCTCACTCGACCACCTTGGGCACCGCGTAGAAGCCGCGCGCGGATTTTGGCGCGTTGCCGATGGCGGCATCGCGATCGTTTCCGTCGGTTACGACATCATCGCGCATCGGCAGCGTCATCTCGGCGACGCTCGACATCGGCGGCACGTTCTCGGTATCGACCGCCATCAGCTGCTCTATCCAATCGAGAATGCCCGAGAGCTCGCCGGCCAGCGGCTCGAGCTCGTCCTCGGCGACGCGAATGCGCGCCAGGGTGGCGATACGCGCCACGGTGGCCTTGTCCAACGCCATGATTTCAAAGTCTTTCGCGGCAAAAGCGGCGGGTTAAAGCTATCATCGGGGATGCTTCTCGACAACCCCGCGGCCTTGCGAGCCGCCGTCCCGGCGGGCGCGCGGCTGATCGGCCTCGATGTCGGCACCAAGACGATCGGCCTCGCGCTCAGCGACACGCGGCTCGTCATTGCCAGCCCGCTCGACACGATCCGCCGGCGCAATTTCCGCGACGACATGGCGGCGCTGCTTGCGCTCATCGACCGGCATGGCGTCGGCGGCACGGTGATCGGGCTGCCGCTGGCGCTCGACGGGCGCGACAGCCCACGCACGCAATCGGTGCGCGCATTCGCGCGCAACCTGATGGCACAGCGCGATATGGCGGCGCTGTTGTGGGACGAGCGGCTGTCGACAGCGGCCGTCACCCGCGAGATGATCGCCGCCGACATGACCCGAAAGCGCCGCGCCGAGATCGTCGACAAGGTCGCCGCCGCGTACATCCTGCAGGGTTGCCTCGACGCGATGGAGCCAGGAACTTGAAGGACTGCGGCATGATCGCGGTTGCCGAGCGGACGCGAGGCGGGCCATAGATCGCCGCATGGCATCGGTGGACTTGATAGCGGCAAAGGGCGACGTGGCGCGGCGTGGCGCGCGGCCGGTCGCCGTATGGCTGCTCGTTTGCTGCGCGATGATCTTCGCGATGGTGGTGATCGGCGGCATCACCCGGCTCACCTGGTCGGGGCTGTCGATCACCGAATGGCAGCCGGTGATGGGTGCGATCCCGCCGCTTTCGGCCGCCGATTGGCAGGCCGAGTTCGCCAAGTACCAGCAGACCACGCAATACAAGACGCTGAACGCGGGGATGAGCCTCGCCGACTTCAAGACGATCTTCCTCTGGGAATACGTGCACCGGCTGTGGGGGCGGCTGATCGGCTTTGTCTACCTGCTGCCGTTTCTCTACTTCCTCGCGCGCGGCCGGATCCCGCGGCGACTGGCCTGGCCGCTCGCCGGGATTTTCGCGCTCGGGGGCGCTCAGGGCGCGCTCGGCTGGTGGATGGTCGAAAGCGGTCTCGCCGACCGGATCGAGGTCAGCCAATACCGGCTGACGGCGCATCTCGCGCTGGCGCTGGCGATCTACGCCGCGACGTTGTGGACGGCATTGGGGCTGCGGGGTGAGGTGGGGGATTCCAGAAGCGCCCTCGCATGCCCACCTCACCCGGCCGCCGCTACGCGACGGCCACCCTCTCCCCCCAATGGGCGGAGAGGGATAATTTTGCGGCGCGGTGCCGAGGTTGTGCTGTGCCTCGTCAGCCTGACGATCGTCGCGGGCGGGTTTGTCGCCGGGCTCAATGCCGGGCTCACCTACAACAGCTTTCCCTTGATGGACGGGCGGTTCGTGCCCGCAGGCTACGCGCAACTCTCGCCGTTTTTTCGCAACTGGTTCGAGAATGTCGCGGCGGTGCAATTCGACCATCGCATCCTGGCGATGGGAACGGTCGCGGCGATCTGCGCGCTGTGGATCGCCGCGCGGCAAGCCGCCCTGCCCTCGCCGGCGCGGCTGGCGCTCCATGCGCTGCTGGCGATGGCGCTGGTGCAGATATCGCTGGGTATTTCGACCTTGCTCCTTGTCGTGCCCGTGCCGCTCGCGGCCGCGCATCAGGTCGGCGCGGTGCTGCTGCTGACCGCGGCGATCGTGCTGCGCCACCGGCTTCGCTAAGCCGGCGCCGCGGCCGCGGGCCCACAAGCCCGCAGCCGCGACCTCATGAGATGATTGGGCCGGTTACTTCGTCAGCACCCAACCGCCCTGGTAATGGGGATGCTGGCCGACATAGTGATATTGCCAGCTGTAATGCCAGTTGCCCGTTTCGGGCTGGCCATACTGCGCGGCCGAAGCCGGCGTGAGGTTCATGAACACCGCGAACGCGACGGCGGCGGTGGCGGCGAGAAGCGTCTTCATTTGATCTCTCCTTTGTCCGTGCGGTCGGGCTAATGCCGACCGCTAGCGAACAGAGTGGATCTGGTTGCCGCCCGGTTTATTCACAAACGAGAGTTTCTCACGCTGTCGGTGAGAAACTTTCATCCATGGTCTCTGTTCGCGTTGGTTCGGCGGTTTCGGCGCGCACCGGCGGCCGCGGCGGGCTGACGAACGAGACGAGGATGAAGCTGATGATCATCAGCAGGAACCAGGAACCGTATTTGCCAAAGCGCACCAATTCCCAATCATGGGCCTGGTGCGGGTAAAGCCAGACGGCGGTGAAGGTGCCGATATTCTCGGCCAGCCAGATAAAGAACGCGATCAGTCCGAAACCGAGGATCAACGGCATCCGGCGCCATTTGCGGTATGGCCGGTAGTGCACCCAGGTCGGGCCGAACGCGATGCCGACAAAGAGAAAGAGGAAGCCCCGCATATCGGGCACGTAATGGTCGGTGAAGAAGTTGACATAGATCAGCGCGGCCAGAACCACGGTCACACGCCGGCCCGGATGGCCCGAGTAGCGCATATCGAGGATGCGGGTGATCCGCGCGAGATAGCTGCCGATCGACGCGTACATAAAGCCGGAAAAAAGCGGCACATGGCCAATGTGGAAGATGCTCGGCTCCGGGTAGGTCCATGAGCCGACGCTTGTCTTGAAGAGTTCCATCAGCGTGCCGGTCACGTGAAAGACGAAGATGATTTGCGCCTCTCGCACGGTTTCCATCCGCAGCAGAAGAAGCAGGGCCTGCACGACAAGCGCCGAGAGAAACAGGAAATCATAGCGGGCCAAGATCGCGTGCGGCGGCCACAGCCATTTCGTCAGCAGCAGGAGGCCGAGCAGAATGCAGCCAAACAGGCAGGCCCAACCCTCCTTGAAGACAAAGAGAAAGAACTCCCACGCGTAACGGCCGGCGACCGTTTTCGGGGTGTAGTTCTCGAGCCGAACCCGGATTTCGTGAAACCGGGTTTGTGTCCTGGCCAGCATGCTAGCGGCGCCGCCAGCGAAAATCGGTTGCGGCTTTTGCTATCGGAAAAATCACGCAACGGCCTCCCCCGGCGGCAGAAAATGGACGCCGCCAATTACCGCCCCATATAATCGAGGTCCGGCCGGGAGAGTACGATGGCAAAGAACGGCAAGACTTTGACGGAATGGCAAAAGCTCGCCGAGGGCGAGCTGCGCGGCAAAGCGGTCGACAGCCTCGACTGGACGACGCCGGAGGGCATCACCGTCAAGCCGCTCTACACCGAGGCCGATCTCGAGGAGATCGCGGCGCAAGGCTTCCCGTTCCGCGAGGCGGTGCCGGGCGCGGCGCCCTATCTGCGCGGGCCGCGCGCGACGATGTACGCCAACCGGCCGTGGACGGTGCGGCAGTATTCGGGTTTCTCGACCGCCGAGGAGTCGAACGCCTTCTACCGCGCCAATCTCAAGGCCGGACAGATGGGGCTGTCGATCGCCTTCGATCTGGCGACCCATCGCGGCTATGACAGCGACCACCCGCGCGTCATCGGCGATGTCGGCAAGGCCGGCGTCGCGATCGACAGTGTCGAGGACATGAAAATCCTCTTCGACGGCATCCCGCTCGACAAGATGAGCGTGTCGATGACGATGAACGGCGCGGTGCTGCCGGTCTTGGCGGGGTTCATCGTCGCGGCCGAGGAACAGGGCGTCGGTCAAGAACAGCTCCAGGGGACGATCCAGAACGACATCCTCAAGGAGTTCATGGTCCGCAACACCTATATCTACCCGCCGGCTCCCTCGATGCGGATCGTCGCCGACATCATCGAGTACACCGCGCGGCATATGCCGAAATTCAACTCGATCTCGATCTCCGGCTACCACATGGAGGAAGCCGGCGCGACGAGCGTGCAGGAGCTGGCGTTTACGCTGGCCGATGGGCTCGAGTATGTGCGTGCCGCGCTGTCGCGCGGGCTCGACATCGACGAATTCGCGCCGCGGCTGTCGTTCTTTTTTGGCATCGGCATGAATTTCTTCATGGAGATCGCCAAGCTGCGCGCCGCGCGGCTCTTATGGGCGCGGCTCATCGGCCAGTTCAAACCGAAAAACCCGCAGAGCCTCGCGCTGCGCACGCATTGCCAGACCTCGGGGGTCAGCCTCACCGAGCAGGGGCCGCACAACAACATCATCCGCACGACGATCGAGGCGCTGGCGGCGGTGCTCGGCGGCACGCAATCGCTGCATACCAACTCCTTCGACGAGGCGCTGGCGCTGCCGACGCCGTTCTCGATGGGGATCGCGCGCAACACGCAGCTGATCCTCGCCGAGGAGACCGGCATCCCGCATGTCATCGACCCGCTGGGCGGCAGCTATTACGTCGAGAGCCTGACGCACTCGATCGCCACCGCGGCGATGAGGCTGATCGACGAGGTCGAGAAGCTCGGCGGGATGACCAAGGCGGTCGAAAGCGGCATGCCGAAGCTGCGCATCGAGGCGGCGGCGGCCCGCCGCCAGGCGGCGATCGACCGCGGCGAAGAGGTCATCGTCGGCGTCAACAAGTACCGCGCCGAGGAAAAGGCCGATGTGCAGCTCCTCAATGTCGACAACGACAAGGTGCGGACGGCGCAGATCGCCCGGCTAAATCGGGTGAAGAAAATCCGCGATCCGGAGAAATGCGCGGCGGCGCTCGCGGCGCTGACCGAGGCGGGCAAATCAGGCAAGGGCAACCTGCTGGAGCTGTCGATCGCGGCGAGCCGGGCGCGCGCGACGGTCGGCGAGATTTCCGACGCGCTGGAAGTCGCGTTCAGCCGGCATCACGCGGCGACGCAGTCGGTGAGCGGCGTCTACGGCGCCGAATACGCCGATGACGCGGAATTTCATCGCATCCAGCGCGAGATCGACGCCTTCGCGCGCGAGGAAGGCGGCAGGCCGCGCATGCTGGTCGTCAAGCTCGGCCAGGACGGGCACGATCGCGGCGCCAAGATCATCGCCACCGCCTTTGCCGATATCGGGTTCGACGTCGATATCGGGCCGCTGTTCCAGACGCCCGAGGAGGCCGCGCGCCAGGCGGTCGAGAACGATGTCCACATCGTCGGCGTGTCGAGCCAGGCGGCGGGACATAAAACACTCGTGCCGACGTTGATCGAGGCGCTAAAGCAGGAAGGCGCGGGCGATATTCTGGTGGTGTGCGGCGGGGTCATCCCGCCCGGCGACTATGATTTCCTCAAGAAAGCCGGGGTCGCGGCGATCTATGGCCCCGGCACCAACATTCCCCGCGCGGCGGCCGAAATCCTGTCGCTGATCCGCACCCAGCGCGTCGCGGCATAGTGCGGGACTTACGCTAAGATTACATCAAAGCTACAACTAACAGTAATACTCGGCCTAGCCAGCGTTCGTAGCCCCTTGTATAGTCAAATCCGAACAGGGAGACGAAAATGGCCGGGGAGACAACAATCCAAGGCGCCGCGCCGCGTCTTGTCGCGAAGATCATCGCGAGTTACGTCTCGCATCATAACCTTGCACCCGAGCAAATACCCGAGCTGATCGTCTCGGTACATCGCTCGATTGCCGGGCTCGGTCAGCCGGTCGAGACCAACACCTTGCCGACCCCAGCGGTGCCGTTGCGCCGCTCGGTGCAGCGCGATGTTGTGATCTGCCTCGACTGCGGCTGGAAGGGCAAGATGCTGCGCCGCCACTTGACGACGCGGCACGGGTTCTCGGGCGAGGAGTATCTCAAGCGCTGGGGCCTGCCCGGCGACCATCCGCTGACCGCGCCGGCCTATTCGGTGCAGCGCTCGAACCTGGCGAAAGAACTGGGATTGGGCCGCAGCGGACGCGGCAACGGCGGACGGCGTCGCCGACGCGGCTGAGGCCCGTCAGCGCCGGACGGCGCCGGCCTCGGTGACGATCACGTCCATCGCGATGTCGAAAGGCTGCGGGTAGATCGTGTCGATCGCCTGGCACGCAAAACCGACACCGATCGCCAGCGGCCGCGGGTCCATCGCGCCGAGCGTGCGGTCGAAATAGCCGCCGCCATAACCCAGCCGATAGCCGGCGCGATCGAACCCGACGAGCGGCGCCAGAACCATCGTCGGCAGCACGATCTCGCGCCGCTCCGGGATCGGGATGTCCCAGACGCCGGCGGTGAGCGGGTCGCCGGGCGCCCAAGCGCGATATTCGAGCGGCCCCTTCTTGTCGATGACGACCGGCAGCGCCACCTCGCGCCCGGCGGCGACGAGCGTGTCGACCAGCGGGCGCGGATCGAACTCGGCGCGGAACGGCCAGTAGATGCCGAGAATGCCGGGCCGCCCGGCGACGATCTCGCGCACCGCGGCGGCGATGGGCTCGCCCTTGGCGCGACGCTCTGCCGGCGACATCGCCATGCGCAGCGCGATCAGCCGCTCGCGCTCGGCGCGCCGCCAGGTCTTAACCTCGATTGAACCCATCGACCCGTCCTGACTTCACCGCATCTTTACCGTTCCATGGAATGCTGCCGCGACCGCCCGGAAGGAGCGGAGTCCGCTATCGTGAGGGCCTCGTGGCGATTCGAAAATGGGTCGCGGCATTCCTGCTTGCGACACTTGCATTCGGCCCTCTGCCGGGCCAAGCAGATGATGCTCCGCAAAAACATTTCCTCTGGAAAGTGACAGGCCCGAGGGGGGTCGTCTATTTGTTCGGCACGATTCATATCGGCAAGCCGAATTTTTACCCGCTACCGGCGGTCATCGAAGACAGCTTCAAACACGCCGATACGCTGGTCGAAGAAATCAAAAGCGACCCTGCGGATGCTCAGGAGATGAAGCGCTGGATCGCCGAGCACGGCATCTATGCCGGCAGCGACACGATCGCCAACCATCTGAGCGAGCAAACCATCCGGCATCTGGCGATACACCTGAAGGACAGATCGTGGCAGGAGCAACAGGTCATCGCCAAGATGCGGCCCTGGGCGATCGCCGCGCTGATCGATGAGGAAGACGTCAAACGTCTGGGCCTCGATTCCGAACATGGGCTCGACAAGCATTTTGCCGGAGAGGCCGACCAGCTTCACAAACCGCTCGAAGCCCTCGAAACATTTGCCTCACACCTGCAATTGTTCAGCGATATGACGGCCGATGTCGAAGACAAATACCTGATGCAAACTCTCGTCGACGCCGAAGAACCGAACTCGCATCTCGAAATGATGATCGAGGCCTGGCAGGCGGGCGACAGTGAAAAGCTGCAAGAGATGCTGACCGAGAACGTCAACAATTATCCGCGGCTGAAGTCCCTTACGAAGAGGCTGCTCGACGACCGGAACGACGCGATGACGAAACAGATCGAGCAGTATCTCTCGACCAGCAAAACCTATTTTGTCGCCGTCGGCGCCGCCCATATGGTCGGGGAGCACGGCATCGTCAGCCTGCTACGAGCCAAGCAGTTTACCATCGAGCAGCTGTAGCCTCAGAACAGCCCGGTGATCCGCCCGTCCTCGGTCAGGTCGATGCTGTTCGCCGCCGGAACGCGTGGCAAACCTGGCATCGTCATGATCTCGCCGCAGATCGCCACGACGAACTCGGCACCGGCGGAGAGGCGGATTTCGCGGACCGGCAGGATGTGGTCAACAGGCGCGCCCTTGGCGTTGGCGTCGGACGAGAAGCTGTACTGCGTCTTCGCCATGCAGACCGGGAAATGGCCGAACCCGTTTTTCTGCAATTCGGCGAGGCGGCTTTCCACGGCCGCGTCGCAGGCGATGTCCTTCGCGCGATAGATCTTCTGCGCGATCGTCTTGATCTTGTCGCGCAGAGTCATCTCGTCGGGATAAAGCACCTGGAACTTTGACTGGCCGCTATCGGTGAGCCGCGCGACGACCTCAGCGAGCGGCGCCGCGCCCTCGCCGCCATTGGCCCAATGGTCGGCGATCACAGCCTCGGCGCCATGCGCCGCGCACAGCTCCTTGAGCTTTGCGTGCTCCGCCTCGGTGTCGGCGCTGAAGCGGTTGACCGAGACCACCGTCGGCACGCCGAACTGTTTGATGTTTTCGAGATGCCGCCCGAGGTTCGCGTAGCCCGCCTCGAGCGCCTGAACGTTCTCGGCGCGGAGCTGATCGCGCGGCACGCCGCCATGCATCTTGAGCGCGCGCACGGTGGCGACGACCACCGCGACATCGGGCTTCAGCCCGGCCTTGCGGCACTTGATGTCCATGAATTTCTCGGCGCCGAGATCGGCGCCGAACCCGGCCTCGGTGACGACATAGTCGCCGAGCTTCAGCGCCGTCTGGGTCGCGACCACCGAGTTGCAGCCATGCGCGATATTGGCGAACGGTCCGCCATGGATAAAGGCCGGGCTGTTTTCGAGCGTCTGCACCAGGTTCGGCGCGAGCGCGTCCTTCAACAGCACGGCCATCGCGCCGGCGGCCTTGAGGTCGCTCGCCCGCACCGGCTCGCGCGCACGTGTCTGCGCGACGATGATGTTGCCGAGACGCTGCTTCAGGTCGGCGAGGTCGTTCGAGAGGCAGAAGATCGCCATGACCTCCGAGGCGACGACGATGTCGAACCCGTCCTCGCGCGGGAAGCCGTTGGCGACGCCGCCGAGCGACGAGGTGATCTGCCGAAGCGCCCGGTCGTTCATGTCGAGACCGCGGCGCCAGGTCACGCGGCGCGAGTCGATGCCGAGCTCGTTGGCCCAGTAGATGTGGTTGTCGACCATCGCGGCGAGCAGGTTGTTGGCGGCGCCGATGGCGTGGAAGTCGCCGGTGAAGTGGAGGTTGATGTCCTCCATCGGCACGACCTGGGCGTAGCCGCCGCCGGCCGCGCCGCCCTTCATGCCAAAGCTGGGCCCGAGGCTCGGCTCGCGCAGGCAGATGATCGCCTTCTTGCCGATGTGGTTGAGCGCGTCGCCAAGGCCGACCGTCGTCGTCGTCTTGCCTTCGCCGGCCGGGGTCGGGGTGATCGCGGTGACGAGAACCAGCTTGCCGTTCGGCTTGTCCTTGAGCGAGTTGACATAGTCGAGGCCGACCTTGGCCTTGTAGCGGCCATAGGGCGACAGAGCTTCGTCGGAGATGCCGAGCTTGGCGGCGATCTCGCCGATCGGCTTCATCGACGCGGCCTGGGCGATCTCGATGTCGGATTGGGGGTTTTTGTGCTGGTCGGCTCCGCGCGCCACGGCAGGTCTCCTCGGCTTTGTCTGTTCTGTTGGCCCAAGGTCTTAGCCCCTGCGGCCGGGCGAACGCAACCGCCGCCGCGCCGCACCTGCCGCGACACCCCCGCAGCGAGATCCAGGAAACGCTGCCGGTGCGTTTGACTGGCGCGGACGCAGCGGTGGCGATATAATCGGCGGCGCTCGCATATAACGGCGATCGACCTTTCCCCCCAGGAACTTGAGGACCCCCAATGACCTGCCTGACTTGGACGAGGTGGCGCGCTCATCTCCTGCTTTCCGGCGCGGTCGCCGCGCTTGCGCTCGTCGCGCTGACGACAGGGTCGTCGCCGGCGCAGGCCCGCGTCTGGGTCAGTGTCGGGGGGTGCTGCGGCGGCTATTGGGGCGCCGGCCCGTATTGGGGCTACCCGCCGCCTTACGCCTACTACCCGCCGGCGGCTTACTATCCCCCGGCCTATCCGCCCGCGCCGGGCTATCCTCCCGCGCCTGGCTATCCTGCTGCGCCGGGCTATCCCGCGTCCGGGGCGTATCCGGCGCCGACGGCTTACACGCCGGGAACGCCGGCGGCACCGACCGCTGCCGCCGCGGGCCAGCCGCAGATCAGCTATACCAGCAAGCCGGCCTTCACCAATTCGGCCGGACAGACCTGCCGCGAATACAAGGCCAACGATAGCGGCCGCGCTGTCTTTGGCACCGCGTGCCAGCAGGCCGACGGTCAGTGGCGGGTGGTCAACTGATTTAGTTTCGTCGTTCCAGGAGAGCGCGCAGTGCCGGCTGCTGGCGCCGGCGATGCCGGTTAGCCGGCGCCCCGGCGGCTAGCGAAACTGCGCCTCGCACTTGTACTGGCTGTTGTAGTGGTCGCAGCGCGACTGGAACTCAACCGAAGGCGTGCTGAAATAGTCGTTCGGGTTTGGCGCGTGCTTCGCTACGAAAAAGCCAAGCACCACGAGCAACAGTGCAAGGTAGAAGATGCCTTTGATGGCTTTCCCCAAAATGCCAAACATCGAGGGTCCTCGTTCTTCAGCCGGCCACCTCCCTATCACGGGAGCGTTAACCGCCGGTGAAATCCAAGGTTCGCTCCAATGTCGCGCCACGGAATGACGCCTGATAAGTTTGGGTCGCGATAACGGGAAGGATTGAGCAATGGCGCGGCCGATCGTCTATGGCGCGGCGATGAGCCCTTACGTGTGGAGCACGCGGCTGGCACTGGCCGAAAAGGGTGTCGCGCACGAACTCGTCAGTGTCGGTATCGACGAGTTCCGCAGCGAGCCGCATCTGGCGCGCCATCCGTTTGGCCGCATACCGGCGTTCGAGCATGACGGGTTTGAGCTCTACGAGACTCAGGCGATCATGCGCTACATCGACGAGGCGTTTTCCTCGGCGCCGCTGCAGCCGATCGAGCTGCATCCGTTCGCGCGCATGAACCAGATCATGGGGATCGTCGATTCCTACCTGACGCCGTGCCTGCTGCACGGGGTCCTTTTCCAGCGCTTTGTCGCGCCGCGGATCGGCAAGCCGACAGACGAAGCCAAGGTCGCCGAGTCGCTACCGCGCGTGCGGCAGTGCATCGGCGAAATCGCACGGCTGGCGGGCGGCCAGGAATTTCTCGCCGGCGATGCGCTGAGCCTCGCCGACCTGATGGTCATCCCGCAAATCTACTACTTCAAGCGGCTGCCCGAAGGCGCCGCCCAAATCGCCGAGTTGCCGGCGCTCGCCGCCTGGGCGCAGCGCATGGAAGAGCGGCAGAGCGTGCAGGTGACCCGGCCGCCCGGCTTTTGAGCCGCGCGGCTCAAACGTCTGTAGAACTTCACGATTTATTACCGACGATTGTTCCGGGCTGGCTCTTGAAGCGCGGCCCGGCGGCACGATCTTTCTCAACCGTTTGGCGATGACGCCATCGGACGTGAAACGATGAGTGCGCTAGAGGTTGTTGCGAAGCCGGAATTTCCCAGAGCTGAGCTCGATTGGCTCGTCCACCTGCGCCAGGCGCGAACGCATAGCGACGGCGCGCCGGCCTTCACGCTGGTCTTCCCCGGCGCCCAACTTAGCGACGACGTGATCCAGCAGGTCAAGGCGACCTGCGCCAATACCTCGCGCATCCGTTTTTGCCTGCGCTCGGCGATGATCGTGCCCGAGGCGCAGATGGGCCTCTACCACGTGTTCCTCGTGCCGGACGAAGGGTTTGGCGCGATCATCCGGCTGCATGAACGGCTGCATGCAGGGCCCCTCGCCTGCTGCCTGCGGCCGGAAGCGCCCTACATCCCGCATGTCACGGTCGCCAGCACCAAGGAATTCCGCGACGCGCGGCAGACCATGGCGCTATTGAACGCCAAAGACCTGGCGATTTCCGGACGGATCGACGAGATCGAGGTGCATGAACGCGACTCCGCAACGCCGCGCTGCGTCGCGAAAGTGGCGCTCAAGCACGGGTTTTTTCACTAAACCCGCGTCATTGCGAGGAGCGCGATAGCGCGACGCGGCAATCTCCGGCCATAGAGGGCCAAGGCGGAAGGAGATTGCTTCGCTACGCTCGCAATGACGGCCGTTACCTGACCGGCCGGAACAGGCGGAATGGGTTGGGCAGGCGCTGCAGCTCGCCCTCAACGCGCCCACGCAGCTTGCCGACGAGGGCGACATCGGCGAGGCGCCGGTCGATAAAGGCGCGCGTGTCGGCGAAATCCTCGGAGCGATCCTCCAGCCAATACATCAGCGTCGCGGCGTAGATGCCGGCGAGCGTCGCGCGCTTGGTGTAGAAGCTGAAATCGGTCGAGGCGTCGCCGGCGGCGTACCAGATGCCGTCGACCGTGTCGTAGATGAGGCGCATACCGAGCACCGCGTGCGGCGGCAGCGCCAACACCGAGAGCGCGCGCCGCACCGCCTCGCGCCACGGCTCGACGACCTCAAAGCGCAAACCCAGCGCGCGCTTGACGCGCGAAGCGGTGCCGGCAGTTTCGGATGCCGTCGCCTCGAAGCGATCGAGCATGCGCCGGTCGGCCCAGGCGCTGAACGCGGCGACGATGTCCGGCGCGCCGCGCGGAAACAGCGCCAGCGCCTCCTCGGCCGGCATGTCGAGCCGGCGAGCCGCACTGCGCAGCGCGCCATGCGACCAGCCGTCAAACGCGACATCCGGCAGGATCGCCTCGATCAAGCGGTCGCGGTCGTGCTCGGCCAAGGGGCTTTTCATTGGGTCTCGCCCTTCAAGAACTCGGCGAGGTCGATCGGGTGGCGCTGCAGCTCCTCGGTGAAGACCAGGAGGCGATGATCGGTCATCCGCTGCGGGTAGAGGATGCCATCGAGATGGTCGCATTCGTGCTGCACGACGCGCGCATGGAAACCGGCCGCCTCGCGCTCGATGGGCTGGCCGTCGAGCCCGAGGCCGCGGTAGCGCACGCGCAGATGGCGCGGCACGACGCCGCGCATTCCGGGCACCGACAGGCACCCTTCCCAGCCGAGCGCGATCTCGTGGCCGATCGGCTCGATGACCGGGTTGATGAGCACGGTCAGCGGCTGCTCGCCATCACCGGGCAGGTCGCCGCTGCGCTCGCCGGCGACAAAGAACGTCACGATGCGGTGCGCGGCATGCACCTGCGGCGCGGCGATGCCGGTGCCGCCGGCATCGTCCATCGTCTCGAGCATGTCCTCGACGAGCTTCTTGACCCAGGGCGCGGCCGGATCATCGACCTCGGCGGCGCGGGCGCGCAGAATGGGGTTGCCCATCTTGGCGATCTTTAGGAGAGCCATGCGCTTTATATGAGACGCGGCGCGCCGGCAGTAAAGCCACGATAACCGAGGGCCGGAAAGCCGGGGTGGATCGGTTCCCGACAAACATGCGTAGTTGCGCGAGGACAGCGCAGCGGCGGAGAGGAAACAAATGACCTGGCGAACCTACCTGACGTCGCTTGTCGCCGGGATGGCCGGCGCGGCGATCGTCTTGGCGATCGGGTTGGCGTGGAATTCGAGTTCGCATGGCGGGCTGGTTCAAACACCAAGCGGCGTTACGCCGGAGCAGCCTTCCGCCGCGTCGTCCGTGCATCCGACCACTGCGCCGGCCGCGAGTTGGCGGGCCTTTGCCGGCAAAGGCGGCTTCAATCCCGCCTGCGACTACCGGATTCATCTGCTGATCCCGGCAGCCAAAGCAGCCAAAATCTCGATCGACCTATCCCGCTACGCCGATGCTTCCTCGTTTATTTATCCCACCGTCGTGAACAGCCATTTCCTGCAAGCGGTCATCATCGAGCCTGGAGAGCCGATCGCGCTCAACATCAGCGACGCCAAGGGCGGCGACTGCGATGCGGGAAACGCCAGCCTCGATAACCTGCCGAGAATGTGTTTCGAGACCAAGATCGAGGAACGCCGCCCCTGACGGTGGGCCGCGACAGCGGCCCTCTTCAGCTCAAAGCGAGATTGCGGTAGCCGCCGGCGGCTACCGCGTCGCAATGCTCGCGAAACGCGGGGTGGCCGCCGCTGTAGCGCATGATCTTGCGTGTCTGCTTGCCCTCGACGTTGCGGTTGACGCCGGTCATCCACGAGTCGATCTCGTTCATCAACAGCCCCTCGCCGAGCGACATGACATGGGCCGTCCAGTCGGCGGTGCCCTCCGGGGTCGCCTCGACGCGGGTGACGCCGTTCTTGCGCGCGTGGGCGACAAGCTCCGTCACCCACTCGACGCTGTATTGGGCGACGCGCGGGAAATTGCCGAGCCCGCCATGCGGTCCGACGACCATCAGGAAATTCGGGAAGCCCTCGACAAACACGCCGAGATAGGTTTGCGGCCCGTCCTTCCACCTGTCCTTGAGCTTCTGTCCGTCAAGGCCTGTGATGTCGATCCGGTCAAAGGCGCCGGTGATCGCGTCGAAGCCGGTCGCGTAGATGATGATGTCGAACTCGTATTCCTGGTCGCTCGTCTTGATGCCGGCCGGGGTGATGCGCTCGATCGGCGTCTCGTTGATGTCGACGAGTTTGACGTTGGGCTGGTTGTAGACCTCGAAGTACCCGCCTTCGAGCGGCACGCGGCGGGTGCCGAAGCCATGGTTTTTCGGGATCAGCTTTTCGGCGACGACCGGGTCCTTGACCCGCTCGCGGATTTTGCGCGCGACGAAATCCGAGATCAGCGCATTGGCCTTCCGATCGGATAGGATATCGCTGAAATTGCCCTGCCAGATGCCGAAGCCGGGCGAGGCGTAGAGCTTCTCGAACAGCGCCTCGCGTTCCGCCGCGGTCACCTCGGTCGCCTTGCGCGGGTCGGGAAGATGGATAAAGCAGCCGGGGCTTTCGGCGCAGAGCGCGAAGATCTCGTCGTAGCGGGCGCGGATGTCGCGCATCTCGTCATCGGCGATCCTGGCGTTGTGCAACGGCGCCGCCCAGTTTGGGGTACGCTGGAACACGGTCAGCGAGCCGACGCTTTTGGCGATCGTCTGGATCGTCTGGATCGCGGTCGCGCCGGTGCCGATGATGCCGACCCGCTTGCCGGCGTAGTCGATCCCTTCCTTCGGCCAGAAATGCGTGTGGCAGGCCTGGCCCTTGAAGCTGTCGACGCCGGGGATATTCGGCATGGTCGGTGCCGAGAGCACGCCGATCGCGGTGATCAGGAAGCGGGCCGTGTAGCGACGCCCGTCTTCGAGCACGACATCCCAGTGCCGGGTCTCGTCGTCGTAATGCGCGGCGGCGACAGAGCTCCTGAACTGGATGTCGCGGCGCAGGTCGAACTTGTCGGTGACGTGGTTGAGATAGCGCTCGGTCTCGGGCTGGCCGGCGAAACGCTCCTCCCAGTTCCACTCGTCGAGCAGATCCTGGGAGAAGGAATAGCCGTAGGTGTAGCTTTCGGAATCGAAACGCGCGCCGGGATAGCGGTTCCAGTACCAGGTGCCGCCGACGCCGGTGCCGGCCTCGAACACCCGCACCTTGAGCCCCAACTGGCGCAGCTTGTAGAGCTGATAGAGGCCGGAAACCCCAGCGCCGATGACAATGGCGTCGAATTCTGGGGCGTCTTG
>Ga0210398_10002815_pt1 | contig 16782 bp, 15 predicted proteins | sample IncBWC4OmetaG_FD_161047 | JGI IMG/M metagenome (GOLD analysis project Ga0210398, IMG submission 161047) | Forest soil microbial communities from Barre Woods Harvard Forest LTER site, Petersham, Massachusetts, United States - Inc-BW-C-4-O | ecosystem: Environmental > Terrestrial > Soil >... | reverse complement strand
GATGGGGCACCCAAAAGCGAAAAACCAAAACCAAAACCAAAACCAAAACCAAAACCTTAGGACCTGGAAACTGCCACCTGCCCCCTGCGTTCAGAATTTCCGGGCGTGTTGTTCCACCCAGCGCTCGATGACGACTTTTTTGTCCGTATAGAACTCGATGGCGTCGCGCCCTTGCGCGTGCATGTCGCCGAAGAAGCTGCCTTTCCATCCCGTGAACGGGAAGTAGGCCATGGGAGCGGCTACGCCGATGTTGATGCCGATGTTGCCGGCGGGCGCGTCGTAGCGGAAGCGGCGCGCTGCGGCGCCGCTCGAAGTGAAGAGCGACGCCTGGTTGCCGTAGGGGCTGCGCTCGAGGAAGGCGATGGCTTCGTTCATGTCGCGCGCGTGGACCAGGCTCAACACCGGCCCGAAAATTTCCGTGTCGGTGAGCTCGCTGGATTGCGGCACTCCGTCGAGAATGGTCGGCTTTACGAAGCTGCCTTGTTCGTGATTTGGGACTTTCGCGTTGCGGCCGTCGAGAAGGACCTTTGCGCCGTCCTTTTCGCCGACTCCGATCAGGTTTTCGATACGCGCTTTGCTCTGCGCGGTGATGACCGGCCCCATCTGCACGCCTTCTTCGAGGCCGTCGCCCACGCGCAACGACGCAGCCGCCGCGGCAATCGAGTCGCGAAATGTTTTCTGCGCTTCATCAATGGTGACGGCGACGGACACCGCCAGGCAGCGCTGCCCCGCACATCCAAAGGCGCTGTCGCTGATGATTTGCGTGGCCATTTTCATGTCGGCGTCGGGCAGCACAATGACGGGGTTTTTCGCGCCGCCCTGGCACTGGGCGCGCTTTCCGCTGGCGGCCGCGCGAGCATAGACATACTTCGCGACGGTGGTGGAACCGACAAAGCTGATGGCGCGAATTTTGGGATGGTCGAGCAGCGCGTCGACGACGGCTTTTCCGCCGTTGACCAGGTTGACCACGCCCTTCGGCAATCCAATTTGTTCGAGCAGCTCAAACACCCGCATCATCGTGAGCGGCACGCGCTCGGAGGGCTTCAGGATGAACGTGTTGCCGGTGGCGATGGCGTAGGGCATGAACCAGAAGGGAATCATGCCCGGAAAATTGAACGGCGTGATCGCGGCCACCACGCCGAGCGGCTGGCGAATCATGATTTCGTCGATGCCGCGGGCCACGTCTTCGAGGTTGTAGCCCTGCATCAACGTGGGTATACCGCAGGCCACTTCGACGTTTTCGATGGCGCGGCGCAGCTCGGCTTTGCCTTCGGCAAAGGTCTTGCCGTTTTCCCGGGTGATGATGCGGCCTAGCTCGTCCAGGTGCTCTTCGAGCAGCATCTTCAGCTTGAAAAGCGGCTGGATGCGGTCTTCCGCGGGCGTGCGGCGCCATTCGCGGAAGGCGGCGGAGGCAGCCTCCACAGCGGCGTCCACTTCCGCCGCGGTCGAGAGAGGCGCCATCGCCAGTGTTTCGCTCGTGGCGGGATTCACAACATCGCGCCACTCCGTGGTCTTGGATTCCGACCAGTTGCCGCCGATATGATTCAAAACCTTGGTGCGTGTTGCCGTGACTGCGCTCATGACTTTCCCATTTCCCCCGTGATCGAAAATTGTGAAAACGCAAATCGCTGACGGTCGCTCCCGGAAGCTAGGCGCTCGCCTTGGCCGCGGAGTTCAGGAACCGCTCGATGCGGTCAAGAACGACCATGGCGGTCAGGCATTCCGCGACGCTGGCGTTGGGCTCGCGCTTCTCGCGGATCGCGGCGAAAAACTCGCGGTCCTGCAGCTCGATGCCGTTCATCGAGACGTCCACCTTGGACACGTCGATTTTGTTTTCTTCACCGTCCAGCAAATCGTCGTAGCGCGCGATGAACGTGCCGTTATCGCAAATGTAGCGGAAGAATGTTCCCAGCGGCCCTTTGTTGTTGAAGGAAAGCGAAAGCGTACAAATCGCTCCCGAAGGCACCTTCATAACGATGCCCATATCCATCGCAATTTTCAGCTCAGGATGAATTGGGCCCTGCACGGCGTAGCACTCGGAAACGAGCTCTCCGGTTTGATACTGGAACAGGTCGACGGTATGGCAGGCGTGGTGCCAGAGAAGGTGATCGGTCCAGCTGCGGGGCTTTCCGGCCGCGTTCATGTTGGTGCGCCGGAAGAAATACGTTTGCACGTTCATCTGCTGGATCTTCAGTTCGCCCGCCTTGATCTTCTTGTGCAAGTACTGGTGGCTGGGATTGAACCGCCGCGTGTGGCCGCCCATGCAAACCACGCCGGTTTCCCTCTGCACCCGCACAAGCCGCTCGGAATCGGCCAGCGTATCCGCAATGGGAATTTCAATCTGGACGTGCTTTCCGGCGCGCATGCACTGCTCGCCCTGCTTGGCGTGCATTTGAGTGGGTGTGGCGAGGATCATGGCTTCAAGGCCGGGCTGCTTCAAACTCTCGGCCAGGTCGCCCGTGAAGTGGGGAATCCTAAATTTTTTGGCGACTTCTTCGGTGGCCGCCTGATTGCCGCCAGTCAGGGTGATTACTTCAATGCCCGGAATCTTGGCGATGGCTTCGAGGTGCTTCTGTCCGAAGGCGCCTTGTCCTGCTACGCCAACCTTCATCCCTTTCCTCCGTGCGGATCCTGTACGCTGAAATACCTTACCATAAACCTCTGAGACGCGAGAGACGCAAGGAACGGCGAAGACATTGAGTTTCTCGACTAAATGGATCCTGGAGTTCCGCGAATCACTCTGCGGCAGGAACAAAGACGTGGTCCGCGACGACCAAATCCGCGTTGGGCACTTCGGTTTCAAGTCGTATGTGGCGGTACGAGGGTTTCTTCTGCGGCCTGATGGAAAATGTAAGAAGGTACTGGTGAGCAAGCCGGGCGCCAAATTCGTCCAGGGTTGGAGCGAACGACACCGGGGTCGCGTGGCCTTGAAAGTACGCGTCGCCCCCGGTTGCGGCGGCTAAATTGGACAGATTGTTTTGACCCTGGTCTACCATCCGAGCGATGCGGCTGGCGAGGCCGTTGCGCGCAGCGTAAATCGCGGAAACCTGCGTGTTCGCCTGCTCTGCGAGCGCGATGGTTTCATCGAGGTATGTGTCCACGACTCCCCGTTGCAACGGGTCCATTCCGTCGGTGACGAGTAAGATGGCGTGCCGCGAGTTGCTGCCGCGCCATCGTTTGAGCACATTTGTGACCGAGACGTAGGGGCTCGTTCCGGCGGCCCCTGCCCCTTGAGGAACACGCAGCGCCTGGCTGGCGGCGATGTGGTCCGTGGTGAAATTTTGGGCCATGCGGACCGCTCCACTTTCGATATAGCCCACGGCAATCGTCGTGGTGGGCGGCTGCCCGCCGATAAACTTTCGTACGTCGACCAGTTTGTTCGCCAGGCTGCTGCCGGTCGCTTCATCGAGGAGGATCAGCAACTCCAGATTCGCCTGGTTTCCTTGCAGGGGCGTCCATGCGGTCACCGTCAGCCGCTCCAGGCCCTCAAAGGCGCGTATGTCTTCGCTGTGGTTGATCTCGGGCGCATCCTTGCCGTGCTTTGGCTTGACGGTCACCACCACGCTTATGGCTAGTGGTTGGGGCGGAGTTTGCTGTGCTGCGGAAACCGGGCTGAGGGCGCCCAAGGCGAGCCAGGCAATGCCAGCCGCCAACCAAGGGATGGTCATGCCTCGCACGACCCCTCCTCGCAGCTAGTTAAGCTCGACGGCTCGGCACGCATCGTCGGTAGGCTCAGAGATCATATCAGATAAAGATGAGTCATTTAGCGGTCCACTAGAGAGCTAACACCTACTTCGCTGCTGGGACGTACACCCGGTCTGCTGACACCAGGTCCGCGTTCGGCACTTCCGTCTCAAGTTTTACGTGTTGGAAGGACGGCTTTTTGTCCGGCTTGATCTGAAACGTGAGCCGGTATTGATGGGTAAGCCGGTCGGCAAATTCGTTCAAAAAGGGAGTGAACGAGATCGGCGTATTGAGGCCTTCAAAGTAAGATTCGCCGCCGGAATCTTCGGCAATTTCCGCAAGATTGTCCTGGCCCCGGCTGAATCTCCAGAAGCTGTGGCCAAAATGGCCCGCCTGGGCAGCGTAAATTGTGCTGATTTGCGTCCCCGTCCGCTCCACAACTTCAATGGCGTTGTCGAGGTAGGGATCCACGGTTCCCGGCTGCAGCGGGTCGATACCGCTGGAAATCATGATGATGGCATGGCGAGCTTTGGACTCCGGCCAGTGCTTGATTACATCAATGATGGAAAGTTACGGGCTGCCACCGTCGCCGCCTGGCCCCAGTGTGATCCGGAGCGCCTTATCCGTTGCTTCCCGGTCTTTGGTGAAGTTCTGGGCCATGCGGACGCTGCCGTACTGTATGTATCCGACGGCGATAACCGTGGTGGGCGGTTGCGCGTTCATGAACTGGCGCAGGTCGTCATATTGCAAGGCCAGGGTCTCGCGGCTTCCCTCGTCGATCAGGATGAGAAGCTCGAGGTCTGCGTTCTCGCCTTGCAGAGGAATCCAGTCCGTGACGCGAAGCCGCTCCCGGCCCTGCAAGACGCGCACATCTTCTTTGTTCAGTACGGGGACTTCCTTGCCGTGTTTGGCCTCCACCGTGACCACGGTGCTGACTGGAACTGTCTCCGACGGGGTCGCAGGCTGCTGCGCGGCCCAGGCTCCTGTGAGGGTTGTCAGTCCGAGAATGATTCCGGTCGCAATCAGCTGGGGCAGTCGTGATCGTCGCATGATCATTCCTCCTGAGTGAAGATTCGCTGGTGTGCCATTGCAGGGCTCTCAATGGTGAGAATCAGCGTTGCCGGGAAGAGCAATCCGTGACGTGCATCACCTTCCGGGAAGCGCACTTGCACTTATTTGGTGCCATGAGAAGGCCATTGGATGCATGAAATTCTGTGGAAATTGGGTAGTCTCTACGCTGTAAGGTTGTGTGGGAAAGCGAATAGTGCCACAATGCCCGCCAGCGATTCGCCGGCGCCGCCGGATTCAATCTGACGATCTTCAAAACTGGAGAAATGATCCATGAGACGAGTTCTCGTGTCGGCTGTCGTGATCGCCGCTTCGTTCGCCATTTCGTCTGCTGCGCAGACCCCAAAGGAAGTCACGCTCATCGCGCCGGGAGGAATCCGCGCGGCCATTGAGCAGATGATTCCCGCCTTTGAGAAGAAGACCGGCTACAAGGTCAACGCCACGTTTGGCTCCGGCGGGGGAACTCACAAGCAGATCGCACAGGGCGAGGTGTTTGATGTGCCCATCGTCCAGCCTCCCTATGCGGACGTAACGGCCTCGGGTAACGTGGTCGAAAACACGGCGACGCCTTTGGCCTCCGTGGCGGTTGGGATCTGTGTAAAGAAAGGCGCTCCCAAGCCGGATATCTCGACGCCGGATGCGGTGAAGAAAATGCTCCTGTCGGCAAAGTCGATCGCGGTCCCGGACGCAGCGCTCGGAGCGGCCGCCGGCGTCACTATCAACAAGATGCTGAAGGACATGGGCATCGACGATCAGATCGAGCCGAAATTGACGCGCCCCCGCGGCAACGGTCCGGGCGGTGCCGGAGGCGGGAATGCGCTCGCGTCCATGGTTGCCAACGGCGAGGTGGAAATCGGGATGACGTTTTATAGCGAGATCAACGATCCCGGAGTGACCAAGGTGGGAATTCTGCCCAAGGAGATTGCCCCGCGTACATCTCTCGTGGGCTTCATCTCCTCACACGGGAAAAACCCCGAGGGAGCTAAGGCGCTGCTGGCCTATATCTCTTCACCGGAGGCCATGGCGGTTTACAAGGAAGTGGGAATGGAGCCGGCCAAGTAATCGGCCACTAAGCCTTGTTGCGGGGCTCACGACGCGCGTGACGTTCGTCACGACTAGCAGGGGGCGTCCAGCCCAGGTCAGCCCCTTCTCTCACACGAGCTAGAGCGCGACGTTTTGCGCGGAGATGTTCATCGCGTTTTTTTCGTGGTTTAGAACGAGTGTTCTTCACGGACCAACCTTTCCACCGAATCAGTATGCACGTGTGCAGCTGTTTCCGGCAATTCCCTCGCTTCAGGTCCCTGTCTTCAATCGGCAAATGTTGCCGATTTGCTCTGTGCGTACCAATGGCACATGGAAAGAAAAATCGCTGCGGCGAGATAGCTCAGGGTAAATTCCGGCGAGACCCACCAGCCCAGGCGATTTTCAATTCCTTGCGGGTCCAGCCGGTATGCATGGATCACGCCCACACATGACAGAGCTGCCGCCACCAGCATCCAACCCGCGGCTTGCAGGAAGCGGCGATCGATGATCCACGCCAGCGCGGCCGCCCAGATCATTGAAACCAGCAGCGCTCCTTGTCCCAGCGCGATCAATCCGTAGATCGCGAATTCGCCGGTCATGCGCGGCGCGACGGTTATCCAATCGCTGCCCGATTTGCGGATTGCCAGATCCACAATTTGGATTACCCACTGGGCCAGCATGGGTACGAGACCCAAAGCCACCGCGATGGAATGGCCCATGGGAACTTCGTCGAAGGCTTGGCCGACCATCGCCAGGCCGAACCAAACTACCGCGAAGGCGACCACTTCGAGGGGAATGAACCGCAAGACCGCGGGCAGAAGTCCCGTGAGGCAAAGGGTGGCGCTCGCGATGCCGCCTAAGATCGAATAGCCGATTCTCGCGCCGTTGGCTTTGTGGGCGTTGTGGCCGATGTAGAGGGTGGTGGGGAACGCGCTGCCGAGGGCTGCTCCCAATAGCGTGGCGAGCCCGTTAACTAGCAGGGAAGGCCTCGTCGGATAGTCATCGCCGGCCAGCTTCACGCTCTCCAGAATCTGCAAGGAAACAATGGTATCCAGCAGGCTCAGCGGGAGGAAAATGGAGGCGTAGCGCCAGCCCTCTCCGAGAATGAAAATCTGGTACAGATTCACGGGCCTGGGCAAATACAATCCCGGGGGAATCGGCGCCGGCTGCGGCGGAAGTTGATACACGTGGAAGGCGCGCAGGACAACCACCAGGATGGCGCCAACCCCCATGGCCACCAGCCCTGAGGGAATCCGCCAGGGCAGGCGCATACGCGAGGCGTACATCGTAAGCAGAATGACCGCCGGTAGAAGGGCGACTGCCGGAATCTGAAACACTCCAAAAATAAATCCAAGGCACAGGAAGGCCAACGCCAAGCCTGCCAGCGGGCTGAGCAGGGCGGCGAGTGGGGTGGAGCGGCGCAGCCAGTCGATACAGAACGAGCTGACCGATTGCACCATGCCGCTGGCCAGGCAGGCAAATATTCCCATGTGCCAGGCGAGGTTTGCGTCGCCTGTGTGCTGGTAAACCGGCAACATGATCAGCAGGATGTACGCAAAAATCGTGGGCGCGTTGACGCCGAAGGGGATGGCCGTTACATCGCTTCGTTTCGAACGAGCGGCGAGCTGGTGCGCTTGCCAGGCGTAAAACAGATTTCCAAGCAGGATGGAAAATGCCACCGCGGGCAGGATGCGTCGCGTGACCAAGTCCTGAGGCAAGCCGCACAGCGGAGTGAGGCTGGCAATGAGGAGCAGGTCCGGGAAGCCGCTGAAGAACAGCCCGAAGAGCCCGTCGAGGTCGCCCGGAACGAACCATCGCGGTCCGGCGGCCTCCACGGATTGTGCGGCGCTAGCGATGAAGAAGTCCCTGCCTCATGCGGTCCCGTATTGCAGGCCCAATTGTTTGAGCCAGCGGCGATAGGCGATGGCCAGCTGATCGGATCGCAAGTGGAGTTCGGCCTGCAGATCGAGGGGCAGCAGCTCAGGCCGCTGTGAATTCACGATGCGGATGTCCTGCGCGGTGATGGTGTCCTGAAAATCGCGGATTTCCTGCTCCGGGACGTCGTGCGCGTAGTCCATGGCGAAGACGATCCACGCAAAGCTGCGATGCTCCTCGACCGGGGTTACCGCGCCGAGGATCGCGAAGTGCTGCGTGGGGTGAGACTTTGTCAACCGAATGTAGAAGGGGCGATCGACGTAAAAGGTATAGCTGACTACGGCAGGCTTGCCGGTGCCGTCAGGATCGGGCTGCCAGATGGGAATGTCGGCCGCAACGATCCCTGCCTCCGTGGTGGTGACTGCATAATCGCCAATTTCCGCCCTTGATGGCTCGCCCAGCAATCCTGCGTGCGTGATTGGCAGGTGCGCTACGTCCAGCGCATTTTCGATGATGCGCGGTCCTTGCGCCTCATAGTCATAGGGACCCATGGAAATGAGCCGAAAGCCCGGCGCCTCTCCTTCGGGGAACGTCGGAAGCTCTCCGTGCGGCTTGCCGAGGCAGACCCAGATCATGCCGTATTTTTCCCGTACTACGTAGGATTCGACGTGGGCGCGGGCCGGCGGCGTTTGTTCGGGATGCGCGGGCATGCGCACGCACTGTCCGGCGGAGTTGTACTCCCAGCCGTGATAGGCGCAGGCGAGGCAGGCCTGCCCGCTCCTCTGGCAAATCGTACCGAGAGAAAGCCTCGAGCCACGATGAACGCACAAGTCCTTCCAGGCGTGAACGCCGTCCCGGGTTCTCCACACGACAAGGTCCTGCCCGAGCACACGCACGGGCTGCACTTTATTTTCGGGAAGGGAAGAGCTCCAGGCGACCGCAAACCATTCATTCAAAAGGAGAGGATCGCTCAGTCCTAGCTCTGCTGGCATGATCGTCCGCGGCCTCTAAAAACAAGCTGCTATGCTACTGCATTTTTGCTGCTCGCAGGAATTGTCGTTTCCAATTTGGAGGATACAGATACCTTATAGCAGCCGGAATTGCAACTCGATGGCGATGCGCGTCGCCACCGGCTTGCGATCCAGACCCAAAGCCGGTTTGAAGCGCCAGTTGCTCACGGCTCTTACGGCCTCTTCATCGAGGCCGAGGCCAGGACCGCTGACCACTTCGATTTTTCCAGGGCGCCCGTCGGGCAGCACCACAATGCTCAAGACCACCAGGCCCTGAAATTTCGCCTTGCGCGCCGCGTCGGAGTACTTTGCGTCAGGGCAGTAAACGCACGTGGGAAAGCCGACCCCGCCGTGGCCCGGTTGATATGCATCGCCGCCAAACCCTGCGAGATGTCCAGGTCCAAATCCAGCGCCGTCGCTGTCGCCAATCCCCGTCCCATCCCCGTTGCCCATTCCGCCGCCTTTCCCGGGTCCCTCAGAGTCGCTGATGAGCGTAGCGAGCGGATTGCCGTAGCGATCAAGGTTTGGAGAAGGCAGCTGAATTTCCGGCGAACCAAGCAGGGTTGCTTGAACCTGCAGGGCAGGGTTCGGATTGTGCGGAAGAGAAGGGGGCGCAAACTGATAGCGGCTGAATTTCGGAGGGGCGCCCTTGGTTGCGGGCGCATTCGAATGCTTCCCGCCCCCTCCTCCACCATGGGCCAAGTCCGTCGCAGGCGGCAGCTTGAATGGAGAGTTATACAGAATCGGGATCGGGAAGTAAGTTGTAGTGGGCGTTCTCGCCGGCTTCTGCGATTCGGAAAATGGAAAGATTAATAAAGCGGCGGTGCCGGAGCAAACGGCCAATGAAACGACCTGGGATCGCCAGAAAGAAGCTGATCTGGCCGGCCGATCCACCATTAACATCGAGGGTTTCGCGCCGCGAATCCAGCGAGGGCTCGGTTTGAGCCACTCAGACAGGTTCTCACGGAAGCTGCCGCCGAATTTCAGAGGCTGAAAGCGCGGCGCCGACCCTTTTGTGGAGAGAGTGACCTTACAAGGCGATTCCGACGGCGGGGTCCATCTGGGCACATGGAGGCTCATCCAACACCTGATTTCCCAAGGACCATGCACCCTGCAGCACCTAGATTCGAGGAGTGGTGGAAAGGATGTCCGTATCAATCCGGGTAAGTCATCGAAAGTTTACCGATCCGATAAGAAAGCACAGGCTTATCGCAGGTCTTCCGCAGCGGCGATAATATGGCTATAATAGCCATATCCCCGGAGGACCGGCATGCGCACCGTGAACGTGGCCACGCTGAAAAACCAGCTGAGCAAGTACCTGACCTACGCGAAAGCGGGCGAGGAAATCATCATTCGCGACCGCAATCTGCCCGTCGCGAAGTTGGTTCCGTTTTCCGCCGAAGATGTCGACGAACAGGAATTGCGTCTTGTCGCCGAGGGCAAACTGAAGCTCCCCACCGCCAAGCTGGACGTGAAAAAGTTTCTGAAAATGCCGGCTCCTAAAGTCTCTGGATGCAAAGCGACGGAAGCCCTTTTGGCCGATCGAGAAGAAGGTCGATGAGAAAATCCGCGTTCTGGGATGCCAGCGCTGTGGTTCCCCTCTGCGTCACCGAAGCGCCGACTTCGGCGGCCACGTCGCATTTGAATCACTTTACGCCCGTGGTTTGGTGGGGAACGCTGGTAGAGGTTTATGGCGCAATCTGCCGCCTTCATCGGGAAGCAGCGATCACGGAAAAGGGCAAAATTGAAGCCGTCGCACGGCTTGAAGCGCTGAACAGAACTTGGAGGGAGGTCCCGGCTGGGGATCAACTTCGGGAATTGGCGACTGGCCTGCTCGATGCTCATTCGCTAAAGGCCGCGGACAGTCTGCAGTTGGCTGCCTCATTAATTTGGTGTGAGGAGCGGCCTGCCAACCGAAAGTTCATCTCTTCCGACCAAAGATTGTTGCGAGCGGCCCGATCCGTTGGTTTTGCCGTCCTTGATATCTCCGGCGCTTCTTCACTGCCATGAATATTCACCAGGCGACGTCGAGCTATGAGAAGTGGGTGGCCTCCAGCGTCCCTCTGGACCGCGCCGCGCTTTCCTTCAAGCACAAACAAATGTCCCAGGCGCTGTTTCTGTTTTTCCGCGCCACGTTTTACCGCTGGGCGCAGATTTGGCGCGAAGTGGTGGGAGACGCCGCTACGGCGGCTTCCATTTTGGCGGTCGGCGATTTGCATCTCGAAAATTTCGGCACGTGGCGGGACATGGAAGGGCGGCTGATCTGGGGGATTAACGACTTCGATGAGGTGTACACGATGCCGTACACCATCGATCTGATTCGCCTCGTGACCAGCGCTCATGCCGCGACGCTCGAGGAGCACCTGAGCATTCGCCCGCGCGACGCCAGCGACGCTATTCTGGAAGGCTACCGCGACGCGCTGGAGGTCGGCGGCCGGCCGTTTGTGCTGGCGGAAAATCATCGCTGGCTGCGCAAGATCGCCCTCAGCCGGCTGCGCGATGCCACGATATTCTGGCAAAAGCTCGAGCGGCTGCCGAAATCGCAGGTGCGTTTGCCGCGCAACGTCGAATCGGAGCTGCGCAAGCTGCTCCCGGATCGTTCGATGCCGTGCGAGAAAAAACGGCGCGTGTCCGGTCTGGGCAGTCTGGGGCACGCGCGCGTGGTGCTACTGGGCCGGTGGCACGGATGTTACGTGGCGCGCGAGGCTAAGGCGCTAACGCCGTCCGCATGCCTGTGGGCGCGAGGCAATCACGCACGCGGGCCGTTGCACTACGGAAGGATTCTGGACTGCGCCGTGCGCGTTCCCGATCCGTTTGTGCGACCTTACGACGCATGGCTGCTGCGCCGCCTCGCTCCGGATTGCTCGCGCATCGAGCTGGCCTCGCTTCCGGAAAGCCGCGACGAGGAGCGACTGCTCTACTCAATGGGCTGGGAGACCGCCAACGTTCACTTCGGCACGCGGCGCGCGATTCCGGCTATCAAGCGCGACCTCGCCAAGCGCCCCGGCAACTGGCTGCACAAAGCCGCCAAAGCCATGCTGCGCGCCACGGAACGCGATTGGCGCGAGTGGCGCAGGAAGTAACCAAGAATTTGCAATGGGTTGATTGACTTCGTTGCTAAGCAGGCCGTAGTCTTTTCACAGGCAGTTGGAGGTCGCTGTGAAGATCCCAGTGGTACTCCTCGCACTCCTTAGCGTCCCGGTCGTAGCCACTCCTCAGGGGATGGGGATCAAAATCACGACTCGCGATTCCTCGATTGGTGGGATCATCTCGCAGAGCACCGAGTATTTCCAGGGCGACCGGCAACGGCACGAATATCGAAGCTCTTCCGGATCCAACTATGGCCCGCCCCTGGTTTTTCTCACCCGATGCGACTTGGGCCTGAATTTTGAGCTGAATCTGGACGACGAGCAGTACGTTTCCGCTCCGATACCGAAATTTCCTTGGGAAGCGGAACAGCAGGCGCTGCGCGCCAAGTATGCAGCCTCCGCCGCGCGGCAGACTCCAACCGTTCTCGTAGAGATCACCACAGTGGACACTGGCGAGCGCAAGAAAATGTTCGGCTACGAAGCGAGGCACGTGATCACGACCAGAAAGCACACACAGCTGGGCGGAAGCAGATCGACATCCATTGAAAACGACAGCGTGACGGATGGATGGTATACGGATCTCTCCACCACACTCTCTTGTGAGCCTCACCCAAGAGGTGGACTTGCATTCGTCACGGCTGGGGCCCTCGGCAGTGCGGCGGAGGTGCCTTCGTTCAAGCTTGTGGGGAAACCTGAATCGGGATTCCCTCTGGACCTGAAAAGAACTGCCAGCTTTGACCGCGATCTTCCGAACGGATCGAAGGGCGAGGCGAAGTCGACGTCTGAGCGGCAGGTAATCGAGCTGTATTCAGGACCGCTCGACCCCAAGCTTTTTGAAATTCCGCCGGGGTTTGCCAAGGTGGCCGAGATTCGCCGGAATCCGCCCATTCCGCTATCCGATCGCGTGCAGATGTATTGGAATACCCTGAAGCAGAGAATTTCGCGCTTTTTCAGCTGAGCGAATACTCCACTCAAGCTCCGATCTCAATAATTTGGCCGGGCTTGACCGATTGCAACGCCCGAAGACTCTCGGGAACCAGAGGAAGAAGATCCTCCAAGCGATTCGATTTCGCGCACAGTACTAGGATCGAAATGGTTCGCCCGGTCATATTCTGTTGATGTTTGATATTCCGGTCGTTCGTTAGCAGGACGTCCCACTGGCCTTCTGCGAGCGACAGCAGTTCGCCGTTCTTTTTGCTGCCGAGACCGATTTCTCGAGCCGTCTTACACTCGTGGCCGTGCGGGATGTAGGAACGCTTGATGCGAGATGGGAGGCATTCATCAATAAGGACCCTCATGTTTCAAAGCGCGCGATTAAAAGTGCCTTGGCCTCTTCGAGAGCCGCAATCGCAGTTTCCCTGGTTACACCTGGGAAATCGGTGAGGAACGTGTCCAGGGTGTCTCCCCCTTCCAGATAGTCCACCAGCGCGCGAAAGGGCACTCGCGTGCCGCGGAAAACAGGCTCGCCGCTAAGGATTTCGGGGTCCCGAACGATTACGCTTTCAATATCTCGTGCCATGACCTCTCCCGATGCGGGCTTCCATTATCGCACCGAGGCTGCGGAATCCGACAGCATGATCGTTAGAGCTTGCCCTGAACTGTGCCCGGCAGCGGCATGCTGCGCGCCAGCGCCTCGGCGTCTTCGGGGAGGATGAAGCCCTGCTGGACGAGCGCGTCCACGGCGTGCCTGCGCTTCTCCGTGTAGTCCTGCGCGTTTTTGTAGCGCTCTTCGAGGGACGGGCGCGGGTCGCCATTAGCCATGCGCTCCTGCTTCGTGGCGGTGAAGGGAATGTAGGAGCCGGCGAGGCCACACAATTCGCCCGGAGAGAAGCTCTCGGCGCGGACGTTGCGGCCGGAGTAGGTCGCGATCGGGACCGCGATCTCCGGAGGAATGATGCCGCCCTGCGGATTACCGTCGGCGTCCACCGGCGGGAAGAACAGGGGATATTCGCGACCGGACGCCTTCGGCGGCATGGATTCGGTGTCGAGAACTTCCAGCTTGTTGTACAGCGGGCTGAAGGGCGCGCCGGGAATGGCCGGATAGGAAGCTTGCACTTTGGCGAGCGGCAGCAGGGTGTGATTCTTCAGATTCGGAAACGTGGTCGGGGGCGGGGCAACGCCTTCCGTCACCCAGCGATCCAGGGCCACGAGCAAGGCTCGCGCGTAGGGCGCGTAGTTCATGGCATTCTGCAGCTGCGCACAGGTGCCGCGGGTGTTCCAGTTGGGCGCCGGATTGTGCTCCTGCCCGGAAATCATGTAGGCGCGCACGTTTTCAGGAAGAGTCAGCGGCTTGCCGGCGGCGTCGGTGACCAGGAGCGAGTCGCGGTTCTGCCAGAATTCGGTGTCGGAATCGAGGTGCACGATCTTGGGGCAGGTGTGCGATTTCTCGCACTGCATCAGGAAGCCGTCGGTTTTCCCGGTGATCGGGTCCTTCGATGTGGCATAAGTGAAGGGAAACTGGTCGCCGGAATATTCATGGTCCTCGTGCTGGCGCCCGAAACGGCCCGGCTGCGCGAAGTCAAAATTTGTGAATGTGCGGCGCGTCGAGGAGAGCAGCGGCAGCGCGCCGTCGAAGACCATCCGCCCGTTGTTGTCGGCGTTGAACCCCTGGTAGATGAAATCGTTGATCGCGCGGCCGGTCTGCGAGATGCCGAAGGAAAGGGCCGCTTTGAAGGGCGTGCCCGGATCGCGCGCCGGATTGGGCTGGCCGGTAGTATCTTGATCTGCATAACGCAGGAACGAGACGAAATCGCGCGAGGCAGCCAGGCCGACGTCTGCGATGGATTCATTGGTTGCCGGGTAGATCAATTCGTAGAGCGCGCCGCGATCAAAGCCCGGCTCGGCGGTGATTTCAACGTGGCGCTCGTCGATGAAATGCCAACTGGTGGCGGGCAGCGGCTTGCGCGCGTCGGTCTCGTGCTCGCGCACGGTGAGCGTGGTCCCCGTGGTATCGAGCAGCGCGGGGTAGTCGAGCGCTTGCGTAAACACCGGTCCCGCGGGAACGTCGGTGAATTCTTCACGGCTCATTCCCGTGACTGGTTTGCCTTTCTCCCTGGCGACCGGCACATAAGCCCGCAGGAAACCAGGATTGGCCGGCGCATCCATCTGCCAGCCGCTCCACGCGACCGTGTAGCCGTGGCTCATGAGGAAACCGTTGCCGGCGTCGCTCGCCGTGAAGGAATCGCCGCTTTCATCGAGGCGTAGAATGGTGTTTCGGCCGCGATTCACAAAGTCGTAGATCAGCCGGCCGTTGCCTTTCTTCGGATCCGCGGGCTTCAGGATCATGAAATCCACGCTGTACTCGACGTGGCCGCTGGCATTCACCGGGGCGCGACTGACGTTGACGATGCCCGAGTTGCCGGGCGCGTGCGGGTCGAGCTCGCCGTAAGCTGTCCCGGCGAGAACCTCGTACGGGCCGGCGGTGCCGAAAGAAGCGCCGCCAAAAGCGATCTGCCTCTTGGTGATCACCAGGCGCGTGATCCCCGCGCCGGTCGCGGGAGCGCTCTGCTGCGCGATGGCTGATCCGCAGACAAACAGCGCAATTCCCAAGCCCAAAACACGAAGTAAGGTTTTCATTGGTATGCTCCAGCGCGGAAGATTCGCCGGACACACTTTTACTCTATTGTGCGGCGGGGAGCAACATCTCCGGTCCTGAGTGGCTGATGTGAGCAGAGCCCTGTCGCCAGTTGTAAACGACAGGGCTCCCGCTCGCATCTGTTGCTATCTGCCGGCGGCGCGGCCCTTGCGAGCCATGGGTTTACCGTTCCTTTGCTGCGGCGCGGAGGCCTTGCTCCCCAGCGCAGCGAGAATTGCTGCGCCGATCGGCGAGCCCCAGCCCGTGCAGGCATCCCAGCCCGGGCCCGCGGAATACGCGCCATTGTTGCCGCTTGTGATGTCGTGGAAAGTTCCCGCGACCGGAGCGATTTGTGTGTACACCAGAGAACTGAGGTTGCCCACCTTCGTGCCAAGCGAGCTGTTGATGCACGCCGCCAGCCCGGCCCAAAGCGGAGCGACAGCGCTGGTGCCTCCGATCACGGAGGCTTGCCCGTCCACGAGGACGTCATAGCCGGTGACGGGATCGGCGTCGCCGCTCACATCGGGCATGCCGCGTCCCACGAAATTCCCCGGATTCACGGAGGGTGGAACGTTGGCATTGGCCTGATAGGAAGGCTTGGGGAAGTGATCGCTGACGCCGCCGCCGGTTGCGCCTTCCTGATTGGCAGTTTCATTCCAGACCTGCTCGTTGCCATAGGTGTCGCCGGGGGCGGTGAGCTCTGTCCCGCCACAAGCCAGCGCATAAGGACTGGAGGCGGGAAAATCCACGTGCTGCAAGCCGTCGGTGACGCCGTCGGTCGAGCCGTTGTCACCGGCTGCCACGCAAACGGTAATGCCCAGCGTCGCCGCGTCTTCGAGAAGCGTGTTGAACTCGTCGAGCGACTGCTGGCTCCATGTTGATTCCGGTCCGCCCCAGCTGATGGAGATCACCGCGGGGTTGTTGCTCGTGTCGTGGACAGCCGCTGCGATGGTGTCGTAGAACCCTTGATCGGTGTTCGGGCCGAAATACACGGCCAGCGTTGCTTGAGGGGCCACCGCGCCGGCTACTTCGATGTCCAGCATCACCTCGCCATCCGGCCCGTTGGGATCGCCCGTGGGGCTGTTGGCGGCGCTGTCCACGGAAATTGCGCTGACCTGGGGAGGAGTAATGTTCAGCGTGTTTTGGAAATAGGTCTGGATGTCCGAAGGATTGAAGCCGCCGCCGAGCTCAACGATCGCGATGCATTGGCCATTTCCATTGGCATTGGACGGGAAATCATAAACTTCGGCGACTTCGACCGGGGTGAATGTCCCGTCGGCTTTCTGGGTTGTTACGTGTGAGGTGCGCGGGGCATGGTGGACGCGAAAGTGCGGCGTCGCCTGCGGGCGATTGTCGAGCCCCAGGACCGCGGTCACCACGCCTTGCAGCTCGGTTGGAATGTGAACCGGGCCAGTGCGTCCCCGGTAAGTTCCGGTGGGGAGTTCGTAATTTTGCAAGA
>Ga0210398_10002814_pt1 | contig 16782 bp, 15 predicted proteins | sample IncBWC4OmetaG_FD_161047 | JGI IMG/M metagenome (GOLD analysis project Ga0210398, IMG submission 161047) | Forest soil microbial communities from Barre Woods Harvard Forest LTER site, Petersham, Massachusetts, United States - Inc-BW-C-4-O | ecosystem: Environmental > Terrestrial > Soil >... | reverse complement strand
TCGAGCCGGCGCGGCCGGATCTCCTTCTGGGCGAACGCCCGGCTGGTCTGCTGGATCTGGCGCTGCTCGTCGGACAGAAACCGTGACACGACAATTCTCCTTCAGGGTGCCACTACCGTGGCATCGCGGTGCCGACTTCGTTCGGGACGGGGGAAAGCCCGGCGGCGCTGCGAATCTGGCCGAACGCGGTGACCATGGCGTCGGTGACCTCGTGGGGATCACCGACGGTCTGGCGGTCCGCGAGCACCGAGATGTTGACCTGGTCCACATAGCTCCACACCGTGATGTTCAGGCCACAACCAGCCAGCACTGGCCCCACCGAGTAGAACTCCGTGACCGGAACACCTCCCAGGCTGACCCGCTGGCGAGGACCGGGCACATTGGAGACCACCACGTTGTAGAGAAGCTTCTGCTCATCGCGGCTCGCCAGCCAGTGGAACAGCGATTCGGCCATTGCCGGCGGCAGGTAGTTCGTCCACCGGTCGAATAGCTCCGGCCCGCGCAGGCGGTCCGTCTCCTTGGCGACCGTGACACCGAGGTGGACAAGCCGAACCCAGTCCAGCGGAGCGGTGACATGCACCGGCAGCGCCACAAGCAGTGCACCCAGCACGTTGCCCGATATTCGGTCCGGCGACTTGTCCAAGCCGACCGGAACCTGCGTGATGATCGGTTCGTTTGCGCGCCCGTCGTAACGCAGCAACAGCTCACGCAGCGCGCCCGTCGACATCGCCAGGATCAGGTCGTTGAGGGAGACGCCCAGCTTCTTGCTCGTTTGCTTCACCTCAGCCAACGCAACAGTGGTGCTAGCGAACTCGCGCTGCGGTGAGAGTGCGTGATTCATGAACGTCGCTGGTGGACGCAGATTGCCCTCGCCGTACCCGCCCGGCAGTCGCGGCTTGTTGCGCCGGACCTGCCGGACGCCCGTCGCGGTGTCCTTGACCAGCCCGGGAAGCCGTCGCAGTTGTTTTAGGTGATCCCGGCCGGCGGCGCGCAGCAGCTGCCCGCTGCTGACGGGCGGATCGGTGAGGTAAGAATCGCGCTCCGAATGCGGACCACCGGAGTCCACTGCGCGCGCCAAGAGGTTCGCTGACGCGAGACCGTCGGCCAGGGCGTGGTGGATTTTGCCGATCACCGCCACCCGGTGGCCGGTCATTCCTTCGACGACGTGAGCCTCCCACAGCGGCCGACCGCGATCCAGCGGTGTGCTGGCGGCCTCGCCGATCACCTGGTCGAGCTCCCGCCTTCCGCCAGGAGCCGGCACCTGACACCGCCGGATGTGGTAGTTCAGGTCGACGTCGACGTGTTCCAACCACATCGGGTGATGCAGCTTGTACGGAATATCGACAAGCTGATAGCGCAAGGGGTCCAGCAGGTGCAGGCGGCCCCCAAAAACCCGGCGAATGGCGTCAACGCCAAACTCACCGTCGTAATTCGAGGTGTCGAACACCGACACCTTCAGCGAGTGGGTGTGAACGTTGGGCGTCTCCACATACAACAAGAGGGCATCCGTGCCGCTCAGGCGTTTCACCGGTCACCCCTGGCCGTCGACATAATGGTGTTGGTACCGAGCCGCTTCGGCCGCCGGTTGGCGGCGTATACGGTCTCAAAAAAATCGTGTACCGCATGCGCGGAGTTCCTCGCGCGGGCGGACTCGAAGAAATCGAAGCCATGCTGCGCACCGGGAAGCTCAGCGTAAGCGACGGGCGCCCGCGAGACCGCGCGCAGCGCATCGACAAACGCGCGTGCCTCCTCGACCGGGATCACCGAGTCGCACTCGCCGTGCAGGACAAAGAATGGCGGGGCGTCGGGACCAACCCGCAACAGCGGCGACGCGGCGCGAAAGACCTCGAGCGCCTCCCCGATGCGGCGCTGAACGATGTAGCGCTCGATGAGCGCGATGAGTTCCCGGCGCCCTGGTCCTTCGCTGGTCAGCCAGTCGTAGCGACCGTACAGTGGGACAGCTGCCGACACACTGAGGTCCACGTCCTCGAATCCCGGCTGCAGTGACTTATCGTCCGGCGTCAGTGCCGCCAAAGCCGCGAGGTGTCCGCCGGCGGACCCGCCGGTAATGGCGACGAAGTCCGGATCACCGCCATGCTCAGCAATATTCGCCTTGATCCACGACAGAGCCCGTTTGACGTCGAGGATATGGGCGGGCCAAGGGTGGCGCGGACTGAGCCGGTAGCTCATCGACACACATACCCAGCCTGCCGCCGACAACCGGGTGAGCAATGGGTACGCCTGGCCTCGCCGGCCGCCGGTGACCCAGCCGCCCCCGGGCACCTGGAGAACCACTGGCGCGCGCGCGTCGTCGGGAAGATCCCGGTGGCGCCAGATGTCGAGCTTGTTGAACCGCCCGGCATCCCCGTAGGCAAAGGTCGCCTCCGGACCCACGTAACGCCGTCGCCGCCGCACCAGTGGTCGACCGGTGGTCAGCCTGACTGCGCTCGGTGTCCAGATGATGTCGGGTCTCTCGCCGACCGCGTCGCGGACCGCCTTGTCCAACACCGTTTTCGATCTCAGTTGGCGTTGGTAGACGCCCGCCAGACCGAGCCAGGACAAACAGGCGAGACCGAACGCGGCGCGCCCCGCGCTTCCCTGGATGTCTCCGCGTCGAGCGGCGCGGGCCAGTCGCAGAGCCGACAGTCCCAGCGCGTGCAGGGGTAGCTCAGAGGTGGGCCACCCGCACACGAACGTAAATGCCGCAGGCACAGCGCTTCGGGAGAACGGCCGCCACGCGTTGAGCGTGTTCGCCAATTCCAAGGCGCTCGCCACCACGGGCGCCGTCGGCTTTGCGGCCTGCTCGGATCGAATCGTGGCGGCCGCGCGGGTCCGCGGTCGGCTCACAACTGCCGGCCCGCCGACGCCCAATACTCTTCCCGGAGCAGTCGCTTGTACAACTTGCCGGTCTCAGTCCTGGGCAGCGCCTCGCGGAAGTCCACCGAGCGGGGCACCTTGTAGCCGGCCAGACCGTCGCGGCAGTGCGCGATCAGCTCGTCGGCCAGCTCGGCACTGGGCTCGCCACCCTCGCGTAACTGAACCACCGCCTTGACCTCTTCCCCCCACTCCTGGTTGGGCACCCCGATCACGCCGACATCGGCGACCGCCGGATGCGCGGCCAGATACCCCTCTATCTCGGCTGGATAGATGTTGACGCCTCCGGAGATAATCAATTCGGTAGACCGTCCGGAGAGGAACAGATAACCGTCCTCGTCGAGGTAGCCGACGTCGCCCACCGTGAAGAAGCCGTCTCGGGTGCTGTCCCGCGTCTTCTCCGGTGCGTTGTGGTATTCAAATTCGAAGCCCGGCATCTTGATGTACACCTCGCCGGCCTGGTTCGGCGGGCATTCCCAGCCGTTCTCGTCGTAGATCCGGATGGCCGCGCCGGGCCAGGGCAATCCGACCGTTCCTGGACGCTTCAGCCAGTCCTCGGCACCGACACTGGCGCCGCCGCCTTCCGACGAGCCGTAATACTCGTTGATGATCGGCCCAAACCAGTCGATCATCCGCATCTTGACGTCCTTCGGACACGGTGCGGCACCGTGCACCACACAGCGCAACGACGACGTGTCATAGGAGCGCTTCACCTCTTCGGGGAGTGCCAGCAGACGCTGAAACATGGTGGGCACCATGTGCATATAGCTGACCCGGTAGCGCTCGACGAGTTCCAGTGCGCGCTGCGGCTCCCACTTATCCATCAAGACAAGCGTGTGGCCCATGTGCAGACCCAGTGTCGCCAGACTGCCCGGCGTGGCGTGATACATCGGACCGGTCACCAACTGCACGCCCTCGCCGGTCGGGACACCCATGATCTGCGACACGACCGTGACCATCGGGGCCACCGCGGCTTCGGGGTCGGCGCCCGATAGCGGCCGCCGAATGCCCTTGGGCCGCCCCGTGGTCCCCGACGTGTACAGCATCGTCTCGCCCCCCGTCGGCGAAGGGGGGCGAGACGGCGGCTGTTGGGAGATGAACTCCTCGTACGCTCCGAAGCCCGCGATCGCACCGACCGCCAACCGTCGGGCCGGTTGCAACTTCGCCTCGTCAGCGGCCGCGACGGCGACCGATTCCAACCGCTCGTCAGCGAGCAACATCGCGGCCCCGGAATCGGCCAAGATGTAGGCGACCTCCGGCGCGGTCAGATGCCAATTGATCGGCAGGAAATACAGCCCGGTCTGCGCCGCGGCGAGGGCCAGTTCTAGGAACTCACGCTGATTCCACAGCAGCGCCGCGACGCAATCACCGGCACCCAGGCCCAGCGCCCGCAGTCCGTTGGCCAGCCTGTTCTGGTTGGCGAACAGCTCACCGAAGCTCGTTTCTCTGCCCCGGTCATCCACCACCGCGATGCGTGCAGGGTGCGATTGCGCCGCCGCCGTCCAGAAACCGATATCACTCACTTGTGCGCCCCTTGCACGCGATGCCCGCGTCTCTTGGGAGCCGCATCCTGCGCAAATCCGTTCCGGTTGGTAGGTGCCGCCGCGTTGACCAGTTCGGCCATCGAGCGCCGCAGGCATGCTTCATAACGCTCGGGGTCCGGCATCATGACCGCGCCGCACTGAAAGCCGATCGTCAACGACCCGGCGTAGCTGGACACCATGTTCACTAGCCCAAGGCCATTCGCCGCGAGGGCGAAGCCGTAGATGTCCACGAGCTTGGCGCCTGTCAGGTAAATCGGCGTGCCGGGACCCGGCACGTTGGTGACCGTGATGTTCATTGCCGACACCTTGTTGGACAGGTCCAGCTGAGCCGCCAAACGTCCGGCCAAACCCAACAGACCCGCGGGAACGGCGTCGGCGATCTGGATGAGCCTGCGAGCATTCTCGCCGTTCTGTACGGCCTTCTTCTTCGCCGCCATCTCGTGCAGGCGACGGACGCGCTCGATCGGGTCGTCGATGTCCGTGCCCAATGGGATCGTTGTGTAGGCCAATTTGTTGCCGAGACCATCGGAGTCCCCTTCTCGCAACGAAATCGGCATCAAGGCGACCAGAGAGTCCGTCGGAAGTTCGTGCGCATCGTTGAGGTAGTGACGGAGGCCGCCGCCGACGAGAGCCATGACAGCGTCGTTCACCGTCGCACCAGGCACCGCGTTTTTGACCTGCTTGATGTCGGCAAGGTCGAAGCGGACCCCACCGACCGTCCGATGCGGTCCGACCGACCCGTCGAATCGCGTGCGTGGCACCTTCGCCGACGCGGCGGGTTCCAGTTCGATGTCCGTCTGTGTTGCCAACACACGCCGAGACAGCGCCGGCCCCAACCCGACCACAGCCTCGAGGATCCGCAGCGGATTCTGCACGGCGTTGGGTAGCGCCCTGAGCAATAGCTCGACCGCTGACGGCGACTCCGGTTGACGGCTCGGCAGATCGGTCCGCGGCGTCGACGTCGGCGTCGGCTCCTGGTCGTGCAGGCAACCAATGAACTCCATGCCCGATACGCCATCCATGGCGGAATGGTGCATCTTGTGCACCAAGGCGAATGCGCCCTTCGGCATGCCCTCGATCGTGTCGAGCCCTTCGATGAACAGCATCTCCCATGGCGGCCGCGACATGTCCAGCGGTCGTTCGAGGTAGTGGGCGACCTGCCCACAAAATTCGCGCCAGTCCGCGGGCGCGGGCAGAGCCAGCCGACTGACGTGATACCCGAGATCGGCCGGACCATCATCGACCCACCATGGGTGGTCCAGATCCAGTGGAACGCGCTCCACCCGACGTCGAAACACGTCAACCGTGGCCATCCGACGCTCGAGATTCGCCAGAATCTGGCTGAAGGTCACCTTCCCGCCCGGCGCCGACGAAGGATCGTAAACGAACACGGCCCCCATGTGCATCGACAGAGCCTTGCTCTCCAGATAGACCAACGCGGCGTCCAGGCTTCTCAGTTGCTCCATGAACCTGCCAGACCATTGGTCAGGTCGGCAACGCGGATGCCCGCGAGCGGAGAGAGCGGCGACAGCACACACGATATGATATCGCATATAGTGGATTGGCACCACGGGTGGCGGCGCGGGCTCGGTCTGGGTGCAGCTACGGCAGTCGGCGGCGGGCAATCTCTCGCGCTGAAGCCGCATCGAGGCCCAGGCCGCGCAGCATCATCTCCGCGCCCCGCGACTCGGTCTTTGGACCGGGCAGGAGGCGGCCGGCCAAAATCGCCCGAATGGCGGCCAGCGCGGCACCCGTGATCGACGTCAGCGCCAGGTCTAGATCGTCAAGAGCGAATCGACCAGATTTCCGGCCACGGGACAGCGTCTCCATAGCCCAGGGCGTCACCGCATCCTCGAAAATCGCATTGACGCGGTCGAGTTCGACGAGAACCCGCGCAACTTCGGGTTCGTCGCGGCTGAAGCGGAGGAAACGCCGGTAAGACGCCGAGGCCGCCTCGGCCGGATCGGTGAATTCGAGGGCATCCGCGCCGATCCTTGCCGCGAGTCCGGCAAGCACGTCGGCCACCACCGCCTCGATGAGCGCGTCCTTGGACTGGAAATACGTGTAGAAGGTGCCGAAGCCGAGGTCGGCGAGATCGGTGACATCGCCAATTCGAAGGTCTGACACCCCGTTCTCGGCGATCAGCCGGTGGGCGGCGGCCAGCAGCCGTTGCCGCGCCTCGGCCTTACGGCGATCTCGACGTCCCATCGGGGCAGGAGACACACTCACGACAGCAGTATCGCATTCGATCTACATCTCAATCTTGATTTTACAATCGAGTTCGATGAAGATTGCAGATATGACGGAAACCACGCCCCCTGCCGAAGCCGACTACCTGGTCATCGGAGCCGGACACAATGGATTGACCGCCGCGTGTTATCTGGCCCGCGCCGGACACCGCGTAGCCGTCCTGGAGGCATCGCCCACCGTGGGCGGCATGACCTCCACCAACGCCACCCTGTCGAAGGCGCCGGGCCACTACTTCAACGAGGGCGCGATCCAACTGACCGGAATCTTCCGGCTCTCTGGGGTCGCCGAGGACCTGGAGCTGCACAAGTACGGGCTGCAGCAGATCTCGGTGGACCCCGCACACATCCAGTTGGCTCCGGACGGAAGCTCCTTGGCGGTCTGGAAGGATGCCAGTCGCACCGCCGATGAGCTGCGACGGTTCTCGCCCAAGGACGCCCGGGCCTGGCTGGACCTGGCCAATGCGCTTGATCCGCTCATGGACGTGGTGGTGGCCTACATGAAGTCGCACCCGCTGCGGCCGTTCAACCGCGAGATGGCCAGCTCGCTGCTGGGCGCCGCCCGTCACCTCAAGGGTGCGTGGAGCCTGCGGAATATGGTGACCGCGTCGCACACCGAGTTCCTCGAAGAGACCTTCGAGACCGAGTTACCCAAGGGCGCGCTGGCGGCCATGGCAGCGTTTTCGCAAATGCGCTTGGACGCGACCGCCTGGGCAATGATCTATCTCGGTGTGGTTCAGAAGGTTTCAAACGCGATGCCGGTCGGCGGCACCGGCGCGCTACCCGCCGCACTGCATCGCTGTCTGACCGCGCTCGGCGGCACGGTGCACACCAACAGCCGGGTGCAGGAGCTCGTGGTATCCAACGACCGCGTGACGGGGGTGCGACTCGAATCCGGCCAACTCGTCACTGCCCGCAATGGTGTCCTGACCACCTGTAACCCCGTCGTGACGCTCAACGAGCTGCTGCCGGCAGGCACGCTGGATACGAAATTATCGGTGCGCGCCAAGGACATTCCGATCCGCAAGACACACGCCACGTCGCTTAAGATCAATGTCGCTCTCGAGGGCCGCGTGACGATGAAGAAGCACGAGGACTGGCGCGGCGACGGCCTGGACCTGCGCAAGTACCTCATCGCCTGGCATACCCTGGAAGAACAGGACGCCGCATGGAACGCCGTGGTACGCGGCCAATGGCCCGACCCGGTTCCGGTGAGCTGCGCCATCATCCCCACCGCGGTCGATCCCACCCAAGCCCCCGAGGGCCGCGACAATCTGTGGCTCTGGTCAGGTGTCATCCCGGTGACACCGGAGGAGCCGTGGGAGGACGTGCGGGACAAGGTCGGCGACGCCGTATTGCGTGATTCCGCACAGTATTACGAGGGGCTGGACAGACTTGAGATCGACCGAGCCGTACTCGGTGGACCCGATCTCGAAACGAGGTTCAATGCCCCGGCGGGCAACGTCTACCATGTCGACCCGCTGATCTCACGGTTCGGGCCACTGAAGCCGGCAGCCGGGCTGGCCGGGTATCGGACGCCAGTCAAGGGGCTCTACCTCAGTGGCGCTGGCACCCACCCCGTCGGCGGTGTGTGCGCGCTGCCGGGCAAGCTCGCTGCCCAGACGGCCATTCGCGACCACAAGAAGCGATGACAGCAGCGAAGCGCGATTGACGACGGCCTAGCTGGTCCCTCCTCCTCGCTCTCGACCGACTGCCGTGCGAACGATCGTTTCAGCCTCGTCCGGCGGAAGCCCGAGTGAGGCGAGCACGTGGCGGGCGAAAGCGTGATGGGCACGCGCGCCGTGACGACCGTCAAGGATTTCTCGGATCAGCGCGAACGCGCCGCCGATCACCGCGGTGAGCAGGACCTCGATATCGCCGACAACGAAGCGCCCACTTTCGATTCCGCGCTCCACGGCGATTCGCGCATACGGGTGGACGGCGTCGCCGAACAGCGCCTCAGAGTGGCCGATGTTGACGATCAGACGGGCGAAGTCGGGTTCGTCGTAAGCGAGCCGAATGACTCGAAGGTTGGCCAGCGCCACGACCTCGGCCGGGTCGGTCTCGTCGTCGACATTGGTGATGATCGCGGACGTCAAGTCGGAAAGACTTTCGGTGATCACCGCCTCCAGCAGCTCCTCCTTGGACTGGAAATAGTTGTAAAAGGAGCCCAGCGCCACATCGGCCTCTTCGGTGATGTCCTGGATGCGCAGGCCGGCCACCCCTTTGGCAGCGATCAGCGTTCGGCCGGCGTCCAGCAGCAACCGCCGGGTGCGCAGCCGCTGACGTTCGGTGCGCGTCGCCTTGCCATCGGTTTCGGACGTCACACCCGGATTCTTCCCCGATGAATAGGTTTTCACTCTTGAAACTATATTCATCGGATGCTAGTTTGGCCATGCCGGGGTGAACTGGCTCACAAATAGGGAGGGCGCGGCGATGATGACGATGGTCTTGGCGACGATTCCGCAGCCGCCGGTCGATGCGGTAATGCCCAAAACGGCGGAGATGATCTTCAACGTCTTCATCTTCATTCCACTGGGCATCGCGTTGGCGCTGGCGCTGCGCAAGCTACTCAAGGGACAGGGACCGCTGCTGTTGTACTGCATCCTCGGCGGGGCGTTGGCGGCCTCCTTCGAGCCGATCGTCGACGTGCTCGGTTTGGTGTTTTTGAAGGAGCGGGGTGCGCTGGGCACGTTCACGATCCTGGATCGCACGATGCCGCTCTATATCTGTTTCGTCTACCCCTGGTATGTCGGCGGGCTGGGCTACTTCGCCTACAAGCTGTTCAAACGCGGCGTCACGATGCGCGATATGTTCCTGTTGTGGGCGTGCGACTTTCTGGTCGACGTGGTGCTGGAAAGCCCAGGCATCCTGGCGGGCACCTATCTGTATTACGGCCATCAACCGTTCAACTTCTGGGGACTTCCGCTGTGGTGGGGATTCGTCAACCCGGTGATGCCAATGGTGGCCGGCGCGTTGATCTTCCACATCCGCCCGCATCTGAACACCGCGTGGAAGCTGCCCGCGGTGATCGCGTGCGTCCCGATGGCCGACGGCATCGCCAACGGCGCCACGGCCTGGCCGATGTGGGCGTCGCTCAACCAAGCGAATGTGTCCTACGTCTGGACTTACCTGGCATCCTTCGTCACCCTCGGACTGGCGCTGTTCTCGGTGTGGATCATCGGGCTGTCCGTTGTCGGTCGCGGCGAGGTGGCCCACCCGGAGTCGGAGACGTTGTGGCAGAAGGTGAAAGCGATCGCAGCGCCACCCTCGCAGTCGGCGGTTCCCGACCCGGTCAGGGCTTAGGAGCGGGCATGGCAATTGCGACGCATTCCGGTGACACCGATCTGCTGCTGCCGTTGCCGGCGGCCGGGGAGCAGTGGGATCCGCACCTGATCCACACCCACTACTTCGGCTTCTGCGTTCCCGAAGCGGCGATCGGCGCATTCCTGTACGTGCGCTACCAGCCGGCCTTCCCGCTGTCGCAGGGCGGTGTGTGCATCTTCCAGGGCACCGACAATGTCGAGTACACCGACATGGCATTCCTCGATTACGAGATCACGATGCCCTGGCCGCGGGTCGAAGGCAGCACGATCACCACCGACAACGGCCTGAAGATCGAGTTCCTCGAGCCCGGCCAGACCGCGCGCATCACCTACCGCAGCAGTGACGGGAACACCGCCATCGACGTCCTCGCCGAGGCCGTGACCCCGCTACTGGCCCGCGGGCATGTCATGCCGGGCGAGGAAGACCACCACGACGTGGCCCGCGAACCGGGGGGCACCGAGCAGTTCATGCGCATGACCGGCGAGTTGCTGCTGGACGGCACAACCTATCCGGTCGACTGTTACGCCCCGCGGGACCGCTCCTGGCGCCAGATCCGGGTGGAACGGCGCGGTGCGGTCCCGGTTCCGCCGGTCGGCTGGTCACCGATGTATTTCGGCCCCGATCTCATCTTCAACCAAATCAGTTTCGAGCCGCTGGACACCAACCCAGCCTGGGCCGGGCTGTACAACGTCGGTGACCGTCCATCACATCATTTCGCCTGGATTCAGCGCGGCGACGAGACCCGGTCGATCAAGTGGGTGCGCCGCAACGTCCTCGAGTACCACCCGCGCATTCATCTGCCGATCCGCCAGGAGATCACCGCTGAGGACGAAAACGGGGAGCTTTACCGGTTCCAGGGTGAGGCAATCGCCTGCGCGTCGCTGCCGGCGTGGCCCAACACCTCGTTTCACGACAGCGTGTACCGCTGGACCGACGAACAGGGTCGGACCACTCACGCGACGTATCAAGAGCTGTGGTTCGACGAATACCAGCAGATGATGAAACGCCGAACGTTGGCATCTTCGCACTTATAACAAATAGTGGAAAGCCTTGTCTCGTCGGCATATTGATGTAAAAGGAGCAAACGATGGCCTTGAAGAACACTATCGACACAGAGCTGGCCGCCAAGCGGCTCGCTGACTGGCTGGCGTCAAAATGGCCTGACGCGCAGGACATAACCGTGACCGACGTGCAAGTGCCCGGCGCGGGTGGACTCTCCAACGAAACGGTTCTCTTCACGGCGAACTGGCGTGATGCTGACGGTGAGCAGACCCAGGGCATGGCCGCCCGCGTGCAACCCGACAGCCCCGGTGTGTTTCCCGACTACGACCTGGCTAAGGAAGCCGCCGTCATCAGTGCGCTCGGCGAGCACTCGCCGGTCCCGGTGCCCCGGGTGTATTTCTTCGAAGAAGATCGATCCGTCTTCGGTGCGCCGTTTCTGGCAATGCAGCGGATCGACGGTCGAATTCCGGCCGACGATCCGCCGTTCACCGCGGCCGGGTGGGTGCTGGACCTGACGCCGGATGAGCGACGCCAAATGTGGCACAACACCATTGACGTACTCGCGCAGATCCACGGCGTCGACTGGCGCGCACTCGGGCTGGAGTTCCTCGATACACCCGAGAACCACAGCGGTCTCGACGCGGGTCTGGCCAAATGGCGACGCACCTTCGAGTGGGCGGCCGAGGGCGAACCGAACCCGACGATCGAGGCGGCGCTGCGCTGGTTGGACGAGCACCGTCCCGAGCAAGATGAACCCAAGGTCCTCAATTGGGGCGATGCGCGGGTGGGCAACATCATCTTCTCCGACGACCTCGCCGCGGCGGGTGTGCTCGACTGGGAGATGGTGGTGCTGGCCAGCCGCGAACAAGACCTCGGCTGGTGGCTGTTCTTGATGCGACACCACACCGAGGGCGTCGGCCTTCCCTTGCCGGCGGGTATCCCCGACCACGCCGAAACCATCGACTACTACGAACGGATCACCGGCCACAAGGTTCGTAACCTTGACTATTACGAGATCCTGGCCGGCACCCGGCTGGCCATCCTGATGGTTCGCGCCGCGCACATGATGATCGCCGCCGGAATGATGCCGCCCGAGTCCCCGATGGCGCAAAGCAATCCGGCAAGCCAGCTCGTCGCAAAGCTCCTTGACCTACCGGCACCCACCGGGACCACTACCAGCTTTATCGGCAATCGAGGCCAGTGACATGAACGCTCAATTGACTTTTCAGCGAATTTGCGCGTACAGCGGCATCGTTTGCGTGCTGCTGTTCTTCGGCGGTTTCGTCGCGGCCGGCTTTCTGCCGCCACTGTCCCCGTCCATGTCAGCGGCACAAATCGCGGCGCATTACCAGGCCCACACCGCGGGAATCCGGTTGGGCGCCGGGCTGATCTTCCTCAGCTCAGGGTTCTATGTGTGGTTCACCGCGGTCATCTCGGGGCAGGCGCGGCGCATCCCCGGCGTGCACCCGACCGTCATCAACGCAACGCTGGCCGGTGGGGCGTTCGGGTGCCTGACGTTTTTGGTGCCGGCGCTGCTGTTCGTCGTCACCGCGTTCCGTCCCGACCGTTCACCCGATGCGACCCTGCTCCTCAACGACATGAGCTGGATCATTTTGGTAATGCCCTTTATACCGTTCATGGCGCAGTTCTTCGCGTTCGCCTTCGCGATCCTGTCCGACCCGAGACCGCAGCCGTTGTTTCCGCGCTGGCTGGCCTATTTCAACGTCTGGGCCGAGTTGATGTTCACGCCCGCGCTCATCCTGCCGTTCTTCAAATCCGGTCCGTTTGCCTGGAATGGGGTGTTCGTCTTCTGGATACCGGCCGCGGTGTTCGGCGCGGTGTTCATCGTCAACACGATATGGCTTCTCAAGGCCATCAACTCCGAAGCCGAGGAAACGCTTGCTGCCGGCGCGACCGACGGCCACGCGCTACTAAGTCGCGAAACCAGCTCCACCTAGGGGTCAAGGTCTACCTCGGGCTTGTGTGACATTGTGCGTCTCAATAAACTAGCGGGGTCTCACAGGGACGGCCACTAGGGCGCTAACGGCACACTAGGGCGCTAGCGGCAGGGGAGGGAGTCTTGATGTCCGTCTTGAAGAAGGCCGCGATCGTCACGTTGGGCGCCGTGACGAGCGTTCTTTATCTCGCAATTCCCGCCGCCGCCGACCCCGATCCGTGTGGCACTCTTCCCATATTCATCTGCCGCATGGTCCCGATAGCGCCTGACCTCGACCACGATGTTGATCTCACACAAGATCCCAGCGGACTGACAGATGGGCGGGACGGGCAGAGCGCAGCCGATCAGCCCGGTGCCGTCCACAGCGGGCAGACCGCCGCCGGTCAGCCCGCTCCCGTCCACAGCGGCGGCTAGCATCCCCTGACCACGACCAGCCACCACCGGTGGCACATCACTCTGGCTGCGGTATCTCTTTCGGCTGCCTACCTGGCCTGCCAACGTGGTGGGCGTTTCTCTGCAAACGCTAACGCGCCTTCCTTGGCGTCGGCCGATTCCCTTACCCGAGCGGTAATCTCACGCTGCCATTCAAACGCCGCAAGGTCGCTCCAGTTGCTCTGATGCGACAGAATCTTCTTCGTGGCCTTGACGGCAAGCGGCCCGTTCGCGGCGATCTTGGTCGCGATCTCACGCGCGGTTGCCAACGCCTGGCCCGGTTCTGCGAGCATGGAGACAAGTCCGTGACGCTCGGCATCTTGGGCGGTGATCGGTTCGCCCGTCAACGCGGTTAACATCGCCAGCGAGTACGGCAGGGCCTTCGGAAGCCTCAGCAGCCCGCCGGCGGCGGCAACCAGCCCTCGTTTGACTTCGGGCAGACCGAATTTGGCGGCCGTGCTCGCCACGACGATGTCCGCGCTCAAGACCAGTTCGCAGCCACCGGCGAGCGCCCAGCCCTCGACCGCCGCGATCAAGGGCTTTGTCGGGGGACTTTCGGTGAGCCCGGCAAAGCCGCGGCCCGGGATGGATGGTGACTCGCCCCGCAGGAACGCCTTGAGATCCATACCGGCACAGAATGTTCCGCCAGCACCCGTCAGGATCGCCGCAGTGAGGTCGTCGCGGGCCTCCAGGTCATCGATCGCCGCGGCGATACGGGTGGCGACCGAGATGTCGACCGCGTTCTTGACTTCCGGGCGGTTGATCGTGATCACCATGATCCGATCCGCTGTGTCGACGATGACGGTGTCGGTCACTGTCTGCCTCCTGAGTTTTGCCAGTGTCGCCTGCGGCTAAGCCGAGATGCTGTCCCAGAGCTCAATTTCGCCTTCTTCTCGCACCCGCGCACCGAGCCGGCCGCAGTAGGCGAATTCCGACTGATCAGCGTCTCGCAGTGCCCACAACTTGCTGGTGTAGCGATGCAAGTCGTATTCGGCGGTGATGCCCACCGCGCCGTGCAGTTGGTGCGAGGTCCGTGCCACCAGAGTCGCCGCGGTGGCCGCGCTGATGCGGGCCGCCGACACCGCGCCGAACCGGTGCAGCTCGGGCGTGTGGGCGTCCGCGCATGCCGCCGCCGCCCGGTCCAGCGCGGATTGGGCGAACCTGGTACGCACCGCCATCTGAGCCAGTGTGGTCGACACCGCGGGAATCTTTACCAACGGCGCACCGAACTGCTCGCGCTCCATCACGTACTTACGGGTGAGCTCGTAGGCCCCCCACGCAGTGCCGAGCAATGCCGCCGACCGGGTGAGCGCCAGTCGGTCGAAGACCTGAGCAGCGCCTGGTCCGCCCGATATGTGCGCGACGGAGGCGCCGGCAAGGTTTACCCGTGCATCGGGCAGGTCAGCGATGTCGTGGCTGGGCTCGACGGTGACCGACTCCCCCGCCAGCGGGACGGTCACCACCGAGGATGCGGTCACGATCACCAGCCCGGTGGCCCGGTCGGCGAAGGGCACTTGAGTCAGGTTGGCGGTAACGGCATTTGACGAGACATCCAGGTCGGGGGCTACCACGATGGTTTCGAAACTTTCACCGGCGGCGGCATCTACGGCGTACGAACTCGTCGACGCCTCGACAATCGGAGTACTCAGCCCGGCGCGCGCCAACTCCCGAACGACCACCACCAGGTCGGCCAGGCTCCCGCCGGAACCGCCTTTGTCTTCGGGCATGCCGATTCCGGCGAGGCCCAGTTCGCAGACCTGACCCCACACTGACCCCGTATCGCCGGCGTCGGCTGCGAGGTTCCTGATGAGGTCCGTCAATTCGCGGGCGAATTCACTCATGGCCTGGTCTCGCTTTTCGTGACGATCGAAAGCAGAACATCCGATGCGCCTCCCCGGAGGGTGAACCCGGGTGAGGCCAAAAGCGCTTCCGCCAGTGCGTCGGTGCGCGAGGTCGGCAGCCCTACTCGGCGGGCGAATTCGATGACGTCGTTCTCAAACTCCGTACCCAAGTACTTGAGACTCGCCGCCTCCACGACCGGCGCGCGACCGGCGTCGAGGGCGTTGGCGATCTCCCAGCATTGCCGCCGTAGCGTGGCCAGGCGGGCGACCAGCGCGCCAAGTTCCACATCGTGACAGTCATCAGAAGTGCGGCGCAGGTGTTCGAGCGTCTCGACCAAGAGCGGGTACGTGCTCAGCACCCGCTCCGGACCGCCGCGTTCGAACGACAGCTGCTCGATCACCTGCCGCCAGCCGTTTCCCTCCGTCCCGAGCAATCGATGCTCCGGAATGAAGACATCGGTGAAGGTGACCTCGTTGAAATGGTGCTCCCCCGACATGTCAACTATCGGCGAAACCTCGATCCCGGGCGCGGACATGTCCACGACAAACTCCGACAGGCCTTCGTGCTTTTTCCCGGTTGAATCCGTGCGCGCCAATAGATAGGCGTGCGTCGCGCGATGCGCACCACTGGTCCATATCTTGCGGCCGCTGACCGACCAGCCCCCCTCAACCTTCTTCGCCGCCGTACGCACGGCGGCCAGGTCCGATCCCGCCTCCGGCTCGCTCATCCCCAGGCAGAAGATGTACTCGGCGCTGATGATGCCGGGCAGCAACTCCTTCTGGAGCTCATGGCTGCCGTGGCGCAAAATGGCCGGACCGATCTGACGGTCAGCGATCCAGTGGGCCGCGACCGGCGCTCCGGCGCGCAGCAGCTCTTCGGTGACAACCAAACGCGACCGTGCGTCCAGGCCGCCGCCGCCGAATTCCACCGGCCACGTGATACCGATCAGTCCCCGAGCCGCCAGCTCGCGGGAGAACGCAAGATCGAAGGAGCGCAACCAGCAGTCGCTCCGCGGGGTGTAGCGGCCCGCGGCCAGCCACGAGGCGGTCAGCTCCCGGACTTGTTCACGCAGCGCACCGAGCCGCTGAGCCGTCTCCGTCATACCTGCAGGCCCGTCCCGGAGTGGCACACGACGCAACGATAACATTTTGAGTTTTAACGTCTCAAATCAGTCGATGCCTGGGACTTGCGTCCAGTCCGGAGCACGGTTGCAGCCTAATGCTATTAGGCTGTTCGCCGTGTGCAGTACCGGCAGCGAAGAACCGTCGACGGTGGGACCGTCATCGCAGACGACACGCGGATCACTACGACAGAAATGGTTGTGGTGCCGATCGTGAGCCCGCCCAACAGGTTTCCGCTTCCGAACGCCTCGACAGAGCTCACCGGTCAAGTCGCGTTGGTAACAGGCGCCACAGCCGGACTCGGCCGCCGCTTCGCGGCAGTACTCGCTGCTGCCGGAGCGGCTGTGGTGGTGGCCGGCCGACGGCTCGAGCGGTTGCAGCAGGTCGCTGATGAGATCAGCGAGCGCGGAGATCGTTGCGCACCGGTCGCAATGGAC
>Ga0210398_10002813_pt1 | contig 16789 bp, 12 predicted proteins | sample IncBWC4OmetaG_FD_161047 | JGI IMG/M metagenome (GOLD analysis project Ga0210398, IMG submission 161047) | Forest soil microbial communities from Barre Woods Harvard Forest LTER site, Petersham, Massachusetts, United States - Inc-BW-C-4-O | ecosystem: Environmental > Terrestrial > Soil >... | reverse complement strand
GGCGCAGCAGCGCCCGCAGCAGACGTGCGAGCGCCGGCTCGCCGTCCGCGCGCGCGCTCGCCAGTACCGTCGTCGGGACCGCCGCGGCGGCATCGTCGACGATGGCGCGCACCACCACGAAAGGCACGGTCCGCCGGCGCGCGACCTCGGCGATCGCGGCGCTCTCCATGTCGATCGCGATGGCGCTGCTCGCCCGGTACAGCTCAGCTTTCGCCCGCACGGACACGACCGGCGCCGCGACGCTCAGCAGCCGTCCGCGCACGACGCGCGCCGCGCCGCGCACGCTCGCCAGCCGTGCGCACCAGGCACGGTCGGTCAATACAATCACGCCGTCGGAAGTGCTGACCTCATCGGCAAGCACGAGCGTCCCTGCCGGCAGCGTCGGATCAAGACCGCCGGCCATGCCAAAGCTGACGAGTGCGCCGGCACCGGCGGCCACCAGGCGCTCGGCGCCGGCTGCGGCCGCGTTCGCACCCATCCCGGTGAGCGCGACCAGCACGCCGTGGCCGGCTGACTGCAGCCGGTTCGCTCCCGTAAACCTCACCCCCAGGCAACGCGCTTCGCTGCGCAGCGCGCAGACCACGCCGCTGACCGGTTCGGTCAATGAGTGCCCCCGGCGCTCATCAGGTTGCGGTAAGCCGCGAGAGCCCAGAGCGGGAAATAGGCGCTGTAGCCGTGATACTTGAGATAGAAGACCCGCGGGAATCCCGGCGCGGTGAAGCTCTCATCGCTCCACAGTCCCTGGGCCGTCTGCGTGCGCTGCAGATACTCGATACCGCGGCGCACCGTCTCCGAGCGCACCTGACCCGAAGCCATGAGCCCGAGCAGCGCCCACGCGGTCTGAAAGGAGTTGCTCGGCACCGGCAGCCGCCCGGCCAGCGGCTGCACGTAGGTATCGTTGCTTTCGCCCCAGCCACCGTCCGCGTTCTGCCATTGGTTGAGCCAGGCGACTGCCCGCACGACCGCGGGGTCATCCGGCCGCACATGCGCCTGCGCCAGTGCCATGAGCACCGACCAGGTACCGTAGATGTAGTTGCTGCCCCAGCGCCCGAACCAGGCGCCGTCGGGCTCCTGCTCGCGCCGCAGGTAAGCGAGCGCGCGCTCGAGTGCCGCACGGTCCTGCGGACGGTCGACGAGCGCGAGCACGGTCACGACGCGCGCCGTGACGTCGCTGGTCGGCGGATCGAGCAGCGCACCGTGATCCGCGAACGGGATCTGGTTCAGCCGGTAGTGCGTGTTGTCAACGTCGAAGGCGGCGAAACCGCCGTTGCGGCTCTGCATGCCCACCAGCCAGTCGAGTGCGCGCGTGACGGCGTAGGCGTAGGGGGTGGTATCACGCGCCCGGCGCATGGCCCACACGATGACCGCCGTATCGTCGAGGTCGGGATAAAAGCTGTTCTTGAACTGAAATGCCCAGCCGCCGCCAGGTAGCTGCGGACGACTGCGCTGCCAGTCTCCTTTCGCATCGAGCAGCTGCTCGCCCTTGAGCCAGTCGAGCGCCCGCTGCGCGGTCGCGACCGCCTCTACACTGCCCTCCTCCTGCATCGCCAGTGCCGCCAGCGCCGAGTCCCACACCGGTGACAGGCATGGCTGGCAGTAGGCGCTGTTCTCCTCGACCACCAGAAGCTTGCGCAGCGCGCGCCGGGCGATCATGCGCTGCGGGTTGTCCGCCGCGTAGTCGAGCACCGTGAACGCCTCGAGCGCATTGACCATTGCCGGGAATATCGCGCCGAGGCCGTCTTCGCCATTCAGCCGCTCGATGGTCCACTGCTGCGCGCGTTGCAAGGCGCGCCGACGCATGGCGCGCGGAATCAGCGGATCGATCCGGCGGAAGCAGCGATCGAGCAGCAGGAACGCGCGTGCCAGGCGGCCGGCGCGGCCCGCCGGCAGCTGGAAGTAGTGCTGTTCATCCTGCGCTGGAGTCACGAACAGCTCGGCCACGCCCAGCTGCAGCGGATTCTGCGCCCGTGCCTGGAGCGTGCACAGAATCAACAGCGGCACCATGACGGTTCGCGACCAGTAGGAGACCTTGTCGAGGTGGAACGGAAACCAGCGCGGCAGCAGCATGATTTCCACCGGAATGTAGGGCACCGCTCGCCACGGCACCTGCCCGAAGAGCGCCAGCGTGATGCGGGTGAACACGTTGGCACGCGCGGCACCACCGTGCGCCAGGATCGCCTTGCGGGCGCGCGCCATATGCGGCGCCGCCGGGTCGTCGCCCGCCAGCTTCAGCGCGTAATAGGCCTTCACCGAGCAGCTGATATCGAACGCTCCGCCGTGATACAGCGGCCAGCCGCCGTGCGCTGCCTGGCGCGAGCGCAGATAGGCAGCGATCTTGCGCTCCAGCGCCGGCTCCCGCTCACCCTGGAAGTGCAGCATCAGGATGTATTCAGCGGGAATGGTGCAGTCGGCTTCGAGCTCAAATACCCAGTAGCCGGCGCGGTCCTGCATGCCGCAGATGGCCGCGCGCGCTGCGGCAATGGCACGCTCGAGGGCCGACCCCTGCACCAGACGCGGGCCTGACTTGGCCAGCCCTGACTGCGCGCCAGGGATCTCAACTTCACTCAGGGGCGAGGTGCGATTCAACGGCCGGAACTCCCTTCATAGCGGCGCAGCTCGCGCTGCGCCGTGTGTGTAATACCGTGAGTAAAATCATCCGGCGGCGCGCCGGCGGAGGGCAACGGTGCCGGCTCGTGCGCCGCGCCGAGCGTCGCCCGCGGCAGGCCCGCGGCCGCGGCCGCGAACAGTCGCCGCAGCAGCCAGTCACGCCGCACTGCGGCATTGCTCAGCAGCTGCGTCAGTCCCACGGCGGCGTGCGAAATCTTCACCTGCGAGCCGGCAGTGAAGCCCGGGGTGTCCGCCAGCTTGCGCAGGGTCAGCACTGCCATGCCGATGGCCCACAGGCAGAAGCGGCGGATACCAACCTCCGCCGCCGGTATCAGCAGCGTAAACGACAGCGCGTTGCGCAAATGCGCGTGCGCGACGCCGATCAACTCGCGCATCCCCTCATGGAATCCGGGCGGCTGCCGCTGCACCTGCAGCGTCTCGAGCTCAACGCCGTAGCGGCTGAACACCTCACGCGGCAGCCAGCAGGCGCCGCGCTCGCGATCCTCCCAGACGTCCTTGAGGATGTTGGTCATCTGCAGCCCCTGTGCAAATGAGACGCTCAGCCGCTCGAGCCCGGCACGCTGCCGCTCGATCGCAGGTCCGTAGGCGCAGAACAGCTGCGTCAGCATCTCGCCCACGACCCCCGCCACGTAGTAGCAGTAGTCGTCCAGGTCGCGCATGCGCGCGACCCCGGCAAGACTCGCCGTCTGCTGGAACTGGTGCATGCCGTCGCACATCACCGCGACGCAACGCTCGATGGCCGCGCGCTGCGCGGCCTCCAGCGTCCCGGTCAGGCGCACGATGCGCTCGCTGTTGCGGATGAGGTCGCGCTCCGCCGGCAGAGTTCCCTGCGCCAGGCGCGGCTCGAGATCCCGCGCCAACTGCTGCGCCGGCTCTTGTCCCCGCAGCACCGCCACGAAGCGGTGCAGCAGACCGAGGCGCGCTGCGGCCGAGGACACGGTCTGGTCCTCGATCGTGTCGGCGATGCGGCACAGCAGATAGGCGTTGGTCACGCCCACCCGCAGCCGCGGCGGCAGTTGCGGAATGGTCAGCGCGAAGGTGCGCGAAACGTGTGGGAGAACCTGCTCCTGATAGGCCTCGTCTGAGGCGGCGGCGTCCATATAAACAGTGTCTCGCATGAATTAGGCCGTCGCAATGTGCCGACGGGGCCGGTAACACGTTGTTACCGCTATACTAGCCGCAATGCGCCGCTCACCCAATGAGCATTCCCTGCTGGGCAGACTTAATTCTCCCTCGGATCTGCGGCGCCTGCCGCGCGAAAAGCTGCCCGCGCTGGCCAACGAGCTGCGTCAGTTCCTCACAGAACGCGTAAGCATCCCTGCGGCTGACCTGACCGCGAGCCTGGGGGCGGTCGAGCTGGCAGTCGCGCTGCACTACGTCTACCGCACACCGCAGGACCGTCTGGTCTGGGATGGCAGTCAGCAAATGCACGCGCATCGCGTGCTGACCGGCCGGCGCCCACGCCTGCACGCGGTGCGCGGCAAGGGGCAACTGACTGCCACGGCGCGTGGCGCGGACAGCAAGTACGAGCACTTTGCCGTCGGGCATGCCAGCACCTCGATCAGCGCGGCGCTCGGCATGGCGATCGCCGCCAGCGTGCGCGGCGAGCGCCGCCACGTCGTGGCGATCCTCGGCGAGCACGCGTTGAACGCCGGCATGGTGTTTGAGGCCTTGAACCACGCCGGCTCTCTGCCGAGTGATCTGCTGGTGATCCTCAACGACGAGCGCGACTGTCTCACATCCGCCGGCGGCCTGTTGTCGGCACAGTTCGCACGCGCCTTCGCCGGCCCCTGGTACGGGCAGTTGCGCGAGGGTGGCAAGCGCATGCTGCAGCAGATGCCAACCATGCGTGAGCTCGCGCGCCGCTCTGAGAAGCATCTCAAGGGCATGGTGCTGCCCGGCACGCTGTTTGAAGAGATGGGCTTCAACTACACCGGGCCGGTCGATCGTCAGGACGTGAAGGGGCTGGTGCGCACGCTGCAAAATCTGCAGCGGCTGCGTGGCGCGCAGTTTCTGCACATCGCCGCGCACCCGGGCAAACGGCGCCGCGCTGGCGCGCCGGCCGCGCGCGCGCGCAACCTCACCGCAGCGAGCGCCGCGGACGTGCCGGCGCAGTGTGACCCGTGCAGCCACGCCCTGGGCCGCTGGGCTTGCGCGCAGGCCGTGCGCGCTCCGCAACTGGTGTGTATCAGTACCGCGCCCGCGCCGCCGCCGGGGCTGGCGCCGTTCGCCGCGCGCTTCCCGGAGCGCTACTTCCGCATCGCTGGCGGCGAGCAGCACGCGCTGACCTTCGCGGCGGGACTGGCCGCCGAAGGTCAGCGGCCGCTGGTCGCACTGAGCGCGAGCCTGCTGCAGCGTGGCTACGATCAGCTCATTCACGACATCGCGCTGCAGCGTCTGCCGGTGCTGCTGGTGCTCGATGGCAGCGGCTTGTCGGCGCCGCGCGCGCCACATCAGGGTGGCTACGCTTTGAGTTACCTGCGGTGCATTCCCGGCCTGTGCATCGCAGTGCCGGCCGATGCAGCAGACTGCGCGCGGCTGCTCGCTGCGGCCAGTGCGCTCGCCGGGCCGGCCGTCGTGCACCTGCCCGCCGCCAGCGGCCTCGCTGACACGGAGTCAGTGAGTGGGGGCGACGCGTCCGCGCGGCGCGCGGAGCTGCGGCGCGAGGGCCGCAGCGGACTCGCCCTGCTGGTGTTCGGAGCTCTGCTCGAGAGTGTCAGACGCACGGCCGAGCGCCTGGATGCGACACTGGTCAACATGCGCTTCGTCAAGCCGCTCGACGCGCAGCTCATCCGCAGCCTGTGCGTGCAGCACCATGCCTTCGTGACTATCGAGGAAAACGTGCTGGCGGGCGGCGCCGGCTCGGCGGCGGGCGAACTGCTCAGGGCGCAGCGGCGCGCGCCCGCGCTGCTGCATCTCGGCATGCCCGAGCGGGTCATCGAGCAGGGCACGTACGCCAATCGCCTCGCGGCCGCCGGACTGGATGCGGGCGGCCTGAGCACGAGCATCGAGCGTTGGTGGCACGCGCAACAGCAACAGCGCGTGGCAGCGGGCGCCTGAGGCGTCCTCAGTAACTGCGCGTCAGCAGCCAGGCCGCCAGCGCCCGCAGCGGCGCAGCGCGGGCGCCGAACGGCTCCAGTGATTCCAGCGCCTGCGCGTGCAGGGTGCGCATACGCTCCTGTGATGCGGGCACGCCCAGCACTGCCGGATGGGTCGGCTTGGCGCGCATGCTGTCGGCGCCGGCGGGTTTGCCCAGCGTGTCGACGTCACCCAGCACGTCGAGCAGGTCGTCCTTGATCTGAAAGGCCAGTCCGACCGGTGCCACGAAGCCCGCCAGGGCATCGTAGTAGCGCGCTTCCAGCCCCACCGCGCACGCGGCCGGCATCAGCACGCTGGCGCGGATCAACGCCCCGGTCTTGCGCGCGTGCATATCTTCGACTTGATGGATCGCGAGCTGCTGTCCCTCTACCGCCAGGTCGATCGCCTGGCCCCCGGCCATGCCGAACGTGCCGCTCGCCTCCCCCAGCAGACCGATCAGACGCAGCCGCGTTGCCGGGGCAGCCGCGAGCGAGGCATCACTGGCCAGAACCTGGAACGCCAGCGACTGCAATGCGTCGCCGGCCAGAATGGCGGTCGCCTCGTCGTAGGCCTTATGGCAGGTCGGGCGCCCGCGCCGCAGATCGTCATCGTCCATGGCCGGCAGGTCATCGTGCACCAGCGAGTACACGTGCACGAATTCGATTGCACAGGCGATCGCCTCCACCTCCGCCTCGGAAATTCCCAGCGTGCGGGCGGTGGCGAACACCAGGGCCGGACGGATGCGCTTGCCGCCGCCGAGCGAGCTGTAGCGCATGGCCTGGTGGAGTCGTGCGGGTACCACGTCGGCCGCCGGCAGGCGCGCGGCCAGCGCCGTCTCCATGCGTGCCTGCCACGACTTCAGCAACGCCGGAAAAGCCTCGTGCTCCTCGTCCGCGGATACGGCGGGTGTCGCGGCAAGTCGTTTCACGGCGGCCGGCTCGAGCCTGGCATTACTCAACGCGATCGACTTCGGCGCTCCGTGCGGCGCGGCCGACCGCGGACAACGGTACCGCGACAGTGCGCGGCGCACGCTGCTGGTAGGTCACGGCGGGATTGGGCGCCATCGGTCCGGCGGTGCGCGGCCCGCGCAGCGATACGGCCAGTGCCTTGAGCGGATGGCTGAAGGCGTCATTGACGGCCGTGCCTTCGAAGCCGCAGTGCGCCATGCAGTTGTCGCACGCCGGGTTACGCCCGACCCCATACGCCTCCCAGTCGGTCTCCTCCATGAGCTCGCGGAAGGTGTCAGCATGGCCTTCATCGGTCAGCAGGTAACAGGGGCGCTGCCAGCCGAAGATATTGAAGGTCGGGGTGCTCCACGGAGTGCACTGGTACGCCTGATTGCCGGCGAGGAAGTCCAGGAACAGGCTGGAGTGGTTGAATGCCCAGCGCCGCCGCTCGCCGCCCGCGGCCGGCAGTCGTCCGCGCTTGAAGATCTCGCGGAAGAGATTTTTGCTGGCGTTGCGCCCGAGAAACACGTCCTGGCGCGGCGCATGCTGGTAGCTGTAGCCGGGGGAAACCGTGATTCCCTCGATGCCGAGCGTCATCGCCTCATCGAAGAAGGCCGCGACGTCATCCGGACTCTCACCGCTGAACAGCGTGCAGTTGACGGTCACGCGGAACCCGCGCGAGCGCGCCAGACGGATCGCGGCGACCGCCTTGTCGAACACGCCTTCCTGACAGACCGACTCGTCGTGGCGCTCGCGGCTGCCGTCCAGATGGATCGAAAAGGTCAGATAGGGCGAGGGCCGGTACTCATCGATGTGCTTGGGAAGCAGGATCGCGTTGGTACACAGATACACGAAGCGGCGGCGCGCGACGATGCCGGCCACCAGCTCGGGCATTTCCTTGTGGATCAGCGGTTCACCGCCGGGAATGGAGACCATCGGCGCACCGCATTCATCGACGGCGCGCAGTGCGTCCGCCACGCTCAGCCGCTTCTGCAGAATCTCCTTGGGATAGTCGATCTTGCCGCAGCCGGCGCACGCCAGGTTGCACTGGAACAGCGGCTCGAGCATCAGCACCAGCGGATAACGCTTAATGCCGCGCAGCCGTTGCCCGGCGATGTAGCGCCCGACACGGTACGCCTGAATCAGTGGTACGCCCAAAAACGCCTCCTACTCACAAAGCCTGCAGCTCGGCGCGATGATCGCGCCAGATCTGCTCCCACTCCAATCGGAACCACGGGGTGAATCGCTCTGCCCCGAATTGCGAAAGCTCCACCGCCAGGGCCTGTGGGCTGATCCAGCGCCAGGCGTGTACCTCGCGCGGATTGCTCCTGACCGGCTGGTCCGACCGGCCCACGTATACCGAGCATAACTCGCGCTCGCCGGCCGCGTCATCGAACTGGGCCTGATACTGGAATTTGAACAGAAACCGCAGCGGGCAGGCCAGCCCCAGTTCCTCCCGCAGGCGGCGCTGGGTGGCCGCTTCCAGTGTCTCCGCCTGGCGCGGGTGGCTGCAGCAGCTGTTGGACCAGTACAGCGGCCAAAGCCGTTTGCTCGCGGCCCGCTGCTGCAACAGGAGCTCGCCGCGCTCATTGAAGATCAGCAGCGAGAAGGCGCGGTGCAGCACCCCGCTGCCGTGGTGGCAGGCGCGTTTGCCGAGATAGCCGACTTCGCGATCCGCGGTGTCGACCAGGATCAGTAGCTCGGAATCGCAATGGTCCTGATAGGTCATGCTGCGCCCGGTCAGGCGAAACGCAGCGGCAACTTGCACATACAGCCACTCCTTGCGACGGCCAGCGTATGCAAGCCGGAGGTACCATCGGAAACGGGCGCCAACAGCGCGCGCGGAAGCACGGGTGCGGCATGATAGCCGAACTGCCCGCCGCTGCCACGCGGACGGCAGCTGGGCGGTGCCCGCTGCCTCGCCCCCCGCGCATGAACAATTCTTCATGAACCAGCGTCACAGCGGCGCTGCCTCATGGCTCAGGATGAGCTCGGCGAGGCGTCCTGCAGAGCTGCGCCGGTCGTCGGCAGCGGCGGCCTGACCCTGCTTCAGGGGCAATCCTGCCGCAAGCCGCGTCGAGCGAATTCACAGAGTGATGACGGCACGGCCGGTCACCGTGGCGCCGCGCAGTGCGGCCAGCACGTCGTTGATCTCGGTCAGCGGGGCCGTGCGTGTCTGCGCACGCACCCGGCCTTCGGCGGCGAACTGCAGTGCCTCGGCGAGGTCTTTGCGCGTCCCGACGATCGAGCCGCGCAGGGTGATTCGCTTCAGCACCACTTCCAGAATCGGCGTCGCGAACGAGTCGGGCGGCAGCCCGATCAGGACCACGGTGCCGCGGCGGCGTGCCAGGCGCAGTGCCTGCGCGAAAGCTGCGGGCGCTGCCGCTGTGACCAGCACGCCGTGCGCCCCACCGCCGGTCGCGCCCATGAACTCCTTGGCGACACCCGCGGCGCCCGCATCAAACACCAGGTCCGCGCCGAGTGCACGCGCCAACGCCAGCTTTTCCTCCGACACGTCAAGTGCAGCGACGTGCAGCCCCATCGCGCGGGCGTACTGTACGGCGAGGTGCCCGAGGCCGCCGACGCCCACGACCGCGAGCCACTCCCCGGCACGCGCTTCTGTTTCCCGGATGCCCTTGTAGGTCGTGACGCCGGCGCACAGGATCGGCGCGAGCGCGGTGAAATCGCCGCCCGGCGGCAGGCGCGCGACGTAATCGGCCTGGCCGAGGGCATACTCGGCGAACGTGCCATCGACGCTGTAACCGCTGTCGCGCTGGTGCGGGCAGAGGGTTTCCCAGCCGCCGACGCAGTATTCACAGCGCCCGCAGGTATCGTGCAGCCAGGCGATGCCCACCGGGTCGCCTTCCTTGAGATGGCTGACGCCGGCGCCGCGCGCCGCCACGACCCCCGCTCCCTCGTGGCCGGGAATGAAACCGAGGTTCGGCTTCACCGGCCAGTCGCCATCCACGATGTGCAGATCGGTGTGGCAGACGCCGCTGGCGTGAATTCTGACCAGCACCTCGCCCGCGCCGGGGGTGGGGACCGGCACTTCCTCGATCGCCAGTGGCTGACCGAACGCGCGCAGCACGGCCGCCTGCATGCTCTTCGCCATCGAATGCTCCGCCAGCGCGTGCGCTGCACGCGGCGGCGCCATGGTGACACGGGGCAGGCGCGTGGCGCACGGCCCCGGTCCCCGCGTGCGCTACTGGTCCGTCGGCCAGGCCGCCTGACCGCTCTTGGCGCGGCTGACGGCGCTGACGCGCCAGGCCGGGGCCGCGGCGATGCGCCGCGGACCGATGGCGGTATAAGCCTGCCCGAGAACCAGACCAGCGGCGCGTTGGTTGACGACCGCGGCACTCGCATCGATCAACAGCGATGTGCCAGTGCGTGTCAGCAATGTGAGCTGCGAGCCGTGCACTGCGAGCAGCGTGCCGGTCGCACGACTCAGGCTGTCCGCAAGCCGGTCGCTGGGTGGCGCCACTGCCAGCGCGGGTGCCGTGCCGTTCGCGCCGAATATCATGAGCGATTGGTAGGCCGCGACGTAGACCTTGCCGTTGGCCACGACCGGTACGACGTTGGCATTGCCGCCTCCATTGGGCCAGCTGCCGGCCGGAGCTGAGTACAGCAGCGCCAGGGTCGCATTCTTCGCGGTCGCGGCGAAGGCGTACAGAGTCAGCACCGGGGGTGTCGTGCTCGGGCGGCCCACCGCCCAGAGGATCTGGCTGCCCGGGCGGCGGTTCTGCGAGGAAACCACGGTGAAGAAACCCGGATCCTGTGCCGAGGGCGCAATGCTCGAGGTGCTCGACTCGGCCACCAGCGCCGGCGCGGGATTGGTCGCGACCGTCCAGGTCTGCAACACCCCGCCCGCTGAGGTGACCACGCGGCCGACGCCGTCGGAGCCGAGGAAGTAGGTGGGCCCGCACCAACAGCCACCGCCGAGCTGGGTCATGCCGATGGCGCTGCCGAGGCTGTTCTGGTCGAGCAGCCACAGCCGCCCGTCCTTGGAGACGATCGTGGCCAGCTGGGCGCCGCCGGGCTGTGGCGGCAGGATCAGCACGCCCGAGGCGCCGAGATCGGCATCGTCAATGTCCATCTGAAAGACGTTCGAGGGAGTGAACACGCCGGTGCGCGTCGCAAGCGTCGGCATTACGCCGATGACACTCTCCTGCACATGGGTCGTGCCGTCATAGGTCGTTTGCGTCGGACAGGCCTCGGGCGAGACGTAGAAGTTGCAGTCGGAGTTGCCGGTGGCAAAGAAGATGTCCGTGCCGTTGCTGGCGAGTCCATAGCCCGACATCCACACCGAGCTGAGAAAATAGTTCGTGGGCGAGGTCGCCTGAGTATCGTCCAGCTGGTTGCTGGCGAGCGGTTTCAGCTTTGCCGCTGACCAGCCGAGCACCCAGCCGCGCGAGTAGTTGGCATCGAAATCACAGAAGCTGCCGAAGCCGGCGTAGACATTGCCGGCAAATTCCATCATCGCCGGCCGCTGCCGCTGATAGGTCGCGTTGAAGGTCTCAGTCGTGCCGTCGGTCAGCGTGTGAGTGGCACTGACAGTGACCGGGGGAACCGCATCGGTCAGCGTCGCCAGATTGAGCGCATGCAGCTCGTAACTCGGCGGCATGCCGTTCAGGTAGGCGATCACATAGAGGCGCTGGCGGGCGAGGTCGATGACCGGCGTGCCATCGATCCCCACGTTGTTGCCATTGTTGCCGCAGCCGAGCGGTGTCGGCACGGGTGCGCCCAGGTTGGTGGACAGCAGCACCTGGCCGGAGTCCGCGTCGATGGCATACACCGAGTTGCTCTCGGTGACCACGTACACCACGTCGTGCACCCCGCCGGCGATCGTCTCACCGGGCACGAGCAGCGGCTGCGAATCCACCTGGTCGTCGAGCGGCACGGTCGCGAGCACCCCGAAGCTCGCCGGGAAGGCGGAGGCACTCAGCTGCGTTTCCTGGTTGTTCCAGCCAGTGCGCTCGTTGTTGTAATGGTAGGTGGTCACGGCGATGGGCGCGCCGCTGGCGGCAAGCGTAAGCTCGTTGCCGCAAATGAGTCCCACGAGGGTGATCAGGCTGGCGAAGAGCAGCCGTAAACGGCGGGCGACGGTGTTCATCGATGTCCCTTTGCGGCCGTTGCACGTGCACCCGAAGGGCGCCGCTGGCCACGATTTCTGTGTAGTTATTCGACAGTACCGGGTCACTCTCGGGTGAACGCAGCACCTTGCAGTTGCTGCCGCAAAATAGCACCGCGCGAGCGCCAGCGTCGAGCCTGCCGCGGCAGCCGCCGAGGCCCTGACTGTCGTGGCGCGATTATGTCGTCTACAGTGATCTGCGCTGCAGCACAGCACGAGGGGGTGGGGGGTGACTGACATCAGGCCGCTGAGGGCGAGTGATCGCGCGCAGTGGAGCGTGCTGTGGCACGGCTACCTGCGCTTCTACCGGGCCAGCCTGAGTGACTCGGTCACGGACGCCACCTTCGCGCGGCTGATTGACACCCACTCCCAGCCCTACGCCCTGGTGGCCGAACGCGACGGTGCGCTGACGGGCTTCGTCCATTATCTCTTTCACCGCTCGACCTGGGCCGTGGCCGACAGCTGCTACCTGGAGGATCTGTTCGTCGATCCGGCGGCCCGCGGTGACGGCGTCGGCCGAGCGCTGATCCACGCCGTATACGCGGCAGCCGACCGCGCCCGGGCGGCCACGGTCTATTGGCTCACCCAGGAGTTCAATGCCCCCGGGCGGGCGCTCTACGACACGCTGGCGCGGCGCACTTCATTCATCCGCTATGAGCGCTAAAAGCCCGGCAGCGACCGACCCGGCACGAGCGCGGCGCCAGCGCGGCCCACGCACGAGCTAGTCGCATGGGCGAGCGGCATTTTAAATTCTGGCCGGCGCATGCCCTGCACCACCTCGATACGCCGGCGACCAATCTCTTCTATAACCTGGAAGTCGCCGCGCGCCGCTGGCCGGACAAGCCTGCGCTGATCTTCTACGACAACCCGCTCAGCTTCGCGCAACTGCACCGCGAGGCCGAACACCTGGCCGGATATCTGCAGCAGCGCTGCGGCGTGCAGCAGGGCGATCGCGTGCTGCTGTTCGCGCAGAACTGTCCGCAATTCGTCATCGGCTACTACGCCATCCTGCGTGCCAACGCCGTGGTCGTGCCGCTCAACCCGATGTCGGTGGGTGCAGAGCTGCGGCGCATCTGCGCCGATGCCGGCGCGCGCGTTGCGATCCTCGCCCAGGAGCTCTACCCGCGCGCTGCAGCGCTGCTCGCTGACCAGGCACTCGAGCAGGTGATCGTCGCCGCCTATGGCGACTATCTGCAGTGCCCGACCGATCTGGCGGTGCCCGACTGGGTCGCAGCGCCGCGCCAGCCACTCGCCGCAGCCGGCATCACCCCCTGGCACGAGGCGCTCGCGGCGCGCCTGATTCCCGGCGCACTCACATCCGGTCCCGACGACCTGTGCGTCATGCCCTACACCTCCGGCACCACCGGCGAGCCGAAGGGCTGCAGGCACACGCACCGCACCACCATGCACACCGCGGTCGCCTCATTGGCATGGTTCGCGGTGCCGCCGGAGGTGACCATGCTGGCAGTGGCACCCCTGTTTCATGTCGCCGGCATGCAGGGCAGCATGAACGGGCCGATTTTCTTCGGTAACACCATGGTGCTGATGTCACGCTGGGATCGGCAGGTCGCAGCACAGTGCGTAGAGCGCTACCACATCAACAGCTGGACCGCTGTGCCGACCATGGTGCAGGACTTCTTTGCCAACCCGCAGATCGAGCAATTCGACCTGTCGTCGATCCGCCGTCTGAGTGGCGGCGGCGCGGCCATGCCGGAAGCGGTGGCCGCACGGCTGGAGCAGCGTGGCATCCCCTTCTGCGAGGGCTACGGCCTGTCCGAGACCATCGGCGCCACCCACATCAATCCGCCCACGCATGCCAAGAAGCAGTGTCTGGGTGTGCCGATCTACGGCGTGGATTCGCGGGTGGTCGATCCTGAGTCGCTCGCGGAGCTGCCGCCGGGCGAGGTCGGTGAGATCGTCATCCACGGGCCGCAGGTCTTTCGCGGCTACTGGAACAAGCCCGAGGAGAGCGCCCGCGCGCTGGTCGAGATCGACGGCAAGCGCTTTCTGCGCACCGGCGACCTGGCGCGTACCGATGAGGAAGGCTATTTTTTCATGGTCGACCGCCTCAAACGCATGATCAATGCCTCGGGCTTCAAGGTATGGCCGAGCGAAGTGGAGAACTCGATGTACGCACATCCGGCTGTGCTCGAGGCCTGTGTCATCGGCAAGCAGGACCCCTATCGCGGCGAGACCGTGAAAGCCTTCGTGGTCGCGCGGCCCGAATGGCACGCGCGCATCGATGAGGCGACTCTCATCGCCTGGTGCCGCGAGAACATGGCGGCTTACAAGGTGCCGCGCGTGATTGAATTCGTCACTGCTCTGCCGAAATCCGGCAGTGGCAAGATCGAGTGGCGCGCGCTGCAGGACCAGGAAGCGCGCAAGTGATCGGCGCGCTCGCGGCCAGCGTATGGATCTGAGTTACACGCCAGAGGAAGAGGCGTTCCGCACGCAAGTGCGCGCCTTCCTCAGCGCAGAACTGCCGGCGCAGCTGCGTGACAAGACACGGCTCGGCGTGCGTCTCACGCGCGCCGACATGCTCGGCTGGCAGAGAATCCTGCATCGCCGCGGCTGGGGCGCCGGCATGTGGCCGCAGCGCTTCGGCGGCGCCGGCTGGAGCGTCGTGCAGCAGTTCATCTTCGAAGAGGAATGCGCCCTCGCCGGCGCACCACCGCAGCTGCCGTTCTCGATCCGCATGGTGGCGCCGGTGCTCATGGCCTTCGGCAGCCGCGCGCAGCAGGATTACTTCCTGCCGCGCATCCTCGCCGGCGAGGACTGGTGGTGCCAGGGTTACTCGGAGCCGGGCTCGGGCTCCGATCTGGCCTCGCTGCGTACCAGCGCGCTGCGGCAGGGTGATCACTACCTGGTCAACGGTCAGAAGACCTGGAACACGCTCGGTCAGCATGCGGACTGGATCTTCTGTCTGGTGCGAACCGATGCCAGCGGGCGGCCCCAGCAGGGCATCTCCTTCCTGCTGATCGAGATGAAGAGCCCGGGGGTGAGCGTGCGCCCGATCATCACCCTGGATGGCGAGCACGAGATCAACGACGTGTTCTTCGACAACGTGCGCGTGCCGCTCGACAACCTGGTCGGCGAGGAGAACAAGGGCTGGACCTACGCGAAATTCCTGCTCGGGCACGAGCGCACCAACAACGCCGCCATCGGCATGTGTAAGCGCGGTGTCGAGGCTTTGAAGCGCCTCGCGGCCAGCCGTCAGGCCAACGGCCGCGCGCTGCTCGAGGATGCGCGCTTCCGCGACCGCATCGCGGCGGTGGAACTCGAGGTGCAGGCGCTCGAGATCACCAATCTGCGGGTGCTGTCGGGCCTGGCCCACGAGCAGCGCAGCCCCGGGCCGGAGGCCTCGCTGCTGAAGATCAAGGGTTCCGAGATCCTGCAGACGCTCGCCGAGCTGAAGATGCACGCACTCGGGCCGGATGCCCTGCCCGAGCTGGCCGCGGCCGCGGAAGCCGAGTGGCACGCCTCAGCGCTGTTCGGCGCGCACTACCCGCGCGACGTGCAGCCGCTTTCCGGCCAGTACTTCAACCAGCGCAAGACCACCATCTACGCCGGCTCGAACGAGATCCAGCGCAACATCATCGCCAAGATGATTCTCGGCCTCTGAGGACCGGCGGCATGGACTTTCGTTACAGCGAGGAACAGCAGGCGCTGCAGGACACGCTGCAGCGGCTGAGCGCGCGCGAATACAGCTTCGAGCAGCGGCGTGCGTTCAGCCGTGCCGAGCCCGGCTACTCGCTGCAGGCGTGGCGCGAGTTCGCAGCGCTCGGAGTGCTGGCGCTGCCGCTGCCGGAGGAATTCGGCGGACTGAACGGCAGCGGGATCGATGTCATGGTGGTGATGGAGCAGATGGGCCGCGCGCTCATGCTCGAGCCGTACCTGAGTACTGTCGTCCTGTGCGGCGGCATCCTGCGCGATGCCGCCGCTGCCGCGCTCCAGCAGCGGCTGCTGCCGCAGATCGCCGCGGGCGAGACGCAACTGGCGCTGGCTGCGTATGAAGCTGCGGGCCGCTACGAGCTACAGCACGTCGACTGCCGCGCGACGCGCAGCGGCGATGGCTGGCGCCTGAGCGGCCGCAAGGCGGTGGTGCTCGATGCGCCGACGGCCAACTATTTCCTGGTCTCGGCGCGCACGGCAGGCGCCGTGACGGATGCGCAGGGCATCTCGCTGTTCCTGGTGCCGCGCGAGGCCGCCGGATTGACCCTGGAGGGCTACCGCACCCAGTCCGGCGGGCGCGCCGCGGATCTCGAGCTGCGTGAGGTCTGCGCCGATGCGCTCATCGGCCCCCCCGATCAGGCGCTCGCGATCATCGAGAACGGGGTCGACTGGGCGCTGGCGGCGCTGTGCGCCGAAGCGCTCGGCATCATCACGCTGCTGAACGAGGCGACCCTCGCCCATCTGAAGTCGCGCAAACAGTTCGGCGTGCCCATCGGCACCTTTCAGGCACTGCAGCACCGCATGGCGGACATGTACGTCGCCGCCGAGCAGGCGCGCTCGATGACGATCAGCGCGGCGCTGCAGGCCGGCGCGCCGCAGACGGTCACACGCCGTCGCGCGTTAGCCGGTGCCAAGGCCTACGTCGGGCGCGCCGCGCGTTTCATCGGCCAGCAGGCGGTGCAGCTGCACGGCGGCATGGGGCTGGTGGACGAGTTCATCGTCGGTCACTGCTTCAAGCGCCTGACGATGATCGATCTCACCTACGGGGACGCCGACTTCCACTTCGGCCGCTTCAGCGACAGCATGCCGCGGCCGGCGCCCGCCGGCCCGTGAGCTCAGGACGGACCGGAGTCCGCCAACGGACGCGCGCGTGAGGCCCACCACAGCAGGCCCGCCGAGTAGGCGCAGTAGTACGCCGCCAGTGCCCCGAACAGCAGCATGGTGAGCGGCGTCAAGCCGTTGCCCGCCGGGGCCGTAAACCCACTGCCCGCGAAACGCCACACCAGCCGCACCACCAGCAGCACCGAGAGCGCAACGCCGATGTGTAGGTTCGGCG
>Ga0210398_10002812_pt1 | contig 16789 bp, 13 predicted proteins | sample IncBWC4OmetaG_FD_161047 | JGI IMG/M metagenome (GOLD analysis project Ga0210398, IMG submission 161047) | Forest soil microbial communities from Barre Woods Harvard Forest LTER site, Petersham, Massachusetts, United States - Inc-BW-C-4-O | ecosystem: Environmental > Terrestrial > Soil >... | reverse complement strand
TTTCGTTCGGCGCCGGAAAGGTGGTAATCGTCAACGTGTACACCCCTGGACGAAGATTGCGGATGGCAAACTTTCCTTGCGCGTCCGTCTTGCCTTCCGTTTTCGCGCCTTGGTCGCTCACGGCCTGAACGTTAAGTCCAAACCACGGCTTTCCATTTACATCCAAAATAGTCCCGACGATGGATCCGCTCTGCGCGGCCGCACGCGGCGAGAGTACAGTCACCAACGCGCCAGCAAGCAGTACAGCAAGCCATATGGACTTCCCAAGTCTCTTCATGCTTTTTCTCCTTTTGCCGAGGCGTACCCTGCCCGGCCTGGCTGGCGGGATGGCCCTATTATCCTCAATCCTAGCTCAATTCCAAGTCCTACGAGTGCGCGCCGAGCGCCACCCGGTAAGCTATGGGATCCCGCACTCGGGCCTCCCGAAACGCCGCGAGCCGCAGCAAGCAACTGTCGCACACTCCGCAAGCCCTGTCTTCGTTCTGATAACACGACCACGTCAAATGCAGCGGCGCGCCAAGCTCGATTCCCCGCCGGATAATCTCGCTTTTCTTCAGCGCAATCACCGGCGTCCGGATTTCGATGTGCGTCTCGGGCCGCGTTCCCACGCGCACCAACTCCTGAAACACCTGGTAATACTCCGCGCGGCAATCGGGATACCCAGAACTATCCTCCGCCACCGCCCCAATGTAAACCGCCTCCGCGCCAATTGCTTCCGCCCAGCTCACCGCCACTGAAAGAAAATGCGCATTGCGAAACGGCACGTAGGTCACCGGAATCGAACTCCCCTCGGGGCCCGCCCGGCCCAATTCATTTTCCGGCACCGCGATTTTCCGATCCGTAAGCGCCGACCCGCCAATGGCCCGAAAATGATCGAGCCGCACAACCAGCCGCTGGCCCCGGCTCACAGCATAGAAGTCCGCAATGCCCTCAAAGGCCCGTCGTTCCCGTTCCTCAGTCCTCTGTCCATAACCGGCATGCAGCAAAGCAATGTTCCCCGCGCCATGCCGCTCACGCGCAATCGCCGCCGAGACACACGAGTCCATCCCTCCGCTAAGAAGCACCACCGCCTGTGACTTCTGCGATTCGTCTCCCATCTCGAAGTCATTATAACTCGACTGGCAAAACAAGGCGTTCCCGCAGGTGGCCTTAGAACGTGCCCGGCCCGGGTTCCTGTCGCCCCTGCCGTCATATCATGAAATGTAATAAATCACGCTTCAGAACTAAATAAAATTAACAATGTACTTGACTTTATTAATCTAATGGAGCATCCTTCTAATGTTCCTAGATATCGCTATGGATATCTCCAAAGCCCTCTGTCCCGATTGCAAAGCACCGTTAAACGTCACCCGACTGGCCTGCCCCAGTTGCAAACTCACTCTCGATGGCGATTTCGAGGTCTCCCCGCTCGGCAAACTGTCCCAGGACAATCAGGCCTTCGTCATCGCCTTCGTCCGCCACCACGGCTCGCTAAAGAAAATGGAGAGTATTTTCGGCATCAGCTACCCCACCGTAAAGAACCGTCTTAACGCCATCGCCGCCGCCCTCGATAAAAATTTTGAAAGCCCTTCGCCGAATCTTTACGTACTGGAGCAGTTGTCCCGCGGCGAGCTAACCGTAGAAGAAGCCCTGGAGAAATTGAGCTGAACTGATCTATCTGAATCCTTAAGGAGACCATAATCATGTCCGAAGAGAGAAAAAAGGTTTTAGAGATGCTGGCTGCAGGAAAAATCACCGCTGACGAAGCTGAAAAGTTGCTCGATAAGTTGGCCAGCAACTCTTCCAGCGCTCTGCCCAGTCCCGAAAAGCCCGCCGTTTCGGCCGCGCAGGGAACCGCAAAGCCAAAATACTTGCGTATCGTCGTCGATCAACCCGGACGCGACCAAGTGAACGTGCGTGTCCCTCTTTCGCTGGTGCGTTCTGGGAAAGGTCTTCTCGCCATAATGCCGAAGCACGTGAACGAGCGCCTTGCGGAATACGGCATCAGCGCGGGCTCCTTCACCGCAATGGACATCGACGATCTGGGCCAGGCTATGCGTGAGCTACATATTGACGTGGACAAGGGCAACGGCAAGACAGTGAAAATCTTTTGTGAGTGAACGCGAGGAACTCTAGACTCCCTTTGTCGCCGGGTCCCAAACGAACTTGTGCAACTGCAATCCCAGCCGCACCGGCAAACCATCCGCAAGGATCCACTCCACCAGCGTGCGCGGCGCGAGCCCCTGCCACTTCCCCGCCGGATCATCAAACACCGGCGAAAACAAAACCTGCCTCACGCGTTCCGCCAGTCGATGCCGCTCCGTGAACTCCCGGGCAAATTCATAGTCGCGCCGAGTCATAAGCACAAACTTCACTTCATCCTTCCCGTCCAGCACCTCGAGATTGCGCATCTCAAAGGTATCCGCCTCGCCCGAGTCCGGACACTTCACATCCATAATCTTGATCACCTCCCCCGGCAGCCGCCCGGCAAAACGCTCGCCGCTGGTCTCAATCATCACGGTATATCCCGCACCAACCAGTTTCTCCGCCAACGGATAAATCTCTTCCTGCAAAAGCGGCTCTCCGCCGGTCAATTCCACCAAAGGCACGCCAACCCGCGCACTAGACAATCCTTCACCTCGGCCGGCAAGTTCATGCACTCGCACGAGCACATCCTCGACACCCATCTTCGTCCCGCCGTGAAAGGCGTAAGCCGTGTCGCACCACGTGCAGCGCAAATTGCAGCCCGTCAAACGCACAAAAATGCAAGGCAACCCCGCGCGCGTGCCTTCTCCCTGAATCGATTTGAATATTTCTGTGACGAACATGATTTTGTGGCGCTCGGGGCGGCCGCCTGGTTTCCGTTGTCCCGCTGTCTTCCTGGTGTTACGGTGCGCTAGAGCCCGTCTTCCGCGCCGTCCTTCGCGCTAGCCACCACATGGCACCCGCCAAGAGCACCACGGGAAGGATTAGCCTCCAATAGGCAGGGGAAACTCCGATGTAGCGGAACACCACAATGTATCCGATCGCCACCAGCGCTGCCGGCACCAGAATGATATAGAAACCGCGATTCATAGTTTCACCCACGCAGAACTCGTCAGTTGCCCGGCCGATACTGCGCCCGGCTGGTATCGGTCTCCCACAAAACCACATCCGTAATGCGCGCCCCCGGCGGCAAATCAGCCAACCCCCGCGCCACCTCGTCATAAAAATACTTCGCCATATTTTCCGCCGAAGGATTCACGGTCTTAAACGGGTCCAGATCATTCACAAACTGGTGATCCAAACGACCCATAATCTCCCGAATGATCTGTTTCAACCGCGTGAAATCCACCAACAACCCAATCGAATCAAGCTCTGGCCCTTCGAGCGTAACGCGCACGCGGTAATTATGCCCATGCACGTTCTCGCACTTCCCCTTGTATCCGCGAAGCGCATGCCCGGCCGAAAACGTCTCTTCCACGCTGACCTGAAACATATTCCCCTGTTTTCTCTCGGTCCTCTGTGCTCCCTCGGAACTCTGTGCAAATCTTTTTTCTAATTCTTTTTATTCTGGAGAAATCTCGAGACCTCAGCCAAACTATTGGTCATCCTGTACTTCGGCAAAGAGTCTAAAAAAATCTTACCATACGCCATGCGCGAGATGCGGCTATCGAGCAGCGCCAGAACTCCGCGATCCGTCTTCGTCCGAATCAACCGCCCAAACCCCTGCTTCAAAGCCAAAACCGCCTGCGGCACCTGAAACTCCGCAAACGGATTCCGCCCGTCCTCTTCTAGAGCCGCCACGCGCGCCGCCACAACCGGATCGCTAGGCACGGCAAACGGCAAGCGATCCACAATCACGCAAGAAAGCTGCTCCCCCGGCACATCCACGCCCTGCCAAAAGCTAGCCGTAGCAAAAAGCACGGCCCCCGGCGTGTTCTTGAATCGCTCGAGCAAAACCGAGCGCGGCGAAGTCCCCTGCAAAAGCAACGGAAACGGCACCCGCGTGCGAACCCGCTCAAATAATTCCTTCATCTGCGCGTAGCTGGTAAACAAACAAAACGCCCGCCCCTGGCTGGTTTCCAGCAAATTCACAATCTCGTCGGCAGCCTTAGCCGTATACGCCGGATTTCGCACATCCGGCATGCCTGGAGGCAAATACAGCATGGCCTGTTTCTCGTAATCAAACTCCGGAGGCAACCCGCGCTCTTTCGCGTGGTCCAAACCCAACCGGTGCCGAATAAATTCGAACCGTCCGGCCACCGTCAAAGTCGCCGAGGTCAGAACCACCGTATCGAACTGCTCAAAAAGCCGCCCGCGCAGAATCTGACTAACGTCAATGGGAGTGGCCGCCAGAAAAACTCCTTTATTCCGCCGCTCATACCAATACACCAAATTCCGCTCGTTCGATTCGAACAGAAACGACAACTCCTGCCGCAACTCAAAGCTCCGCCGCGCAATGCGCAAGAGTTCTTCCGGCTTCTGCGTCAAAGCCGCGCATTCTGTCTCAAATTTCTTCAGCGACCCCGCCAAATCTTCGTAGGCCTCGTGGTTTTGCTCGAGAAATGCCTCTCTCTCATTCCTCGAGAACGGATACCGCCCGTCGCGCGGCGGAAACCTCTCAAAAAACGCCCGGGTCCTTTCGCGAATTCTCTGCGTCCGCCGCAAAAGCGAAGGCGTGCCCAAATGCAGCAACCGCAAAGTCTGGTCCGCGTCACGCGCCAATTCCTCGAACCGGAAGTTCGAAATCTGCCGCCCAAAATAGTCGCTGGCAACATCTTCCATCTCGTGCGCTTCATCGAAAACAACCGCCGAGTATTCCGGCAAAATGCTCCCAAAATCGTCCTGCTTCAGCGCCAGGTCTGCGAAAAACAGGTGGTGATTCACGATGATCAGGTCGGCGTCCTTGGCCCGCTGGTGCATTCCCGTCACAAAACACGGATTGAAGGAAGGACACTTCTGCCCCAAACAGGTATCCCGCCGCGCATCCAGGCGCGTCCACAAATCCGAATCATCCGGCAAAAAAGTCAGTTCCGCCCGATCCCCGGTCTCTGTCAATTTCGCCCACTGCTTGATCTGCTCGAACGCATCCAGCTCTTCCATGCCCTTCAAAACCGCCTGCTCCGCCATCTGGTTCATCTTTGCGATACACAAAAAATTCGACCGCCCCTTCATCACCGCCACCTTCAAATTCGGCGCAAAGTGCTTCTGCAAAAAAGGAATATCCTTCTGATAAAGCTGCTCCTGCAAAGATTTCGTAGCCGTCGAAATCACCACGCGCCGCCCGCTCGCAATCGCCGGCACCAGATAGGCCAGCGTCTTCCCGGTTCCCGTGCCCGCCTCCAGAATCGCGTGGTGATGCTTTTGAAACGCGTCGTGGACCATCTCCGCCATTTCCAGTTGGCCGCTGCGGTGCTCGTACCCCCCGATCATCGACCGTTCGAGAAATCCCCTGGGCCCAAACACATCACGCATCGACGGCGTGGACGGCACATCCGTCGGCTCCCCGGTTTCGAAAACAGCGGACTCCGGGGCTTCCGCCCTATCGTCTCCGAAAGACACGCCCTCCGGTTCCGGCAGCGCCACGGCATCTTCGGCCGTGCCGCTCTCGCGTGCGTAACCCGTTTTGGCAGCCCGTTTCGCCAAGCGCACCAATCCCTCGAAACTCGATTCCAGAAACCGTAACGATAGCATAGTCCCTTCCCGCTTCTCGCGATTCCACCCGCGCGGCAGCTTGCTACGCCGTGGCTTGGATTTTGCTGTAACTCTCGGGCGGCAAAGAACGTCCTTCATTCTAGCAAGACAATCTCGAAAGCCTGGCCCGCATTCGCTGTGCTTCTGGCCCTCTCGCTTGGGGTTCCTGTCTCGGCCTACGACGTCCCTCTAACGGAAAATTCGATCCGTGACGCCTATTTCTCGGGACTCGACTGGGAGACCTCCATCCCGATTTCCTCGCCGGGTATGCGCGATTGGTTGCGGACCAGAAACAGGGAAACTGCGCATCCGAAGCGAGGCTCGAGACCCCATTTCTTGAAGTGGCGGAGGTTGCCACTTCGGGCGGCCAGCACGGAGAAACCAAATTTGCTCTCCAAGCACTGCGCTGATACGCGCCAGCTTTGCTTCCCGGGTCTTCCCGGCTCATTTAGTACTTGAGCAACCGCCTTTGTTTTCCAGAATCCTGTTCTTCACTGTTCCGCGTAAAATCTCAGCTTGGGGTTCGACTGAGGCAATTTGTACAGCATGGGCTGCGCACATCATCCTTGTGGGGTATTCGATGAAACACACTAAGTCTTTTCTTTTTGCAACCTTAGCGACAGCCATGCTCCTCTCCGCTTGCCAAGACTTTAAACATGGGACGGTCGGTGGCGGTGGCGGGGGTGGTACTGGTGGTGGCGGTGGCGGCACGACCACGGCGAATGTGAGTTTTGTCCTGGTCGCCGACACTCCTCCCGCGAACCTCGGACTTGTGAGTCTTAAGGTTGTTCCTACTTCGATTACCTTGACTCCCTCGACGGGCACGGCGACAACGTTCAACATCAATAGCGGTAACGGTTACTCCTATGATCTGGTTCGCCTGCAATCCGACTCTGCCTTTCTGGGCACGGTGCCTAGTGTTCCGGCGGGCACCTATACCAGCATCGCAGTCACTTTTTCTGGCGCGGAGATCGCATTTTTTAATGGCACTGGCGCTGCGATCACCAATCTGACTCCTTCGTGTGCCGCGGGTGCAGTATGCATCGTCACATTCCCTGGGCCCTTTACGTCCACGATCACCAGTTCGGTGGCCATTGGCGCCAACACGGGGCTCGGCATCGATGTCAATCTCGCAAACGCCGCCTCCGTCACCGGCAGCGCACTGACCATTAGCTTCACCAATTCCACTACCACCAGTGTCGTTAGCGCTTTCGCTCTTCCGCGCACGAACTCCAATCTCGCTTCCGGGCAGCTAGATATTATCGAGGATTTCACCGGCATCGCCACGGTCTCTGGTTCAACGGTCACAATCGCCCCGGCCCCGACTGTGAACCACCCGGCCATCACCGCCTCAACCGTCTCGACCAGTGTTTACGACATCGATCCGACCGGCTTGCTGTGCAGCGGAGCGACTTCGCTGTCCGGCTGTTTCACGACCACCGGTGAAGCCGCAAGCATGGATGCAATTCTCAATTCCGATGGAACCTTTACGGTCCAGGAAATCGAACCGCTCCTGGCCAGCCCCGCCGTCGACACTGTCGAGGGAACTGTCATCTCCATTAGCCAGAACATTACGACGCAGTTTGCTATAACCGTCACAGACATAATTCCCGCCGCCTCGAACTCTTTGATCACCAGCGTGGGTATCGGCGCTCCACTGACTGTGAATTTGGGAACGGGTGCGAGTTTCAGGGTCGACACGAAAGGCCTTGCGGTGGGTGCCAACAACACCTCGAATTTTACAAGCGGGTCAGATACGACCGCCCTCCGCCTGGGCCAGTCCGTCGCTGTCCACGTCAATGCCTTCACCGCCGCCAGCGGCACTACGGCGGCGATTGCCAACAACGTAGACACCGTTACGCTACGCTGGTCCCGCTTTACCGCTACTGCCGTGGGATCATTATCTCCGTCCCTCATCAACATCAACACCCTTCCGCCGTATTTCTCCTTCAATCCAACCAGTTCCTTTGAGGTTCAAATCTTCTCTGGAATACAAGGACAAGGAACCGACGTTACCAATCTCGACGGCATTCAGGATGGAAACCCTCCCCAGGCTGCTCCTCTTGGCATTCGCGCCCTTTTCATTGAAGATCCTGGGAACTCGCTCGCACCGGCCTTCTTTGCCGCAAAGGTTCGCCAACAGTAACCACTTCAAGGCATTACCCGCCTCGGCAAAAGGCAAAAGGCCGGAGCGTCTGGATGCTCCGGCCCTTCCGTTCGCACCTCACAAAATAGACGTAACTTGTTTACATAGAATCGCGTTACGCAATTCTTTTTTCTGTTTATAAGCGCGCCCCAAGACTGTACCCCTTTATAATCATATACATATGCACTCTTTCGAAAAGGGGTGTTTCATCCACTCTGCCAGCATCCATAATTTGCGCGCTCTTTTAGAAAACACCCGGGGTGAAGCTGCCAAGAACTCGAGTTTTCCCCCGTGAGAAAGGTTAGGCTGGCTGGATTCCGCCTACTGTGGTGTAAGGCGGCAACGAAGCTGGAGGTACCGAACCCACCGCGCCCGAGGAAACCTTTGGCGAGAATCGGTTGTAGAGCGCCAGCGAGATGGCGCCCATGCCCCACATCCAGATTCCCAAAGCTACCAGGAAGCCTATGACATGAAGGTGTTCGAGCGGGGTGTAGACGATGCGCACAAGCGCGAAGCCCATGGCCATTCTTCCGATCAATCCCCACGTGTCGGCGGCCCTGCCAAGAATCCAATTGCCGATTACCGCGCCGACCACCATCTCGGCGGTAAAGAGACCGAGAAGCCAAAGCGCAAGGGTGAGGACCCCCAGGGGGATGCCCACGACGGTTATACACGCAATGATGGCGGCGATCGGCACAGCGAAGAAAACCAGAACGCCCAACCCAACGGGGGCTCCGAAGCGTTCACCGGCCCTTACAGTCTCCTCGGAGAATTTCGGAAGCAGCAAGAACAGCACAAGCCCGAACAGCACGAAAGCCGCTGTCCAAATGACCCGCCAGAGGTAGTAATGCCCCTCCATGTACTGAGATTTGTGCTGCGTTTTCGTGAATTCCACGGGTGAGGCCAGTTTCGCCCCGGAAGCGACACTTTCCGGGTTGTCACCCTCGTAATGAATTGGTCCTCCAATCTGTGCCGAGGGGCCAATCGACAGGTTGTGCCCCTTTGCCCGAATCTCTCCGTCGACAGTCCCAGAAATGAGGGTCTGGTTATCGAAGGTCAAAAGATCGCGCCCGAGGTGGCCATCGAGGCCCACGCTATCCGCGAACGCGGTCATGCTGCCGCTGACTTTTCCGGCGGAATCGAGGTTCACCACCTCGTTGAAGGTAAGAACGTTCTTGCCCACACTGCCCGTGATGGTCAGGTTGTTCGCAAACGAGCGGATGTTCCCGTCGATCTGTCCGTTGATGCGCGCCGACCCTGCGAAAATAATGGCATCTCCCTTGATATGTCCGCTGATTTCAACGCTTTGCCCGAAGAAAAAGAGATCTCCCTCCACGGTACCGTCAATTCGTCCTCGCGCGCACGTGACAAAGATGTCGCTGTTAACCGACTGATCTTTGGAGAGTTCATAGGCGCCTTCGGACTTGTGAAACTCCGTGGCGCCTGCTGTCACTGGTAACACCAGCGCCACACACAATCCCGCAAGCACCAGCGCCAATGCCGACCCGCGCCGCAGGCGTCTCCGGAATAGTGCAAAGACGAATCCCGCCAGGGTTAGCATTGCCAGCACCTCGAGAAGTGTGGTCACGGATTGCCATCCTTTCCAGAAGGCGCCTTGAAAAACGACCAGGCTCAGAAGGCTCGTGCCGCCGAATCCTGCTTGCTCCAAACGCATCTGCCAGGGCTCGACGACATAGGTATAAAGAGCGTAGACACCCGTTGCGGCCAAGCCTAAGACCACGCCCCAAATCCAGCCAAACGATTTCCGCGCGCGCTCCTGAAACTCCGCCAGCCGCGATGGCAGCGGTTCGTCTTCTTCCAGCATGGCGCGTGTTAGCAAGCGGGATTCGCGGTCGAGGGCCCGCAGCAAGGTGCGGCAAGCAGCGCAGTCCTGGGCGTGCGCGGAAACAGCCTGTGCGCGGGCGCGGTCCAATTGGCGCTCGGCATAGAGCAGGCACGTCATCTCATCCAGATGGTCCATGGTCCCGTCCGGCCCTTCCTGCGACACGGGATTTCCAGGTTCGCTCAAGAGGTCCCTCCCGCAGCCAGCGCACTCTTTCCCTCGAGCGCCTGCCGAAGTTCGTGCCGTGCGCGGAGCAGCACGACGCCCACAAAGGCGCGACGTACGCCGAGCTCATCGGCAATTTCGTCATAACTCATGTCCGAGTAATAGCGCAACACCAGAGCCATGCGGGCGCGCGCCCCCAGCTTGTGCAAGGCCTGCCGCACTTCTTCGCTCGTTTTTCGCTCGATTAGCTTGTCCAATTGGTTGGGGTCCGGGTGTTCGAGCGGGACGTTCTCCACATCGTCGGTCTCTTTGTCCTGGCGGATTTTGCGGCGCCGCAGGATATCCCAGCAATGGTTGGCGGCTACCCTGTAGAGCCAAGCGGTAAAGGAGCGCGTCTCGTCGTACTGGCTCAGCTTGTCCCGCAACTTCATGAATATCTCCATGGTGGCATCTTCGGCGTCTTCCCGGGTCGGCAGAGCCCTCCGGCAAAACCGAAAGATCGCCGGGGCAAAATCCCGGTAAAGCTCCCCCCAAGCATCGGCGTCCCCTGCACGAGCCCGGGCAACGGCCTCCGTGGTCTGTGTCATTCCCGGCGCGCTCATGGGGCCTGGTCTCAGCGGTTCCATAGACTAGTACGCAGGGAAGCCCCTAAAACTTACACGATCTTAACAAATAGCAATAATGCCGTTGGGGGCTATCTCGTCTCTGCTCAGCACTCTACCAGAAATGTGGCGCGAGACCACGGTCGGGTTGCAATATCGGGCTAGGGTCATCTAGAGACGTGCCCGGCGATGGACGCAAACCCTAAAACGGGACTGACGCGAGCTTGAGGAGGTTCCGGGCTGAGCTGGCCTCGGGAAAACCCTTATGGAGATTGACGAAGGCGGAAGCGGATCCGGCGCGCTTCGATGATCAGAAGGAATCCAATTTGCGACCAATGCCGGGGTTCCTTCCAGGCAAACTATTTATTCTTTTGACCAGTCAAATCGAAAACTTTGGATTGACAGAGTGTCGGGCAAAGGTGTTAGTTAGTGGGCAACAAGGGGCAGTGGTCTACTAAATAGTGCCGAGGGACATGAGAATAACGAGGAGGGGTGTTTCTATGCAATCGAAGAAACAAGGGGAATCCAGGGGACTTAAATCTGTATTTTTGCGCGCGGGAGTGATTGCCATGCTGTTCGCTCTTGCCGCGTTGGCAAGTCCGGCGCAGACATTCCGCGGCGCCATCAACGGAACCGTTACGGATCCATCGGGTGGCGTTGTCCCGAACGCTCAAGTGAAGGCTATAGAAGCTTCCACCGGAATCGATCACTCGACGGTGACTTCAAGCGACGGAGGGTTTTCCTTCCAGGATCTTCCGTTGGGCTTATACAAGATAACTGTCACGGCCCCGGGTTTCCCGCCTTACACCGTGGACAAAGTCGAAGTAGTGGCGGGCACGATCTATACGCTGCCGGTCAAACTATCGCTGCAGCAACAATCCACGACCGTCGAGGTTTCCGCTGCAGCTTTAGCCCTGGATACCACAACGCAAACGCAAACCATGACGATCGACGAAAATATCGTGCAAAACATGCCGCTAAACGGCCGCGATTTCACGCAAATGATTTCGGTCGAGCCTGGCTTTGGCGGCTACAACGTGGGTGGGTTCGGTTCGCTTAATGGAACACGGCCCAATCAAATCAATTGGCAGATCGACGGTGTGGACAACAATGATTTTTGGCACAACATCCCCGCCGTCAATCAGGGCGGCGTCTCTGGAATAGCCGGCGTGATCCTCCCGATTGATTCGGTTACGGAATTTTCAGCGCAAACGTCATCGGGTCCGGAAGGCGGGCGCAACGCGGGCGGCACCGTGAACGTTGTTACGAAATCCGGCAGCAACGATATTCATGGCTCTGTGTATTACTACAACCGGAATGAAGCCTTTGGGGATCCCTCGCCTTTCTTTGCACCCAGCGCAGAAATTCCAAAGGCGCCCCCGGAGCGCAACGAAAACTACGGCTTTTCCGTAGGCGGCCCAATCATCAAAAATAAGATCTTCTATTTTGCCAGTTTCGAAAAGCAGCAGTTCATATTCGGCCTTTCAGGTATAGCGACCGAGCCTTCCAGCGCTTGGGTCAACCAGGCTTTAGGTGTCCTTCAGACCTTTGGCGTTCCCGAAAGTGCTGTGTCGCAAAACCTCATAGGTCCCAAGGGCTTTTGGCCGCAGAGTGTGATTGGCAATTTATCCGGTGCAGTGGACAACTTCTTCAGCCCGAGTGCGGAGACAGGTTACAGCTACAATGGGGTTGCCAGAGTCGACTATCAAATTACCGACAAGCATCACCTTTACTTGCGCTGGTTCGGAGGCCAAGGCAGCCAGACCGCGCCCCTCGGCGGCAGCCCTGCTCTGGGAACGGCCAGCTCGAACTTGAATTACTACTTTGAGGTCGCTCCGATCCATGTCTTTAACTACTCCGCCGTTTTGAACTCCACGTTGACTCCCAGCATTACGAATCAGTTGCTTTTCGGCGCCAACTACTTCAACCAGCTCTTTCACGACGCCAACAATAGCTTCAACACCCAGGCCTTGGGCCTGTTCCTCAGCCCGGACGCCACCAACCACGGTCAATACATTCTTGGCGCCCCCAACGTCGTTATTGCGCCGCCCTCGACCAGCGGATCTGGAGGATTTGAGCAGGTTGGACTCACGCCACCGGAGGGCCGCAGCGACCTCACCTGGCACATAAATGACGTTCTCTCGCAAGTTAAGGGATCGCACCAGCTTCGCTACGGAGGGGAATTCCGTCGCGCCTCGCTTGACGAGTTTTATCATCGGCGCGGAACGGGACAGTTTGTCTTCGACGGGACTGCAGGTCCATGGGCTGGCAGCGCGACCTGCACAGCGAATCCTCTCCTTTGTTCTCTTGCAGACTTTCTTGCCGGCGATGTGTCCGCTTGCGACAGCTTCCACATTAGTGCGGGTGATCTCTGCGGCTCCACCATTGCCGTGGGAAACCCCGAGCGGTTTGTGACCGTGAAGGCTTTTAACCTTTATTTTCAGGATTCCTGGCAGGTCAACAAGAAGCTTAACGTCAACTACGGGCTACGCTACGAGTATTTCGGTCCGATGGGCGACGGTAACAGCGACATAGGGAACTTCATTCCGGGAACTGGTTTTGTCATTCAGAGCGGCAGTCATCCGCTCTTCAATCCCGGCAAGGATCATTTTGCACCGCGGCTCGGCATCGCCTATCAGCCGACCACTAAAGGAGATTTGGTCGTACGCGCCGGATTCGGCGTGTTCTACGATCAAATCAATTTGAACCCGTTCCTGGATTTCCGGCCGCCGGTGGCTGCCCCTCAAGGGATCGAAGGCAACCCGGTCGGCGCTCATCCGGTCTCCACTTACAGCCTAAGCGGCTATAACTGGGACGCTGTGCAGGCGGGTGGAGCATCGATCTTTCCGGGAGTACACACCTGCTCAACCCTGAACTTCGCAACACAGGCTGCAGGAGACGACTGCGGGGTACCAAATTATACGACTGGCCAGAACATCTACGGCGTTTACTCGGTCAGCCCGAATTTCCGTACGCCTTACTTCTTCAATTACAATTTACAAATTGAAAAGAGTATCGCCAACGCGGGTGTATTCCAGATCGGATATGTGGGCAGCGAAGGGCGCAAGCTGAACATCGTGAGCAACATCAACCCTCCAGAAGGCAACGCCGCTGAGCCGCTGTTCGGCCCCCTTAATGCTGTCTACCCCAACGTCGGCAATGTGTTGCAGCTCAATACGATTGGGACATCCAACTACAACGCTTTGCAAAGCGTCTTCAGGGTTCGGTCCTGGCACGGGCTCACCTCACAGATTGCTTACACGTGGTCACACTCACTGGACGAGGTCAGCGAATACCGCGGCGCTATTTTGACTAACTACTTAGATCCCAAACTGGATTATGGGAACAGTGATTTTGACACTCGGAATCTCTTCACCATCGACTTCACTTATGACGTTCCCAGAGCCCCATGGGCGACTTCTGGATGGTCGAAGCGTGTCTTCAACGGCTGGCAAGTCAGCAGCGTAATGAATTGGCACAGCGGACAGCCCTCCGACGAAACCCGACTCGGACTCGACTTGATCGGCAACCCCTACGCCGGAGTCGTTCACAGCTTCACCCGAAGTATACCCGGCATTCAATGGTGGAACCCGGCGGCATTCTGCCAACCTGGCGGAACGGCATGCCCAACGGCGACAGATGATCTGGCGCGAAACAAGTTCACCGGTCCGGGGTTCGGAGATGTGGATCTTTCGTTCATCAAGAACATCCCCGTCACCGAACGCGTGAAAATCCAACTCCGAGCGGACGTGTTCAATCTTTTCAACCGCATCAATTTCGCGTCCGGTGTCGGTTCGGTGGGCAGCGTTTGCGCGGCCAACCCGGTAACCGGCGTGTGCACTTCGGCCAGCGGGTTCGGAACGGTGACCGATACCATTGGCGATTTCAATGGAGCCCCGGCTATCGGGCCCGGCGAAGCGCGCAACATACAGCTTGTGGCAAAGATTATTTTCTAGCGACTGGCTGCAGTACCTTCCTATTTTTCAGCGAAGCGCCCCGGGAAATCCGGGGCGCTTCTTTTTTGCTGACGGCCGCCGACGAGGCCTTTCCCGTCAGCAGGATTGGTGATTCTCGAGTCCGTCGAGTGTTTCGCGATGAGCGGAATCGCGCGGGATGTTGTAGAGTGGAAGGCTCGAGCGCTGTTGCGGTTCTCGACTGTCCGCCCGCCGCTTTAACAACATGACGCAAATACTTCCATCACTGGTAATTTTGGGGCGGCCCAATGTTGGCAAGTCCACTCTTTTCAATAGGCTGACGGGGACGCGGCGGTCGATTGTAACGAATGAGTCGGGGATTACGCGCGACCGGATCTATGGCAAGGCAGAGTGGCGCGGGAAGGCGTTGGAGATTGTCGATACGGGCGGGATTGTTCCGGACGACAAGGCGTTGATCCCGACGGAGATTTTGCGGCAGGCGCATGTGGCCATTAAGAAAGCCGCACTGCTGGTTTTGGTGGTGGACAGCCAGGCGGGAGTGACGCCGCTCGATCAGGAGTTGGCGCGGCTTCTGCGCACTACGGGGAAGCCGTTTGTGGTGGCGGTGAACAAAGTGGATGCGGTTTCGCAGGAAGTGAATGCAGCGGTTTTTCATTCGCTGGGTGTGCCGGTGTTTCCGATCGCTGCCGAACATGGCACCGGTGTGGACGATTTGCTGGACGCTGCGCTGGCAGAAGTGGGGGCCGTTGAATCGGAAGAAGAACAGGAGAAAGAGGGCGCCGTCGAGGTGGCGATTATCGGCCGGCCGAACGTGGGGAAGTCCACGCTTTTGAACCGCATGACGGGGGAGGAGCGCTCGATCGTTTCGCCGATTCCGGGAACCACCATGGACAATGTCGACATGGAAGTGACGCGCGAAGGGCGTACCTACCGGTTTGTGGATACGGCGGGGATCCGGCGCAAGGCCAAAACGACTTTGGTGGCGGAGAAACTGAGCGTGGTGATGGCGAGGCGAGGGTTGGAGCGGTGCGATGTGGCGTTGCTGGTGGTGGATGGGGAGCAGGGAGTGACCCAGGGCGATGCGCAGATCGCCAGCTACGCGGAGGAGTCCGGACGATCGGTCATTATTGTCATTAATAAATGGGATTTGGCGGTTGTGGCAGCGCGCGATGCGGCTTCACGCGATGCGAACAGCGCGAAGGGTAAGTCGAGGCGTCCAGCTGGCGAGCGGCACCGGCCGGAGGATTTTGATTCGGGGAAGCTGGCATTCGATTACGAAAAAATGATTCGCGGGAAATTGAAATTTTTAAGTTATGCGCCCATCGTATTTCTTTCCGCCAAGACCGGGGAGCGGGCGGGGAAACTTTTCCCGTTGATCGATCAGGTGGCTGTGGCGCGGAAGAAGCATATTCCTACGCCGGAGTTGAACCGCTGGTTGAAGGAGGACGTGGATTTGCAGCGAGGGACTACGCCCAAGGCGCGGCCGGTGCGGATCTATTACATTACGCAGGCAAAGACGGCGCCGCCGACGTTTTTGCTTTTCAGCAACCAAAAAGAACCGATGCATTTTAGTTATGAGCGGTTTTTGGAGAACCAGCTGCGAGCCAAGTATGAGTTTCTTGGGGCGCCGGTGCGATTCGTTCAGCGGTTGCGGAAGCGCGAGCCGCGACCCCGCAAGAACAAAGACGAGGAATGAATCGGGTATCGTTCAGAAGACTGCCGAAAGAGACACAGCGAGCCGTGCCCCTCGAGGAAAATGGGGGAAACTGCTACGATAGCGGCGTCCCCTGCCGTTAGGAATTCGAGATGCCTAGTACGGCCATCGCAGCGCAGCCCATGATTGAGAAGGATTTTTATCGCATCGGCGAGGTCAGCCGGCTGACTAATCTGAAGCCGTTTGTCTTGCGGTATTGGGAGACGGAGTTTCCGATGCTCGAGCCGGTGAAGAGTCCTAGTGGGCACCGGCTTTATCGGCAGGAAGATGTCGAGATGGTGCTGAGAATTAAGCGGCTGCTGTATGACGAGGGTTTTACGATTGCCGGGGCGCGGCGGCATTTGCGCGAACAGAATGGCGGGAGCGAGAGTGAAGGTGCGACGGGCGGCGCGGCGAGCGGGGGTGCGGTTGAGGGAGCTGCGCAACTATTGAGCCGGAAGATGTTGCTGGACCTGCGGGATACACTGCGCGCTTTCTTGACGCTTCTCGAACGCAAGTGATAGCCTGATAAAGCTGTAAAGCCCACTTCGCAGTAGTTCGGTCGGGACGTAGCGAAGCCTGGTATCGCGCACCCTTGGGGTGGGTGAGGTCGCTGGTTCAAATCCAGTCGTCCCGACCATTCGAGAATTTTGCGTTAAAGTCGTTCCATGCAGCTGCCTCTCGAGCAGCCCCCGAAATCCTAGCAAAAACCATGTTTTGCAGTTTGCGGTTTCCCGATTCAAAAAATCG
>Ga0210398_10002811_pt1 | contig 16793 bp, 23 predicted proteins | sample IncBWC4OmetaG_FD_161047 | JGI IMG/M metagenome (GOLD analysis project Ga0210398, IMG submission 161047) | Forest soil microbial communities from Barre Woods Harvard Forest LTER site, Petersham, Massachusetts, United States - Inc-BW-C-4-O | ecosystem: Environmental > Terrestrial > Soil >... | reverse complement strand
CCCGCTGCCCCCTCCACCCCGACCATCACACCCACTCCCGCCACCACTGCGGTGGGTCTCCCATCCTCGTCAAGTATTACCAATTTACCGGCGGCTGGGCCAGGGAGCTCTCTTGGGTCACCTGCGCTTGCACCCGCTCTCCGTCGTCTCGTGGCGCCTGAGCGCTCTAAAAGGGTGCCCACACCGTCAAGCCCAGGGGCCCACTCTCGTCGGCAGCAAGTTGACACAGGCGCTGCACAGAGTGGTGCTGATGGAAACTTAGCTGACAGGATCCGAGCCTTGGAAAGGCGAGTGGATGAGCTTGAGCGCAGGGAAGAGGCTTGGAAGCGCCGAGTTTCGGCAATGCTGAGGGATTAGAAGTCGGACATGTAGACATAAATAATACCACCTCCGAGTTCTCACGCGTAGCAGAATGTCACATTTACATTAGAATAATGATCCAACTTGTATTCATAAACTTATTGCAAAGAGACTGCTCAGAAAGAACGATACAGCGATATGAAAATGAATTGTTCAGAGTCGTCCTCGAGTGCCCTTTCCTTTAGACATTCTGCCGCTCCAATTAGCAATGCCCATGCACCAGAAAGGCCACTCACTGTGCCTCCTTGACCCATTCTGCAGGCCGTGGTGTGCGTGTTGATCGCCGAGGCTCTATCTGGACGTTTCTCTGACTGTTGCCGACATTCCGGCGCTTATGTGGGCGGGCGTCGGTAGCTGTGATATTATTTTTTCGTTTGCGTGGGGGTTCCACCGCCTCATCGGCAGCAGTCTGGGTAAGAGGTTATTGAGTTTTGAGTTAGCTAGAACAAATGTAAATCGCTCACTTCATCATTATGAGGATGCTCATTCTCAAGAGATCTGGATATTGGGGCAGAGGCACGACGTGCATTGGTAGATGGTCCGGCAGCTTGGTTTACCACGGGATTACGGGTGATATTGCGTAGGCGCGGGCGCGGGAGGCTGGGTGGAGGCGAAGCTTGATCTCCCGCATCTCTCAGCGGCGGTGACTCTTCACCAGCTTCACCGGCCTCATTGTCTTGAATACCGCTTCGGCAGTTGGAACGGCGGTTAGCTTGTTGCCGCAGATGCTTTATTCATTGTTGATGGTGGTCGAGTGGTCAGTGTCCTGCTATAACCATGAGACCGGAATTATCTTACGTTGCCTGTGACATTCTCGCCATCTTCCTGGTCTTCTCCATTATTTCCTCGTTCCCGGCGGCTGCCGGTGTCTCGATGATCCCCTTCCGGTTGTCCCGATGGCCCTGCCGGAGTGGGCGCGTTGACAACTGCCGAGGTTCGCCTCCTACGTCTATCAGGCATCGGGCTGTTCTTGTTCTTGAATCGGAAGGGGACCTCCCCAGAAGCTTGCCTCTGCGTCCAATGTTTGAGGAGGGCGTTGGCATCCTCAAGACGGATGTGGTGGTATTGGGTGAGAGTGTAACCATCCGGCAGGTACTCGGGGAGTATGAAGTTGTCCTGGTTTTCTCGCAGTTGAGCCCATGGGATCCGTCCCTTGCCGCCAGCAGACGCAATCTCTGAAAAATCATTCAACTGATTGCCAAACGAAGGAAGTTTCAGTTCGCTCACCATATAGCTCAATCAGAAACTTGCCAATGAGGGCCTTCTTATATGAATGTCCCTCTCGGTTGATCGTTTCCCAGCTCGGCAGCAGGGGGTACCCTCGGCCATCCCTCGCCAGCTTGATATTTGCAGCCACCTCCTTTTTTCTGTTTTCTTGGACGCCGTCGCTAGGCTGCACCCCTAGTGGTGTGCTGTGTAAGCATATATATATTGAAGCGAACTGTAATCAAACCAAATGACTCGGCAATCCATTTAGAGAAGTCCTCGACTAATGGGTCCTTTGGCCATAGTTTGTTGCGTTCCTTGAAGGATGTGCTGCCCAGCTTATGATTATTATCGTACCTATAATGATGAATTAGACATTGAGAGAAATCTGAGAATACATTTGATACTTGCAGCGTGATCGATGAGTCGCCTTCATTGTCACAGTACCCTACTAAAATAGCGACCCGCACTCCATATTGGTGGTACATTGTCTCAGAAAACTCGGCAAGTGTATTCACGCCATGCTTCACAAACATCCTTGCAAACTTTGTCAATTTTTGGTCAGATAGAATGATTTGCATCGCGCACCGATGCTGTTGATGAGGAGGAGGCTTATACTCTGACCATTGCTTTGCCTCTGCTCGGTACTTTATCCTTGTGTCTTCGTCTAATCCTTCTTCTATCGTCTTGAGGGCTTTCGCATAACAGGCGATGTAAGCTACCGAACCCGCCTTTGACCCTGACATCTCAGAAGCCATCTTGTCGAGTTCCTGGCGGTGGACGTCGGTCACGATGTCCTTGTATGTCCAATTCCTGCGAAAGTTTGGAGCCTTCCGATCTCGTCTGCTCCTGTTATACAAATATCTGCGAACCATCTACAAATGTGTGAGAGGGGAAGCCAGAAGCTGAGATTGCGCATACAGTCTTTACTAGCTCTCTGTCAAAGTCTGAATTGTTGCACCACCTTCTCTCGAGCTCGCCAACCGCATGTTGAATTATGGTTGCCCGGGCATCTGGGCCGGCAGCTCTGAATTCCGGAAGTCGCTTATGCAGCACGGTGACTTGTTCATCTGTCAGCAACATTTCCGGCCTTGAGGACACAGCAAAGTCAATTGAGGGCATGTATACATGCAATGAACATACGCACTTTTCTTCATTTTCCCCGGCAGCACGGCCCTCGTCGGGATCCTGGTCCTCCTCCTCGTCAGGATCACGGTCCTCCTCCTCCTCAGCAGTGCGGGCCTCCTCGGCGGCACGAGCCTCTGCCTCTCGTTCTTCGGCAGCACGCGCCTGACGCTTCTTTGCTTCAGAAGCCTCCTTGGCCGCACGAGCTTGCATGGCGTCACGAGATTCATTGGCCTTACGAGCTTTCGCTAGTTGAGCTACCTTTTTCTCCTTTTCAGCACGGACTTTAGCGAGGACTTCCTCATCCCCAGATGCGGCCAACTCCGAGTCAGAAGAAGAGCCTGAGCCATCAGACTCTTGATCACCAGGAAAGTCTGAGTCGTCAGTATCTTCATCAAGGTAACTACCATAGCGGATGGCCCACCAGGCGGGCTCGGCAGCTTTCTTGGTACGCATTTTTCTTGGATAAGAGGGGCTCAGAGAGAGAAAAAATTGTGAAGGACAATTGGACAAAGACTCGGTAGTGTCAATTTATTATATCACGTGTTGACTTGTGCTCCGTAGCGTGGTTTGTTTATCAGGGACTAAATGCCCACGGAATGTATTGTTTCGGTAGCTCAGTCTTTACTCAATCAGCCAACATTTTGGAATGGAGGCTATCCAGACTCGCACGCTCACTCCCTTGAGCCTCTCGGATCTCTGTGCTCGATATCTACGTGATCGTTTCCAATTCAATCTGAATGCGCGCGCATCCGATTCAATCGGGATTGCTATAACACCACAATTTCCGCCCTTAATGTTGCCGATCCCTTTAACTTCCGAACTAGATCGCATTGCGATCGCTCTTGTAGACGCATTCCTGAATCGTGGTGAGTTTATATATGTGAGACACCTTTGACATTATATTCTCAGATAGTGCAGTCACGGTAGACTGGGATGTTACGCGTTACGCGGAAAGGAGAAAGCCAGGGAATTCAGGAACACAACGTGCAAAAAATGTTGAGGACTCTTTGAGAAAGTGTTATCCTCCAAGCACAGCAGCCGAAATTATTTCCAAGCCTTCCATTATTGTTGACATGCATGGAACTATATTGGCATGGTGCCTTCCCGGGATCTTGAAGGATTCTCGGCAGGTGAGTGTATTCACTTGTCCGATCACCAGATCAAATAAGAGGTATTTCAGAAAGAAATGATGGTAGCAACGGAGAAGTTGTATCCATTACTTGGCAAGTGCCAAGGAAGTAACTCCTGGCGCAATAACACTACACTCTTCCCTTCAGGAACGGAGGGCCCCCATGGTTCACTGAATCTGTCGCCTGCATGGTTCCAACTAGGGCATGAAGTAAGTTGCGTCAGGATGCGGGATTCATAATCGGCAGCTGATTTTCAATTGAGACGGTGCAGGAGCGCCCTCAGGTTGGCGCTCTTTTCAAAAATAAAGCTGCCTTGGAATGGCTAGATGCTATTTCCCAATCAAATGCAATATTGAGCGCCATCCTGGCTGTCATACATCCAGAACTTCATGACGCTGGTCAGGAGACAATGAACCGGCTGAGACAAGATACCGAGATCCAGCCTCAGGAAGTCCTCCACCGATGGACTTCAGCTTTCAGCGGCGTCGCTGTTATATTAAACCGCCTCACGCCACCGCACCGGGATGGAAAGACTAGAAAACAGTGGTACGATCTCCTAGTAAGCATAGGGAACTACCGAAATTGCAATCTGGAGCTTCCGGGAGCTGGACCTTTGGTGGAGTACGGCCCAGGTACCGTAGTTGGGCTGTTGGGATCGACACTGGAGCACGCAGTGGCCCATTTTGAAGGAGAAAGAGTATGCTATGCATACTTTATGAGAGATAGTGTACATGAGTGGGCTCGGGTTCCTGCGCATTCTTGGATGGCAACGCAGTACTATCGGTAGAATACTAAGCATAGTAGGGCGCCATGTACTTGTTCATAGATTTCATTTACTCTGAAGGGCCCAGTCTCTCATTGCTAGAAATGTACATCAGCGGAATAGGGCATGGTTATCGCAGGCGATACCATGCTTTGACGGCTTATCCATGGCTACGATGCTTCCCAATATCAAAGAGAGATTGTTTTTCGGCAGCTTATCAAATGGCTCGTAGATTCCATTTCCTCTGTAAAGCTTGAGTCTCACATTGCTGGCAATGTGCATCAGCGAAATGGGGCATAGTTATAGCAGGTGATACTACACTTCGGCAGCTTATCCATAGCCATGATGCTTCACAATCTGAAAGAGAGATTGTTTTTTGGGAGTTCGCCGAATGACTCGGGTGCATGCATCTTTGCAAGAAAGTCAAATGGTCATCCACTCAGAAGATTCACTTCTCATTTTACCGATTCCCTTTATACTGTAGGGAATAAGCTGCTGGAAAAATACATCGGCATATTGGGGCGTGTCAATCATTGCAGATTCATGGTTCTGGTAGCTTTTTCATTGGCATCTCATTGTTCAGGATGGACATTGGGTTGTTTTTCTGTTGCTCACCAATATCATTATCTCAACGCAAAAACATCCAGTGATATTTATGCAAATCAGGAGCTTCACAATATTCATGGGGCATACAAATTCTACACACATTGATACAATAGTGTCACACCTTTCACCTCAGTTTGTCTGTGCAAGATGAATATGTTGTTTTTGTCAATACAGAGACCGCATGTCTTGTAGCTATCTCTTGGTTTGGATGCTAATATGGTATGGTCACGGCGCCACCATAAATGGGTGGCCATAAAAGGCTTTAATCCCGCTTACGGCAGTACGGATGAATCTAGACGGCAGAGATCCCTAAAAACATTACGCACCTTGTTGCCGGTACCAAGATCCGGTACCTTAAGAGGGGAAATAGGGTCTGGATGCAACATTGTGACTGCCAGGCCATCTATGGACATTTACATTAGCTACCGGTTGATACAGGGCGAGGGACTCCAAGCGCTGATTACTTTTGCCACAAGGTGAGGGGACGTTTTTGCCTGCCAAGAACAATCTACTTTTCATCTTTTTATCCCCCATAGTGAAGATGGAAAGGATGTCATACTACGAAAGGTATGGAGTCATTGTAGGGTTTTTCGTAAACCATCAGTTCATGCCATTTCTCAATTCCTAGGAACAAGGTCAAACTCCAGGCATATCAGCGGGAGTATGCTCAGCGAAAGCGAGCTCTAGGCCGAAGAAAGGTCGGCAAGGTGAAGCGTGCACTATTGGAGGTACGGCACGTGCAAAAGCATCAGCTCGTGGAAATGGATGACATGCCAGTTTACCAGTCGGCAGCTTTCAGCCAGTATGTTTGTTCCCCTCTCATTATTTCCTTCTCACACGGAAATCAAGGGAATATGTGTGTACGCTTATTGTGCGCTCGCAAGAGGTGGATTCTCGACGTACCCCTTACATGATACAAGAGGAAGAGCAAGCTCGGGAGTACTTCGAGGAGACTAGAGAGACGCTCCAGCTCTTCTGTTTGAGTGGGTGGATCGAACAATTCCAGCAGCATGTTGGAAATTTCATTCAAGCACGACTTGCCGAGGCCGCAAAAATCATAGAAAAGCCAGAAAAACAAGAGGAAGACATGGTCCACCTTCATCGGTTACGACGCTTGGTAGCTGGTGCATTTCAAGAGGAGGAGCTCGTACAGCAGCCTGACCGAGCTTTTACTTGCGCAAAACTTGACGGAGCAATCATATGGGATGGCCGAGGGTAAGTGATCAAACCAATTTCCACCTTCCCGCCTAACTTATTTTCCCAGAGTTAATTTGAGGAAGTTTCGGCAGTGTTATGGCTGGTGATTCCGAGGGTCCAACTCTAGTTCAACATACATGCGTGTCATTGTCGTACTTTTATTTTCAGTAACTTAGACAAAACATATGCCATTCATTAGAAGAAACCATTGTTGAGGGAGTGCTGCCGTGACTAATACACGCACAACATCACCAAGAGGTTGGGTAGACGCACAAACGCAATTTGATTGGTTTCCAATCTCGGTCTAATGATGGCGCCACTAGCCCAAATCAGAAGCAAAACATCACTTCCTTTTTGAAGAACAGGTCCCACGAAGTACAACATTGTGAAATTCTCAGTTTCCTATGGCACCCAAAGGCATCAAAACATCCAAATTATCTGAGAGAAAGCACAAGGCTAAGGTGGTTGATTGGAAGGCTCGGGAGCGCTCCCGCGGAACTATATATTTGCCGGTAGAAATTGGCACCTCGACAACTCGGCAGATTACAGGGATGGATACTGTCAGGATGGATATAGTTAACGAGCGGGCAGTGTCGCACGATGCCGACCCGCAACCCATGGATGTTGATGAGCCATCCTGGATAGATGAGGATGTCCCTGAACAGACGAGAGTGAGTTCACCCTGATGCCCTTTCTTGGTGTCATTTGACGTAGCTCTGAGTCCCAGCGTACCTATATGGAAGAGTTTATTCCTAGGATTGGCCCCTACCTGAATTGCCTCCTCCAATCTGAAGGTGTCCCGGAGACAACAATGTGCCAGAGCTGCATGTCTGCTCCGTTTGAGTGGAGGTGCACAGACTGCTTTCCAGCGCTCGTGCTCTGCAAACAGTGTTGCCGAGACTCCCACCGTCGGCTTCCTTTCCACAGAGTTCAAAAGTGGACTGGGAAATTTTTTATTCCATCATGGTTGCGGGAGGTTGGAATAAGCTTGCGTCTTGGGCACTCTGGGGATTTATGCCCACTTCAAAGTGTGAGTCTTTGATCATTAAATGCTTAAAATGCCATTCTGATGGAAACTTTTACAAAAGGAGAGCGATGACCCTGGATCCCAGGACGGCAACCATGAAGAATATGGTACAGCTGCTGACCTTAGCTTCGGCAGCTCAAAGCCTGGACGTTATGACAACAATGGGCATCCAATCATAACTGTCGTTGATAGGTCTGGCATTCACGAGATTGGTGTCAGCTGGTGCCGCTGCCATGAAGCTCCCGAACACGACATGCAGTTGATGATGGCGGGACTCTTTCCTGCAACATTTCGTGAACCAAAGACGGCATTTACCTTCCGGGTGTTAGAAGACTTTCATTTGGACAATCTTGAATGCAAGACAACTCCAAGCCAGTTTTTCAGCCGACTAAGGAGACTTACAAATGACGAGTTCCCGAATACAGTGCCGGTGGGAAGATTTAATGTATCTACCGAAGATCGACTGACATGTGGAGTAAGGACCGATATCGAGAACTTCTAAGAGTCTGCCGGCAGTGGAGAGTCGTCATTTCCCGAAAGCGATTTGGGTTTGGCTATGGGGAACATGAAGATCAGAAGCCCGGGTCTATGGCCATATTCTGTGCTTTATGTGCCCAGCCTGGAATCAACCTCCCGGAGGATTGGAGAGAGTACGAAAATAGGTACGTCGTTAGGCGTCGGCAGTTCATTACGTTCCTGACATATCTTTTCAGTGATGTCCTCTTCATGCGAGGTTTCATGATGGACGGGAACTTTCAGGCAGAGCACATGAAGATGAGAAACCTGGAGAATGATATTCCTCTCTCTGAAGGCACGGGATTCATGGTCAGCCGAAAGCCCTATGAATTGCATTTACAGTCGGCATTTGAGAGACGGCAGGTAATTCTATCATCTCTGGTATTTCTGCTGGCAGGAGCTAATGCTCAAAAAGAGGTCAACATGCCATGATCACCGTGCGGTAAATAATGTCAACAAGCATGGTGGGCACCTTGAGTCAACTGGAATCGGTGCAACGGCATGCATTCATGGGGCATTCGTGCCCGATTCTGTTGTCGATTTTCAAAAGGGAGAAGCGTAAGTCCTCATTTCTCTTGACACTTGTTGAAATCGACCCCACAAAAGCCAGAAGAATATGGACTATTCTATATTCAAGGCCCTCAACTTCAACATGGAGGGAATACAGGCTGCCCTCATCTCTTACGATGTCATGTGTCAATGGAGCGTTCATATGCTAGACAGGGTAAACAGCAGCAACCATCTCAAACTTCCTGACAACCTAGATCTCAGGCTAGCGATTGGCCTGTTCCATATCCACGGGCACCAGGATACCTGCCTAGCCAGATATTCACCCAGTTTTATTAAGGGTGGCAGACAAATAGATGGCGAGACTATCGAAACACTTTGGGCACCACTGAATGAGATCACCAGAAGCACAAGAGGAATGTCAACATCACATCGTCGGGAGGTCATAGACGACCATATGAATGACTCTAATTGGAAGAAGCTTATTGATCTTGGCAAGTTCATTTTTGATCTTATCGTCTTAAGCTTACGTGGAACGGCAGTGAACGCTGTGTCCCGACGCTACCAGAAGGCACTTTCGGGTGCCACACTAAGTGCGGCAGCATTTGAGACTATCAATGCATCTGCAAAACCAGAATCTGTTCTTCTTTGGACTGCCGAAGAGGAGAACGCGCAAAGGGAGCGAGGTCGTAATGTCAAAGTTATGGATATCTATGACATCAAGACGAAACAATGTGAGCCTGGTCAAGCTTCAATAGTTTTCACTTACATCGGTTTTCTTAGTCCCTTCCCGTGCCGAAATACTGCTTGAATTGACAGAGGCAGAAATGAGCAACTCCAGCCGTAAAAGGCATGCAACGTGGATCGGCAGCGGATTAAAGATTCAAGAGACACAGTAGGGAATTCACCTGCTTCTTTTCTGAGACCTCTTATAACCATTCCCAACATAATGCAGGTTATCCCTTCAGGCTTTAGTTAGGAAGATTGGGTCCCATCCAACGGCAGAGCAACTAAAAGATATCACTTTGAAGCGGGCCCGCCTTCAAGAAAGAGTGGATGTATTCCAGAGGCAAGCAGCTACTATTCTCCAGGCTGCCGGTGACCCCTGGGACGGCACCTTGGTAAGAGAAGCCTATATTGGTGCTGAATTCGATGGAATCGATGAAGGATATGACGGTGATGAACGCTCTCTACCTGCCGATGAACGGGGTCAAATGCAAATGATGGTAAATTTCTCTGCCGAGGCCAGTGTAGATGCAGAGTATATCCCCTTGCACCTTCCCTCGCATTTTGGACATGAGTTGTGCAGGGAAAATGCTGCCAAAGACCTAGCGGAGGCAGAAGTTCGACTCAGAGAAGGCCAACTTAACGATTCTCTCCATCACATTCGAATTGCCTTAGGGCACAAGTCATTTCTTTTCAGACATGATATCCGTCCGGCACGTACACAGAGGCTCAAAACACGTGCTTGGGCGGGAGTGCATGCAGTTGAGTCAACAATTCAGCATCATGCTCGGGTCTATCTTCGTGGACGGAAGGCAATGGTGGACCTTGGGGCCGGCAGTAATCTCCTCGATCGATACAAAGTCTTGAGCCGCGAGGACTTGAGTATCAAGACCAGTGTAATCGCACCGCAAGCACGGGGACAACGAAACAAGTCATTGCCATGGTTTTGGACAATGGATGTTCGGCGGGATGCTGATGTTGGGGAATGGATGGAAGATTGTATGTCCTCCTTCTTTTCACATACTCTCAATAATTCTGACCATGGTTTAGTCTATAGAGTGCATTGGCTTCGAGCAAAAGCTCAAAAGATGCGATGGATCGAAGAGCTCCAGTGCCTCCAAGTTGAGATGAAGTCTGCCGTCAGGTTCTTTAGGTATCAAGAAGGGGTTTGGCATTTCAAGGAGAGGAGCTCTCCCTCCCAGCCAGGGCATACTGCATGGGCAGCCAGACAAAGTGCAATGTGGAACTCAATGGCAATACAGGCAGAGTCTAAGTTTTCCACTTTGCTGGAGACTGACCCCCCTCCCGAATTCGCTGAAGTCTTATGGCCACAATCAAGTACTTGAGCTATCATGTGCGTAGTATGGCAATAGGTAGTCAATAGGACCTCCTTATCAGCTCCAAACCCTGCTGTTTGGGGATATGAAAGTTAGTATCTTCGCATGATACAGCATGAATGGGCCCAATGTTGTCCGTGAACAAACTGCCGATGAGCACGAATGGGCCCATCGTTGCCCATGAAGAAGGCTGCCGACGAGAACGAATGGACCCATTGTTACCGAGGGAGAAAACTGCCGAGGAGAACGAATTGGCCCATTCTTGCCAATGAGTGAAATTGTGGATGAGCACAAATGGGCTCAATGTTGTCCGTGAAAAAACTGCCGATGAGCATGAATGGGCCCATCATTGTCCATGAAGAAAACTGTCGATGAGCATGAATGGGCACAACATTGCCCATGGAGAATACTGCCGATGAGCATGAATGGGCCTATTATTGCCCCTGAAGAATATTGCCGATGAGCATGGATGGGCCCATTCTTACCCATGAAGGAAATAGTCGATGAGCGCGAATTACAACACCTACAGAAAACTACCGATGAGCACAAATGGGCCCATTCCTGCCCATAAGAAACTCCCGATGTCCTTGAATTGACTCATTGTTGCTCCATGAATAAAACTGCCGATGAGAATGAATGGGCACAACACTGCTCATGGAGGATACTGCCGATAAGCATAATAAGCCCATCGTTGCCTCGAGTAGCACAAATAGGCCCATGAAGAATACTGCCGATGAGCACAAATGGGTACAATGTTGCCTGTGCAGATGGGCCCATTGTTATCATTGAGAAAAGCTGTCGGTAACTACGATTGGGCCAGTATTTACAATGAGAAGCTGCCAATGACTCCTAATGGGCCCACTGATTTCCCGTGAGAAAGGTTGTCGATGACCTTGAATGGGCCCATTTCTGCCCATGACCGAAGCTGTCTATGAAGACAAATGGGCCCAATGTCACAATGTGGTCCATGACGAAACTGCCGATGAGATTAAATGGCTAAACATTGCCCATGATGAAAACTACTGATGACCTTCAGTAGTCACGTCATATCTCATAGATCTCATCAGGGACAGTAAGTCATCATGCTGGTTCTACTGCCAACTACTGACAGGATACACAATATGGCCTCGTATCTATGGTGCGAGTTCATATTCCTTTTCATGATACATAGTGCTTAGAGTACCCTGAGAATCATGAAAACGTACAACTTGCTGCCGAAGCATCTCCAAAGTACGCTCGTGTGTATCACATCTAGATTCAAGATCTTTAATTATTTTCTCATACCCACCACACCTGTTTTTCAGAGCCTCAACTTCCATGTTCAGTTTAATTATTTGATCATCCTTTTCATCTTGAGACGGCAGCATATTTGATGAGCTGGACTCACATAGAGATTTCGGCAAACATACTTGAAACCACCTCCACATTCCTCCCTGTTATGGATTCATTAGATCTGTCCATTGAGGATTCAGGCTCATCCTGCCAAGCTTCATTGTCATCTGGGTTCATGTCTTGGGACTGATTCATCCAGGACACTGTTTTCTTCGCTTGCTTTCCTGTGCACTTTCCCTTTTGGAAGGCTGTCTTAATAGCCATTTTCGCCTGGCCTCTGGCTTCGATCCTGGCCTTTTTTTGAAGATGAATTGCCTTTTGATGATTAGTTCTCGAACAGAAGTTATGTTTCAACTCATTCACTTACATTTTCTCCACTCCCTTTGTTTCCCTTGAATATCCCGTCGGCAGTCACTTCAGCACAATTAATACCTTTCTCTTTTGTACCGGATCTTGTCATGATCGCTTCGGCAGCCATTCATTGTTCAGCGAGACAGTACAATGAAACTATGGGGCTCACTTCTAGCAGCGCTGCTGGATGCACGCCCACGCTTCTTCCCCCTTTTAGTTACATCGCTTATTGCAGGGATATCTTCTTGTATATTTTCTTCTGGATTTCGTTCAGGTTGTGTAGCCATAGCCATAAGCTCCAGGTCAGAAGCTTCCGGTAGCGTGTTCATATCTTCTACTTCTGGCAATCCTTCTTGAGATCCAGATGTCATGTTCTCTGGGCTAGAAGCTGCAGATAATAAGCTAAAAGTTATAAGTCGCAGAATGTGCCGCACCGGTTTCATCATCAAAAGGCATATCGAGCGATGGAAGTTCATCCGGTGAAGTGTAATAGTTGCTTCTCAAAGCCCTTGGATCATTCTCTGAGACAGAACTTATGTTTGGGGCAGTGCGAGACTCATTGATTGCCTCGGCGAGACTAATCAACAGCGGGTGAACACGAGGACATGGGTGATGTTCCCTTGAGATGTTTGCAAAATAATTCATTGAATCTCTCTAAAACAAACTTAGATAAATTGTAAGAATATCACATAAAGCCCAAATATACCGCAAGTCGTTTAAATTGACCCCGCCAAGCAACCTCATCTCTGGGCTCACATGCATGATAGTCTTCTAGCATCGTCTTGAGTGTGACTGCATGCCGATGAAGGATTTTCTCATCCTTAGTTAGAGTAGGCGTGGAAGAAGCCATGTTCAAAGAATCAGAGATATGGTAAATGGTTGTCAGAAAAAGGTCAATGGCAGATATCACATCTTAGATATCGGTAGATATATGAGCGCTAGACATTCTATTTGTAAACCAGTGCGTGTGTTATACAAGATTATCGGCAGCTTCTGATTGGGCCTGCCGTGAGGTTATAGGCTCTGCTACACGGTTATCAGCAGCTCCTGAGCGAGACGCTGTGTGTTTATCGGCAGTTCATTCAAACTGGTTTATTGTAATATGGATGAATGCTGCCGAAAATATTTTAATAGGTTCTGGTATCGGAGGAATTGTTGAGTGGACCTGGAATGCCTGATTGCTCACACAATTTAGTTGGCGTTGCCCTATAGCCACTTTGGTAGGGCTCTTATCGTGTTTTGTCCCATCTTGGCCAATTGGAAATACATATCGATTATCGCTTCATTCCCATGAAATTTATTTTGGATTCACATGTAGACTGCAGAAATAAGCGCTCATGATGTCATACTATCGGGATATCAGCCGATGCCCCCGATTAACAAACACGCTTCTCTCAGCCATACCAAAAGAATTTCAGGAAATGGAACAAGGCACATCTCAGGTGAAAAACAACAATTTTGAGGAGGAGGTACGTGTACAATGCTTAGTACGGTCCTTCTGGAGCCCTGATTCCATAGCTGCAGATGCGCTCTGCATTCTGGAGTGGAGTAATGCTCCTCCAAGAATTAGACTCATCTGCCCCTGATGTGGGCCAAAATCAGCGGACACCGGCAGCATTTTCTGGTCCATCTACAGATGCCGAAGGTTTCAATGAGCTGCCGAAAAATGTGACGCTCCTCGAGGGTGTGATCAGAAAGCTCAGAGACAAGGTAGCCCATGCGTTCATGAGCAATCTAATCCATCCTTGCTAACTGATACACAGAACCTTACCAAGACTGCTTCAATCAAATGGTTCTGGAAAGCAAGGGCAGGCATTGAACACTTCCGCAAAATTGAGATGGATAAGAGTGAGAAATTGAAAGCGCTTCTTCAACACCTGGAAGATGAGATTGCCATGGTAGAGTCTTGTATTGAGAATGAGAAGGAACGCATGTAGTAGTCATTGAAGATGTACAATGCTATTATTCAGTCGTACCGGGAGTCTCCTCCCTGTTCACATGACCAAGTAAATCCTTAAAGGCATCTTCGAACATTTCATCAATTTTCGTCACTGCGTCCGAAATGTCAGCGACCAGCTCAACCGTATTCCTTATCGATTTCACTATGTCAGCACGAATATTGGCATTATTCTCCTGCTGTAGTAAAGGTGAATAAGAGGACCCGCGATAACGCAAGCTGCATACCATACTCAGAGCACGCAAAAACTCATTTACTAACGCATCACGGACATCAAATGGTTCGCTCATCGTCTCTCCTTCTCGCAATACCCACCACTCTCTAAGATCAAACTGAGCAAGGGCCTTCGGAAGGTGCCAGGGCTTGTGTTTCGGCAGCAAACTTGGATCGGGAGCAGTATAGCTGCTTGGATTTCTGATGTCCGAAAAACTGCTGAAGGCAACCCTGATGGACTCTGGGATGGGAGAGCTGCCGGAAGATGACCGAAGACCAATGATCCATGCGGCAGCGAGCTAAAGTCCAGGTTCAGATGTAAACGCGTTACACTGACATAGGACCACTAAATAATGCTCACCACTTCATTGTGTAAGCTGGTGACATAGTTTTTATCTTTGTCTCCAGAATGATGAAGAATCGCGGATATTCTCTTGCCAATGCAGGCAAGTGCAGAATCTAATAGTGACTCTGTCCTAAATGACATGAAATGCGAGAGGTGAAATAAGATGCATTGTATAGAGGCTGTGTGTTAAAGCCACTGATGACTCCCGATAAAGCAATCTGTTCCTTGATCTGCTCCGATGCTGGCAGCGTCACGAGATGATTGATGATCTGAGATATCTCATCGGATGCTGCCGATGCCTACATGATAGCCTATAAGGTATGATAGCTATACATATCTAAATGTGACACCAGAAGCTGCCGAATAAGACATAGGCATGGCTATGGGCAGCAAAAGACATATTTTGACGTCTGACTTGGATGCTACAAATCAAGAGGGGAACGGCAGGTCTCAGAATCAAATCAATGGTAGGATTGATGTGATGACTGCCACGCTCAATCTAGCACTCTTCCATAAGAGTAAGGGTTGATGGCAATTGCCATTTGGCGCCACCGATGAACATTGATGGGCCCATTTCCACAGTCATAAAATTATGCCGAACCCATAGGTAAAACCCAGGTCAGTTCGGGAAGTCAAGCATATGATAAATACGCCCATAAAACCATTTTATATGAGCCTAGATTTATTTTTATATGACCCTGCTGAACTAGAACTCATCGGCAGTTTGTTCGAAGAGAAGTTGGGCCCATTATGCTCATCGGGAAGTTTTTTTCATGGGTAATGATGAGCCCATTCATTTGCAGTATTCTGCGTGGGGAGGAATGAGCCTATTCGTGCTCACCAGCAGGGATCTTCATCAGCAATGATGGACACACTCAAGGTCATTGATAGTTTTTCAGCGCAGGCAGGAATTCGCCCATTTGTACTGATAGGTAGTTTTCTTCATGTGCAACAACGGGCCCATTCAAGGTCATCAGCAGTTGTTTTCATGGGCTGGAATGGGCTTATTCGTAATCATCAACAGTTTCACCCGGCAGCTTTCTTCATGGGCATGAATGGGCCAGGCCCGTCGGCAGTTTCTTCCATTGGCAACATCGGGCTCATTTGCATTCACTGGCAGTGTTTTTCTATATGGGAAGTGATGGGCCCATTCAAGGTCATGGGCAGTTTTTCTGATGGGCAGAATGGGTCTATTCGTGCTCATCGACAGTTTGATTACTTCCAACAGACTTGAGTGGGCCTATCGTTGGCAATGAAGTAAACTGCCGATGAGCACGAATGGGCCCATTTGTGCTCATGAAGAATACTGCCGATGAGCGTGAAGGGGCCCATTCATGCCCATGAGTGAACCTGTCAATAAGCACGAATGGGCCTATTCCTGGCCATGAATAATACTGCCGATGAATTTGAATGGGCCCAACGTTGTCTGTGAAGAAAGCTGCCGATGATCACGTATGGGCCCATTCTTGACTATGAAAGATGCTGCCGATCACTTGGAATGGGCCCATTATCGCTAATGAAGAAAACCTCCGATGAGCACGAATGGGTCCAACTTTGCAAATGAAGAACTATTGATGAGCTTGAGTGGACCCGTTCTTGTGCACATGAAGAAACTGTTGATGGGACTGAGTGGGCCCATCCTCGCCCATGTAGAAAACTGCCGATGAGCACGAATGGGCCCAACTTTGCCAGGGAAGGTAACTGCCCACAACCCTGAATGGGCCCATTCTTGTCAATGAGTGAAACTGTCGATAAACATGCATAGGCCCATTCTGCCCATGAGCCATACTGCTGATGGCCCTGAATGAGCCCATCCTTGTCAATGAGTTTTCTTCATTAGCCAGAATGGGCCCATTCATGCTCATCGGCAGTGTTCTTCATGGGAGACGATGGGCCCACTCGAGTTTATCGGCAGTTTCTTCATGGACAGCAATGGGCCCACTCATGCTCATCGGCAGTTTTCTTCATTGGCCAGAATGGGCCCATTCATGCTCATCGGCAGTTTTCTTCATGGACAGGAATGGGCCCATTCTCGCTCATCGGCAGATTTCTTCATGGGAGACGATGGGCCCACTCAAGGTTATCGGCAGT